>Ga0137412_10002597_pt1 | contig 14268 bp, 6 predicted proteins | sample CZODoug2_1_16fun_FD_122160 | JGI IMG/M metagenome (GOLD analysis project Ga0137412, IMG submission 122160) | Vadose zone soil fungal communities from Angelo Coast Range Reserve, California, USA - CZODoug2_1_16fungal (Hybrid Assembly) | ecosystem: Environmental > Terrestrial > Soil > Vadose zone... | reverse complement strand
GGATGTCCTGGTCAACAGACCCGGTAGACCACAAATACTGGTATGGTACCGTTCCACCTGTAACCGAAAGATCGATGGCATGTTGAGAACACGAAGTTGGGGTTACCACGGCAGATGCTTTCAATTCGGCTGGGGAAACAATAGTGTAAACGAAAGTCTTCGAGCATCCCGTGCTGTCGGTAATCGTTACGCTGTATGTTCCTGGTGACAGGTGGTCAATGGTGGAAGTTGAACCTCCGTTCGACCAGACATACTGATAGGGATTTACGCAGCCCGTTGGCGTGACTGAAATCGCGCCAGTCGTATCTCCAAAGCATTTTGGCTGAGTGATCTGGGGATTTACTTGAAAGGAATTTTTGAATACGGAGATCCGAACCGTTGTCTGGCATCCCAGGCTGTCGGTAACGATGACGGTAATATAAATATAGCCACTAGAGTCGGAAAGTCTACTAAAGATTGCTTGGGCCTTTCTTTTTGATCCGGTCTGGGTTGTATCGGCACATGTGAAATCAAGCTGCTCCAGCGAGCCGGAAGTTGTCATCCAAAGGCACTTCTACCATTGCCGATCGAGCTGAAGAGTATCCCGCCCGGCGGCCATGCGGAGGTCGATGTCCCCATCGACTTCTCCAGGTGCACGGAAAGCGCGCAATTCGACGTCAGCCTTGTCTTCTCTGCTGACAACGGTGCAGAAGTTGGCAACTTCGTGGGAAGCGGGGAGACGCGCTGAGAGGCGGGACATCACTTCGGAGTCCGCAGCAGAAACGTTGCGGCAGACCTAGGTACGGATTTCCGCCTCGTAGTCCCTATTGCCGTGAGGTGGTTCACGGCGGCGTTGATTTCCAGTTCGAAAAACGTGTACGAGCACGCTGCATCAACGGCTAACAACGACGGCGCACATTTCAAATCTGAAATTGGTGGAGGGTTAGGTTCTATGCGCGAATGCTGAAGGGTCGTCACTGTGGCCGACTGCGATGCAAGCTCGACGATTCCACATCTTTTCTTGACAAGGCTGCATTGGCTGCCTAGAGTGTGATTTGCGGTAACGTAAACGATCTCTGATTTTCAAGGATGCTGGAACGATTTGCCGGCTTCCGAGTTAATGTTAGCTGCGCTGTCGATACGTTATCGAGGAATGGAATATGGTGCAACGGAACGCATTGGACGATAACAGGGATATCGCGATCGAGGGTGCAGGGTCTTCGAAGTTGCAGCTGCCATCTGCGCCTCCGACTGAGACAGGTGCCGTCAAGGCCTGGGAAGAGCCGGTGCGGATCCGGTCTTACATGCCGGCAGCGCCGGACCCGAATCCACTCTTCCTTGAAAAGCGTGTGTATCAAGGGAGCAGTGGCCGAGTGTACCCTTTACCCGTGATCGACCGGGTCGACACGGAACCGCACGTTCACGAGTGGAAGGCAGCCCACATCGAAAATGAGTTTATCCGGCTGATGATTATGCCGGAGATTGGTGGCCGTATCCATGTCGGGTTGGACAAGGTCAACGGGTACGACTTCTTCTACCGCCAGAACGTGATTAAGCCTGCTCTCGTGGGTCTCGCGGGTCCGTGGATCTCGGGCGGAGTGGAGTTCAATTGGCCGCAACATCACCGGCCCGCGACCTTCATGCCGGTTGAACTGACGATCGAGCGCGATCCCGATGGGTCGGCAACAATCTGGTGCAGCTATCACGACCCAATGCTGCGCATGAAGGGGATGCACGGCGTGTGCCTTCGTCCAGGCAAAGCGTGCGTCGAAGTCCGGGTTCGCCTCTACAATCGGACGCAGGATACGCAGACATTCCTCTGGTGGTCGAATGTTGCGACGCGCGTCCACGAGAGATATCAGTCTTTCTTTCCGACGGACGTGCGTTTCGTCGCGGACCATGCCAAGCGCGCGGTCTCCGAATTTCCTTGCAGCAAGGAACGATATTACGGAATCGATTATGGGCGGCGAGCTGTCGATGGAGTTCCCGAGGAGGAGAAGCCTGCGCGTTTCCTTCCGGATGGCTCGTACCCAGCCAACGATCTAAGTTGGTACGCGAATATTCCAGTCCCAACGAGCTACATGATCGCGAATTCGAAAGGAGACTTTGCTGGCGGCTACGATCATGCGGCGGAGGCCGGCATGGTGCATGTAGCAAATCACTACATCGCTCCCGGGAAAAAACAGTGGACCTGGGGAAATCACGAGTTCGGTTACGCTTGGGATCGCAGCCTCACCGACTCGGATGGACCCTATGTTGAGTTGATGGCGGGCGTCTATACCGATAACCAGCCGGACTTCTCGTTCCTTGCCCCCGGTGAGACGAAGTCTTTCAGTCAGTTCTGGTATCCGATCCGCGAGATCGGTGTACCTGACCTGGCAAATGTCGATGCCGCAGTCCGACTGGAGAGAGAGCACGGCAAGGCAATGATTCACCTTCTTGTGACTCGCACGTTGCTCGATGCCACGGTCTCTTTGCAGGCAAACGGCAAGGAGATTGCGAAGTGGTATGGCGAGTTGAGGCCGGAACGCCCCCTGCACACGGAGTTGCCGATCACCGGCGATGAGCCGGAGATAGAACTCGTTTTGAAAACCGGCGCCGGTCAAGAAGAAGAGGTGATTCTTCGCTATGCGCCTGCGCAGATCGTCGCCGCGCCGCCTCCGGCGGTCGCCACGGAACCCGGGCTGCCGGAGACCATTCCGTCCTGCGATGAGCTCTATCTCATTGGACTCCATCTGGAACAGTACCGGCACGCGACGCGAAATCCGGAGCCATACTGGCTTGAGGCAGTCAGCCGGGACGCGGGTGATAGCCGGTCGAACCACGCGCTCGGACGGTGGCATCTGAGACGCGGCGAGTTCGCGGTGGCAGAAAAGTATCTTCGCACCGCCATCTCGCGCCTGACGGAGCGGAACCCCAATCCTTATGACGGCGAACCCCACTACAACTTGGGGTTGGCGCTGCGCTACCAGAGTAGAGTCTCTGAGGCCTATGAAGTCTTTTACAAGTCCACATGGAACGCAGGATGGCGGGGGCCGGCCTATCACCGCCTCGCGGAGATCGACTGCTGCCGTCAGCAATGGGCACAAGCTCTTGACCATATCGAGCGGTCTCTGCGTGCCGATGCGGACAACCTGAATGCGCGCAGTCTTAAAGCAACGGTGCTGCAACGACTGGGGCGAAGAGCGGAGGCAGAGAGGTGCATCGACGAGACACGCGAGCTCGATCCGCTCGACCTCTGGAGCCGATATCTGGCGGACCAGACGGTGCCGACGGTGGGCCAGCAGCGGTTGGACCTGGCGCTCGATCTGCTGCGAGCCAATCTCTTGGACGATGCTCTGGGCGTCCTGTCGACCGACCCGGCCGAGACGAAGGACGGCTCGTTCCCCATGCAGCTGTACGCGCTGGCGCATGTGTATGCTTTGCTCGGATGCGAAAGAGAAAGCTCGGAGACATATCGGTTGGCCGCCGCAGCTGATCCGGTCTACGTGTTTCCCAGCCGACTCGAGGAGATTCTTCTTCTCGAAGCCGCGATGAATCAGAATCCGGACGATGCGCGAGCTCCGTATTATTTGGGGAATCTGTTCTACGACAGGAGGCGCCACGAAGATGCCATCCGGTTATGGGAGCGAGCCGCGGAACTTGATTCTCAGTTTCCGACAACCTGGCGCAACCTTGGCTTTGCGTATTACAACGTTCGCCGCGACGACGAGAAGGCGAGAGAGGCGTTCGTCCGTGCTCGGGAGTGTGCTCCGGCAGATGCCCGCGTCCTGTATGAACAGGACCAATTGTTGAAGCGTACCGGAGAGCGTCCTGAGCTTCGGCTGGCGAGTCTTGCGCAGATGCAGGAGATGGTGGCGTCGCGAGATGATCTCTCTGTGGAACTGGCGACCCTCTATAACCAGGTTGGGCGGCCACAGGATGCATTGGCTGTGTTGCTCTCCCGGCGGTTTCAGCCGTGGGAGGGAGGCGAAGGTCTGGTATTGACGCAGTTTGTACGTGCCAACCTCCTGCTCGGCCAGAAGGCGCTGGCGGAGAAAGATCCGTCCACTGCGATGCGCCGATTCGAGGCAGCCTGGAACCTGCCCGAGAGTATCGGCGAAGCCAAGCATTTGTTGATGAACCTCAGCATGATCGACTACTGGCTGGGAGTGGCCCATGCGGCAAATCGGGAGAACGCCCAGGCGATCTTACACTGGGAGCGTGCGGCAAAGCATCGTGGAGACTTCCAGCAGATGCAGGTTCATTCGATCTCGGACACAACGTACTGGAGTGGACAGGCTCTCGTCAGCCTTGGCAGGAACGACGAGGCAAAGAAGATATTCCAGGAGATATTCGACTACTCTCTGGAGTTAGAACTGCAGACTCCGAAGATCGATTATTTTGCGACCTCTTTGCCCACGATGCTGCTTTTCGAGGAGGATCTCGTTCTGCGTCAAAAGATTTCCGTGAAGTTCCTTCGTGCGCAGGCGCTGCTGGGGTTAGGCCGTCTTGCGGAAGGAACAGCCATGCTGGAGGATGTCCGTGAGCTTGATGCGAATCATTCCGGCGCCGCGGATCTGTTGTCAGCCATCGAACTGGCCGTGAGATAACAATGCAAATTGTTCCGGCCTCACCGAGTGTGGACGCTTCGGCGGTCAAAGCCCAAACTACTGTCTATCTCTGGACGATCGCATTGGTGGCAGCGATGGGCGGACTGCTGTTTGGCTACGACTGGGTCGTGATCGGAGGGGCTCGCCAATTCTACGAGGCCTATTTTCAACTCACCTCGGAACAACTCATCGGCTGGGCGAATAGCTGTGCTCTCGTTGGATGTTTTGCAGGTTCCTTCCTGGCCGGCTACGCCGGGGAGCGTTTTGGCCGCAAACGAGTCCTTCTCGCCTCCGCGGTTCTGTTTGCTGTCTCCTCGGGGTTGACTGGTTGGTCTTATTCTTTCTCCGCCTTTGTCTTTTGGCGGATTATGGGCGGTACTGCAATCGGGATGAGCTCGAATATCTCTCCGTTGTATATCGCTGAGATCAGCCCAGCGTCGATACGCGGTCGACTGGTCAGTCTGAATCAGTTTGCGATTGTCCTTGGTATTCTTCTGGCACAGATTGCAAACTGGCAGATCGCCCGGCCAATTCCCGATCACATAAGTCATGCCGTGTTCCTGCAGACGTGGAATGTTCAGTACGGTTGGCGCTGGATGTTCTGCGCCGTGGTTGTGCCGGCGGTCGTGTTTACGTTCACTTCGCTCTTGATCCCCGAAAGCCCACGATGGCTGCTGGCTAAGGGGCGTGACGATTTGGCCTATGACGTTCTTACCAGGATTGGTGGCCTCTCCTACGCGCTCAGTGAGGTGACCAACATCAAGAGGACGTTGCAAACAGAGGCGGGCATGAAATCCTCCTGGAGAGAGCTCTGGCTGCCGGGGGTTCGAAAGATCGTGCTGATCGGTATAGCTCTCGCTGTGCTTCAGCAATGGACAGGCATCAACATACTCTTTAACTACGCCGCTGAGATCTATCGAAGCGCAGGTTACGGAGCAAATGACATCTTTCTCAACATCGTGATCACGGGAGCCATCAATCTAGTCTTCACGGTCGTCGCCATGTTGATCGTCGACCGGGTTGGACGACGTCCGATGATGCTGTTTGGTTGCCTAGGCATTGGACTATCGCACCTTTTATCCGGAGTTGCTTACCGCGAAGGATGGCACGGCAGCGCAGTCCTGGTTCTTACCCTCAGCGCGATCGCGTGCTACGCACTCACCTTGGCTCCCGTGACCTGGGTGCTGATCTCTGAGATATTTCCCAACAGAGTTCGTTCCCAGGCTGTCTCGGTAGCGGTAGGCGCTTTGTGGGTAGCATCCTTCGCATTGACCTATTCTTTTCCGCTGATCAATCGAGCATTCGGCAGCTCCGGTACGTTTTGGGGGTATGGCGTGGTTTGCATGCTGGGCGCAGCGTTCATCTTCGTCTATGTGCCGGAAACGAAGGCCCGCACCCTCGAGGAGATTGAGCGCCGGACACTCTCCCTGGACTAGGACGCCCGTCCTGGCAAGTCTCATTTCCTTCGTCGTCGGCTACAGAATCGACGCTGTGGAACGCAGACTGCCAATGAGGCCGTGCCGCGTGGTCCATCCACTGCTAGATCTGTCGCGGGATTTCTTGGCGTGCATTGTGCTATCCGCGGAGACACCTCCTGATGTCCGCGGAGGGTGGTCCTGTAAGTCTCGATTCTGGCCGATTTAGAGGGACGTACACGTCATCAGCTTCAAGATGCCTTAGCTTCCAAAAAGTGTCTGTGAAATGAGATTCTTGGGACATCAACGATTCCACTTGACAGGTTTTACTTGTAAGGAATAGTGTGTTTTCCGGTAACGTACACTATTGCATCGCAAGGTTCGACTACCTGACTAGATGATTTCGGTGTCGCGTTCCGTTCTAAGAGGCCAATGGGTATGAGAGCAATGAAATGGACAAGTGGAAAGGGCACTCAGATGACAAACCAAAAATTGCAGAAGAGCTGTGAAAGATCCAAGTGCTATGCACAATCGTTGACGTTGTTATTTGCGGTGTTGTTTGCTGTGCAGGTTGCGATGGCCCAGGTCGATCAAGGCGCAATCACAGGCGTCGTGCAGGACAGCAGCGGTGCAGTGGTGCCGAATGCTCAGGTTACGGTGACGAATATCGATACAGGGCTGGTGCTGCAGGGAACTACGAACGGAAGCGGCTTCTATGTTTTCTCTCCGCTGAAGATCGGCAATTACACGGTGAGCGTCACGGCGAAGGGCTTCGAGACGACCAGGCAGGAGAACCTTCACCTAGATGCACAACAGAGGCTGAGCATCCCTATCGCCCTCAAGTTGGGTGCGGTGTCGGACACGGTAACGGTGACGCAGGCGCCCCCATTGCTTGAGACGCAGACAAGTTCGGTGGCGCAGGTCATCAGCAGCGAGACCATCAACAATACTCCCCTGAATGGTCGCAACTTTGTGTACATCGCTCAGCTGACCGCAGGCGTCGCACCTCCGTTCGGAAATACCCGTGGTTCGGGCACAGGCGACTTTGTAGCGAATGGACAGCGTGCGGAACAGAACAACTTCATCCTGGATGGTGTCGACAACAATACGAATCTCGTCGACTTTCTCAATGGTGCCAGCTACATTATCCGGCCTCCACCCGATGCACTCTCGGAGTTCAGTCTTCAGACCAGCAATTTCAGTGCGGAGTTCGGGCACTCTGCCGGCGCGGTGTTGAGCGCGAGCATCAAATCCGGTACCAATCAAATACACGGAAGCGTCTGGGAGTATGTTCGCAACACAAGCCTGGACGCGAAGAACTGGAACGCTCTGACGATTCCCCCATACCACGAGAATCAGTTCGGAGCTACGCTCGGTTTACCCATTCTGAAGAACAGGCTCTTCTACTTTGGTGATATCGAGGCCAATCGTATTGCCTATAGCAATCCGGGAACTTACAGCGTGCCCACTGCGCTGATGAGGCAGGGGAATTTTTCTGAATTGCTTAGTCCGAACCTCAACGGTCAGAGCGTCCAGCTCTATCAGCCGAATTCAGGAGGGGGCGCAGCCAATAAGCTGTCGTGCAACGGTCAGAACAACGTCTTCTGCCAGGGTCAGATTAATCCGGTCGCACAGAATATTCTGAAGCTTTATCCGACGCCGAATGCGAACGGCGGAAAGACATTCAATAATTACATCGTCAACACCCCTACGCACAACAATACGATTCAGTGGGACCAGCGGTTGGATTGGAACATCAGTTCGAGGGACCAGGCGTATGTGCGCTACAGCTATGTCCACCAGATCGCTCAGAATGGCCTTCCGCTTGGCAATCCTCTCGACGGCAGCGGATATGGCGGGGAATACGACGTTAACCTGGCGCAAAACTTTGTCGGCAGCGAGACGCATATCTTCAGTCCAACTCTGACCAATGAGTTCCGCTTCAGCTTCAATGCTGGCCGATTCTCCTTCCTTCAGCCGAACGCCAATACCGATCTGTCTCCTACCCTGGGCCTCGGCGGTATTCCATTCACGCCGAACGAGGGTGGTCTGCCGCTGGGGATAGTCTATGGCATCAGCAACTGGGGTTCGCAGGGTACATCCAATGAGTCTCAGAACGTCTATCAAATACTCGACAACGTATCCAAGACATTGGGGAATCATTCGCTGAAGGCCGGCGTCTCCTTCCAGGCGATTCGGTTCTTCTACCGGTATGCTCCTTCGAACCTCGGAAACTACTACTTCACCGGGTTGTATACAAGCGATCCTGCGGTGAGCGCGACAACGGGTTCGGGTATCGCAGACTTTCTCGCCGACCAGATGAACACGGGTGCGATCTCCAATGCTCCGAACGTGAATGACGCGCAGTGGTACGACTCCTTCTATCTGCAGGATGATTGGAAGGTCACCAGAAGCCTGACCCTTAATTTAGGCGTAAGGTACGACTACTATGAGCCGTTCAAGGAAAACTCCAGCAGTCAGGAGAACTTCGTTCCTGATTTCAGCTCACTGGGGATTGGAACGGGTTCCGGAACCGTGATCTTCCCCAAGAAGATTCAGAACACGATCAACCTGGGAACCGTATATCCGGGAATTCTGGCGAAGAACCACGTCGGAGTTCAATACATTGATAACGAGCGCCTGACAAGCGGTCAGTTGACGAACTTCGCGCCACGAATCGGTGTTGCCTATCAACTGGATCCGCTGACGGTGATTCGCGCCGGATACGGCATCTTTTATGGAGGACTGGAGAGCAATGGCGGTACCAACATCGGCGACAACTTTCCCTTCCGAAGCCAGATCAACATCAACCCCAAATCCTGTTCTCTTGGGAATTGCCCATCGAACGGAATCACCCTCGAATCGGGTATGTCGGCCTATCTCGGCAATGGCATTCTGAACGCGGTCAATACACCTGGCTTCCACGCTGTCGATCGCGAGATCAAGACGCCGTACACGATGAATTACAACTTGTCGTTTCAACGCCAGTTGACGCCGAATCTTGCGGCGACCATCAGCTACGTTGGAAATTCCTCGCGTCACCTGGGTACATATGCCGATCCGAATGCGGTTCGGGCACTCTATCCGGCGGGAACCAGCACGCAGCAATATCAGCCTTTCCCCAATCTTGGCGGTATAGGGACGATCCACTATGCTGGCGTGAGCACATACAACTCACTGCAGGCGAAAGCGGAAAAGCGTGCTTCCCATGGCCTGAGTTTTCTCGCTACCTACACCTGGGCACACGCGATGGATGACACTGGTTCTGCCGGCGGTCTGTCATCCGGAATCGGGGATCGCCAACGAGCCCTTATTCCGCTCATCGATGAACTCACCAACTCAGTCTACGACGTTCGCAATCGCTTCACGCTGAACGGCAACTATCTTCTGCCGTTTGGTAAGGGACGCGCCTACCTGAACCATTCCGTATGGGTCGACGAGGTAGTAGGCGGGTGGTCGTCAAGCTTGACCTGGGTCGCCCAGAGCGGAACGCCTTTCACTGTCAAAGCGAACAACACCGGGGCTGCCGGGGCGACCGATGACAGGAGAGCCAACTTAGTGCGCGATCCCTTCTCGTCCGGTGGTTCCCCAGACCCATCCAATACCGCGTTGACAGCCGCTGATTGTCCGAAATCGGTGCGAAACCGTACGAACTGGTACAACCCTTGTGCCTTTGCCAACCCTCTACCCGGTAACTTGATCACGACACCAGTTACGGATCTTCCGACGGTGATCCGATACCTTGGCGGGAAGTCCAATCAGATCTACGGACCTGGGTACTATGGCGTAAATATGTCTTTGTTCAAGAACTTTGCGACGTGGCGTGAGCAGTACCTCCAGTTCCGCGCGGATGGATTCAACGTATTGAACCATCCAACGCTCGGCAATCCCTCCACCAATAACCTCAATGCGAATGCAGGCAATATAACCAGCACAAAGAGCTTCCAAAACAACACGCCGGATGCACGTTTCTTCCAACTGTCGCTGAAATATGCGTTCTAGCCGGCATGAGTCCAAATCTCGTGTCCGTAGGTGAATCCACGGAGCGAAGGGTGCTGCAGACGCAGCCCCTTTGCTCTGTTTACAGTCTATGGGCGTCCCGGTACGTAAAGAATAGCGATGCGTCCTAACGATGTGTCATTTCTGAAAGGCTGTACTTAATGCATTGGTGCTTTAGAAGCAGGTCTCTCGTTCTGGCGTTCTTTGTGGTCTTGGCTCAGACGATGCTTGCGCAGTCGAGCCCGGTCAGCCTTTCGTCTCCCGATCAGCGGCTCGTGATGCGATTCGCTACGGTGGCGGGCAAAGAATCAAATGGAACGGGCGGCAAGCTGGTCTATTCCATCACGTTTCGCGGAAAGCCTTTGCTCGATGAGTCTGCGCTTGCTCTCGAACTGGACGGGCAGCCGGCGCTGGGAAGCGACGTGCAAATCATCGAGAGCACGCCTGGAAAAGGGAGCGATGACTATACGTTGGTGGCGGGCAAGGTCAGCGACGTTCACGACCAGTACAACAACCTGCTACTACGTACTGTCGAAAGTGGTGGAGCGAAGCGGGCGCTGCTGATTGAGGCCCGCGCCTATAACGACGGGATTGCCTTTCGTTATGTACTCCCCGCGCAGGACGCAATCAAAACGCTTCGTCTAAAACAGGAAGACACGGAATTTCGCATCAGTATGGATGCAACGACCTGGGCATTGGAGCTTCCGAACTACCGTAGCAGCTATGAGAGCGAGTACGTAAAGCTTCCCGTTACGGCCTTCAGCAATCAGGGAGGAGTATCGAGTAGCTTCCTGATTGGTATGCCACTGCTCATGCACTCTCCAGGGACTGCTTGGATGACGCTTACTGAAGCCGACCTTGAAGGCAACCCTGGAATGTACGTCACCAATCCATCAGGAAACTGGGCTGGACATTGGTTCGTCTCAAAACTCTCGCCACGATTCGATGACCCAAATCTCGCCGTCACAGGATCGTTGCCACACCATACTGCGTGGAGAGCTCTGCTGGTCGCAGACGAGCCTGGCAAATTGATGGAGTCCACCATGATCTCGGACCTCAATTCGCCAAATCGAATTCAAGATACGAGTTGGATTCATCCGGGAAAGGCTTCGTGGAACTGGTGGGCAGGAGATATCGGACCTGACGGCAAGCCGGCATACACCACGAAGAACATGGAATATTATGTGGACTTCGCCGCGCAATCCGGCTTCCCCTATATGCTGCTCGACGCAGGCTGGGCCGACGGTCGAGATATCACGAAGCTACGCGGCAACGTCGATGTGCCAGAGCTGGTGCGTTATGCCGCAGCAAAGCATGTGAAGGTTTGGATCTGGCTTTATTCAAGCTCGGTGATGGATCAGATGAAGGAGGCTTTTCCGTTGTATGAGAAGTGGGGCGTGGCCGGAGTCAAGATCGACTTCATCAATCGCGATGACCAGGACGGTATCAAATTCTACTATGACGTTGCGCGTGAAGCCGCGGAGCATCATCTGATGGTCGACTTCCACGGGGCCAGCAAGCCATGGGGCATCGAACGCACCTATCCCAACGTGCTCAGTTACGAAGCTGTCCTGGGAGCCGAGAACAGCAAGGTTGCCAGAAGAGACAGTCCGGTCGACCGCAGCGTGTTTCCGTTCACGCGCATGGTGGCTGGCCCGCTCGACTACACGCCAGGCGGCTTCAATAATGTCACGGAGGATGAATTTGTTGGGCGCGATACGAGTCCGATGATCATGGGCACCCGAGCCCAACAGTTAGCGCTGTATGTGGTCTTTCAGACTCCATTTCAAATGGTCTCCGATAGTCCCCAAGCCTACGCCCATCAACCAGAGTTCCAGTTTATTCACGATGTTCCGACCCAGTGGGATTCCATGCACGTTCTCAACGGCGAACCGGGCGAGTTCGTCACCATCGCGCGCAGTCACGGCAAGGAATGGTACCTCGGAAGTATCACGAACTGGACGCCGCGCGAGCTCCATGTTCCTTTGGATTTTCTCGATGCTGGTCGTTACATTGCCCAGGTCTACCAGGATGGAGCAGATGCAGGGACTCAGCCTAAGCACGTCACGATCAATCGTCTGGTGGTGCACAAGGGAGAGCGACTGACGTTGCGTCTGGCCGCAGGTGGGGGGTGCGCGATCCGGTTCATCCCTGAGAATGGGAAATAGATGTCCTCGTGAAGCGAGGCGTCGAGGTCGCGCACACGATCTAAGACCCTTCAGGGTCAGTGATGTCGTCCAAACGATCGGTGAAGAGTGGAAGGTTACTGCGGAAGATAATATGCGGCGCGAGACGAATCATGGGCGAGGTCTTCTTCTCTTCGAGCAGATAGGTGAGAAGGCTCTCGAATGCGACCTTTCCCTGCGTGAAAGGTCGCTGATAAAGAGTGGCAAGGATTTTTCCCGTCTCGATCAGAGGGACGAGTTCCTGGAAGAGATCGGTCGTGATCACCTGGATCTTGCCAAGCAGTCCTTCTTCCTCAAGAGCCTGGAGGACCGGGATGCTGTTCGCCGTGCTAATGTAGAGACCTTGCGGCTTCGTCTCTCCGTGCAACAGTGCCATCGTCTGGCGATAAGCTTCCTTGGGACGCTCATGAGACTCGACCGCCGGCAAGAGGCTAAGGTGGGGAGCAAGCATCGCCAGCGTGGCCGCGAATCCGCGAAGTTTCTCGGCGTGATCGAGGGTGGTAAGTTCCCCCGTGATGGTGGCGACATAGGTCTTGCGGGTGAGCTTATGCGCCAGAAGTTCGGCAGCCAAAGCACCGCTTGTGTACGCGTGTGCGGAGACCAAACCGATGCGTCGGCTAGCAGGAGCATCGCTGGCCACGCAAAGCATTGCGGTGCCTTGCGCCGTCAGGCGGTGGATGATCGGATCAAGCTTTCTTGGGTTGCCGGGGGTGAAGATGATGCCGTCGCACCGATCCTTCAATCTCGCCTCGAGCAACTCGATGTCTCCCTGCCCCATCCGGGGATACTCATGGAAGGTGACCTTTACGTCCATTCCAACCGTAGCATCTGCCGCGGCACGTATCCCGGCACGCAAAGGGTCGAAGAAGTGAGAGATCTGCTTCGGAAGAACGACGGCGATCTCGATTCTGCGGTTGAGCTTCAATGCCACGGCAGCGAGGTTCGGCTTATAGCCCATCTGCTCGGCCATACCGAGTACGCGTGCTTTGGTTTTCAAGCTGACGCCCGGACGATTATGCAAAACACGGTCAACTGTGCCGATCGAAATACCGAGCGCTCGGGCGATTTCTTTTATTCCACCTGTTTTGGGTCTGTTGTTCATAGGGTTCGAAGTCGCGGCAAGAAGTATCAGAGTCATGGTACGGTGATTCTGTGCCCGGCGCACAGTCCTTTTCTCTCACGTTCACGAAGAAGTGATCAAGCCAGCCACGTGCGTTGCGCAGCGAGGTGTTCGTGAAGCCGACCCGACGGGAATTCTTGCGTGGTGGTTTGGCTCTTGCCGCTCTTGCATCCAAAGCGCAGGCTGCGCTCGCTGCCGATCCTGCTTCCCCCCATACGCTCTGGTATACGAGTGAGGCCAAGCGTTGGCTGGAGGCTCTTCCTATTGGGAATGGACGGGTAGGCGGAATGGTCTTCGGAGGCATCACGAAGGAACGGATTGCTCTGACTGAGTCGACTGTCTGGTCGGGTGCGCCTGGGGAAGCCGATGTCAATCCGGGAGGTGTATCGCACCTCAGGGAGATCCGCCAGCTTCTCTTTGAGGGTAACTACGTTCAGGCTCGAAGACTTTGTGAAGAGTGCCTGCTCAGCCATCCGACCTCCTTTGGTACGAACCTGCCGCTTCTCGATCTCGCGTTGACGTTCTCTTCCCCAGGAGAAACGTCGCGTTATACGCGCTCGCTGGATCTTGACGAAGGAATTGCTCGCGTCGAATACCGGGCGGATGGTCACCGCTTGACTCGAGAGATGTTCGCTTCGAACCCGGAGGACTTGCTGATCGTTCGTCTGGAGAGCGATGCCCCTGGAGGCATCAGTCTCAAGGCAGGGCTCGACGAGATCAAGGTTCCTGGAACGATCGCTTGCCAAGGCACGGACACTCTTATTTTCAAAGGTCATGCATTCGAGTCCATGCATAGCAGCGGCAAACAGGGCGTTGAGGTGGAGTGCCATGTGCGCCTCTTACCCATGGGGGGACAGGCCAAAGCCGGTGAAGACTACCTGCAGATCGACCACGCGGACTCGGTCACTCTGATGGTCACGATTGCAACAAGCTACCGGGGCAGGATACCGGGAGAGGCCTGCAAGGGAGTACTGCAG
>Ga0137412_10002596_pt1 | contig 14273 bp, 14 predicted proteins | sample CZODoug2_1_16fun_FD_122160 | JGI IMG/M metagenome (GOLD analysis project Ga0137412, IMG submission 122160) | Vadose zone soil fungal communities from Angelo Coast Range Reserve, California, USA - CZODoug2_1_16fungal (Hybrid Assembly) | ecosystem: Environmental > Terrestrial > Soil > Vadose zone... | reverse complement strand
ACAAACGCCGGATGAACTTACTGGCATGTTAGTACCCTACTTCTTCCTACGTACTTGATTCGCAATACCTTGGCATTCTACCATTCTCTGTAGAGATTGGGGGAGCAAATCGAAACAACAAGCGGAACCGAATGAGCGACGTGAATCGTTGATCCATTACTTGAAGGAGTCTCACCTTGGCCATTTTCAACGGAAAAGTTGCCTTGATCACAGGCGGAACCTCGGGCATCGGCCGCACGACGGCGATTGCCTTTGCTCGGGAGGGCGCCAAAGTCGTAGTCGCCGGACGCCGCGCCGATTGCATTGTTGGTCTGATTGCGTTGAGAAAGCACGTACTGCGCTCCGAACTGCAGCGTATGTTTTCCTATTGATTTGCCTACGTCGTCGCGCAGCGCATAGGTCGGATCGGTGTGGGTCCACGGCATGTAAGAGGGGTCAGCCGCAAACCCCCTGCCCCCATACGCGGCGTTTGTTCCGAGGAAGTTGACCCCCGGCATCTTGCCGCCAAAACCATTGTTAAATATGTATCCCATCGCGCATTGCGGGATGAGGCTCACCGGGTCGAGGCTGAGCTGAGGATTACACTGTGCGGGGGCCGAAGGGTCACCGACCAGCGGCTGATCCAGCGCGGGATTGCGCTGGAATTGAGCGCCACCCGGCCCGTTCTGATCGACCAGCATAATGTTGGAATTGACATAACTTACAACCAAATCATTCAGCAGCGTGGGCGAAATTGTGTCCGTAAGGCGAGCGACCAAACTTGTCCCTGGCCCGGTGAATTTGTTCTGCACGGTGGGAAATGTGTTCCGAACGATTCCCCATTGCGGTGTCAGGACACTGGTATCCCAGGAATCGTGAACGTAGCGAAAGGAGGCTCTGATCTTGGAACTGACCGTGTGATCAATCCGAAATAATTCTTCGCGCCAGTAAGTGGAAGGAGAAACCGATCCGTTATAGCAATGGTTGGGATCGGTGGGATCGACCCGCTCGACGAACAGGTCCTGGCTGTCGAGGTTGGTGGTGGTGAAGCCCCAGCCGATCGTGCCGTTATGGCCCAGCACGACGGCCGGCGAGCCGGGCGAGGTCGCGCCGCGTATGTCGAAGCCCGGGCCGACCAGTCGCGCCAGATACCAGGTGCCGGGAAAGCCGAGGCCGAGATGCGGATCGTTGGCGAGCAGGGGCTTGTCGGACACCGAATGAGCAGCCGACAGCACCCACTCGTTCGAGGCTTCGCGTTTGCGGGTGGCGATGTTGTCGGTCTCGCGATAGAGCCGGTCGAGATCGGTGCGCTTGAGGGCCTCGTTGGCCATCGACAGCGTGGCGTCCTGATTGTCGCCCGACGGCTCGATCAGGAATTTCACCGTGTCGGTTCCGACCTTGCGCGCCAACCTCAACCGCAGCAGCTCGGCGCGCCAGTTGCCGTCGAGCCCGAGCGCCATCAGCTTGGCCCACACCAGCGAATCGGCCGGCTGCCAGGCTTCCGGACGGTAGCGGCCGCCGGACAGCAGCTTGATGACCGTGAGCTCCAGGCCGAATTGCTGGTCGTCGCGGGCGAGCCAGGCGTTCACGCCGGCGGCATAGGAGTCGATGATGGCGCGCATGGCCGGCGAGAGTGCGTTCACGCTGTCGGCTGCCTTGCGGTAGATGCCGAGGCCGCGCATCGTGCGGTCGGTGTCGATAAGGCCCGACCCGACCAGCCGCGGCGGCACGATCTCGGACAGCCGGCCCTGGCCCAGCCGGCGCATCAGCTCCATCTGCCAGAAGCGGTCCTGGGCATGCACGTAGCCCAGCCCGAAGGCCGCGTCCTCGAGCGAGCCCGCGATGATGTGCGGCACGGCGTTCTTGTCGCGCAGGATCTCGACCGGGGCCTTCAGCCCTTTCGCGTCGACATGGCCGCTATAAGGCGGCAGCGCGCCGCGCACCTGGAAAAAGGCGCCGGTCAGGAACACCAGGATCGCCAGCAGCGCGCTGGCCAGGACCTTCGCCAGGCCGACGCCGAGCCGAACCACCGTTTTCGCGGGGGGTGCCCGCACGGGCTAGCCGCCGATGTAGGACAGGATGGCGTCGCGGTCGCTGTCGAGATCCGGCGCCGGTCGTCGCGTCTTGGGGTCCTCGAAGGCCGACATCTTGATGGGATTGCCGGCCAGCTTCAGCGTGCCGCCGCTGCCGTCGGGAACCTCGACCAGCATGTTGCGCGCGGCGATCTGGGGATGCTCCAGCGCCTGCTTGATGTTGTTGATCGGCCCGCCCGGCACGCCCGCCTTGGCGAGCACGTCGAGCCAATGAGCCGTGGTGTGATCCTTCAACACCTGCTCGATCTCGCGCTCGAGCTTGCCGTGATGCTTCTGGCGAAGGGCGTTGGTCTTGTAGTCGGGATCGGTCGCCATGTCGGATCGGCCGAGCGCCTCGCAGGTCTTGATGAAGAGGCCGTCGTTGCCGGCGGCGATGATGATGGCGCCGTCGGCGGTGCGGAAGGCCTGGAAGGGCGTGATGGTGGGATGGCGCGCGCCCAGCGGACCCGGGATCTCGCCCTCGACCGTGTAACGCATGACCGCGTTCTCCAGGAGCGCGATCTGGCAGTCGAACATGCCGATATCGACCTTGGTCGCCTCGCCGGTCTTGAGGCGATGGACGAGTGCGGCATTGACGGCGACGGCGGTGAAGAGGCCGGCACCGATGTCGCCGATCGACATGCCGACGCGGGCCGGCGGCTGGCCCTCGTTGCCGGTGATGCTCATGACGCCGCCCATGCCCTGCACGACCATGTCGTAGGCCGGATCCTTGGAGTTGGGGCCGGTATGGCCGAAGCCCGAGGCCGCGGCGTAGATCAGCTTGGGATACTTCTTGTGCAGCGTGTCCCAGCCGTAGCCCAGCTTCTCCATCGTGCCGGGCCGGAAGTTCTCGACGATCACGTCGGCCTTTTCGAGCAGCTTCTCGAAGACCTTGCGCTGCTCGTCGTTCTTGAGGTCGAGCGCGATGCTTTCCTTGCCGCGGTTGACCGAGGCGAAGTAGGTCGACTTGCCCTTGACGAACGGCCCGTAGGCGCGTGCGTCGTCGCCGCCCTTGGGCGGTTCCACCTTGATCACCCGCGCGCCCATCTCGGCCATCAGCAGGGTGCAGTAGGGGCCGGCCAGGATGCGCGAGAGGTCGACGACGACGATGCCCGACAACGGGCCCTTTGAACTCTGGGTCATGTGCGGTTCTTAGCCAGTGGGCCGCCGTGAATCCAGCCACACGTTTGCCGCGGCGGCGCCGATCACGATGACGCCGCCCAGCAGGGTGAGGTCGTCCGGCCTTTCGCCATCGAACAGCCACACCCAGACGGGGCCCAGCACCAGCTCGAGCAGGCCCAGCAGAGCGGCGCGGGCGGCCGGGATGCGCTTGAGGCTCGCCACGTAAAGCAGCAGGCCGCCGGCGAGCTGGCCCGGGCTCAGCGCCAACAGCCACGGCACCTGCGACCATGTGACGTTGATCGGTTCGGCGAAGGGCAGCGCCACCAGGCCGGAGATCAGCCCGGCCAGCCAGATCGCCGGCGCCATGCCGACGTCACGGCGGTGACGCACGACGATGTAGTTGCCGCTCATGCACAGCACGACAATGAAAGCGACGGCCATGCCGGCGAGCGCGCCGGCCTGGAGCGAGCCCGCCACGCTGATCGCAAGCCCCAGCACCGCCATTGCCATGGTGAGGACCGTATGGCCGTGCAACGGCTCGCCCAAGAAGAGGCGCGCGAGCAGGGCGGTGATGAACGGCGTGGCGCCGAACATCAGCAGCACATTGGCGACCGGGGCGAGGCCCAGCGCCAGGATGAAGGCGACGAAGCTGCCGGCCAGCAGCAGCGCACTCAATAGAAGCGCTCGACCCGCATTGCGGACGTCGATCCAGACGCCGCGACGCTGCCAGAAAAGCAGTGGCAACATCGTGGCAACCAGCAGGGCCGAGCGCCAAAACGACACATCCCAGGCCGGCAGGTCGATGCGGCGCACAATGACACCCGCCGTGCTGAAAACGGTCGCCGCGCCAACGGCGCATGCGACGCCCAGCAGGGCGGAACTCTGTGACGGAACCGGCGTTTTCATCCCAAGAAAGCTGTGAATACGGATTAGACGTGCCCCCGTCCATCGATTCTCTCGATCTGCCGCCGTTCAAGCCGCGCTTTCCATGGTGGAGCGCGGACTTGCAGACGATCGCGGTATTGCTCGGCACCTACCAGGAAAACTTGGCACCCCACACCAGCGAGCGCGTGTGCTTTTGCATGGCCGATCGCAGCGGTGACATTCTGGTGGGCATGCTCGACCGGCCGGCCGAGCCGCAGGCCAATCGCCCGCTGGTGATTCTGGTGCACGGCATCACCGGCTGCGAGAACAGCTCGCATGTGCTGAACGGTGCGCGCCATCTGCTCGCCTTGGGCTATCGCGTCCTGCGACTGAACTTGCGCGGTTGCGGCGCCTCTCGCCCCCATTGTCGCGAGCATTACCACATCGGACGCACCGCCGATTTCCGCCGTATCCTGTCGCAGCTACCCGACGACCTGACCGACAACGGCATTGCCGTGGTCGGCTATTCGATGGGCGGCGCCATGCTGTTGAAATATCTCGGCGAGGAGGGCTCGTTCTCGCCGCTGCGCGCGGCGGCCACGATCTGCGCGCCGCTCGACCTCAAGCGCACCTGCGAACACATGCAGCGGCCGCGCAACTGGCTCTATCACAACTACATTCTGGCGGACATCAAGAAGGAGACGTTGGCCGAAGGCGGCGAGCTTTCGGCGAAGGAGCGGGAGATCGTTCGCTCGGTGCGCAGCGTGCGCGAATACGACGACCGCTTCATCGCGCCGCGCTACGGCTTTCGCGACGTCGACGACTACTACGAGCTTTGTGCGCCCCAGAATTACATGCCTGAGATCCGCGTGCCGACCATGGTGCTGGCGGCCGCCGACGATCCGTGGATTCCGGCAGAGTACTACCGGGATTTCAAATGGTCGGACAATCCGTTCCTGGTGTCGGTGATGGCCGAAGGCGGTGGCCATCTCGGCTTCCACTCGGCGGACAGTAACCGTCCGTGGTGCGACACGGTGCTGGAGAAATTCCTGGAACGAGTTTGACAGGCGAGTTTGATACAATAGGGGCGTGAGCTCCGACCCGCTGCTCGATCTGTCGCCCTTCCGTCCGCGCTTTCCCTGGTGGGGCGGCGATCTGCAGACCATCGCCAACCGGCTGCGCGGGGTTTCGACGTCTCTGGCGCCCCATAAGACCGAACGGCTGAGGGTCCCGCTACCGGACGGCACCGGCGACACGCTGTTGGCCAGCCTCGACCGGCCGGCGAAGCCGCGAGTGGGCGCACCGCTCACCCTGCTGATCCACGGCCTCACCGGCGCCGAGGACAGTCTCTATCTCTTCACCCTGGCGCGGCTGCTGCTCGATCGCGGCGGTCGCGTGTTGCGACTCAATCTGCGCGGCGCCGGACCGTCACGGCCGCTCTGCGGTCAGCACTATTATGCCGGCCGCAGCCAGGACTTGCGGGCGCTGTTGTCGGTGCTGCCGGATGACCTCACGCGCGACGGGCTCGTGGCCGTCGGCTATTCGCTGGGCGGCGCGATGCTGCTGAAATATCTCGGCGAGGAGGGCGCGGCGTCGCCGCTTGCCGCGGCCGCCACCGTCTCGGCGCCGATCGATCTCGCCGTCACCTGCCGGTACATGATGCGGCCGCGCAACCGGTTCTATCACCGCTACATCCTCGATCTCATGAAGGCCGAGGCGACGGGCGAGGGCGCCATCGTTTCGGCCGCCGAACGCGCCGCCATCATGGGCGCCCGCACGGTATGGGACTACGACGACGTCTTCATCGCGCCGCGTTACGGTTTCGCCAGCGCCGAGGACTACTACGAGCGCTGCCGGCCGACCCGGTTCATGGTCGGCATCCGCGTCCCCACCCTGGTGATGTCCGCGCTCGACGATCCCTGGATTCCCGGCGCGCTCTATCGGGGCTATGATTGGGCGTCCAACGCGTCGCTTCGGCCGCTTCTACCCGACTCGGGCGGCCATGTCGGCTTCCACGGCACGGGCAGCCGGCAGCCCTGGAGCGACTTGGCCGTCGCGAGGTTCCTTGAACATGCTTGAAACCCAGCCGATAGCTGTGATCGTGGGCGTCGCCTGCTCGCTGGTCGCACTCGTCCTCGCCTGGCGCGCCTATCGCGGCGCGTCGGCCGAACAGGAAAGGCGCAAGCGCGAGAAGGAGAAGCGGGACGGACGGTAGCGCTGGGGGCGCGCGACTCCAGTCGCGCGTCATAGTCGCATCCAGAGAAGATCGCGCCACTGGAGTGGCGCGCCCCCAGCTATGAGAGCGTGATCGGGTCCTTCGGTGGCCCGTCGCGGAGCAGCGCTTCCAACCGCACGCCGAGATCGAGTGGCTCGAAACGCTCGCTGGAGGTCGCGATCTCGTCGGCGCGCCACCAGCGATGGCCCTGCGTCCAGCTCCGCTCGCGCTCGTCGAGACCGGAAGTATCGGCCTCCGTGCGGTCGGTGTGGGCGAGGAAGAAGCGTTCCTTGTGCAGAACGTCCCGGCCGCGCCAGCTCATGCGGCGTTCACGGGTCCACACCCAGCGCGGCGTGTCGATCACCGGCAGTTTCGTCTCCTCCTCGGCCTCGCGCACGGCGGCCTGGGCGAAATCCTCGCCGGGATCGACCATGCCGCCGATCATCACCCAGAACGGGTCGTGGAACGGATAGGCGGGATCGAACACCGCGGGATCGTGGACCTTGAACAGGAACAGGCGATCCTGCGAGTCGAGCAGGATCAGACGCGCCGACGGCCGTTCGATCATTTCAGGAGTTTCGCCGCGTCGACCGCGCCATAGGTCAGGATGCCGTCGCAGCCGGCCCGCTTGAAGCCGGTCAGGGTCTCGATCAGCACCTTGTTCCAGTCGAGCCAGCCCCGGTCGGCGGCGCCCCTCAGCATCGAATACTCGCCGCTCACCTGGTAGGCGTAGGTCGGCACGCCGAAGGCGTCCTTCACGCGGCGCACGATATCGAGATAGGGCAGGCCGGGCTTCACCATCACCATGTCGGCGCCTTCCTCGATGTCGAAGCCGACCTCGCGCAAGGCCTCGTCCGAGTTGGCGTAGTCCATCTGGTAAGTCTTCTTGTCGCCCGTCAGGACGCCGGAGCTGCCGATGGCGTCGCGGAACGGGTTGTAGAAGGCCGACGCGTATTTGGCGGCGTAGGACATGATCTGGGCGTGGATGAAGCCCTTTCCGTCGAGCGCCTGGCGGATGGCGCCGATGCGGCCGTCCATCATGTCGGACGGGGCCTGGATGTCGGCGCCGGCCTCGGTCTGCACGATCGCCTGCTTGATGAGCGCCTCAAGCGTCTCGTCGTTCTGCACGTAGCCGTCGCGCACGATGCCGTCGTGGCCGTCGCTGTTGAAAGGATCGAGCGCCACGTCGCAGACCACGCCGATATCGGGCACGGCCTTCTTCACCGCCGTGATGGCTCGGCAGACGAGGTTACCGGGGTTGTAGGCCTCACGGCCGTCGGGGGTCTTGCTCTTGGGATCGGTCTCGGGAAACAGCGCTACTGCGGGGATGCCGAGATCGCGCGCCTGTTTGACCGCCTCGACCAGCAGGTCGACCGACAGGCGATCGACGCCCGGCATGGACTCGACCGGCGTGCGCGTGCTCTTGCCCTCCTGCACGAACACCGGCCAGATCAGGTCGTCGACCGAGAGCTTGTGCTCGGCGACCAGCCTGCGTGACCAAGCCTCGCGGCGGTTGCGGCGCAAGCGCGTGGTCGGGTAGCGGCCGAGAGTGGAGAAGCGTTTCGCCATGGCCGGTTCTTATGGCGTGAACCGCGGACAGCCGCAACATGGCGGGTTTGTCGCGGCTCGAAGGATTGCTCTACCCTCCATGAACGAATGTCATGGCCGAACCGCTTGCCAGGACACCGCTCAGGGCCGAACGCTCGTCATCAGTCGCTCCTTGGAGAATCGCCCATGGCGTCGCAGCCGCACAATCCGGTCGAAAGCCACTACGCATCGCGTTCGCTGGTCGATGTCGTGCTGGCCGCCCTCGACGCGGCGGGATTGCCGCCCCGACTGACGGCGGCGGACCTCGCGCCGCTCGATCAGTTCCACGCCCGCGGTCTCGAAGCGACCAAGGAACTGGCGGCGCTCGCCGGCATCGACGCAACGAGCCGCGTTCTCGATGTCGGCTCCGGCATTGGCGGACCGGCGCGCTACCTGGCGGAAAGCGTGGGCTGCAAAGTCGTCGGGATCGATCTCACGGCGGAGTACTGCCGGTTGGCCGAAGCGCTGACCGCACGCGCGGGCCTGGCCGGCAACGTCGAGTTCCGCGCGGCCAACGCGCTCGACCTGCCGTTCGGCGACGGCGAATTCGACAGGGTGTGGACCCAGCACGTGGCGATGAACATCGCCGACCGGCCGAGGCTCTACCGGGAGATGGCGCGCGTGCTGAAGCCGGGCGGCAAATTGGCTCTGTACGATGCCATCGCCATTCCGGGTGCCGAGCCGCTGTTCCCGGTGCCGTGGGCGCGCGATCCCTCGACCAGCTTCCTGCTCGACGCCGACGCAACGCGCGCCGTGCTGGAAAGCAGCGGCTTCACTGTCCGTGTCTGGCGCGACGTCTCGGCGGAAGCCAGGCAATGGTTCGCAGCCCTGCGTCCTCCCGCCCAGCCGCCGAAACTGGGACTTCATCTCCTTCTCGGGCCGGATTTCAGGACCATGTCCGGGAATTTCGGCCGCAACGTCATCGAGGGCCGCGTCGGCCTCTTGATGGCGGTCTGCGAGAAAACCTGACGTGAAGTCGGGACCGCTCAGGACGTAGGAAGGCGACGGCGATAATAGGCGTTGGGTCGCACCCCGCTAGCCATATAGCCGCAGAATCCGGCCGCCAGGATCGCCTCGCCCAGGAGGTCGATCGCCAGGGGCCAGCCGGTCTGACCGAGCAGTGCGACGAAGAAGCGATAGGCGATCCAGACAACGAAGCCGGCGCCGGCCACGACTGGCGTCACACGGGCGCGCAGCAGGGTCAGGACGATGAAGGCGAACGACCAGGCTGCGACGAAGCCGACCGCGATCATGTAGCGGCCGCCGATTTCGCGCAGCTGATGGAATGCGAAGAGGGCGCCCGCGATGGCGGCGATGCAAAGGAGTGCGGCGGCTGCGACCATCCAAAGCAGCGCTCCGCCCAACCGCGCCTCGGGCAGCGTCGCCACTTCCTCGGCCGTCATGTCGCGCCAGCCCATGCTGCGAGCATAGGGCGAGGGGCCGTTCGTTGCCATCCTGCCAGGTTGACGGGGGGTGACCCCCCGATATGATCCCGCGCGCATGGACTTTAACCTCACCGAAGACCAGCAGGCATTTCGCGACACGGCGCGGCAATTCGCGACCGCGCGCATGCTGCCCGAGGCCGCGCGCTGGGACGCCGAGAAGATCTTCCCGGTCGAGACCCTGCGCGAGGCGGCGGCCCTCGGCTTCGGCGGCATCTATGTGAAGGAGGATGTCGGCGGCAGCGGGCTTTCGCGCATGGATGCGGCGCTGATCATGGAAGAGCTGGCGGCGGCCTGCCCCAGCACGGCGGCCTACATCTCGATCCACAACATGGCCGCCTGGATGATCGACGGCTTCGGCGACGACGAGCAGCGCCGACGATTTTTGCCGAAGCTCTGCTCGATGGAGCATTTCGCCAGCTACTGCCTCACCGAGCCCGGCGCCGGATCGGATGCGGCATCGCTCGGCACGCGCGCCGAGCTCCACGGCGATCATTACGTCGTGAACGGCACCAAGGCCTTCATCTCCGGCGGTGGCCGCAGCGACATCTATGTCGTGATGCTGCGCACCGGCGGGAAGGGCGCGGGCGGCATTTCCACACTGGTGGTCGAGGCTGGAACGCCCGGTCTCTCCTTCGGCAAGCAGGAGCAGAAGCTTGGCTGGAACAGCCAGCCGACGGCGGCGGTGATCTTCGAGAACTGCAAGGTGCCGGCAGCCAACCGTCTGGGGCCGGAGGGCCACGGCTTCAAGATCGCCATGGCCGGCCTCGATGGCGGGCGCATCAATATCGGCGCCTGCTCGCTGGGCGGCGCACGGGCCTGCCTCGAAACCGCGTCACGCTACGTCGTCGAGCGCAAGCAGTTCGGCCAGCCGATCGCCGACTTCCAGGCGACGCAGTTCAAGCTGGCCGACATGGCGACCGACCTCGACGCCGCGCGACTCCTGATCTGGCGCGCGGCTTTCCTGCTCGATGCCAAGTCGCCCGAGGCGACGCAGGCCGCCGCGATGGGCAAGCGCTTCGCGACCGATGTCGGGTTCCAGGTCGTCAATGAAGCGCTGCAATTGCATGGCGGCTACGGCTACTTGAAGGACTTTCCCATCGAGCGCTATCTGCGCGACCTGCGCGTTCACCAGATCCTTGAAGGCACCAACGAGATCATGCGGGTGGTCATTTCGCGCAGGCTTTTGATGGGGTGAAATGCAGGGCACCCTGTCATCCCGAGCGAAGCGAGGGACCTTTAAGGCCATGAGCAAAGGTCCCTCGCTTCGCTCGGGATGACAGCGGGGAGCCTAACGGAGAGTCGATTGTCTGAGGCGGAAATACTATTCGAGGTCAAAGACGGGCTGGGTGTGATCACGCTCAACCGGCCGAAGGCGCTGAACGCGCTGACACACGGCATGATCCTGGAGCTGGAAAAGGTCCTGCCCGGCTGGGAGAAGGACGCCGCGATCAAGGCCGTGGTGCTGCGCGGCGCGGGCGACCGTGCCTTCTGCGCCGGCGGCGACGTGACGGGACTCTATCGCGAGATGCGCGACAACCCGTCGGGCACGCTGCGCCGCGACTTTTTCCGCGACGAGTATATCGTCAACCGCCGTATCTACCGCTTCGCCAAGCCGTGGATCTCGCTGATCGACGGCATCGACATGGGCGGCGGCGTGGGCCTCTCGGCGCATGGCTCGCACGCGGTGGCGAGCGAGAAGTTCCTGTTCGCCATGCCGGAAACCACCATTGGCCTCTTCCCCGATGTCGGCGGCGGCTATTTCCTGACGCGCCTGCCGGGCGCGCTGGGCACGTTCCTGGCGCTCACCAGCCATCGCCTGAAGGTGGCGGACGCGCTGTGGGCCGGCATCGTCGATGCCCATGTGCCGAGTGCCCTGATGAACGACCTGCAGGCCGCACTGGGCGCTGCCGATTTGTCCGGCCCCGGCGCCCACCGCAAGGTCGACGCGGTGATTGCGCGTTTCGCCGCGGATGCAGGCCTGCCGAGCCTGCCCGACTTGATGCTCGATATCGACCGCTGCTTTTCTGCCGATTCGGTCGCCGAGATCGTGGCCAGGCTGAAGAAGCATCCCGGCGAATGGGCGCAAAAGCAGCTCGCCGCCCTGATGAAGCTGTCGCCGCTCTCGATGTCGATCACCCTGGAGCAGCTCAAGCGCTGCGCCAACCGCTCGTTCGAGGACACGATGACCATCGAGTATCGCATGTCGCAGCAGGCCATGCGGGCCGACCATGATTTCTTCGAAGGCGTGCGGGCGCTCCTGATCGACAAGGACCAGAACCCCAAATGGAACCCGCCGAGCATCGAGGGCGTGACGCGCGACATGGTCGAGGCACATTTCAGGCCGGTCGCCAACGACCTGTTCTTCGACTGATCGGCCCAACAGGGAGGAAAGCATGGCGAAGATTGCCTTCATCGGTCTCGGCAACATGGGCGGCCCGATGGCGGCCAACCTCGTGAAGGGCCAGCACCAGGTCGTGGCCTTCGATCTGTCATCCGCGGCGGTCGATGCCGCGGTCGACAAGGGCGCCAAGAAGGTGGCCTCGGCCGCCGAGGCGGTGAAGGGGGCGGAAATCGTCGTCACCATGCTGCCGGCCGGCAAGCATGTGCGCGAGGTCTACGAGAAGGACGTGCTGCCCAACGTCGCCAAGGGAACGCTGCTGATCGACTGCTCGACCATCGACGTCGAGAGCGCCCGCCATGTTGGGCAACTGGCGCAACAGGCGGGACTCGAAATGGTCGATGCGCCGGTCTCGGGCGGCGTCGGCGGCGCCACGGCCGGCACGCTCACCTTCATGGTCGGCGGTGGCGATGCTGCCTTCGCCCGCGCGCTGCCGGTCCTGGAGAAAATGGGCAAGACCATCGTGCACGCCGGCGGCGCCGGCAACGGCCAGGCGGCGAAGATCTGCAACAACATGATCCTCGGCGTGTCGATGATCGCGGTGTCGGAGGCCTTCGTGCTGGCGGAAAAGCTCGGCCTCGATGCGCAGAAGCTCTACGACATCTCGTCGAAGTCGTCCGGGCAGTGCTGGTCGATGACGACCTATTGCCCGGTGCCGGGGCTGGTGCCGACGTCGCCCGCCAACCGCGACTACAAGGCGGGCTTTACCGCGGCAATGATGCTCAAGGATCTCAAGCTCGCCCAGGATGCGGCCAAGGCGGCCGGCGCGGAAACGCCGCTCGGCGCCGATGCGGCGAGAATCTACGGCGAGTACGTCGACGCCGGGGAGGGACCCCGCGATTTTTCCGGGGTGATCCGCTTTATCCGCGGTGGCTGACCGGAGCTTTTGTTGGAACCTCTTGGAACTTTTTCCTGTTCCAAGACGTTGCATGGGCCGATATCCCCCCGATGCCTTTGCGAGGAGGGCAGGATGGCTGCTGCTTCGGCCGCCACCGTTCAAGCTGTGCCTGCCCCGTCCGGGCGGAAGGTGCCTTGCGAAAAATGTCCGTTGCGGCAGTTCGAGTGCCTTCGCGAGTTCACCGCCAAGGAACTGGAGTTCGTTTCCAACTTCAAGTCCGGCGAGCTCAACGTCGAGGCCGGCACCAGCATTCTGTTGCAAAGCACCAATAGCGCGCACCTCTACACCGTGCTGTCGGGCTGGGCGTTCCGTTACAAGACGTTGCCGGATGGGCGGCGGCAAATCCTGAACTACGCGATGCCGTCCGACCTGATCGGCCTGCAAGGCTCGGTCAACGACGAGATGCAGCATTCCGTCGAAGCGCTCACTGACGTGATGTTGTGTGTGTTTCCGCGCGAGAAGCTGTGGGACCTCTACACCAATTATCCGACGCTCGCTTTTGACATCACCTGGATTGCCGCGCGTGAGGAGCAGATTTTGGACGAAGGATTGACCAGTGTCGGCCGGCGCACCGCGATGGAGCGGTTGGCCTATCTGCTGCTGACCCTGTTTCAGCGCGCTGAAGAGGTCGGGCTGACCAAGGGCAATTCGATCCAGTTTCCGTTCACGCAGCAGCACGTCGCCGACACGCTCGGGCTGTCGCTGGTGCACACCAACAAGACCCTGCAGCGGCTCAACGCGACCAAGACGATGCGCTGGAAGGGGCGGCGCTTCGAAATCCTCGACCGCGAGGCGCTGGCCAAGCTCGCCAGCTACGAGCGGCCGGAGCCGCGGGCGCGGCGGCCGTTCATCTGAATGTCCGGTGCCGGATAACTGCCGCCGCTATGTCAAATTTGATGGTGACCGCAGGATTATCTGCCCAGTGTCCGCGCGCCATGAAAGAGCGCGGGGAGGGCGCAGCGGGTCATGCCGAAGGTTTTCACCACCTGTCTCGTTACCGGACAGCCGATCGATACCGGCATCGACATCGACGACGGCTCGTTCGCTCGGTTCCCCGATTTTGTCGAAAGATATTTTGTCCCCATTGTGGGACAGAGCACGCGTGGTCGAAGGACAAGGCCGCGTGATGGATGGCGAGGCGCCGAAATCCTGACGGAATTTGGCCGAAGGACTGAAGCGTGACGGTGAACGCGAAGTGAATCCCGTCGCTCAAATCCAATCAATACGTGGCATTCACCATCGCGGATAAACCCAAAGTTTAGTCTACAATTTAAGCCGATCTTCAATCGACGCCGTTATGGTCCCGTGTATCGGCGGGAAAACAGGGCCCGTCGCACGTAACAAAAATATACGGGAAGGCGTCATGATGAAGACCGTTATGAAAACGGTCGAGCCCGCCGAGCGACAGGCGAAGTTCGACCATATCCGGCCGCTCTATCTCGATGCCTTGACGCTCGTGGAGCGGCTGCATCGACGCTTGCTCGATGTCATCAAGGACGAGTTCGATCGGCGGGGCCGTTCCGACATCAATTCGGTGCAGGCGCTTCTGCTCTACAACATCGGCGACAAGGAGCTGACCGCGGGTGAACTGCGCACGCGCGGTTACTATCTCGGCTCCAACGTGTCCTACAATCTGAAGAAGCTCGTCGAGATGGGCTTCCTCGATCATCAGCGTTCGCGCGTCGACCGTCGG
>Ga0137412_10002595_pt1 | contig 14278 bp, 6 predicted proteins | sample CZODoug2_1_16fun_FD_122160 | JGI IMG/M metagenome (GOLD analysis project Ga0137412, IMG submission 122160) | Vadose zone soil fungal communities from Angelo Coast Range Reserve, California, USA - CZODoug2_1_16fungal (Hybrid Assembly) | ecosystem: Environmental > Terrestrial > Soil > Vadose zone... | reverse complement strand
TCTCTGGCCAGCATCCTCGATCACGTAGCGAGCCATCGTGATGATCGATGCCACGTCGTCCGTCAGCGCGGCAGCAACCCGACTGCTCTCGGTCTCGAGGATCCTGAGTACTCCATCGGCCAGGCGCTTGAGCTCGTGTCCGTCGGCCGACCCGCTCGAGCTTGTCAGGCGTCGCTGACGGCGCTCCGTCCAGGACAGCGTCACCACGGGTTCGCCCGCTTGATCGGCGGTCGGCTGCAGGGCCATTTCGACCATCGTCAGGCGCCCGGTGCGACCGGCAAGCATCAACTCGAACGGCCCGCCGGCGCCGGCGCGCATCTGAGCCAGCGCGACGTTGACCGCAGCGCGCCATTCGTCGCCCGCAAGCTCTTCGAGCGTTCGGCCGATCAGCTCGTCGGCCTTGAAATCGAGCAAGGCGGCGGCCGATGCGGAGGCCAGCAGGATTCGCCCCTGATGATCGAGCCGCACCGCCGGTGCGTCGGCGCCCCGCAAGGCCAATCGCGTCTTGGCAGGCCCGGCCGATGCCTTGATCACGGGTTGCGCGATGTCCATCTGAAGCTGACTAAACAAGCATGCTATTGCTAACAAGCATCAATCGCACCCAGCAAAGCCCTTTTTCTCCCGTAGGCACGACCCTAAACATGATTGATCCCCGGCGACGGGCGGTGACCGCTGGCAACCCCGTGGGGTGGCTGCGCGTTCGAGCAGTGCATCTTTTCTTATTTTTTTCAGTGACTTGCAAAAATGCCCTGGAAACCCGCCAAGCACGGGGTGGGGGGTCTACTGGGTAGATATACTACCCAATCAGTGCGGTTCGCTCAGGGCACGATCCACTCAGAGTCGGCGTCGATCTTCGTACCAGTGGGGCCATCGAAGCGCACCAGGTAGCCGCCCTTGGAGGCGAAACGCTGGCCCGGTGCCAGGCCGAGCCGCGTGTAGTAGCCGTTGACGATGCGTGCGTCCAGCATCACCTCGACGCGCTCGACCAGGTAATCGCGCACGAACTCATCCAGCATCGAGGCCAGCGTATCGACCAGCACTGAGCAGGCAATGTAGGTGTCGACCTGTACGCGTTCGGCCACGACCGGGATCTGGCGCAGATGGAACCAGCCCAGCGGGTAGTTCAAGCGCAGGCGCCGTGCGTCCGGCAACTCATAGGGATATGTGATCCGCGCCAGGCTGCGCCAGGCCGGCGCCAGCGGCGCGCGCTCCAGTCCACCCATCACGCCGGATACGTAGACCATCGTGGTCCCCGCCGCCGGCGCGGGCAGTGCGGCCAGATCCGCTGCGCGCAGCCACAGTACGACCGTGTCGCCCACTGAAACGTCGCCCAGGGCCTGTGCGAGCTCCTGCGGCCCATCGCCGTGCGCGAGCGCCCGCTCGACGAACTCCGGGCCACGCCCAATGGCTTCGCGCAGGCGCGCGGCCGCCGCCGTGCCGATGTCGTCGGCGCGGAACACCTGCACGATCCGCCCGCGGGCCGTGTGCTCGGCCTTGGACTGCGTGAGCCGGGCCGCGACCAGCTGTGCCTCGAGCAGCACGCCCTGCGAAAAATAGATCGAATAGAAGTCTTCCTGGGCGATCGCCGGCAGCTCGACGTTCGGCAACAGGCACGGAATGGCCTGCCGCTCGCAGAACCGGTGCACCGGCTCCCAGGTCGCCCCGCCCAGGCCCGAGATCACCGCGAACACCGGTTCGACCCGCAGGCGCCGATCGAGCTGCGCCTCCCAGGTCTCGGGCGCGCCGGTCAGCTGCCAGGCGTGCAACTGCCATTGGCGCCGCGTCCCGGAACGGATTCCGCGCACACCGGCAGGCGGCTGCGCGCCGCTGCCGCCCTGGTAAAAGGAGTTCTTGTCCGCGAAGTACTGCTCGATCACCTTCAGCATGCCGTCGCGCGCGACCGGGTCGGCGTCCGGCGTGACGATCGTCGCGAAATGCAGCGTGTTCTCCGTGACGCCTGGCACGCGTGCACTGGACAGGTGCCGCAGGTACACGATCAGCTCGCGCATCGAGGCGTCGTCGAGGTCGAAACGCGGCATCAGGTAGTTCAGCGGGTGGCCGTCGGGGCCGATGCCTTCGCGAATCGCGCGCGCCAGCGTCGTGTCGTCGTACGCCCTGCGGTCACGCGGAGTCGGCGGAAGGTGCGTGGCGTCGATGTGTATTGGACTTTCCGGGGCGATGCGCTCGCCCGGATGAAACAGGAAGTGCCCGCTGATCGGCGGGATCACGATGCGCCCCTCGACCGTGCCCAGTCCGCTGCGGCCATGGCACTGCACGCACGCTGCGTCGCGGCCCAGCAACGGGGTTGCTCCCGCGCGCGCGCCGCGCAGCGGCTGTCCCGATGCGAGCTGCCCTTGGCGATAGAGCTGTTCACCGACGCCGGACACCGGTGCCGGGGGGGCGACCGCACCACACAGCATCAGCGCCGCGGCCGCGACCAGCGCCCGCGCCGCCGCGGTCGGGCGAGGCCGGCAGGGTCGATCCAATCGAGACGCGGGTTCGAAGGTCAGGGAACTATCCAGTCGCTGTCGGCGACCAGCCGGGTTCCGCCGGGTTCCGCAAAATGCACGATGTACCCGCCCTTGGATGCAAAGTGCTGGTTCGACCCGAGCACCATGTGCGGGAAATACCCGGTGTTGATGAGTCGGTGCTCGATCGACGACTGCAGCAGTTCGACCAGGTAAGGCTGGACAAGACTGTCGGCCATATGGCTCAACGTCTCGGCGAGCAGCCCGCAGGCGAGGTAGGTGTTCGCCTGAACCTGCTCGTCGACGACCGGGATATGCCGGATCGAGAACCACGCCAGCGGATACCGCAGGCGCAGTTGACGGTGCTCCGGCAGGTCGAACGGGTACGCCAGGCGCGCGCGGCTGCGCCAGCTTTGAGGCAGCGGCGAGCGCTCGAGTCCGCCCATCAGTCCCGAGACGAACACGGAGGCCGGCGCAGAAGAGGGTTCACCCAGTGCGGACAGGTCGTCCGGACGCAACCAGAGCACCAGCACGTCCGCCTTGGACCCGCCGCGCAGCGCCTCGGCCACGCCATGCCCCTGCGAGCCGGCCGCAAGGACCTGGCTGCGCACCGCGATGCCGCGCCGTTTCAATTCCGCGGCTAGAACCGGCGCCGCGGCCTCGCCGCTGTCGCCGGCGCGATAGATCTGTTGCACCGTGACGGGCGGCACGCCTTCGCCCGATACGGGGATTGCCTTGGCGATCAGCTCTGCTTCGAGCAGAACCCCCTTCGAAAAATAGAGCGGATAAAAATCGCGGCGGTCGTCGACCGGCACGTCGGTGTTCGGAAAAAGACACGGCACGGCCGCCTTCTCGCAGAACTCGTGCACCGGCGCCCAGTTGCTACCCCCCAGTCCGGATACCACCGCCAGCACCGGTTCTTTGGCCATGTCCTGCTCCAGCTGGGCCTGCCAGGTCGAAGCCGGGCCGGTGAGCTCCCACACGTGCAACTGCCAGAGTCGATGGGACATGAACATGCTCTTGGCGTATTCGGTCTTGCCAGAGGTCCGCATTTGACGGGTCGGCCCGATCGGGAACTGGTTCTTGTCGGTGAAGTAGTGCTCCATCACGTCGAGCATGCCGCGGCGCTTGACCGGATCCGCATCAGGCGTGATGACGGTGGCAAAGTGAAGCACCGTGTCGGTGACGCCTGGCACGTGGCGCACATCCAGTTTCTTCAGGTAGCCGATCAACGCCGACATGTCGGCGTCGTTCAGCGCGTAGCGCGGCATCAGGTAGTGCAGCGGCTTGCCCTGGGAGTCCAGACCGTCGCGGATGGCCCGCGCCACCGTCGCCTCGGTGTAGGGTTCGCGATTGCTGTGCATCCACTCGACGTAGGGCAGGATGGGCTGGTCGGAGACGGCGTCACGCGCGTGAAACAGATACAGCCCGGTGATCGGCGGTATCGTCAGATACTGGTTGTACCCTTCGTAGGAGCCCAGGCCGCTGCGCTGATGGCAGTTCACGCAAGCGGCGTCCGCGCCCTTGGCTTCCAGGCCGTTGCCGCCCCGCGCCCCGACCAGAGGAGCGCCCGAGCTCAGTACCCCGTGCCGGTAGATCGATTCGCCCGCGTCGTCGGACGGTTGGGCCGACCAGCTCGCCTCGGCAACCAATCCGAGCAAGGTGAAGCCGACCCCGAGGACGCGAGCGGCACGCACCGCTTTTACTTTGGCCCCGATGCGGGATCCGGGCTCGAAGCGCCTGGCGTGGCCGACGAGTCGATCGGGGCACGCCGCATGGGCGCCTGGGGCTGAGCGCCCATCGACATCCCGGCGCGACGATCACGCCCGCCAGGTGGTTTGAATGAACGATCCTCAATCGACACGTTCAGCATGACTCTCTCGATCACCATCCTGTCGGGCGTCACGCCCGACCCGACGCCGGTCTCGATGATCGATGGGATCTGCAACCCTTCGGTCTTCTTGTAGTCACGATAAGACACCGACACCGTCCCGGGCCCGGTCGCACTGCTGGACGGCCGGTCGTATCGGATATCGAGGAAAGTCTGCGCGTCGATCCAGACCTGATCGATCTCGCCCGAGGCCAGTCGAACATTCAGGTGATACGCCTTGCGCCCGTCGACGTCGTCGAGACCCTGCAGCGTCACCACATTGCCCTTGGCAAGGCAGTCGATCAGCGGACCATCGATAACCTGCGTCGCATGCGCGAACTTGACTTCCTCGAAGTTAAACGGTTGAACGTCCGCACCGCCCTGCCGGCTCGGCTTGACCTTCCAGCCACGCGCCCCGTCAAAGATACGCTCGCTCTTCTCACCGAGCGCATTGACATCGAAACGGGTCTTGTTGGGGCGCTTCTGCTGCAGCACGAACAGCATGCTCGGAACCGGCGCGTGAGCGCTTTCCATGTGCCCGACCCAGACCATGGTCTGGATCTTGCGCCAGGCCTCAAGACCGCCGCGGGCGGCGACGTTCTTCTCGACGATCTGGGCCGCGGACAGGTCAGCATCCGCAGCCCAGCCGTTCGAAGCCAGCGCGGCAACCGTGATCCCGGCAGCAAGCGCCGCGACAACCCTCAAGCGCATGGGACGCCTGCTAACTTCCAACACGAATCGGCACGCTTTCCCGCGCGGCCTCTTACGACTTCGGCCGCAGGAACAGGGCGTCATCCAGGATCGGATTCAGGCCCACCTTTTCGATCATCATCTTGTGGGTGTCCTTGTACCCCTCGACCGCGGTCTCGAGCACGAAGGGAACCATCAAGCCCTGCACGGACCGGAAATCGCGCTGGTAGACAAACACCGAGTGCATGCGGCCATCCATGCGGCGCGCCGTCCCCTCGACTTTCACATCGAGGAAGGTTTGGGCGTCGATCCATACGTGCTTCACATCGCCGTTTTTCATCGTCAGCTTCATCTTGTACGCGTCGTGGCCCTCCACCGCCTCCATCGACTCGAAGTCGACCTTGGTACCCTTCTTCGCGTAATCGAGCAACAGACCGTCCATGCCAGGATTGCCCGCTTCCTCCTTCGCCTGATCCGGAGAAAACGGCTCCCAGTCGTCCCGGTTCAGGTAGGGGCGCATCATCCACCCGTTGCTGCCGTCGTAGACCTGAACCGCGGTCTTGCCGGCGAATTGGATCTCGACCCTGGACTTGTTCGGGCGCTTCATCTCGAGCAGGAACGGCAGCTGCACCTGCTTGTCGGCCGCCCGCTTGTCCTCGGCGCTTTGCGCCGCAACGAGTTTCTTTTTGGCGCTGTTGGCCATCGCAGCACTGCTCACGTAGTGCGCGGACCGAGCCGCCGAGTCGCCGTACCCAACGTCCATCTTGCCGTTCCAGGACATCGTCTGCACGCCCCGCCAGGCCTGCAGGCCGCCACGCGCTGCGACATGCTTGTCGACGATCTGCGCGGCAGACAGCTTGGCGGCTGGCGCATTTGCATCGGCCGCCATCACAGCAACCGGCACGCACAGGCCGACCACAGCACCCAGAAACCAACGACTTTGACTCGACATCATTGCAAACTCCTCTGTGATCCCAGACGCTAATCCACCACAAGACCCTCGGCCCGAAACGGCCCGATCACCACGTTGACCCGATCTCCGCGCTTGACCAGCTGGCCCTTGTTGGAGAACGCCATCCAATAGGACCGGCCCGCCTCGGGCGGCGCGCTTTGACGCAGTTGCCCGATCTTCTCCATCTGCGGCACCACCAGGCTGACCCCGGCCCGCATGTCGATCAGCGAGGGCTCCGCCTTCTTGTCGTTCAGCGCCTTGGCCCTTTCCGGATCGAGCACGCGCCAGGAAAAGCGAATCACCTCGCCCGACTCCGTCCACTTCACGTTCAACGAGTCGATCCCCCAGACGACTCTGTAGTACGCACCCGCGCGCCCGGCGAACCGGTTGGGCAGGCTGCGGGTGGGGGTGCTCGCGGACTTGGCGGGCGATGCCTTATCTTTGGCCGCCGCCGGGGCCGCAGCTTGCCCGGACTTGGCCGGTTGCGGAGCCGCCGCTGGCCCCGGATTGGCAGGCTGCGCAGACGCCGCTGGCGCAGGACTGGCAGGCTGCGTTACGGCCTGGGCCAGAACCGACGAGCCGACCAGCATGCCGGCGAGCAGTATCGGAACAAGCGCGGCGAGCGCCAGGCCCGTGTTCGCCCGGGTTGCGCTATTCATGCTCGGATAAAGCGGTCGATGCACCGGCGGTCCTATTTGCGTGCGACCAGGGGTTTGGAACAGGCCCGCTTGGCGTTGCGTGGGTCGACCTTGCTGACGAAGTCGCCCTCCGCGTCGTGGGCCCGACGGTATTGCTCACTGCTGCGCACCTTGGCCAGTGTTTCCTGGCTGGCGCCCTGGGTCAGCCGCTTGATCTGGAATTGGTACTTTTCCGCCGACGCAGGATACGCCTTGGCGCAGTAATCGAGCATCGCCTCGGTGACTCCAAGCGCCCGAGCGTCCGGTGCCTTCCCGTCGGGCTGAGCCAGGGTCGGCTCGACCAGCCCGCAGCACGCCAGCAGCGCGACAAGGCCAATCGGCATGTTCTTGTTCAAGAGTCTAACCACCACGCTTGGACCCCGGATTGCAGTTGCCTGGATGAAGCCTTGGCCGGCCTGGAACCGCCTCGCCAGCGCGGTCACGGTGAACGACTGACCTTCTTGCCCGCGAGGCGTTCGCACGCGATGGTACTGCGCCGGGCCATGATCGAAAAGCTGGAAAAAAGCTGTCTTCATGCCCCTCAAAGGCCGATGCTGCTCGCGAGATTTCCTCGCGAGCAGCATCGGTTGAGCCTTCGCCTGAGCTTTCCGGGTTAGGGGCTGCCCGTGCCGCTCAGCGTTGACGTCTGCGTAGTCACACCCGTCGCGCTAACCGAGATCGTTGCGTTCCGGACCACACCGGCCGCCAGGGCAGTCGTCGGCCGGAACTGCACCGACACCTGGCAGGTGGCTGTGGGGGCCAACGTGGTGATGCCGACCGCTCTGCCTGGTTGGACCGGACCGCAGGTCGTTGCGTTCTGGACGATGAAGAACTCGGTCGGGTTGGTTCCACCGAGCGTTCCGTCTCCAACTCCCGTCAAATTCACGTTCCCCGTGTTGGTGTACGTGAATACCTGCGTCGGACCTGTCGTAGAGCCCCGGGCGACGGTTCCGTAGGCGCGCGTGCCTGGCAACAGCGTTGCGGTCCGAGTCGGTGCGACCGCCGTACCGCTGGCCGCCACCGGCGAGCCCGTGATCGTGACCGGCGTCCCGTTTTGATTGGCGGTGATCGTCACTGTCCCGTTCGAGGCACCCGCCGTCGCCGGCGCGTTGTACACGATGTTGATCGTGCAGGTCGTGGTCCCGCCCGCATTTCCGGCCAGCGTTGCAGTGCAGGTACCCGCGTTCGGCGTTGCCGGCCGCGAGAACGGCGCCGTGACCGTGACCACGATATTGGTCAGGCCGATGGTGCCCGTATCGTGCAGCGTCAGCGTCATCGGCGAGCTGGTCGTCGACTCCGGAACACTGCCGAACGCCAGAGTGCCTGTGACACTCGCACCGCGGGTCCCGGCAACCGCCGTCGCTTGGACCTCGACCGCGCCTGCGTCAAAATGGCCACCGATGCCCTCGCCGGTCTCAGGCCGCAGATTGCCGAAGAAGTCCGTTGCCGGGTGCGCTATGGTCGCCGGGATGTTGTCCGAGCCCGCCGTCGGCGCGTAGTTGCCCAGCAAGACGCCGGTCAACGGGTTCACCATCGTCAGCGGGCCCCAGCGCAGGTTGATCCAGTTGTTGCCCTCGTCGACCGTCGCAACCGGAGTCAGGTTGAAGATCGGGTTCGGCACCGTCGCATCCGAGATGCCCGGGGGCACGTTCCAGCCCGACGCTCCGGACTCCGGAGGTTGGCGCGCACCGTCGCAGTACGCCACGGTGAAGCCCGGCGCGGTTGCGCTGTTGCCCGAGCCATAGCCGGACGTGCTGGTCAGGATCGAGAACGTCGGGTTCAGCGTGGTCCCGCCGCTGTGGTCGGCCGGGCCCGTGTCGCCGCGCACGCCGATGTCCCAGTAGCTGGACCCCGCCACGCATTGACCGGTGGCCGTCTGGCTGACGGTCGCCGCTCCGTGCGAGACTCCAGGGGTGCCGCTATACGAAGCGTTGTAGATCGTGACGATGTTCTGCTGGTACGCCGGGCTCAGCGCACCGACCCCGACCTGGAACGCCGCGTTCTGCCAGATGATGTTGTTGGCCAGCAGCGGGTACGAGTAGTTCACGCAGGTCCCGTTGGTGGCCGACCCGGTCGGCGCATAGTGGTTCGGCGGGCACGTGACCGGGCCGGTGGCTGGCAGACCGATGTTCGCGGACAGAACCGCGCTGTTCTGGATCGACACCACGCCCGCGACCTGCGGCCGCGAGGCCACTCCGCAGGTGCTGGCTCCGGTGGTCGCGTTGAAGCAATTGTTGCCCGTGTTCTGCGTGCTGGCCAGCGGCGAGCCCAGCGTGTTGTTCAGGACTCCGGCGGTCGCGGTGGTGTTGTTGTTCGCGATCGTGTTGTTGACGAGGTCCAGATTCAACGCGTCAAGCATCGAAACGCCGCCGCCATCCCAGCCGGCCACGTTGTTGACGATGATGTTGTTGGTCACCGTCACGTGATGCCAGTTGGCCGGGGTGCCCGGGAAAGCGAGCACGTCCGAGCCGTTGACGTTCTGGAACGCGATGCCGCCGCCGCTGCCGGCTTCGGCCGCGTTGCCCTGGATCAGGTTGGCGTTGATCAGCAGGTTCGGGCCAACACCGTCGCTCGGAGTGATCGTCGCGGGCGCGGGCACGCAGTCCGCGTCGTTCAAAGCCGAGCACGTCGGATCGGCATCGGGAGCGCCCGCGATGAGCAGACCGCCGCCGTTGGCCGGGATCGTCGGGTTCAGGCTCTGGTTGAAGACGACCGTGTTGTGCTCGATGTCACCGTTCCAGCTGTATCCGATGTGACCAAAGCCGCCGCCGTCGCCGCTGCTCAGGTTGCCGCATACCCAGTTGTAGTTGAACTTGTAGTAGTCGGCACCGGTGCAGACGCTGACCCCGCCGGACCCGGCCGGGGTGGCCGAGAACAGCTCGTCGCCGGTCGAGGAGCCCAGCATCACCGCGTTGTGGTGCATGTTCACGCCCACGTTCTGGCAGTACGGCTCCTGTGCATTGGTTGCCACGGTCACCGGAATCAGGGCGTTGGCGCCCAGGGTATTGACATCGCACGATCCGGGCGCCGAGTTCGTGGCGCTGCCCGCGATGTACGCTGGCGGAAACTCGCCCTGACCCACGTTGATGCCGCCCGAAAGCGTTCCGGAATTGTTGTAGATCCGGTTGTTGGCGATCTGCAGCTTATGCCCCCAGGCGTGCACGAAGACGCCGCCGCCGCCCTGTGAGGAGTTGGTGATCCCGATGCCATCGATGCTGGACGGGTTGCACAGGAAGTTGCTCGGGTGCGCGCCGCTGGCGCAGTCCGCCTGTGTCAGCAGCAGCGTGCCGGTTGGCACCGAGCCGGCCGTGGCGGCTCCGCCTCCGAAGACATTGGTTGCGCCGGCCGGGAAGTTCAGGCCCTTGGACAGCACGGTGATGCCAGCGCCTTCCAGCGCGCCCATCAGTGAGGGCTCCTGCAGCAGCTCGGCCAGGTTGCCGTTCTGCGAGGCGTCCCACCCGATGATGGCTTCAAACGGGAGCCGATCGACCTGCGGATCGAGCGAGCCGTCGGCGCTGCCTGCAATCGCAGTGTTGCCGGAGAAGGCTGTCCAGTTGGCTCCCGGGCAGCTGAATTTCCCCGTCGGATCAAAGGTGGAGTTCGCACCGTTCCGGGGGTACCCGTTCAGCGACAGGCCGAACACGCAATTGACCTGCGCGCGCCACGCATCCATCTTGCCGGCCGGATGGGTGTTGGCGTTGATGATGCTGGAAACCGCTCCGACTCCCTGCAGCCGCACCGGCTTCCACATCAGCACGATCTCGTTGTGGGCGGCCGTGTGGTAAGTCTGCGTGGTCAGACCGCCCGTCGTGCACGCCGCGGTCACGCCAGTGGCTGTGGTGGTGCAAGTCGGATCGACGATCAGCAGGTCGCCCGGATTCGCCGCATCGATCGCCGCCTGGATCGAGCCCGAGGCCGCAATATGGGTCGGCGCATTGCCGCCGATCGTGACCGTCACGGTGTCGATCGATTGCTGGCCGCCCGAAGCGGCCGTCGTCGCCGCGCTTGTGATCACCAGCTGGCCGCATTGTTGAGGATTGCCGGCTTGCTGCAGCGGGCAGTTCGGAACGCCGCTCGGCACGGTTCCGGTGATCAGCAGATCCGACCACGACACGCCCGTCAGGGCATGCGCAACGCCGTCGGCACCGATCAGAGCCACCGAGCAGGGCCCAGTGCCAGTGCTGGTGGCGGCCGTACAAGCGCCGAAGCCATAGTGCCGGACGATGGTCCTCTGGTTATACGGAGCGGTCGTCGCCGCCGGCCCGTTGTACGCGTTGTTGGGCACGGAGAAGTCGCCCAGCGCGGTGATTCGCAGCGTGCCGCCGGCGCTCACCCAGGGTCCGACTCCGGTGCCGTCGACTTCCTTGATCATCGGCGTCAGCGTCGGGTAGGCGCAGTCGGCATTGTTGTAGCCGGCGCCCGCGAAGGCCGATGTCGGTACGACCGGCGTATCGAGATACGCGGTCGCTGCCGGCATGAACGGTATCTCGTAGCAGAACTGGCTGTAGCCCTGCGTGAAGGCCGGGTCGGTAATCAGCTGACCCAGCGTCGGATTGGTGACCGACGTCCCGGCGGAACTGACGACCGTCGGCCGCGTGTCCATGATCGGGCCCGGATCGTTCATGCACATGACCATCATGGTCGGCGCATACCCGGTCGGGTTGGGCGGGTTGACTTCCCAGGTCGAGTAGGTCAGACCGTTGTAAGCGCCCCACTGGTCGGCGTAGACGCGGGAGATCTCGGTTCCGCTCCAATCCTTGATCGACACCGGCAGATTCGGCGGGGCGAACTTCTCGCCGAATTGCGGCGAGAACGGATCGAACTCCGACGTGTAGTCGTCCGTGATGCCGCCCGTGAACTTGGCGGCGACGTGGGTCGAGGTGTAGAGGAAGAACTTCGCGATCGCCCCCGTCTGGTCGCTCAGCGTCACTTCCTTGCGATCGCACAGCGATTTGGTCGAGCCGGCGAACGGAGACACCTGATGGGTCTGCGGGTACAGGCTGATGTAGTCGGGCACGATGCGCTTCTCGCCGACGCACGGCCAGGTGGGCTCGGGTACGAACCCGGGCACGATATTGTTGCTCGGCGACGTGCCCAGGCTTTGGGTCGAGTTCTGCGCGCTGTTCGCGTTGTAGCCCGCGTTCCACCAGGCGGCGACCTGGGCCTGGTCGGGCACGATGAACACGCTGCCCAGACCCTGCGGGAACTGCTGGATGGCCGGTGCGATGTAGTTATCGCCGATCAGGATGTTCTTGTCTTCTTCCTTGACCAGCTCGAATCCCGGCGGCGGCACGACTTCCACCACGTACTTGCCGGCCGGCAGCATCGGCGTGCCGTAGTAAAGATCGGTCGAGGCGACAGCCGTATTGGCCGTGCAGATCGTGCAGTTGGTTCCCGCTAGCGTCGGCTTGCCATTGGCATCGACGGCGGTCACGCTCGGAAACTTGTACTGGCCGTCGTAGGGCGTCGGCTGGACCTGATTCCAGTTGTGCATGCCGTCATAGCACTTGAACTGGGAATTGTCCGGCAGTGCGGTCGGAGCGGCGGCGGTACCGTGCAGCACGTTGTTGTACCAGTCGAGGTACTGCGGCTGGTTGTATAGCGTGAACATGAACAGGTCGGCGGTCGACTGCCCTGGGCAGTTCATGTTGGGCGTCACGCCATCGGCGCGGAAGCCCTGGGCGTAAGCGTCCCAGCTGCTGGTCTTAGTGGTGTCGACCAGCTTCAGGGTCGGGGTGACACCGTCGGCTTCGAAACCCTCCTGGTACAGGTTGATCGTCACGTTCGGAATCAGCGGCTCCCATTGCGTCTGGACCAGCATCTGCGGGTCGTCGAACGGGCGCGTCGACGCGTAGACCACGTGGCCCTTGATGCCGCCGTTCTCGCCCGGCGCATAGGGCTCCTTGCCGAACTCGATGAAGCTGAACTGGCCCGGGAAGCCCTGCCAGCCTTCGACTCCGCCCGTCCATGGGTTGTCGATACGGCCGGTGGACAGCGGGCTGGTGCAGCTCACCGATGCCGGCGTCGTGCCGGCGGCCGCGTGGTAGGTACACGTCGTGTTGTTGCCCGTGGTCCCGCCTCCGGTAAAGGCAGGATCCATCGAGTAACCGGTGCAGTCCGCGTTTGTGCAATAGATCGAGCCCGGGACGCGCAGATTGCTCGGCACCGAAACCTGCTCCGACGTGTTGGCCAGGTACCTGGCGATCGTGGAGGTTCCGCACGACGGGTAGCCGGCGCCGTTGATGGTGCCCCCGCAGGTTGTCAGGGTGCCGTCGGCCGGCCCACCCGCGTCGTACACCACGTGCGTGCCCGTGTTCTTGTAGCGGGTCTGGTCGCTCTCGACCACGTACCAGCTGAACAGCGGGAAGGTCTCGTTGAAATTGGCCGTGCCGGTGAAGTCCGTCAGGGTCTGGTTCTCCAGGCTGCCGTCGCGCAGTCGGACCGCGACGAACAGGAACGGGATCCCGGTCTCGTTGGACTGCGACAGGCCGTCCTTGTTGTCGTCGACGAAGGTGCGGGTCTGCATGTTCGTCTGCCACTGCGTGTTCGCGACGTCGCCGAAATTGCAGAAGTGCTGCGACGATCCCGCTCCCGCGCAGAACTGGGTCGGATTACCCAGCCGCACTGGCGTCGACAGGCCATCGACCAGCGCATCGTTCCACTGGTCGAACGTGGTGATTCTCCAGTCGCCGTCCGGCAGTCCCGTCAAGACGAACGTCCCATCGTCGGCGCACTTGGCGAACGCGAAATCCTCGCCGTCGGGGTCTCCCACGCTCACAAAGCACTGGGTCCAGGCAAAGGCGTCGTGCGAGGTGCTGCTGTACAGCCGCTCGTCCGGCGTGCGGCTCAGGCGCTGGCCCGTGACCTTGCCGATCAAGGTGTTGCCCGGACTGCAATTGCCGGTGATGTTGATGTCGGTGCCGGCGCACACCCCCGCCAGTCGCGCATTGATGATCGCCGGGTTGGCAAAGCCGATGCTGACGTGGAACGAGGCCGGCCCGAACTCCTGGAAGTAGCTGGGCTCGCCGAGGCGGGTGAACGAATCGTGGGCCTTCTGGCCGTCCAGCGTGTTGGTCTGCAGCCACTCTTCGCCGCGTGCAATGCGGTCGGCTCCCGGCGTGGCGATCACGCCCCAGCGTCCCGCCATCAGGTTGGAGACCACCGCCTGGCCCGCCAGAGGCGACAGCGTCACGCCGTCGGCTTCCCAGGTCGGGCAGGTCACGATCATCCCGGTGATGCCCGCCGTGGCCGTGATATCTGCGCCAGTCGGTCCACTGGTCGCGTTGGTGCCGGGGTTTGTGACACCAGCTTGCGTGATCGGACAGGCATTGAAGCCGGTGGACGGATCGATCATGCCGTCCAGGCTGTTGGTCAGCGGCATGTTGAACATGTCGTAGGTCATCTGCCCGGTGAAATCGCCGTTGCCCCCGAACGCGTCCCACAGGTGCAGCTGGAAGCCGCCCAGACCGGCCTCGTTGGGTGCCAGGGTGTCGTTGCCCGCCGCATTGGTCGCGGCGCCGCTGGAGTCATGCTCGCCGTTCAACGGGAATTCGTCCTGGAACACGAACACCGAGAGCTTTGCCGGCGGGTACGGCGACGGCTGCGTCATGATCGTGACGGC
>Ga0137412_10002594_pt1 | contig 14278 bp, 9 predicted proteins | sample CZODoug2_1_16fun_FD_122160 | JGI IMG/M metagenome (GOLD analysis project Ga0137412, IMG submission 122160) | Vadose zone soil fungal communities from Angelo Coast Range Reserve, California, USA - CZODoug2_1_16fungal (Hybrid Assembly) | ecosystem: Environmental > Terrestrial > Soil > Vadose zone... | reverse complement strand
GCTTTGCTTGACGCGCTCGTAGTTGATTCCGCCACCGTCATCCTCGACTTCGATGTAGATGTGATTGCCGCGGTGATACGCCCGCAACATGATATTGCCTGCGGGCGACTTGCCGGCGGCCACGCGGTCAGCGCTTTGTTCGATGCCGTGAGCCACCGAATTGCGCACGAGGTGAACCAGGGGATCGGAAATCTGCTGAATAATATTGTTGTCGAGTTCTGTTTCGCTTCCGGAAAGATCCAGCTCGACATGCTTGCCCGTGGAGTTTGCGGCATCGCGCACGGCGCGGGACAATCGTGAATACAGCGTGCCGATGGGCACCATTCGCGCGGCGGTGATTTCATCTTGCAGGTGATGCGCCAGCTTTGTGAATTCGTCGATATCGCCTTCGACGCGCCCGATGAATCCTTCGAGCTGCGAAAGGACTTCGTTGACGTCGGCCGAGATTTCCGCCATCGACCGCGACAAAATATTGAAATCGTCGTAGCGGTCCATTTCCAGTTCGCTGAATTCGGACCAGAACGAGGTGTCCCCCGCGGCCGCGCTGGTAAGCATTTGCGGCGTCGGTTCATTTTTTAATGACGCCGGCATGGCGCGGTTGTTGCTGATGCGGTTGAATTCGTACTTTTCCTGAAATTCGTTAACTTTGCCCTGCAGCCGCTCTTTCGAGAAGCTCAGCGTGTCAACTAGCTTTTCGAGCTCCGCCACGCGTCCAACCATGCGGGTACGGTTGATGACCAACTCGCCGACCGTGTTCATCATGCGGTCAAGCCGCGCTAGAGCGATGCGAACCGATTTAGCGGTCGAAGGGCCGCCGGCAACTTGTTTCGCGGCCTTCTTTGTGGATGCGGCAGTTTGCGACGCAGTCTCGATTTCTTTCACGGGCTGAGAATCGCCAGCAACCGTCAACCCCGACGAGGGTTCTGCCTCTTCAGGATCAAGCGGTGCAAACTCCGCGATGCGGCCCAGCAGGGAATCGACGCCAGTGCGCATTTCGACTTCATCAGCCCACTGCCTGTGAAGCGTCTTCTTCAGCGTGTCCACCGACTCCAGGCACAAATCCACCACGGCCGGGGACGGTTCAATCTCCCCATCGCGCAAACGACCAATCAAATCCTCGACGCGGTGAGCAATTGCTCCCAGTCTCTTCAGGCCAACCTGCGCCGCGGAACCTTTTACCGTGTGAATGGCGCGAAACAGTTTGTTGATTTCTTCCGGGTTGTTGTTGCCTTCCAGTGAAATCAGGCAGTCGCTGACGACTTGGAGATGTTCTTCCGCTTCCGGTTGGAAGAACTCCAGAATCTCGTCCGGCACTTCGTCGTCCGTTGGCAGTGCGTCGAAGTAAGAGCCAGTTGCCGCAGCCACCGCGGGCTCGTGGGTTTCCTCCGCATCGAACCGTTCGCGCGGTTCCGGCTGAGAAAGATTCAGAGGCGGCGGTTCCGTGGGGAACGCAAAACGATACCGTTCCTTGAAAACGGCAATATCATCGACACTCTCTTTGCCCGTGTCGCTGATTTCCAGGAGGTCCGTTTCCAGTAGCGAAATTCCATCCGAAAGGAATTCCGTCAGCGGCCCATGCAGATCGCTGCCCAGCGGTGCATTCAGCGCATATTGAAAAACGTGCGCGAGTTTCCCGGCAATTTCAGAAAACCGCGGAAAGCCATAGCTTGCCGAAGTGCCGCTCAGCGTGTGCGCCGAAATATAAAGCCGCTCCAGATCCTCGCGTCGCGGCTCCACGTCCTGAAGCACGCTGACGTATTCCCGCAAATACTGCAGGTTCTCCGAGGCCTCCTGGAGGAATACTTCGACGGCTTCGCGGTCCAGCGTACTCACGCTCGCCCCTCCGCTACGAGTTCCGGCTTTTGCAATTCATCCGCTGTCGGCTTCCGGTAGAGAATGCAATCGTTCAGTACAATGGCCTGAAACTTCACCGGCATCTTCGAAATCGACTCCGAGTGCCCCAGGAACAGATACCCTCCTGGTTCCAACGTGTCGTAGAACCGCTGCACCAGCGAGCGCCGCCGCTCTTCCGTGAAGTAGATCATTACGTTCATGCAAAAAATCATGTCCATACGTCCGACGTACACCGCCGAAGCGAGATTCATCTGCGTGAACGAAATCATCTTCTTCAACCGCGGCTTTACTTCATAGCCGCCGCTCACTTCGGCAAAATGGGTTGCCAATTGCCGCTCGCTCACACTACCGATGCTGCGTCCTTTGTATATTCCGCGCTCGGCGTGTTTCAGTGCGAGCCGCCCGACATCCGTAGCAAGGATTTCGACGTTCCAGGAATCCGCGAAGGACAATGAATCGGCAATAGTAATGCCGATCGAATACGGTTCTTCGCCCGTCGAACAGCCGGCACTCCAGATCCTCAGGGTGCGGGGATTCTTCCAGAATTTCTTTGTGTGCAGCTCCGGCAGCACGCGCTTCTCGAATGCCTCATACACACCGGGATACCGGAAGAAGCTCGTCTCCTGCGTCAGCAGCCGTTCGAGCAAGCCCTCGTATTCCACGTTGGACTTACGCATGAGGCGCAGCAATTCCGTGCCGCGCTCCATTCCTTTTGCTCGCAAGTGTTCGCGCACACGCGTGGAGAAGAAGCGCTCTCGCGATTCATCGAAGCAAATTCCGGTGCGCTCTTCGATCAACATGCGAATCTCGCTCAACTCGTGCTCGCTCAACCCTTGCCCATGTCCCTGGCGTTCGCTCATCAGTCTCCCGTTTTCTGGGCCGCGCTCTTAGCTTCGCCGATCTGCGAAGAAGAGCTTCACTTCCTAACGGAGAGCGCCTGCCGGGACGGGCCGCTCGGAATTTTCATTTGCCGCCGACACTGCCTTGGATGACGCGCGGAATTGCGCCAGCGCTTCGTTCAATTGATCAGACAATTTGACGAGCTGGCTCACCGTTGCCACGGTGCCACGTGTGCCTTGTGACGTCTGCCGCGTGATGCTCGAAATAATCTGCATGGCGTGTGCCACGCCTTCTGTTCCGCGCACCTGCTGTTTTGATGCCAGCGAAATTTCCTGTACTAGCTCGGCCGACTGGCGCACCACGTTGGAAATAGCGTCCAGCGCACGGCCTGCCTGGTCGGCGAGGGTTGCGCCGCTTTCCACTTCCTTCGTGCCTTCCTCCATGACGACCACGGCTTCGTTTGTCTCCGCCTGAATGGCCTTGATGAGTGCCGCGATGTCCTTCGTTGCGCTGCGGCTGTGTTCCGCGAGTTTGCGGACTTCGTCAGCGACGACCGCAAAGCCGCGACCCGCTTCACCGGCGCGCGCCGCTTCGATGGCCGCGTTCAATGCGAGCAAGTTCGTCTGTTCCGTGATGTCGTTAATCACGTTAATGATTTCCGAGATTTCCAGTGACCGGTCGCCGAGTGACTTGATCTTCTTCGAAGTCGCCTGCACCGATGCGCGAATGCGCTGCATGCCCTCAAGCGTGTCGCGCACCGCGCGGTTGCCCTGTTCGGCGGCATCCAGCGCGCGGCGTGCCGCTTCCGCGCTCGCTTCGGCGTTGTTCGAAACCTGTTTCATCGAAACCGTCAGTTCTTCGACGGCGCTGGAGGTGTTCGTAATTTCCTGGTCCTGTTGCGTCGCGCCGGCCTGCATTTCATCGGCGGCCACAAGAATGTTGTTGGAGCACGCGGTCACTTCCATGGCCGCCTTGCGGACGCGCTCGAGAACCTTGGTGAAGTTGTCCAGCATGTAGTTGATGGAGTCCGTTACGTTTCCGAGGGCGTCGTTGGTTACCTTGCCGCGCTGCGCCAAATCGCCGCGAGCGACCTGGTTGATGACGCTCAGCAATTCCGTGATGCTGCGCTGCAATCCGTCGTTGGCGTCCTGGTTGCTCGTAGCTTTAGAGACCTTGGCGACCGCCCGATTGAGGTTATCCGCGATGTAACCGAGTTCATCGTGAGAAGTGACCTCGGCGCGCGCGCGCGGGTCCCCCGCGGCGAAGCGTTCGGAGAATTCCGCGAGAGCCTGCACCGGTCCGAGCAGCGCGCCAAACCGCCACGCGAGAATCACGGAGACCCCCAGCGTAATCACGAGGGCAACGAGGACGTTAAACCCGCCCGGCGATCCAAAGTCGAACAGGGACGCCTCTCCGGCCTTCTTGCCGCCGCTGAAGGCCAGTCCGAGAACGACGAAGCCAAGCACCCCGTTCATTAGGACCAGCGTCCAGATTGTGGAACTCAGTCGCGATTTCATGCCACCCTCCAAATCTCTTCCGCGGAGCCCGCGCCTTCCATCGGCGTCGTCTCCACAAAACTCAAATGCTGGGCCCCGGAAAAACCTCAAGCAGCCGGCGTAAATCAATTACCAGCGCCAGGCGATCGTCATGCCGCAACATTCCGACGCAATGCGGCACGTTCTCCGGCGCTTGCTCGAGCAAATCCTCGGTGTTCACCGAATAGGTTCCGATGACTTCATCCGATGCGATGCCGATGCGCAAATCTTCGTGCTGGTTCTCGCTGCGCAGGGAAGCCACTACCACGTGCTTGGGCAGCAAGCCCGGCCGGCGTCCTTCGGTAATCGCAATGTCGATCAACGGCACAATCGCTCCGCGCAAATTAAAAATTCCAACCAGGTAAGCCGGGCCAAGCGGCAGCTTCGTCAATAACGGCCAATCCAGCACTTCCTCGACATCCAGAACCGGCAGGCAGAATCGCTCGCGTCCGCTGCGGAATACGCAGTATTGCGATTCCGGTGGCCGCTCCTCGAGAGGCCCTAGTGCTTCAAGCAGATCGCCGGTATCGGCGTCCGCCGGAAGGGGCTCAAGATGAAAATCTTCGCTCATCGCCTGTTCTCTCGCGCCGAAACCTTCATACGAACCGCCGTACCGCGCGAAGCAAATCTTCTCTGGTAAACGGCTTAGTGACGTAGGCGTCCGCGCCTTGCTGCTGTCCCCAAAACTTGTCGCTGGATGAATCCTTCGAAGTCACCATGATCACCGGGATCATGTTGAACTCCGTGTTGCCTTTCAGATCGCGGCAGACTTGGAAGCCGTTTCGCCCCGGCATCACGACGTCCAGCAGAATTAAGCTGGGGCGCTCGTTCGTAATGGTTTCCTCGACGCGCTTGGGGTCGTGGAGCGCAATCGGCCAATAGCCTTCTTTTTCCAGCAAGCCTTGCATCAGCCTGACCTCAGCGGGTGAATCATCAACGATTAGGACTTTTTTGTGCACAGCCGTACTCTCTCCGTACTTGTCCACAGAGCAGAGGTGCACGTCAGCGGCCAGCTTTTGCTTTCCGCAACCTCTTGTGTCGTTTTAGGTTAACTGTCTTACAATGAGCAGGTTGCAGGGGTGCCTGAGGTGCTTAACGGCGCCGCGAGGCTGGCGCAGTCGTCTCCACCGTCTCAGCTTGAGAAGCATTCTCAGCTTCCTGCATCTCGCTCGCCAGCGATGAGAAACGCTGCATCACCTCATTGATCCGCAACGCCATGCTGTGCATGGTCTTGATCTGTGCCAGTGACTGCGAGGAGAGCTGCCCAGGTTCCAGCAGCAGTAGTTCGGCGTTGCCCAACATACACGTCAGGGCATTGTTCACACTGTGCTTCATCTCCAGCATGTAGCGCCCCAGCGTGGCGTGGTTTTCATTCTTGGCGGCATTGCGCTCGGCCTGCCGCGCGATCTGCAAAGCTTTCGCCCGGCGCAACGATTCGCCTGCTACGAGTAACAGTGTTTGCGCCCAATCTTCGCGAAGGGGGACATGTACTAGCCGCGGGTATTTGGTGCGCAACTGGCCGAATTCCTGGGAATCGGCGGGAACACAAAGAATGACGGCGGTTGACGGGTCCAGAGACCGCAGCACGCTGGTGATTTTTCCCTCACGCACCGGGCCGACCACCACCAAATCGTGCGCGGGCGCATCCTGTTCGCGCCAGGAATCACTATTGACGACCGCAATGTTCGGAGCCAGTCGCTCGGCTTGCCAGCACGCCGTCAGCAACCGGGCAAACTCGGTTTCATCGGTCAGGATGACTACGTTGGCGTTTCGCAATGACAAGCAGCTCCCTGAATTTTCTATCCGGCTTCGCCGGGCCAAATCGTCATCGGCTACAGCTTTTCTGCTTCATCCAATGCGGAGAGCAGACGCTTCGTACTGATCCCGAGATTTACCGCCGCTTCGGTGTCCTTGGCTTGCTTGGCCACGTCCACGCGTTCCTGCAATCGCGTCACTTCCACTCGGGCCATGTTCATCGCACGATCCAGCGATGTGGCATTCCCAGTCTCCTTGGCGGATTCCATAGCTGCGGTGACCAGCACGCGGGCCACCACCGCTCGCCGTAAATCTTCCGCGGACGGCCCGTCTTCGCTGACGAACGCCGTTACTTCCCAAGATGACATCAGAATTCGCGCTCCGCCGATCTTCACGGTGGTCATCGATCTTCCACGCGAAGGCGGCGTGGCGATGAGTTGCTCCCAGATCTGCTCCATGCAGTTTTCAAAGTCCAGCACGACGGAGGAATCCGGGTCCGCCGCGGCCGGTGCCGGCGCCGCAGGACGTTCTTTCGCCTTGCCATTCGCAGAGGGAGAAGGCGGTGGTGCCGCGGACTTCTTCGACGTCGAAGCGGGTTTTGCGGGCTTCCCGGCTGGCTGCAGAGGCGCGGGGTCACCCGCTTTTCCAATTGCCTTTTCGAGCGCTAATTCCACATCGGTGCGAAGCCCGAGCAGTTTGTCAAAAGCCTGGCTGACCGAGCGTTCTGTATATTCTTTTTGAAAAGGCTGCTTCCACTCGTCGGCGATGGAGGAAATCTTAGAAAGCGGTTCCGTTCCTGAAAGTCCCAGATGGTGGCAGTCGATGATCCGTGCGCCCGAGGCTTGCAACTGCCCGAGTCCCGCGCGGATGGCGATCAAGTCCGCGTGCATCAGCTCGATCAGCGTGCGGCGAAGCAGGAAATTAAACCGGATGAAGGCGACCAGCGCCGCTGGGTCGTAGAACATTCCCCCAGCCGTTTCCTTTACCTTCCGGCCTTGTAGGATAAAATCAGTTTTCAGGATTTCCCGCAGGCTGCGGAAAGTCCGTAGCGCTTCAATCATTTGTTCCAGTGGTGCGCACCATGCCAGCGGGTCCGGGTCCACGTCTCCGAGGACCGGCTGCATTACATGGGCGACATCCACGGGTTCAATCTGCTTGTGATAAATCTTCGCGGGCGCGCAGAGCGCAAAATATTGCACCAGAAGAAAGTCGATCTTGTCCCGGTCAACATTGCTCTTCTTCGGCTTCCGAAGATGACGCTGGATCAGTCCGCGCAGCCCCGTTTCGCTGGCGTTCAACGTGGTCATCTGCAGGAGGTGGCGAAGCTGATGCACTTGGACGCGCAGGTCCATCGAATCCAGCCACTCGTGCACAAGGCTGAAGGTTTCCAGGTCCGGCTTCTCAGGCAGGTTGCGCTTTGCTTGGGTAAAGGGGATTTCGAATTCGAGCTGTTTCGCGAGCGCCAGGTAGATGGGGAAGACCGAGCGCGCCTCTTTCCATTGCGCTTGCCGCGGGCTCTCCGATCGAGCTGGAGCAGGGATATTCAGCGTTGTCGTCGTTTTGCTCACGGCTGTGTCACCACCCAGTCGCAGGGGCCTTTCAAAAATCGGACGGCCACTGCTTTGCGTCCTTCGTGATACTGTACGCCGACGACGGTCGCTTCCGTCGGCCGCCCTTCACCACTTGCCTCAATCCGCACGCGATCGTCGAACTCCAGCGGCAAGGTCGAAAGAAATATCGCGTGTTCAGGGCCGCCGAATTCCACGACTGCGGCCTCGCGAAGCTTCGTTCTGCCTCCGCGCGATGCGGTCACTTGCACTGGAATTCGAACGGGCCTGGTCTGCGGAAAAAACCGCGCCAATTGCTCAGCGCAGTCTTGCTCGTTCGCTATCAGTGTCAGACCGCCGGATTTCTCCACTTCGCCTCTCGCCCTACTGGTCAGGTTCTGCCTGCTGCCTCGGGGCGAGACACACTACGCTCCCTAAGAGGCGCAGACTTCCGAAGACAGAGATGCACGCTGGACGCCAAAGAACTGGAAACGCGCGGCGATTGCAAGTTGCAGAAATCGTGAGGCTTAGGATTTGCTCGGTGCGCTTCGTTGGCTCATTCGTCTCACCGTGAAACGATTTCGTCTCACTGCGTGACGCTCATCGGCTGGCAGGAATATTCGCGCTGAGACGGTTCTCGAGCTAGTGGGCTGCCTCCTGTGGGTTAACAGCGCCGCCAGTTGCACCTGGTTTTACGGCAATGTTGTAGCGCTTCAGTTTTCGATATAGCGTCGCGCGGCTGATGCCCAGCATCTTTCCCGCCAGCGCCTTGTCGCCATTCGCCTGCTCAAAAACTCGCAGGATGGTCATTCTTTCCATCTCCGCCAGAGCCGTGGTGGACATGGCAGTAGTGTCGCGCGAGGTTACGGTTCCTGACTCTGGCTGCTCCGTGCGAATCGCCGGCGGTAGATCGGCAACGTCGATGGTTTTCCCGTCGCCCAGGGTCACTGCGCGGGCCACGCAGTTCTCCAGTTCGCGGACGTTTCCTGGCCAGTCATAGTGCAGCAAGCTCTTCATCGCCGCGGCCGTCACCTGGATGTGCGAACCCTTGGCATAGCGATCCAGGAAATGATGCACCAGAACCGGAATGTCCGACCGCCTCTCGCGCAGGGGAGGGAGGTGCACGGTCACGACATTCAACCGGAAATAGAGGTCCTTGCGAAAGGTTCCAGCGCGATAAGCGGATTCCAGGTCGCGATTCGTCGCCGCTATCACGCGCACATCGATGTTGACCTTCTCGTTGCTGCCCACCGGCCGCACTTCTTTTTCCTGCAAGACGCGCAGCAATTTCGCCTGCATTTCCTGAGGCAACTCCCCAATCTCGTCCAGGAAAATCGTTCCGCCATCCGCTGCCTGGAAAAGGCCGGCCTTCGATTTCGTCGCTCCCGTGAAGGCCCCCTTCTCGTATCCGAAGAGCTCGCTCTCCATGAGCGTAGGCACCAGCGACCCGCAATCAACGGCTATGAAAGGCGTTTTAGCCATGGATCCGCGAAAATGAATCGCGCGCGCGGCAAGTTCCTTACCCGTTCCGCTCTCTCCGGAGATCAGCACCGGTGTCCGCGTATCTTTCAGCCGTGAAATCATGCGTAGCACGTCTTGAATATTCGCCGAGCTGCCAATAATGCCGTCGAGGTTTTCTTCCGTGGCCACCCGCTCGTGCAAATACTCGTTTTCCGTGACCAGGCGCACCTTTTCGGCCATGCGCTGCAGGAGCAGGCGCATTTTTTCCACGCGAAAAGGCTTTTCGATGTAGTCGTAGGCTCCCAGTTTCATTGCATCCACGGCGGATTCGATCGAGCCGTGTCCGGTCATGATGGCGACTTCGGCGTGCGGAAGGAGCTTTTTCGTCTGCTTCAGCAATTCGACTCCCGACATGTTGGGCAGTTTCAGGTCGGTGAGAAGCAGATCCGGAGTATCGGAATCCAGCCGCGCCAGCGCTGCCTCCGCGCTCTCCGCTTCCGCGCACACGTATCCCAGCGTGTTTCCGATCGTCATGCACAGGCGCCGGATGCTCTGTTCGTCATCCACCACCAGTAATCTTGTCTTCAGCTCGTCGCTCATGGTTTCCCGAATGTCTTCTCCACCATTGATATCAATTGCTGCACCCGAAAAGGCTTCTCGATGCACGGCGTTCCGCTGTGCGCCAGGAATGCCTGGGTGTCGCTGTTGGCCGTGTCTCCGCTGATCAAAATAATTCGCGCCTTCAATTCCGGCCGGTTCTTCTGAATCCATCCATGAACTTCCGCCCCATTCACCGCTCCGGGCATGCGAATGTCCGAAATCACGCCGGCATACCTTCCGTTCGAGAGCCGCTGCAATCCCTCCGCGCCCGACGAAGCGTTCACCACCGCGTACCCTCGGCGCTCCAGCGCCGCTCGCAGAAAGGCTATCACCGAAGGCTCATCTTCGATCAGCAAGATCGGCCCGCCGGTCCACAGCGCCTTTTGCGTGCTCATCGGCCCGCTTCTTTCGACGCCGCAGCCGCCAGCGCAGCCTCCGTTGCTACCGGAATACGCACCACAAAAGTGCTTCCCGCTCCCGCCGCATTGTTCCAGCACTGAATTTCCCCGCCATGCGCCCGCACGATACCGTAACAAATGCTCAGCCCCAGGCCCGTGCCCTTGCCCACCTGCTTCGTTGTATAAAACGGATCAAAAATGCGTTGCGGATCTACAATCCCCGTCCCATTGTCGCTGACCGCCACCTCGATCATCTCTGCTTGCCGCCGCGTGTGAATCTTGATGCGCCCGCGCTGCCCCGCCTCTTGCACTGCATCGTAAGCATTGTTCAGGATGTTCAGAAAAACCTGCTGCAACTGCTGCGAATCCCCCAATGCCGATGCCAGCGTCTCTTCAAAATCTTCCACTACTTCAACTCCATGGCTCGCAAAATCATAGCTCCGCAGCTTTATCGTCTGCCTCAAAACGCTGTTCACCTGCACGAGCTCCCGCTGCACCGGCCTCTGTCTCGCGAAGCTCAGCAAATCCTGCACGATATCTTTGGTCCGCTGCGTCTCCTGCAGAATAATTTGCAAATCTTCCCTTGCGGAAATCGGTACCTGCGGATTCTCCAGCAACAAATCCGTAAAACCCAGTATCGCCGCCAGCGGGTTATTCACTTCATGCGCCACGCCCGAGACCAGCCGCCCAATCGTCGCCATCTTTTCGCTGTGTGCCAGCTTGGCCTGCAGCAGTGCCGCGTCCGTGATGTCCGTCATCACCACCACAACGCTGTTCACGGTATTCTGCTCATCTCTCATCGGGCTCAAGCTGATCGAGAAATGCCCCATCGATCCGTCGCTGCGCCGCACCCGCAGTTCCAGATTCTCCACTTGATGCCCATTCGCTGTAGTTTCCAGCGCCGCATCGAAATCTTCCCCGTGCGAAGCCTCCACCCAGTCCACCAGCCGGTGCCCGATCAATTCGCCTTCCTGGTAACCCGTTTCATAGCACCGCCGGTTCGCGTAGCTAATCAGCCCCGCCGTATCCAGCACCAGAATCATGCTCTGCGTGGTATTCAGAATCTTTTGATTGAAATCCCGTTCCCGCTGCAGTTGCGATTGAAACGTTTTCTGCTCTGTTACGTCCAGCATCAACCCGCGAATTTGCGCAATACGCCCCCGCGCATCGCGCACCGCAGTGATATTTTGCAGCGTGTGCAGCAGCGTCCCATCCTTGCGCCGCAGCGTCTCCTCGTAATTCCGCAGAACTCCCCGCTCCGCCAGTGCCCGCAGAAATTTTTCCCGCACTTCCGGCGCAGGATACAGATGCGGGCTCACGTCCGCGCGCAGCAATTCCTCCCGCGACGCGTATCCCAGCATTCTCACCATCGCGTCATTCACATCCAGGAATCTCCCGTCCGGCGTCGCAAAAAACAATCCTTCCTGAATGCTGTCAAACAGCTCTCGATACTTTCGTTCTGCTTCCCGCCGGTCGGTAATGTCCTTCAGAACGTGAATCGTTCGCGTATCGTCATCTGAAACGCCGGGCGTCCGCGAAGTCGACACCAGAAAGATGCGCTCCGCCGACGCCGCCACGTACTCTTCCCTCGATCGCTGCGTATCCCGGCAAAACGGGCACGGCAGGTCGCTGCCCGTTTCCGCAATCTGCCGCAAGCTGCTCATCGCCTCGCCAACCAGCGCTACCGGCGGCACTCCCAGATGCGTTGCCAGCGAACGGTTCGTTCGAACGATGTTCCACGCGCGGTCGTGCACCACGATGTAGTCGCTGATCGCGTCAATGTCTTCCACCCACTGCCGCTTGGAGCGTTCCAGTTGCGAGAATCGCCGGAAATTCTCCAGCGAAAGCGCCGCATGGCTCGCCAGCGCATGCAGCAATCGCTTCTCATCCGCGCCCAGTGTTTTTCGATTCCGGATCAGGCACAGCGTCCCAAGCCGTTCATTGTCGCTCGCCGCGATGCGCACAAACACCACTGCGCCAGGCTCTTCCGGAAACGACCAGGCTGCCGCAATCTCCTTCGGTATCGCTCGGGCTTCTACTCCGCTCTGGCTAGCCCGCGCGGACGAAATCAGCCAGCTCACCACGGCCTCCGTGGTAGCAACTCCCCCAGGCATGGCATGAAGTTCCGTCTCGCGTCCCCGGTACACCGCTACTCCCCCCCAGTTGGCATCGAGCATTCGCGTAGAACGCAGCGCAAACTGTCCCAGGAAATCCGCCAGATTCCTCGACTGCGCCGCCTCGACCGCCAGTTCCATCAACTCGTCCGCGTGGCTGGACTTCGGCAGCGCAAGCTCCGCCCTCCCGCGCTGTGGCGTGGATCGCCGCGACGTTCTTGCGTTTGTTCTGCGCATGGACGAGAGGGAAACGACTAGCGTCTCAAGTTGCGAGGCGCAGTCCATCTTCCACCCTACCGGGGAGTCTCAAGGTGAGTCAATTGCCTGCCCGCATCTTGTAGCGAAATCGCCTATACCGGCGGCGTTCCTCATTCTCTCTTCGTCTCAGCCTGAGACCTCTGCGTGAGGAGTCCCGCCCGCCTGAGACAAATGGTACTCCAATGCCGCACTCCCTTCATCCTCCAATATTTCCATAACTTGCCGTTCTTCTATTACTTAGCGAAGCCCCAGGGATTCCCATTCGCTTATTCCACCAGTCCGGCCGCATGGCATCCCACGTGCCTTCTCTTACGCGGGGCATCTTCCAATCCTATGAGGAGTAGTGTCGATGAGAACTAGTCGGTGGAGGAAGTGGGCTGTGGCTACAACCGCGGCTCTTCTGTTTTCGGGGGTTTCTGGCTTCGCGCAATCTGGAACCACTGACGAATCCAAGCGCAAGGTGAAGACCAAGACCGCACCCGCTTACCCCGAACTCGCCAAGCGGATGAATGTTTCCGGTAAGGTCAAAATCGAAGTGGTCATCACTCCGGACGGGCATGTGAAAAGCACGCGGGTCGTGGGTGGACACCCCCTGCTCGTGCAGGCCTGCCAGGATGCCGTGAAAGAGTGGAAGTTTGTGGCTGCGCCGGAAGAAACCACGCAGGTTGTCGAATTTGAGTTTCACGCCAATTAGCGGAAATCGGTTGTTCCAGCAGAAGCAGCCATCTCCATGCTGGCCTGCTGAGGTAAGCGGAGGCATTTTGCAATGACCATCGGAAAAAAACTTTACGCGGGGTTTGGCCTGATCCTCGGCATCCTCTCGCTGCTATTTATCGTGAATCTCTTCACTGGCTGGAAGCAAAGCTCGACGCGCAAGGACAACAACTCGGCTCTCGACGGCGTTACCACTGTCGAAGCCGTGCGCTATCAAATCATGGTGAATCGCCTCAACATGAATAATTTCCTCCTCAGCGGCGATCCCCGCGACGAAGAGAGAGTCAACAAAGGCCTTTCCGACATTATCGACCAGATTAAGCGCGGCGAATCCAATGCCTCCAGTGAGGCCGTGCGCACCGCTCTCACTAAGGTGGAGAGTACCGAAACCAGTTGGGCTGATAATTTTGCCAAGCCTTTGATTGCTAAGCGCCATCAAGTTGATTCTGGCGATGCCACCGTCTCCGACCTGCAAATCTTCTACCTCCAAAAAGATCCCTCTTCCTGGCTGACCAAATCATCGGTGGTTCTCGATGACAGCATCGCGGAAATTTCCAAGTTCCGGGAACAAACTGCCCGGTCGGCAGATATTGCCAGCGCTCTTAGCTTTTGGGTTACCGCTGGCGGAACGCTTGTCGCTCTAATCGCCGGCGGTTTCATCGCGTTCTACACCGCCAAGTCCATCACCGAACCTTTGACTCACTTGATTACCGTCGCTCGCGAAATCGGCGACTCCGGCGACCTCGATCAGAACATTGATATTCATCGCAACGACGAAATCGGTGCTCTCGCCACCACCTTTAACAACATGGTTGCCTATCTGAAGGAAATGGCCAGTGTCTCCATGGCTGTTGCCGAAGGTGACTTGACCGTCGAAGTTGTGCCGCGCTCCAAGCGCGACACCCTCGGCAACGCTTTCTTGCGCATGTCCCACGGATTGCAGGATCTCGTTCGCACCACGCGCGATTCCGCCGGCCAGGTTTCCGCCGGTTCGAATCAAGTCGCTGGCGCCGCCGACGAATCCGCCAAGGTCAGCGTTCAGGCTTCTTCCGCCATTGAAGAAGTCACCAGCACCATGCACGAAATGAGCATCAACGTGCAGAACGTCGTGAAGAACACTCAAGTCCAGGCTTCCAGCGTCGCGGAAACTTCCGCTTCCATCGATCAGATGGTCACTTCCATTCAGCGCGTCGCCGATACCG
>Ga0137412_10002593_pt1 | contig 14279 bp, 11 predicted proteins | sample CZODoug2_1_16fun_FD_122160 | JGI IMG/M metagenome (GOLD analysis project Ga0137412, IMG submission 122160) | Vadose zone soil fungal communities from Angelo Coast Range Reserve, California, USA - CZODoug2_1_16fungal (Hybrid Assembly) | ecosystem: Environmental > Terrestrial > Soil > Vadose zone... | reverse complement strand
AAGTAATTTCCTGATTTTTTGAAGCAGCGCGTCTTCATCGATAGGCTTGGGCAAATAGTCGTCACAGCCCGCCTTGCGCGCATCGATCTCGTCACCGACCATGGCGTGGGATGTGACGGCGATAATCGGAATCTGTCTCAACGCATCATTGGCTTTGATGCGCCGGGTCGCTTCCCACCCGTCCATCACCGGCATGCCCAAATCCATCAGGATGAGATCGGGTCTTTCCTGTTCCGTTTTCGTGACGCCCTCGGCGCCATCCACGGCTTGCAAAACAGCATAGTCGTCTTCGAGCAGCTGCACGAGCAAATCGCGGTTCCAGTCGGTATCGTCGACCACGAGAATCTTTTTCTTGGTCATGTGTTTAACCTCTCAGGATCCATAAGCGGTGCGGGGACCGTACCCCTAAGCCGTCACGGTAATTTCAATTCCATTGGCAAAGTGATCGTGAACTTCGACCCTTTGCCTTCTTCGCTCTCGACGACGATCTCGCCGCCCATGAGATTGATGAATCGTCGGACGATCGCCAAGCCCAGGCCCGTGCCGCCGTACCGGCGCGTGCTCGACATGTCGGCCTGGCGAAATTCTTCAAAGATCAAATCCAGCGCTTCTTTTTTCATGCCAATGCCGGTGTCGGACACGGTGAGCTTGAGTGAACCATTGTCGCGCCACGCGGCGACTTTGATCTCGCCTTTTTCGGTGAACTTGACCGCGTTGCTCAGAAGATTGAGCACCGATTGTTTGAGCTTGTCGCGATCGGTTTTGAGCGGCGGAATGTCGGGGGCGATTTCTGTCACGAGCTTAACCCGGCCATCTTTCAGCAGCGGCTCCACCGTGGCGATCGTCATGCGCATGACTTCGTCGAGCTTAAACGACTCGACGTAGGCTTCCATCCGGCCCGCTTCGATTTTCGCCAGATCGAGCAAGCCGTTGATCAGATTGAGGAGATGTTCCGAGCTGATCAGAACTTTTTGCAGATTATCTTTCTGCAGCTTTTCAATTTGCCCTTCGGTTTTGCGCAGCACCAAGCGAGTAAAGCCGATGATCGAATTGAGCGGCGTGCGCAGCTCGTGGCTGACGTTGGCGAGGAACTCCGACTTGGAGCGGCTCGCCGCCGCTGCCTCGTCGCGGGCGGCGACCAGCGCCTGCTCGGCTCGCTTGCGCTCGGTGATGTCGACCACGACCGCCTGGATGGCGCGCCGGCCGTTCCAGTCGATCGCCCGCGAGAGCGCCTGCTTCGCCAATGGTATCGATGCACACATTGCTCAGCGCGCCTCGTTTTCAGGTGGCCAGAGAGGCTTGCGACAGGGTTCAGTCCTGGCGCGTCGGAGAATATAGGCCCTCCAAAGATAATGTCGCAGCCAACTGTCGTGCGACACGCTTGGAAACTATCATTGCCTCGGATAGCCGTTAGGATTGGACAGCGTGCGTGACTCCAGCCCCTTCGATTCGTCGGTCGACGACCGGAAACCAATAGCAGCCTGAATTCGCCCAATTGCCGCAGCCAGAGCGAAGTAAAGCGTAAAGAATGTCGAATACCCCTGCGACAGAAAAAAACCAGACACCAAGAGGCCTGCGAACCCGAGGAGCATGAGGCCCGCCAGAGCACTTATCTCTTTGGTTTCGGGTGACTGCGATTGCGCCCCGATTCTGCTGACGCGAAGAAATGTAAGGAAACTGCGCAAGACGATGAGCAGAAATAGGCCGCCACCAATTAATCCAACCTCTGAGACGACCTGCAAGTAGGAATTGTGAACCACTTGCCATCGAGTATACGAATCCGCGGCGAGCTCTCTAGAACGGGCAACCGCAACTTCAAAACAATTGACACCGACCCCAGTGATCGGATTGTCAAGGACAAGGTCAATTGCCCGTTCCCACAATTCAACTCTTCCCCCAACCCGCGACACATTGTAGTCCGATGAGACGTCTATGAGCGTCAGATACCGTTCCACGTCAATCCTGTCTCTCATCAGTAGAAACGCCGAAGCGAGCATCACGACTAAGAGCAACTTTCGACTTCTTCGGATGCCGCTCGCGTTCGTCAGAAGCAAGATCAGCAGTACTGATCCAAGCCCCAGGATGCCGCCTCTCGATCCTGTTAACAGTATTATCACGAAGGCGCTGCAAGCGGCCACAACCGCGACAAGCTTCTTCAACACCCCCTCGTCGAATCGAACGAAATATATGCACAAAGGAAAGAGTGCCAAAAGCACGTAGGCCGTGTCGTTAGGGTCAAACATGTTTCCGACAGCCTGGAAACGGCCATCGTAAAAGTCTTTACTCTGAAGCGCCCCCCCGACAACACTGTACATCAGGGTGGAAAGGCAAATCACCCATACGAAGCTCTTAAGTCTCTGCAGCGAAGTGACTTGATGCACCAAGAGGATAAAGAAAAGCACGTTTGGCACATACGATAGAAAAACGCCCTCAAACGCGGCCCTCTTATAATAAGCAAATGGGATGCCAACGATCATGATAAGGAACAACAGTAAATAGCGCTTCGATTCTGCCAGTGAGAGCACTGCCAAGATTTCCTTTAGGCGACCACCGAGCACCATAGCCCCCGTCGCCAGGACGGTCAGCACGAGAGCAGGTCTCCACGGCTGCAAGAAGGTCAGAATATCCTGGGGTCTTGCGAGTAAAACGAAACTACACAGAAGAAACAGCCTGAACGACATCGTCGGAGCGTGGCGACGGGGCCTATCGATTTGTCGGAGACCACGTGGTATAGGTCTCCCCTTGCCAATACTTTGCCCACGCCAGCGCTATGGCAGCGTTCACTACCACGAATATTTTCGCTGCCTCGACCATCCGGGACAATACACTTTTCTTGGGGACAAACGAAGCCGAGCCTGCCGCAACGTAGAAGATTCCTTGGGCGATTAGCGCCATCAAGAAAAATGTTCCGTTTACTGCCAGAATCAAATTCGTTACGAGCATGGCGACCATGAAGATCGGTACCAGGAATTTGCAAACCTTGTGCGAAAAGAGTTCGAACGATAACAAGCCAAACCTGAAAGGATTCAAAAGTTGGCGATAATTCATGGTCGCCCTGATCGTGCGACTTGTGATGCGGACTTGTCGACGGAACTCTCCCTTGGGGCTCCCGGCGTCCTTCTCGAAACAGATCGCCTCTCGCTGTAGTACGCCTCGATACCCCTGTTCGTTTATCGAGAGTGGAATGACGAAATCGTTGATATCGTAATCGTTGAGGGGCAAATATAGCTCCTTTCGAATTGCGAAAATTGCACCATCTGCGCCGATGCACGAGCCCAAACGGCTCTCGAGTTCCTTGGTTATCAATTCGAGCTTCGAATAGACTCCGAGGGAATCCGCAGCGGACATATCCTCACCCGAACCATATTGCGTCCAGCCGGTAACAAAGCCCACTGTTTTGTCCTGGAACGGACGCAACAGCGCCTTGAGCGCACCTTTTTCGTAGGTTGAATTTGCGTCGGAGAACACAATGATTCCGCCTGCCGCCAGCGGCAAAGCCCGGTTCAGGCATGCCGTCTTTCCTATCCGCCCTTCGTAGTGTCTTAGTACTACACCTTGATTCGCGAATTTCAAAACGATCTCGCCGGTTCGGTCGGTTGAACCGTCCGAAATGATGACGATCTCCAGCAATTCGCGCGGATAGTCGAGTGACAACGCATTTTCGATCTTCTCGCCAATAACAGATTCCTCGTTGTAAGCGGAAACGATCAGGGTGACCGAGGGGAGCTGCGTGCCTTGTCCCGCAGCGTTTTTCTGTCCAAACCCTCCGAGTCGCGATGCGAGCCATAGAATCGCCGGGTAACCTATGTAGGCATACGAAATAGCGAGCAACGATACCCAAAAAGTAACTGCGATTCCGATCATTCACTCACCTGGGTTGCTTTTTCTGAACATTATGATGGCGAGCCTCACGCTACCTGCGATGATGATTTACTGCGTATTGAAGAATCCCCTCAAATTGCGCGGCGTTACGTTCCCATGAGTACTCGGCCCTCACATACGCCTGTCCGTTTCGACCTAGACGAGCGGCCATGTTCGGGTCTTCAATAAGCCTGATGACCTGGGCTGCGAACGTCCGGGCGTCATCGGCCGCGGTCACATGCTTATCCTCCCGCAGGTCAAGGCCTTCGAGACTCACACGTGTCGCAACAACCGCCTTCTGCATAGCCAAGGCGGCGAGGATCTTGTTCTTGACACCGGCACCAAATCGTAGGGGACAAACAAATATTCCGGCGGCCTCCAAGAAAGGCCTTACATCGGGTACCCCACCCGTAACATGCACGCCTGGCCGTTGGGCGAGTAGCTGGACCTTCTCGGTGGGGTCCTTACCGACCACCCAGAATTACACCTGTGGATACCGTTCCTGAATCAAAGGCAGAATAGCATCGCAAAAGTAAATGGCTGCATCCTCGTTAGGATCGTAGTTCATAACCCCGGTAAAGACCAGTTTAGTCATGTCGCTGTTACCGTCGGTCGGCGTGAAAAACTCGCTATCCACACCATTCCCGATCGTGAGTGTGTTAGCGGAGGGATCGAGGGTTTTAAAAAATTCCTCATCGATTCTAGAATTCATAATGATCCGGGAAAACACTCGACTCAAGGACCTTTCCACTCGAGCAATGCTTCTGCTCTCAGCATAGAGTGCCAACCGGCGCAACCAGCGCCGCTCTACCTGCACCGTCCTGGAGGCTAAAAGGGTGCCGCAGTCGTGCAGATCAATGATGGCTGGCGTTTTCAGCTCGGAATCCATTACATACTGAGCCATAGCGGCGTAGTCGACATAAAGAACATCAATAGCATTGCGCGCGACAATGTCACGAATATTCTGGCACTGGTCAGCATAGTATTCCGCGTTACGGTAGCGCGTGACAAAATGCGCCTCCTGGCGCAGTCGATGGATTTGTTGACCCCACCAGCGTGGAGCCGGTGGTTGAGGCAGGATTACGATCTCCTTGAATACACGCTCAGCCGTTGGGTCGCCAAGGAACGAGCGATATCGCTCCTCGCTTTGGCTTGGGGTAACTAGAGTGAGGCAATGGCGCTGCGACAGACTCGTACACAGACTGAACAGGCGTGGCGAGCCCGGCATACTTGTGGTCGCCGGGACGTCATAGGTTAAGACCAAGATGTTCATAAGCAATACGGCGCGCGATGTAAGTGACTATGGTCTCGTCCTTGTCGAGTTATCACCAACAAATCCCCTCATAGCGGGCCGGGGTCGAGACCTGCTTAGCGAGTCGCGCAAGGTCAATCACTGTCTGATCCGCGCGCAAGGACAGTAGGGCGGCTGAGAATTCCGACGACTGATATCCAACAACGATCACGTCCACCCCCGCAGTGAGTTCCTCGGCACTCGCCACGAGTAGCGACGAAAGGTGAGGAATATGCTCCTCCATGAATCGCCGGTTCGCGCCGATCAGCCGGCTGGTCGAGACATTGCGATCATATATACGTATCGCGTAACCTTTGCCGAGCAAAGTCTCGATGACGCTCACCAGGGGACTCTCCCTCAGATCATCCGTATCGGGCTTGAATGCCATGCCGAGAAAGCCGACGCGTTTTTTCCCCAGGCCCATGATCATTTGGATGGCCAACTGCACCTGTCCTGTATTGCTCATAAGAATGGCATTCAGCACGGGGCTTTCCAGATCAAACCGCTTCGCCTGGTAAGCCAGAGCGCGTAGATCCTTGGGGAGGCATGAGCCGCCAAATGCAAAGCCGGGTTTCAGATAGGCAGACGACAAATTCAGCTTCTTGTCCTCACAGAATACGGACATGACATCATGACTATCAACGCCCATTTTTTTGCAAAGATTGCCAATTTCATTGGCAAAACTCACTTTTAATGCGTGAAAGGCGTTGTCGCAATACTTCGCCATCTCTGCAACACGAATTGACGTTCGGATCATCGGAGCATCGATACCCGAATAGAGCTGGCACAGCACTTCCCCGGAGCCTGTTTCACGCTCTCCGACTACGATCTTGGGGGGGTTGTAAAAATCGTACACAGAACTTCCCTCCCGCAGGAACTCGGGGTTGTAGCAAACGTCGAACCCTACGCCGATCTTTTTTCCGGAACGCATTTCCAGGATGGGGATCAGCAGATCCTCGGAAGTCCCGGGCAGCATCGTGCTCCGAAACACGATTAGATATCTTGATACCTTGTTGCGCAGCGCCTCCCCAATCTCTTCGCACACGCGTTGCATATGCGTAAGATCCAAACTGCCGTTCGCTTGGCTCGGCGTACCCACGCAAACCAAGGAGATGTCGGTAGCCTGTATGGCCTCGCCCGCGGAGGTCGTAGCGGAAAGCCGCTGCTGCTGATGGCCGGTTGCAAATAATTCCGGCACCTCCGGCTCGACAATCGACACCAAGCCGGCATTCATTCGATCGACCTTGCTCGCGTTGACGTCCACCCCTATGACTGTGTGTCCTTTGGACACCAGGCAACCCGCACATACCGTTCCCACATAACCCAGACCAAAGATCGATATTTTCATAGTGGCTTCAATGTTTCATTTGCAAAGACTGCATTGATCAATCCGGGAGCACCGCAGAAGTCCAAAAACAGCGGTGTTCTACCCAGTCTCCAAGCACGCGGCCCCGTCCCGATCCGGAGAATCCGGGACTGACAGGTGGAATTTAGTGGCGATACGATCCCGACTGCACGATGACCACGACAGCACTGGCCACCTTCATCCTAATACGCGTGAGATAAGTCTGCTAAGTTCCATTGCATCATCCTCGGTAAGATATCCATGCGTGGGTAATGTGACGAGTTCCCTGGCACAGCTTTCGGCAACGGGAAACGCTCCACCCTCGATCTTTCCTCTCAACTCCGGAATGGCGTTTATCGACGTAGGATAGACAGGCATGATGCCCAAACCCATCCGGGCACTTTCACGCAGCAGGGATTCCTGTTTTTTCCCGTCGCTGACTCTTAGGGGGAAACGCAGAAGGCCGAGCGATCGACTTCTGAGAAAATTTGATCCGTGGGTTCTGCTCGCTTCAAGGACGGTAATCCACCGATTCACGTTCTTCTTTCGAACATCCCGCAGTTTCTCGAGTCTTCCCCGCCAATTCTTTGCCAACCCTGCTTGAAACGAAGACATCCTCAGGATGGGAAAATGCGGCTCAAAAAGCGTCTCCCCAAGTTTTAGGAACGGCATACTGCGTGGCACCCAAAAGAGCCTAGGATTGAGAAGCACCATCAGTGCCGCCGCTTTGAAGATTACGTTCAACAGAGGCAGCAGACCGTAGCTGGGAAGCTGGGTCACGAAGCGATTTAGACCTTCAGCAATCTCGTCCCGATTGGTAAGGACGACCCCTCCCTCCACGACTGAAAAGGCTTTCCCTCGGCCAAGACTGAAGAAGCTGACATCGCCAAGGGTTCCAACTTTCCTTTCTTCTCTCGTTTCGCCCATGGCCTGAGCTGCATCCTCCACGATGGTGACTCCCGGGTCTCGGTTCAATCTCCGCAGTCTCGTCACATCGGCTGGATAACCGAACAGATGGGTCGGAACAACAGCCAGAACCCTCTTGATCGAGTCCCTGGAGCTGCCAGCGGCGTCACGGGTATCGACCGCTGACCCGCTGGCGCGTCCTGCGGGACGAGCTTCCGTCTGCGCGGGCGGTGCCTTGGAAAGCATGGTGGACAGTCGCGCGAAGTCAAAATCAAGGCTATCCGGGCGAAGGTCGCATAAGCGTATACGGAGCCCTGCGCGAACAACGGATGAGGGAACCGAATAACAGGTAAACGCCGGGATGAGGACTTCATCTCTATCGGGAAACAACTCCTTAAGAGCCAGAAGGATCAGGGTAAATGCGGCCTTTCCCGAAGAGACAAGAAAGCAGTGTTTGACTCCAAAGTGCTCCTTGAGCTCCGACCGGAAACGATCGAGCTCCTTCCGGCCGCGAAAAATCCCGCAAACTCCCGACGCAATCTCCCTGACACCGATCGGAGTCGCTGCCGGCGGCAGAGTTCTCCCTATGCGCATTTACGCATTACGCTGCTGCATATGCTGAGGCAGCTCACAAGCTGATGTGTTTTCTGATGCTAGGTCCGATTACCCTCGTGACAACCAGCGGCAGCTTTTGCCAGTAACGCGTGGCTTTCTCAAACCTCTCTTTCTCTGAGCCTTCCAGATTCGGCAATTTACCGTCGAGAAAGATGTAGTGCCAATAGAGCGGCGCGGGTACGGCGCCCCATTGTTCCTTGAACTTATAAGTTCCTTCACCTGCAGAGGAGCGACCGAAGTCGAAGACCTGGTAGCCATTGTCGCAGGCATATTCGAGCACACGCAGATACAGGAGCATATTCGGACTCAGGGATGCATATTTGCGAAGGGAAGAGGCCCAGGGATTCCGCAACATTTTCTCAAATCCGACCACCAATGCGGCGGCCACGGCTTCTTTGGCTTTGTATATTACAATGATTTTGGAGGACTCCGAAAATTCGCTAAGGACATGCCGCATCAACTTGATCGAGTGAACCGGAGACCCCAAATCACGCATATTGACCAAGAAGACTTTATAGAAATCCTCCAACAGCTCCAATCCGCCCATGCGGAATGTGCATCCTTCTTTCAGCGGTTTGTTGATTTGGCTTCTCAGCTTTGACTTGAAGGATTCCCTGAGCAGCTCTGAAGACTTGGGTAGATTCAGAAGCATCCGAACCTTGTTGGACCTCGTGACGATCGTCAGTGGTAAGTTCAGCGCCCCGCTGCCAAACGAGTTCATCTCGTCGTAGCCGGCGACTACCCGCTCGTGGCGTAGTTCTATTCTGGCAGCTCCCACCTTCCGAGCGAGTCTTATGACTTCGGACAACAGACTTTCCTCTGCTTCCCTACAACTGGCGAGGATGCCTCCGCTATCCACGTATGGCAAAGAAACTAGGCAATTGCCAAAGAGCATGTGCTTAAGGTGAATTAGGGGCAGTACACCAAGTACGCACTCCGGAGAGAGTCTCCACCCCTCCGCGCGCCCTGGGGCCGCATCCACTGGTGCGTCACACGCCATGAGCATGAGATAGTAGGTCGCGTGACCATAGGTCTTGTGAATTGCCCCTCGCCATCCAAACAGATGGAAGAGGCTCGCGTCCGGGTGTTGTCGGACATACCCGTCCCATAGTTCCCGGTCGGAATCACCTGCATATTTGATTTGGTGCGTAGCCAATGGGTTGCAGCGAGCCTTACCGAGCTGATCTTTTCTAAAACCCGCACAAGGTGTATCAGGAAAACCAAAGACCAGTCAGGAGATACTATTCGAGTGCCGAGATTGTCTTCATGGCCGCATCCCGCCATTCGAAACTACGAGCATGCTGCAGGATAAGCACATCATCGAATCGACGGTCCTGGACGTCCTGCATGGCGCGCGTGAGGCCTTCTTCTTTGGAAGGGTCGTAGAGAACTCCGCAGTCTGGGTTTACTACATCTTGCAAATGTCCGAGGCGCGGCGCGACGACCGGACGGCCGAAACTGATGGCTAACATCGCGCTTCCTGAAGTAAGGATATCCGTATACGCCAACACAAAGGCATTACAGGCCTTGAAATAGTATTGAAGCTCGTGGTCCGGAACGAAGCGATCCTCCAGACATATCCGCTGCGGCCGGTGCCCTATTTGCGCCTTGACCCGCACGGAGTATTTCGCTTCCTGAAATCGGCCTACGATCCATAGGGATGCCCCGCAAAAGGGACCATTCTGAAAACACTTTATCAGGTACTCGAGATTCTTGTATTCCTTGCACAAACCCAAAAAGAGGAAGACAAATTGATCGGCAGGAATGTTTAGCCGGGCTCGTGCAGTTACGCGACTGCATTCATCCGGGTAGAGCCCAATCCAGTTGCCATGGGGGATGATCACAAGTTTCCCATGGACACCGGGAAATTCCTGAGTGACTGCCAAAGCAGCAGACTTGCCGTGCGCGAAGACCCGGTAGCTCAGTGACACCAGTATTTTGCGGCCGAGCCGGTCTAGGATCGCGATCTTATTCCGATCGTGGGGGTAGAGGTTGTGAGCAGTCCACAGCAGACGGATACCACAGAGTCTAGTAAGCACCAGAAGAAAGATAAATCGAACGAATTTCTTCAGGCTTACGATTGCTGATTTATCCCCATAGAGGAACGAGGGCCAGTTTAAATGCAAGTAATCCGCGCCATGGCGATTTGCCAGGAGCCACCGCCCCGCGAAGTCCCCTTTAATCACTCGGACCCCGCTATCTTGCAAGGCGCTATAGTAGCAAGTCGTGTAAGTATCCGGACCGATCGGAATACCGATTATGGTCAGCATGCGAGATTACCACGACGTAGATCGTTGCTGGCGTTCTTTCCCTTTATTGCCTGGAATTCAGCATTGCATTCCATCGAGGGGCCTTGAAAAATAAAATACCGCGGTCGCCACTTTCGGGTTTTCCTGCATGAAATCGCCATTGTTTATCGTGAACGGTCTGATACGGACCGGTGAAACCGCCGAATCATGGCTTCGGCCGTTGCCTTGGGATTGAGCAGGAAGTCGAGAGCATAAGAGGTCGAAGCAAGAGCGAGCCTCCAGATACTTAAGGTGTAACCTGCCTCAAGAAGCTTCCCGCGGTGAAAACGCCAAAACTCAGGCCCGGGCCGTCTGTAAATTTGCCCGCCTAAGTAACGGTAGTAATGTCGGATGTGCTCCCTGGTTCGGTCCTTCAATTCCTCGTCACTCAGGTATTTTGAACCGTACTTCACCAGTTCATACAGCACGCCAGGTAAATAGGTGTTGACTCGTTTCGAAAAAGACGTCAGCGAGCCCTCTTGCATTCGCCGGAACGTCAGTATTTGGTGCACGAAGCCAAAATCACGGTCTCCCAGAAACTCGAAGCATACTTCGGAGTCCGCGTGAAAATTGGACTCGTTGAAGAAGGCATGACGATAGCGCACGATGTCTGATCGATAGAGTACGGACGTAGGAGTGCCAAAAACGTATGCTCCTCCAAGCAGTCTTAGACGGCATGCCTCACGCCCGCCGGGAACAAGAGTGCTAGGGTAGGGCAATCCGACCCACGCGACCTCCACGTTTGGTGGACCGTAGAGTCCATAGGCTCCTACGATGGCGACGGAGGGATGTGTGTCGGCGATGTCGACCATCTTTTCGATGCACTCGGGAAATAGCCAATCGTCCGCAGCCACCACCTTGCAGTACTCGGCATCGGCCGCGATCTGCCGAAATGCGATGTTGTGATTCTCGTTCACTCGCACGAACACTTCATTGTTATGTATGCGAATTCGGGAATCTTTGGCAGCATATTCTTGCGCGATGTCGAGCGTCCGGTCGGTACTGCAGTTATTGACGATGGTGTATTCCCAATTGGCGTAAGTTTGAGCCAGTACACTCTCAATGCATTCCCGTAGATAACTCTCCCCGTTGTAAACAGGGGTCACCACACTGACCAAAGGCTTGTGACTTGACATGACCTGTACGGCGCCTCCATTGATCGGGCCTTCGTGGCATCACTCTTCACCCTCGCTTGAATATCGCGCACCATTGAGGTGAGGTGCGGTATGCCACCCGCACTCGAACTCGGGGTGCTGGCTCCCTGACATAGATAAGATTCAGGATCCGTTGCGGCTCACCCGGGTTTGGCTTTGCAATGCGAGACGATGTAAACAGACGTGCTCGACTTTAGATAGCGGCAATGTCCTGTAGGGTTCGTTCAACATTACTCTAGACATCAGCTGTGGACAGGACTCGCTTCATCGACCCGCTTGAGCCATATTTCACGCCAATATGGATATACGCTTCGTGGGCAAAATAGACGATTGTCGCTGAAGCACCCGCTGCACGTTACACCCTCAAGGATGATGCAGGCATTGGGTATCTGAGTCATGGCACCGTTTTTTTCGTTAATGATCCGCTCTACCCGGCTGAGTACCCGGAACGTTTTGCCGCAATATGGCACCATTTCCACGTCAAAGGCCAGGCCCCGATTTTTCCGATCCGCATTGATGGTGGACATGATTTCGTCTCTTGAGCGGACCTGCACCAGTTCGCCCGGCTGGAGGTTCAGCGTAGCAGTCGGTGTATTGCCCTTCGTGAGGCCACGGACATACGGGTATGGGCGGCCACGCCAGTGTGACCGCATGACGAGATTGTAGAGAGCGATCGTCCCATAACGTATGAAGTCACGAAACCGCAGGTTCCGAGACGTTAGATCCTTCAAATATTGGCGTGGGTCCCACCACATGAGTGGGGTCGTTGCTCGGAGTAACTCGGTCGCCTGGCAAGTATAGCGTTCCGCGGTATCGCCCTGCGCGACCGGCACCCGCGTGCTTTGTTGAAGAACCTTCAGGTCACACCGTGGCACCGCGTCTTTCGCTGCGGGACGTGTAACAAAAGCCAGTTCTGCAGGATGGGCGTACAGTTCCCGTTCTGTAACGCGCTTCAGCCATGCTTCCTTCCAGAAAAGCAGGCATCCTGCCTGGCAGCCCCCGTGCGCCTTACCATCACAGCGGAGCCCCTCAAGGTGAACCGCGTTAGTCATGCGCCTCGCCTTATAGTGCGCGATGGTATCGCAAGTCTTATGGGCTACCTTGATAACGCGGAATCTTCGTCCGCAGTATTGAAGCATCTCCGGCATGAATGGGAGTGCGTCGAGATGACCCAGGTTGTCTAGCGTGGCGAGGATCTCATCAGCTCTCCTCACCTCCACCCAATCTCCTGCGCGGAGACCCATCATGTGGCTCCTCGGTGACTCGGAATCCTCCCGGCCGATCTCGGCATGTACATTATATGAGCTCCACTTGCATATCTTGGCTGCACTTAACCTCAAAAGCACCCGCCATACCTAGTCCCGCGGACCGCTTCTATGTCTGTGTTACCCGCCACCGCTGCGGGAAATATACGAGGCCGTACCTGCTGTCGAGCATGCGCCCAGATTTGTAGACATCCGCAACCTCAACCTCAAGCGAGGCACGTACATCGCCATCGTATACGGTCCTGCTCGACTGGCCAGTGATCCAGAGTGAAAACGAGTACTGTCCGGGGACGAGGTTGAGCGAGTCGATCTCCAACTCGATGTACCCGTCACCAGGCCCCACTTTAGGGATATGAATTCCATGCAGCAAATGGCCAGTTTCCGTAATCAGTGTCCCCATCTCCGTAAACAAACGGAACCCGAAGCTCGGATCGCGCATGAGGCTCTCGGCGTGGTAGTGGAACCGGAGGACTAAAGGATCTCCGCTTCTTGTCATCGCACAGGGCGTGCCGTCTCGACTCAAGTATTCGAGCCTTGTGTACCGGATCTCGCCGCTGCCCAATCGGTTCTCCGTCCCGGACAGATCAGAACCGGAAACCCGCTCGCCGACAAACGAGCGCATGTAGCTCGCGATGACGTCCTTGGCTCGCCCGTCCATCCGGATTTTCCCTGAGTCAATCCAAATCCCGCGGGAACAAAGGTTTTCGACAGCAGCGAGATTATGAGAAACGAAGAGCACCGTACGCCCGCTGTTTCGCAATCCTTCCATGGCTTGGATGCACTTCTTCTGAAACCCCGCGTCGCCCACAGCCAATACCTCGTCGACGATGAGCACGTCCGGTTCCAGGTGAGCGGCGACGGCAAACCCAAGTCGCAGACGCATCCCGGACGAGTAATGTTTGATCGGCGTGTCGATAAACTGCTCGACGCCCGAAAAATCTACGATGGCGTCGAAGCGCTCTTCGACCTCGCGCCTCCGCATCCCGAGAATGGAGCCGTTAAGATAAATATTTTCCCGGCCGGTCAGCTCATCGTGAAAACCGGTCCCGACCTCCAGCAGGGAAGCGACACGCCCATTCACCTTTACTTCCCCTGAGGTCGGGTAAGTGATCCTCGACAAAATCTTGAGCAGCGTGCTCTTACCCGCGCCGTTTCGTCCGACAATGCCGATGACTTCCCCTTCGTCCGCATCGAATGAAACATCCCGCAGCGCCCAGATGGACTCTGCCTCTTTCCTATCACCCCAAGGGCGCTTGATCATCTCGACGAGCCGTTCCCGGAGCATCTGGTCGTGTTGGGCCTGTCCGAGTCGATATCGCTTGGAGAGCCCTTGAATCTCGAGGCTGCGGGTCATGGTGGTTATCCCATCTTACACAAGGTCCGCCATGGCCTTCTCGGTGCTCCTGAAGTAAGCCACGCCGGCGATGAAAAGCACTCCGGTGATGGCCACGGATATCCCCAGAACGTTCCAATCAACAGTCCGGTTTGGAACCACCACATAGCGGAAGACATCGATCAGCGCGCTCAACGCGACGTTCTGGACGACGACGTCGA
>Ga0137412_10002592_pt1 | contig 14283 bp, 14 predicted proteins | sample CZODoug2_1_16fun_FD_122160 | JGI IMG/M metagenome (GOLD analysis project Ga0137412, IMG submission 122160) | Vadose zone soil fungal communities from Angelo Coast Range Reserve, California, USA - CZODoug2_1_16fungal (Hybrid Assembly) | ecosystem: Environmental > Terrestrial > Soil > Vadose zone... | reverse complement strand
ATACATTGCGGCGCGCCGCACCTGCGCTGCCGGCAGATCTGCGGCCGCAGCAATGGCGTCGACCATGACCCCCACCAACGCACCCTGCCGCAGTTCTCCGGCCAGAAGACGGAGCAGGAACGCCTGTTCAGTCGGCGTTGCCCGTGAAAACAAATCGCGCAGCGCTGCCGCGCGCTGCGCCGCAGAGCCGGCACCACGGATACCGGCGAGCACAGTGAGGCAGTGGTCGACCTCCGCGATCGACAGCGCCTCCGCGCCCGCGGCGGTTTCCGATGCGGCTGACTGCAACGCTGAGTAGCCGATGCCGATGCGGCCCTGAGAAATCTCTCCCGACAAGTAATGTACGGCAGTTTCGATTTCCTCGGGCGACAACGCGTTCAGAAATGTGGCCAGTTCCCGCACTTTGCCGAGGCGCGCGGAAGTGGCGCCCACGCGCTGCGATGTGCCGACGAGATTGACCAGCAGGCTCACGAGAGGACTGTACGGCACCAGCGCGATATCGAGCTAGCGGCGCGTACGGCATATTTGCATATTTGCTTAATTAAGTAATTAGTACATAATCAGACCATGCAAGGCCTAGCGGCTCTCGCCGATCCAACCCGCCGGCGCATTGTGGAAATGCTGGCGACCGGCTCCATGTCGTCCGGAGATATCGCCCGGAGATTCGAGATCAGCGCACCGGCAATCTCGCAGCACCTGAGGACATTACGCGACGCAAAGCTGGTGCGCGTTCGGGCCCAGGCGCAAAAACGGTTCTACGAACTCGATCCGGAAGGCGTAACGGCGCTGGGCGATTGGATTGCCCGAATCCGCGGCTTCTGGATCAGTTAACACGGACAGCTCGCTTCGGACTACCATTTAGGAGCTGGTGAAACGCGGCCACCCGAAGGGGGCCAGATAGTTGAGCGAGATTCGTTCCAGGCAGATTCAATTGCGCCGCATCGCGCTGTGGCTTTTCATCGGCTTATTGCTGTTGAGTTCCGCATCGAGTAGAAGCACCGACGCCGTCGCGTCCGCTGACCGGTTTGCAACCCTCATCGAGCTCAACGGTCCCATTGGGCCCGCAATGAGCCGCTATGTTGAGCACTCAATGGCGGACGCCGGCAACCAGCGCAGCGCCGTCGTCATCCTTCAGATGGATACACCCGGCGGTCTCGACACCTCCATGCGCGACATCATCAAGGCGATACTCGCCTCGCCGGTGCCGGTCGTGGTCTACGTGGCTCCCAGTGGTGCACGGGCGGCCAGCGCGGGGACGTACATCCTGTACGCGAGCCACCTCGCCGCGATGGCTCCCGCGACCAACCTGGGTGCAGCGACACCGATTTCCATAGGCGGTCCGCCGAGTGCGCCGCCGCCAGCGCCCGCGGTGAACCCCGCTGACGAGAAGAAACAGGACAAGAATCAGAAAGGCCCGGGGGAAATGCCTGAAGGGACGGCCATGGAGCACAAAGCCATCAACGATGCCGTGGCCTACATCCGCGGGCTGGCGCAATTGCGGGGACGCAATGCAGAGTGGGCTGAGGCCGCGGTCCGGGGGGCCGCGAGTCTGTCCGCAGACGACGCGCTCCAACAGCACGTGATTGAAATCGTCGCGAAAGATGTGCCGGATCTATTGCAACAGCTGCAAGGCCGCAAGGTCAAGGCAATGGATCGCGAGTTGGTGCTCGAGACCCGGGGACTTGCGGTGCGAAGCATCGTGCCGGACTGGCGCACGCGTGTGCTATTGATGTTGACCCACCCCACCATTGCCTACGGGCTGCTCTTGATTGGTATTTATGGCCTGCTGCTCGAGGGATATAACCCCGGAGCGGTCCTGCCCGGAGTTGCCGGCGCGCTGGCGCTGCTGCTGGGCCTCTACGGTTTGCAGCTGCTGGAAGTCAACTACGCCGGTCTTGCTCTCATGGCGCTCGGCGTCGGCCTGATCGTTGCGGAGTTCTTCATGCCCGCATTTGGATCGCTGGGCGTGGGCGGCCTGGCGGCATTTGTCATCGGTTCCATCATTCTTTTCGACAATCATGCGTCGGGACCCCAAGTGGCACTGCCCTTGATCATGGGAATCGCCGTAGCCGGTGGACTCGTCATCGCCACCGTCGGCTGGCTGGCCGATCGAGCGCGACGCCGGCCCCTCTTCAGCGGGGTCGAGACCATGATCGGCGCGTCCGTCGAAGCGGTCGGCGATTGCCAGGATCGGTGCGTCGTGCGCTACGGCGGAGAACTGTGGAACGCCCGCACCGCAAGTCCGCTGCGCGCGGGCCAACAGGCTCGTATAGTCAAGGTGGTGGAGCTGACGCTCTGGGTGGAACCGCAACAAGATTAAGAAGGAGTCCGCGATGAGTCTTTCGTTACCCATCATCGTCGTCATACTGCTGCTGCTGGTCATGAGCTCGATACGCGTTCTGAAGGAATACGAGCGCGGTGTGATGTTCACGCTAGGCCGGTTCACCGGTGTCAAAGGGCCCGGCGTGCGGCTCGTACTGCCGGTGATTCAACAAATGCGGAAGGTGGAACTGCGCACCATCGTGCTGAATGTCCCGAAGCAGGACGTCATTTCCAGGGACAACGTTTCGGTGAAGGTCAGCGCGGTGGTTTATTTTCGCATCGTCGATCCGGAGCGGGCCATTCTGCAGGTGATCGACCCGTGGGAAGCCACCAGTCAGCTCGCACAAACGACGCTGCGTTCGGTGGCCGGGCAACACGAAATGGATGAGATGCTGGCTCAGCGTGACAAGCTCAATGCCGCCATTCAGCAAATCCTCGACGCGAATACGGCGGCCTGGGGCATGAAAGTGACCAACGTCGAAATCAAGGATATCGATCTGGATGAGACCATGATCCGCGCGATGGCCCGACAGGCCGAAGCCGAGCGCGGCAGACGCGCCAAGGTGATCCACGCGGAAGGCGAGAAACAAGCGGCGCAAACACTGGCGGAAGCCGCCAAGCTCTTGTCGAGCGAGCCCGCGTCGTTGCAGCTGCGCTATCTGCAGACGCTTGCCGACATCTCCAGCGAAAAGAGTTCGACCATCGTGTTCCCGTTACCCATCGATCTGATCGCGCCGCTGCTGCAACGCCTGAAACCCGACTAAACGAAACCGATGGCGCGCCCGGCAATGGCGATACCAAACCAAAACACCAGAGAGAGCGCCACGGTGACCCTGGCGAGGGCCGGGCGCGGCGACTCGCTTACCGCGAGCCTGCGAAACAATGCCAATTGAATCACGACCGCAATCAGCAGCAGCAGCATTTTGGCGTCGAACGCGCGATTGAAGTAGTAGTGCTTGGTGCCGGTGACAAACATTAGCGCACCGCTTATGACAGCCAATGACAGGCCCAACCAAAACAGTCGCGTGGGTCCACGGGTTACCTGCGAAATACTCTGTCGCTGCAGCGCCAACCCCAACAACCGCAGACTCATCAGCACCAGCGCGCTGAGCAGCAGTAGAAAGGCAAACACATGGATGATCTGCAATCCGGCGATGACCAGGTGATCGGACTTGGTGATTGCACGTGCGATACCGTTATTTTGAATAGCGGTCAGAGCATCCAATATGGTCATGGTCGCTAACGCGGCAGATACGCGAGCAGGCGTCCGCATATGATGACCACGGTCCAGATCGTCATGGATGCGAGGCCGGCATATCTGACGCTCGAGGGCAGAGGCGTACGGTTTTCCACGACCTCCGGACGCTTGGCGATCACGAACTCGAAATACAGGGCGTTCAGACCGCCAAGTAGAATCAGCAAGATTTTGGCGGTCCACAATGGGCTGACCATGACGGTCGCAGCTTCCGACCAGAACACGAGGCCACCCGAAATGAATGTCAGGACAAAACCGCCCAGAATATAAGGGCGCAACTGATGCAACACGTCCATCACCGGAACACGGCGGAGCCAGACACCGATTAGGCGCAGATCCGTCACGAAGATCAGGCCGAAGGAAATGGACAGCGACAACAGGTGTGTGCCTTCAAAAATCGGCCACCAGTAACGGGATTCGGCAATGGCGGTGCCAACCTGGGATTGTTCGATGCTCTCTGCAAACGCAACTAGGCTTGACACGTCTAGTTCTTCTGCGGAACTGCAAGCTGTCCGAAAGCGCCATTGTTCTCGACGCAGATGCGCTCGAAGTGATCGGCGGTAGGCTGCTCGCCGGGATTGTTTGCGGCGACCACGGGGAAATGCCAGCTATTTTTCGGATCGTCCAGCGTCCAGCGCCGCGCTGGGATCGTGACCGTGACCGGTCGCGTGTATACCGTCGGATCCGTAAAGGTGGCGACATAGTTGTAGCGCTTGTTGTCGGAGGAGAAGATGTAACGCTCCTCGATATGAACGTTCTCACTGGCGAAGTCGCCGGTCCTGGCGAAGCGCGCCTTGGAGTTGTCATTGCTCACATCCACCACCAGGGTGTTGCCCTCCCAGTGGCCACGCGAATCGCCGTTCCAGAGTTTGATGTTGGCCGGCAGGTGGGGCTTGCCATCCAGATGAATGATGCGCCAGCCCGAACCGAACAGAAACACGACGTAGCCCGGATACTGGCGGATCTCATAGCCGTGCCAGTACAAGGACTTGGGAATACCTGACGGAGCGCAGCGGGCCAGCGGCTCGATGTACTCCGGTTTGACGGCGTTGAAGAATCCCACCGCGAACTCCTGCTGCTTGGCGCGCGCCCACGGTTGGTAGGGCAATTCACCATCCGCCGGATCGCTCACGCGGCTTGGGGCGCGTTCTTCGCGCGGCCCCAGCTTGCGACTGCGCGCCACGGGCGACGGATCGCCCGGAATGCCTCCCTGCGGATCGGTGAAATTGTCGTGGTTGGCAATCGTGTTGGACCAGTCGCCTGCCACATCCGGCTGTCCGTCCGGCAGCCGCTTCCCTGTCCACTTGCCGGACTCGATCGCCGCAAAGCTTTTCTCGTTGGCGATCCCGTCCGCCGCGGGCGACGCTGCCCGCGTGGAGGGCGCTGGCTGCCCCTGTTGGGCCACCGCAACGGACGCGAGCGCCAAGGCATAAGCCGCAACACTCAATCGCACCATGGTCTGCACACTCTCTGTGGTTGTCATGAAACTCTCACCCATTTCGATAAACAGTCCTAAATTTGCGGTCCACCGATGCCGAATGACGGAGCGCAGCTCATTGCTGCTTTGGTATCGGGTAGTACTGGTCGTAGTCCTGCGTGTAGCAGTAGTTCTCGATCAGCTGGAAATTTTTCTCCCTATGGCGATACAGATACACCTCTATATTCCAAGGTCTGCTGTACACCTTCGGATCCTCAATGGTGGCCTTGTAGTCGATGGTGTTGGCATCGATCAGCTTCCAACGCTCGACGACGTGTAGCGCCTCATCGTGGAAATCTCCGGCGCGGCTGAGCCACGTCTGATCATTGAAGTCCCTGACGTCCACCACCAACGTGTCACCTTCCCAATGCCCGCGAGAGTCGCCGAGCCAGAACTCATGATCCGTCTCCAGCGGATGCAGCGTGCCATCGGTGTGAATGGTGCGCACCGAATCGCCGAATTCAAACACCAGGGTCAGATCCTGCGCGCGCTGAAAAACCTGAAACGGCTCGGGGTAGTAGATCCCGCGCGGTGTGCCCAGAGTCCAGCACTTGAGCCGCGGGTCGGCCGTGGCTCTGGTTTCGAAGTTCTTCTTCTTTTTCTCGAGCGCCTCGGGGGTATAGGGAATCACATCCCCCTCCACAATGCCGGCGCTCGGTGGCGCGCCTTTGCGCGCTTCATGCGGTTCCAGACCTTGATCCGCTGCGCTCGTGGTCTGCCAGATTCCGGAAAAATCCGGCCTGCCGCCCGCTAGCCGGGGAATCTTCCCCACGCCGCCGGCGCTTTCGCTTCCCGCAAGCACCGGCGAGATCAGGAAACAGATGGCCAGTACTGCACCGATGCCCAACCCAAGGGACCGCGAGCGCTGCAATGTGCTCTTCAAGTTCAAGGACGATTGCTCCCACATGATAGTTCGCTGATGCCTACGAGTTGCCACTTACTGTGCGCTGCCGGCCGAATCGGTCTGTGCAGTGCGCGCAGGCGCGTCCTGGGCCCCGCCGGTCTTGAAGGTGCGACCGTCCTCCAGCGTCACCGTGACCGAATAGCCAAAAGGTCCGCCGTTCTTCGATCGGTATCCCTGAATGTGTACCTTGGCGCCCGCCTGCAGGTCTGCCTTCTTCAGACCATTGCCTTCCAGATTATTCGGTGCGCCGAATTCCACACCCCAATTTGTCACGCTGCCATCCGGCCCCTTCACGTCGAAATACAACCAGCTATGCGGATTGGTCCATCGAGCTTTGGTGACTGTCCCGCTCAGATCGAGCGGCTGATCCGCGTCGTACTCGGCCGCAAAGGCATGGTGAGCGAGTGCCGGCCCGGCGCCGGCTAGAAAACCAATCCCCGCCGCGATCGTCAGCAACGTTCCCAGGGACTCTCGCATCAAAGCTCCAGACAGTCTCGTCATTACATCGCTCCAAGTTCTATATGGGCCGGCACATACGATGCAAATGCCGGGCCAACATCCACTGCGATGGTCGTCCCCACCTGCGCGTAGCCCTATCTTTGGATACACGTACTTAAAAACGCGTGGCATTTTCCGCATTCAGCGCGGGGAACCGCAGACCTCGAGCGGTTCCCCAGCCTTCGCCAGAGGGCTCTTAGCTGCTGCGTTATCAACATCCGATCTCGTCACTGCTGCGTCTGCAACACCTGAAGCCCTCGAAATCGCCTAGTAGTCCCACGGACGTGGCTGGCACGCGAAGTGCATCGACGCTTGAGCGATTCAGCCAAGGTGACTTTATTACTCAGGGGAACACAAGGAATCATGAACCAAACAGCCAAATTTGCCGCCGTCTTGATGATGGCGATGACAACCTCGCTTGCCATTGCGCAGCAGACCGGAGACGGCAAGGGCGCGGCGGCGGGACCAAAGTCCAATGCGCACGTGCTGACGAACCCGGAACTCGACAAATTGCTCGCCCATCCCGATAAATTGGTGCTCGTGGATGTGCGGCGGCCGGATGAGGTAAGCTCGATCGGCGGATTCCCGGTCTACCTGAGCATTCAGCTCAAGGACCTCGAAACCAGTCTTGCATGGATCCCCAAGGATCGAACGGTGGTCCTCGTCTCGAACCATGCCGTACGCGCGTCGAAGGCTGCCGACATCCTGACCGGCAAGGGGTTCAAGGTTGCCGGCGCCGTGGGGGCAGAAACCTATGAGAAGGCCGGCGGCACCATCGCGCACATCGCCATACCGCCGCCGCGACCCGAGAACGATCGGGGCAACGGGCAGAAACCGGCTGGCGCGGAGTAACAACATGCGAAGCTGGCCTGGCAGCGGACCATTGATTTTTTCAATCAGCATCTGCGGGGTTGACGGCCCGCGCATCTGCATTTATTTCGCTGACGTGCCCGCACGAAATATCGGCCGGCGCGGATCGTTTGCGGCCGGAAACGCCGGAATGACTTGGCCGGGGTACCAGAACGTGAGATGACAGGCTTCACAGACCGCGTCAATTTCACCCCCGGCTCTCACCAGCGCAACAGGATCCTTCGCGTCGATGGCCGCGATCGCCCTTGAGCCCGCCTCGCGCAGCGCCGCGGCAAACCCGTTAAACGCCGGCCGCCTGGCATCGACGAGATCTTGGATGTGGACTGAATCCAATGCGCCGTCGGCCTCGGCGGGAAACTCCTTGGCGCCCACTCGCCGGCCATCGATGACAAGCAAATTGGTTGCCTCGACCAAGGTGATCGCGGCACTTCTGGCCGCGACCCACTCCTCCGGAGTTCGCGGCTGATGCTCCTCAATGCCGGCTTGCGTGCTGATCGTCTCCACCGCGTTCCAGACGCCGTCCGCAGACGTATCGATTTCCGCCTGCATGAGCTCCTGGATCGAGGCGATCGGCCGCTGGGGCGGGGGCTGACTAGCTGCCGGTGGCGCATGATGAGACACACAAGCGCATAGCAGGGAAGTCATCCCGCTGAGAGGCAACAGGTACCGTATTCGATTCATCCAAGGCGCCACGATCGCAAGCCGCTAGAGATGCTCGTCCATGTGGGGTTGGAAATGTGCATGAGAAAGAGTCGGAACCCGCCTCGACCCGAAATATTGATTCGCACCGTCGAGACTGTCGTCGTCGTCGAGGCTGTCGCCCTCGTCGAGGTCGCCGTCGACGGCGACCTCGTTCAGCAGGCCGTAGCGTTTCAATAGCGTTCGAATCACATTGCGCGATACACCCAGGAGTTCGGCTGTGCGCACTTGATTCGACTCGCAATGCCGATAGGCGTCCACCACGACGCGCCGTTCGATGTCACGCAACAAATGAGAATTCGGCTCCGCAAAGCAAGCCCGCAGGACGTCACCAATCCGATCCAGGGACTGGCGTTCGGGCGCCATCGTCCTGCCGCCCGATACAGCGCTTGCGGTCCGATCGCCGGGTAGGCGCAAATGTTCGGCGCGAATCTCGCTCTCGGCGCTCATCAACAGGGAGACGTGGATGACGCTTTCCAGCTCGCGGATGTTTCCGGGCCATGAATACCGCCGCAGCGCTTCGAGCGCTCCTCGCTGAAGCCGCGGCGCCTGGCGTTTGAGCCGCTGGCTGTATACGAGAATGAAATGCCCGGCGAGTGCGTCGATGTCGTCCAGGCGCTCCCGCAGGGGCAGCAAGCGTACCGGGACGATGTGCAGCCGATAGAAAAGGTCTTGCCTGAAGTTTCCGGCGGCAACGGCGGCTGCAAGATCGGCGTTGGTGGCGGAAATGATTCGAACATTGACCGGAGTGCTTCGCCGCGATCCGACCCGGCTCACCTCGCCTTCTTGCAACACGCGAAGCAGCTTTCCTTGCAGCCGCAGCGGGAGGTCCCCGATCTCGTCCAGAAACAGCGTGCCGCCATTGGCGGCTTCGAACCATCCCTCGCGTCGAGCGTTCGCACCGGTGAACGAGCCGGCTTCGTGGCCGAACAATTCGCTTTCCGCCAGATGCTCATTGATTGCACCGCAATTGACCGCCGCGAACGGTCCGGACCGTCCGCTCATCTGGTGGATTTGACGGGCCACCAACTCTTTGCCCGTGCCGGTCTCACCGGATATGTGAACCGCGGCGTCACTTGGGGCGACCCGCTCGAGAAGCCTCAACAGGGCCAGCGAAGCCTCGTCCACGAAGACGAGATGTCTCGCCCGCATCGGTCCCTGCGGTTCCGGAACGGACGCTATCTTTGTCGATCCCAACATCATTCGTCCCCTGACCTAAGTTTCGCCCGCCGTTGGCGAACAACGGCAACATCGAACCGATCATAGGATGCCCATTCACGGGTGGCCAATAACCATGTGGACTAAGGCAATGATCTTTTAAAACCTGGCCTTGACGTCAAAACCGACATACCGTGGATCGCCGTAGAATTCAGCCACACCCGCGGAGTTGGAGTACTGTCCGAGGTTGATGGCATACCTGGTATTCAGTAAGTTCTTGGCAATGAAGTCGACCTCGATCTTGCCATCCGGCGACGTGAACCCGACGCCCCCATTGGTTACGTTATAGGCACCTTGCCAGGTATAGTCCGACAGCGTTGTCGACAGATTCGCTCTGGAGCGGAAGACGTCGTTCAGGAAGACATGCCCTACCAGCCGATCGCCGACCGGTTGCTTGTAGTCCAGGCCGATGGTCGCGGTCACCTTCGGCGCAGCCGCCACCTGTTTCCCGGTAAAGTCGCAGGGGGTACTGACACTCAACTCCACGGGGCAGGTGGCATTCGTATAGCTGGAATATCGAGCGTTGTTGTACGCCGCGCCAAGAGTGAAATGCAGCTGATTGGTGGCATTCCAGGCACTGTCGATTTCCAGTCCGCGCATCAACACTCCACCCACGTTGGTCAATAGGCTCGCGTACCCCGTTGAGCTGGCAGCGGAGACGACCGTAGCCGTGGACTGGTAATTCGTAATGTGGGTTTGATAAAGGTTGGCGTCAAATGTCAGTGACTGATTGAGCCAACTACTCTTGAATCCCAGCTCGTAATCACGAGAGTTCTCCGGCTGTACATTGGCCTGATGGCCGTTGCTGTCCAGCTGGGCTGCGCCCGACTTGGTCCCGAAGCTGGCCGACGCGTATAGCAGTATGTCATTGGTCAGCTTGTAACTCGGATTGACCAACCAGGAAACCGAGTTATTCTTCATCTCTCCGGCATTCACGTAGCCATATAGCGGACCGCCATATTGAGCAGAGCGGATTGCAAGGGCCGCCCCTGAAACAGCCACACCTCCGGTACTGCCCTTGTTGTAGATGGTGCCGACGGTTTCCTCGGTATCACGCAAGCCGACGGTCAGGGTCGCCTGGTCGGTGAGATGCCAGTTGGCTTGCGCAAAAGCCGCTGCGCTTTTCGACCTCGGATCCACCTCTGTGGTGTTGTACACGCCATTCAGAGAAGCTTGCAATGCCGCGCTGCTCAGAGCGGCGTACTGCTTATTCGTCGCATAAAACGCGCCGGCGTCCTGGCCGAAAAGCGCTCGGCTCAAGGTATATGATTTCGATCGGTGCGCGAACAGCCCCACTTGATAGTCGATCGCGGGGCCGACCGGCGACGCGAGTCGCAATTCTTGGGAAATCTGATTGGTATCGCCAATGGTTCCCGACAACTGTTGGATGTCGAAATGCGTGTAGTCGAAATCGTTTCGGAAATTGAAATCATTGCGGCGATACGCGCTGATCGACGTCAGCGTATACCCACCGAACTTCTCGTTGACCTCCAACGACAACCCGCGCTGATGCACGGGCAGCGGCTGCGCGGAATTCAGATCCACGTATTGGCTCGTGATTGGTCCGATCAACGGCACGTAGCCACCAAAATACCCGCGGGCCAGCCGGCTGCTGTAGGTAATGGGTCGCGGCGTACCGTTGGCAAACGTCGCAGGATCCAAGATATAGGGCGACAGATTGCCGCGCTCGTCGGAAGCGTCATAGTTAACGATGAGACGAGCGGTCAAATCTTCTGTCGGAGTGAGCAGAAACTGCAATCGAGCACCCCCCCTGTGAGGTCCCTCCCAGGTCCCGCCCAGCGGCGTGTAGATGTTTTTGATCGGGCCATCGCCCTCGCTGCTGTAATAGGATACCCGGTAGGCCAGTAGCTCATCGATCAGCGGTCCGGTCGCGGACGCCCTGACGTCATAGGTACTGCGCGACCCGTACCCCGCTTCGATCATGTATTCCGGGGTGAAACTCGGCGTCTTCGTCGAAATGACGATCGCGCCCAGGGTGGTGTTTTTGCCCTGCAGGGTACCCTGCGGGCCGCGCAGCACTTCAATATGATCGAGATCGACGTAGTCCGACCACGACATGCCCGCCTGCGTCAGTACCACACCGTCGACTACGATGCCCACGCTGCTTTGAATCGCCTCGTTGGCGCTATTCTTGCCCAAACCACGCAGCGCAACGCTGGTCTGACGCGCGTTGGTGGCGCTCACCAGCAAGTTGGGCGCCTTCTGGGCGAGGTCGGTCAACGTTACCGCATCGTCGCGATCCAGCGCTGCGCCGCTCAATACCGTTTCCGCCACCGGGACGTCTTTGACCAATTCCTCGCGTTTACGCGCAGTAACCACGACATCGCCGAGAGTTAGTGTTAGCTCCGAACTCGCTTCGATTTCCGCAACCCGTGTAGCGGTCGGCGTTTGCTGCTGAGCCTGCACGGTAAATGCCGAAAGGATCGCAATCCCGGCCGCAATGGCCGCCGCGTCGACGTACAACCTGCACCGACGAAAATCCACTGAACCTGTATTCATTACTTCCCATTGTGTTTTTTGCGCACGTGACCAAAGCCTCGTCATCGAATGCTTACAGCAATCCTCGTGCCGTGATTGACACCACCCTGAAAAAAGATCCGTGCGATTCCCGCCACTGCCTGTTTTATATAGATATTTATTCTTTTTAATTCTTGGGGATGAGCGGCGTCATGGCTCTTCGTAGCCTTCGCAATTCGTGGACTGTTGGGAAATCAACTTGTCTCTCTGAGCATGTTGATTGCGCAACAGCGCGGCGTGGCAAGAAGAGGTCCTGCGCCCGACTGAGTACACCGGTGTCCGCAACGACCGTGAAACTCCGTAGCAAATCGATATCGAGTTGGACGCTCATGACATAAACATAACTTATGTCTTATATTAGAGCTATTGGATATCGTTAGTGTCAGCCGTGCGCCTAAGATCGGCGGCGGTCTAAACAAACCGAGGTCACGATGTCGAAGAATTCAGAGCCTCATTTCTGGCAGAAGGCGCAACGACATCTGATTCGCTACGGAGGAAGCTTCGAGCCCCTCATTATCGAGCGGGCGGAAGGCAGCTTCGTCTACGATGCCGACTCACGCCCCATTCTAGACTTCACATCGGGGCAGATGAGCTCCATCTTGGGCCACGGTCATCCCGAGATCCTCGAGGTCATCGCGGAACACGCGAGGACATTGGACCATCTCTTCAGCGGCATGCTTTCGCGGCCCGTAGTTGACCTGGCAAGCAAGCTTGCCGAACTCGCACCCGGGGCGCTCGAACGCAGCATGTTGCTGAGCACCGGCGCTGAGGCCAATGAAGCCGCGATCAAGATGGCGAAGCTCGCCACCGGCAATTATGAGGTCGTGAGCTTTGCGCAATCGTGGCACGGCATGACGAGTGCCGCGGCGTCCGCCACTTATAGCGCCGGGCGGCGAGGCTACGGTCCCTCTGCCGTGGGATCGTTCGCGATTCCGGCGCCGTACCCCTATCGTCCGCGATTCGAACGCGATGGTGTGTGCGATTGGCAGCGCGAACTCGATGACTCCTTCCATCTGCTCGATCGGCAATCGAACGGCAGTCTCGCCGCGTTTATCGCGGAGCCCATCTTGAGTTCCGGGGGGCTGATCGACTTACCCCTCGGCTATCTGAGCGGCCTCAAAGAGAAATGCCGTGAGCGCGGCATGCTGCTGATCATCGATGAGGCGCAGACCGGCGTCGGTCGCACCGGGTTGATGTTCGCCTGCGAGCGCGACGGGGTTGAGCCCGACTTCTTGACGCTCTCGAAAACCTTGGGTGCCGGCATCCCGCTCTCTGCCGTGGTCACCACCGCGGCAATCGAAGAGCTCTGCCACGAACGCGGCTTTCTCTTCTACACCACCCATGTGTCGGATCCCCTCCCCGCGGCGGTCGGCCTCAAAGTCCTCGAAATCGTCGAACGCGACGGATTGGTCCAGCGCGCAGCGAGTTCGGGAGCGCGCCTGGAACGGGGTTTGCGTGAGCTTCAGGGACGCTTCGATTGTATCGGCGACGTTCGCGGCCGCGGACTTCTTCTCGGTGTGGAAATCGTCAAAGACCGCCAATCAAAGGAGCCCGCAGCGGCATTGGGAACCGCCATCTCGCGGCGTTGCATGGAACTTGGCCTCAGCATGAACATCGTGCAACTGCCGGGCTTTGGCGGCGTCTTTCGGATCGCGCCGCCGCTGACCGTGAGCGATCGCGAAATCGATTTGGGTTTGGATCTATTGGGAAAGGCGATTGGCGACTCTGTGAGGAGAAGCAGTTGAACTGGGTAAAGGCCATCACGATTGACTTTTGGGGAACCCTCGTCGATGCGCCGATATTTTTCACTAAGGGACAGCAGACTGATTCGGGTTCAGCATTGCGCGAAGCGTCGCCTTCATCAACTTGCCCGCACCATTGCGAGGCAGCTGATCCATGACGCTGAGATGTTTTGGAATCTTATATCGCGCCAGACGTGGTTCCAGGTAGGCGATCACTTCAGGGGTTTCTTTGTGACGGAGCCATGCATAGTGGTCAACACGGCGATCTCCGTGCAAAACCTGCTCCACCGGTTCCCGCCGCGCCGCCGGAGGTTCGAGAATCGTGTCCGATAGAGGGTCCTGGGTTCTTGCTGGCGTCGCGGTCTTGGCGTCCGGATTCATGCGTGTCCGCTATACTATCGGAAGTCGGCGGCAGTAGAAAGAACCCGGCAGCGGCCGTGCGGGACGCCATGGCAAAAGAAACCGAAATCAAACTGAAAATAAGCGATGTGCGCGCGTTTCATCGCGCCTTGAAGCGGATGGGAGCCCGCCCCGCCGGCCCTGGCGCATCCAGAGTTCACGAAGAAAACGTCATTTTCGATACTCCGCAAGGTGGACTTGCCAAACACGGCCAGCTTCTGCGCATTCGAACGGAGACGCCCGAAGCCCGCGGTAAGAATTCCGGACCAAAGCAGCGAGTTGTACTGACCTTCAAGCAGCCTTTGTCGCGGACGGCCGAGGCGGATACCGAGAGTTCGCCCACTTTCCCCTACAAAGTTCG
>Ga0137412_10002590_pt1 | contig 14284 bp, 15 predicted proteins | sample CZODoug2_1_16fun_FD_122160 | JGI IMG/M metagenome (GOLD analysis project Ga0137412, IMG submission 122160) | Vadose zone soil fungal communities from Angelo Coast Range Reserve, California, USA - CZODoug2_1_16fungal (Hybrid Assembly) | ecosystem: Environmental > Terrestrial > Soil > Vadose zone... | reverse complement strand
GGGCCGGCGACGTTGCCGTGCGCGCCGATCTCGGCGATCCAGCTCAGTCCGAGCTCCTGCGCCTTGGCCTTGCTCATGACCACGACCGCGGCGGCGCCGTCGGAGATCTGCGAGGCGGTGCCCGCCGTGATCGTTCCGTCCTTCCTGAACGCCGGGCGGAGCTTGGCCAGCCCCTCGACGGTGGTGTCGGCGCGGATGCCCTCGTCCTCGCGGAACTCGATCGGGTCACCCTTGCGCTGCGGGATCAGCACCGGCGCGATCTCCTCGTCGAACACGCCGTTCTTCTGGGCGAGCGCGGCGCGCTGGTGCGAGCGGGCCGCGAACTCGTCCTGCTCCGCGCGGCCCAGCCCGAGCCGCGTGTTGACGCGGTCGGTGGACTCACCCATCGGGATGTTGTCGAAGATGTCGGTGAGCCCGTCGAACGCCATCGCGTCGAGCACCTCGATCGAGCCGTACTTGTAGCCACTGCGCGACTTGGGCAGCAGGTGCGGGGCGTTGGTCATCGACTCCTGGCCACCGGCCACGACGATGTCGAACTCGCCGGCCCGGATGAGCTGATCGGCCAGCGCAATGGCGTCCAGGCCCGAGAGGCACACCTTGTTGATGGTGATCGACGGCACGCTCAGCGGGATGCCGGCCTTGTGCGCGGCCTGCCGAGCCGGGATCTGCCCGGCGCCGGCCTGCAGCACCTGGCCCATGATCACGTACTGCACCTGGTCGGGCGTCACGCCCGAGCGCTCGAGCGCCGCCTTGATGGCGAAGCCGCCGAGATCCGCCCCGGAGAAGTCCTTGAGCGATCCGAGCAGCCGTCCCATCGGGGTGCGGGCACCGTTGACGATCACTGAGCCAGCCATAACGCGCCTCCTGGGTCACTTGCTTAGCGACTCTATCCACCGTGCCTCGTATCCCGTGTGTGAACAAGCGCACGCCGGGGTCGCCGAAAGCGCTTAGCGCCGCCACGATGAACCGATGGGCCTGTTCCGCAAGATCGATCATGTCGGCATCGCCGTGCCCGACCTGGACGAGGCGATCGCGTTCTACCGCGACACGTTCGGCGTGGTCAGCGTCCACGAGGAAGTGAACGAGGCCCAGGGCGTCCGCGAGGCGATGCTGGCCGTGGGCGACGGCGACACGCGCATTCAGCTGCTGGCCCCGCTCGACGACAGCTCGACGATCGCCAAGTTCCTCGACCGCAACGGCCCCGGCATGCAGCAACTCGCCTACACCGTCGACGACATCGAATCGACCTGCGACGCCCTCCGATCCAGAGGTCTGCGGCTGCTCTACGACGAACCCCGGGCGGGCACGGCCGGCAGCCGGGTGAACTTCATCCACCCCAAGGACGCCGGCGGCGTCTTGGTCGAACTGGTCGAGCCCGCTAAGGTTACCGACCAGTAACCTCCAAGGAGGCCCGCCGTGGACGACATTCGCACCGCAATCCTGAACGACGACCTGGGCGCCCTGGCCGGGCTGCCCGTCCCGGACTCGTACTCCGGCGTCGTGGTCCGGGCTGACGAGGTCGGCATGTTCGACGGGCTGGCCACCAAGGAGAAGGACCCGCGCAAGAGCCTGCACGTGCAAGACGTCCCGACGCCGGAGCTCGGACCGGGCGAGGCACTCGTCGCGGTCATGGCCAGCGCGATCAACTACAACACGGTGTGGACGTCGATCTTCGAGCCGTTGTCGACGTTCTCGTTCCTCGAGCGCTACGGCAAGTCGTCGTCGCTCGCGAAGAAGCACGACCAGCCCTACCACGTCGTGGGCTCCGACCTCGCCGGCGTGGTGCTGCGCACCGGCCCCGGCGTGACGAAATGGAAGCCCGGCGACGAGGTCGTCGCGCACTGCCTGTCCGTCGAGCTCGAGGATCCGCAGGGCCACGACGACACGATGATGGACCCGCAGCAACGCATCTGGGGCTTCGAAACGAACTTCGGCGGGCTGGCCGAGCTCGCGCTCGTCAAGTCCAACCAGCTGATGCCCAAGGCGACGCACCTCACCTGGGAGGAGGCGGCCTGCCCGGGCCTGGTCAACTCGACCGCGTACCGCCAGCTCGTGTCGCACCACGGCGCGAACATGAAGCAGGGCGACGTCGTCCTCGTCTGGGGCGCCTCCGGTGGCCTCGGCGGCTACGCCACGCAGTACGCGCGGAACGGCGGCGCCATCCCGGTGTGCGTCGTGTCATCACCGGAGAAGGCCGACCTGTGCCGTTCGATGGGCGCCGACCTCGTCATCGACCGCACCGCCGAAGGCTATGAGTTCTGGAAGAACGGCGAGCAGCAGCCGAGCGAATGGAAGCGCCTCGGCAGCAAGATCCGCGAGCTCACCGGCGGCGACGACCCCGACATCGTGTTCGAGCACCCGGGCCGCGAGACGTTCGGCGCGTCGGTGTACGTCGCGAAGCGCGGCGGCACCATCGTCACCTGCGCGTCGACGTCGGGCTACTGGCACGAGTACGACAACCGCTATCTCTGGATGACGCTCAAGCGCATTGTCGGGTCCCACTTCGCTAACTATCGGGAGTCCTGGGAGGCCAATCGGCTGATCGCCCGGGCCGCGATCCACCCGACGCTGTCGCGCGTGTACCCGCTCGCCGAGACCGGCCAGGCCGCCTATGACGTTCATCGCAACCTGCACCAGGGCAAGGTCGGCGTGCTCTGCCTGGCGCCGCGGGAGGGCCTCGGCGTGCGTGATCCCGATCTTCGCGCCCGGCACGTCGATCAGATCAACCGATTCCGAAATCTCTGACCGATCCGCCGGAGTCATCGCGTGATCGACTTGGGGGCTGTTGCGCGGAAGTGAGACGATCGAAGCATGCCTTCGGAGAACTACTCGGAAACGTTGCCGATCCTCGCCGAACGCGGTTTCGATACCGCGATGCGTGGCTACGACCGCCGTCAGGTGGACGAGTACGTCGCCAATCTCGACGACGAGGTACGTGGCGCGACGGCCGATCGTGACGCCGCCGTCGCCCGAAGCGCGGATCTGGCCGCGCAGCTGGCGAGCTCCCAGGCCCAGATGGAGTCGTTGAGACGTCAGCTGCGCAAGGCGACCGAGCAACCCAACACCGACAACGTCGACGCCCGGGTCCGCGAGATGCTCGATTCGGCGGCGGCCGAGGCGTCCAAGCTGCGGGCCGAGGCCGACGAGTACGTCCTGAACACCCGCCGCGCGGCTGACGAGTCGGCGGAGCGGATTCGGGCCAGCGCCCGATTCGAGTCCGAGCAGATCATGGCCCAGGCCACCCAGCGCCAGGTCGAGGCCGACGAGACGTTCCGCCAGCGCATCGGCGAGGCCGAGCGCCACCGCGACGACATCACCGCCCAGCTCGAGCAGGACCAGGCTCGCGTCCGAGCCGAAGAGGACCAGCTGACGAGTGACGCGCACGCCATGCGCGAGCGGCTCGACGCCGAGGCTCTCGCCGAGCGAACCCGCCTGAGCGAGGAGTTCAATGCCCGTCGCGCCCGGGACGAGGACGGGCTCGCCCAGCGGATCAAGACCGCGCAGGACGACTTCGAGATCGCGCTACGCCTGCGCCGCACCGAGGAGGCGGAGAGGTCGGCGCAACAGCTCGCCGACGCCGAGGCCAACGCCGAGCAGGTACGCGTCCGGGCCCGCGGGCACGCCCAGGGGATCATCGCCGACGCCGAGGCCGAGGTCGAGCGGTTGCGCGCCCGCCGCGAGGACACGCACACGTCGCTGCGCGACCTGCACCACAAGCTCGCCCGGGTGCTCGACGAGACGGCGACCAGGATGCCCCCGCGCGCGGCCACCGCACCAACCACTGCCCCACCTGCGGAGCCGGTCGCCGAACCAGCCGCTGCGCAACCCGCCGAACCGCCACCCGCCGAACCGACCGCGGAGGCGACCACAGCGCCGACCGCGCCCCCGGCCCGCCCGCCGGCGGCCGACCCACCGCCCGCCGCACAGCGGCCCGTCGCGGAGCAGCCCGTCGCGGAGCAGCCCGTCGCGGAGCAGCCCGTCGCGCAGCCGGCGGTCGCCGAGCAGCCTGCGGAGGCGTCCACATCGGCGTCGCCGGCCAAGGCAGCGTCGACGCGCCCCCGGCCGACCAAGACACCCGCTAGCGGCGCGAAGCCCCGTCAGCGGGGCAGCAAGGGCAGCTAGCTCGCCTACTGGGCTAGCCCGTCGTGACCCAGGTAGATCGCAGCCATGTCCTCGTCGCCGTGGCCGCGCTCGGCCGCCCGCAGCAGGTGCTGGCGGACGACCTCGATGAGCGTGGGCTCATACCCGGCGTTGCGGGCGGCTTCGACGATCAGCCCGGCGTCCTTGGCGGCACCGGAGACGGCGAAACTCGGCGTGTAGTCACCGGCCAGGACGGCCTTGCCCTTGATCTGCAGGTACGGGCTGTCGCTCATCGCACCGGAGATGACGTCCAGGAACAGCTGCGGATCGACGCCCAGGTGCTGAGCGAGCGAGATCGAGGTCGCCGTGCCATCGATGAGCGCCAACACCCACGAGTTCGCGACCAGCTTGAGCGCGCTGGCCTGCCCGACCTGATCCAGCCAGCAGAACACGGTGCCCAGCTGGGCGAAGACCGGCTCGCACCGGGGCCGCAACTCGGCCGGGCCGGCCGCGAGGATCTTCAGCTTGCCGTCCTCGGCCGGCTGCCGCGTACCGAGCACGGGCGCGTCGACGAACTGGACGCCGGCCCCGGCGGCGGCCTCGGCGAGGCGCGCGCATCCGGGCAGACCGACGGTGCTCATCTGCACCCAGATCGCGTCCGGGGTCATCGCCGTCAACGCACCGCTGTCGCTCATAGCCGCGAACACGGCGTCGGCATCGCTCAGCATGGTGATCACGAAGCCGGCCCCGTCCACCGCCTCGGCCGGCGACGCCACGACCGTCGCGCCGTCGTCAGCGAGCGGGGCCGCTTTGGACAGGGTCCGGTTCCAGACCCGAACCGGCAGGCCGCCGCTCAGCAGCCGCCGCACCATGCCCTGGCCCATGAGGCCGGTGCCCAAGAATGCGATGTCGGGTTGATCGCTCATACCCCGAGCCTATTAGCGCACCGGCGAGCGGCGATCACGCGCTGACCAGCACGGGGTGTGCCAGTGCCGGCGATCGGCCGCCTCGGCATCGTGGGCCGGCCACACCACGACGTGCGGGATCCCCGGCCGGATGAGCTGATCGCAACCCGGGCACCGATACGCCTTGTCCGATCCGGTGAGCATCCGCACGACGTACTCCTCGCCGCGCCACTGCTCACGCCGCTCCGCACCGCCGCTCGGCTTCACCAGTGGCGCCTCGACGCGACGGCGGTTCTGCCGGGGCATCAGCCGTCCCGATCCCGCTGCCCCGAGCAGGCGCTGGTGCCGAGTGACCGCATCGCCCGGTAAACCGCGGCCGGGCGCATCGGCGGTTCGGGCAGCGGCCGAGCGGCATCGGCCCGGAACCCGTCGAGCACCAACGCCAGGTGCCGGCGCCAAGCCCGCGGCGTAACCGGACCGGTGACCTCGGCGACGCGGCCGTTGGACCACATCACGAACGCGAGATCCTCGGCGGTGACGTCCGGGCGCAGCGACCCCTCGGCCTGGGCCCGGTTCAGGATCTGGTCGGTGAGCTCGAACATCCGCCGGCGCGCCGCCTCGGTGCGCGGCGCCGCGGGCAGCCGCATCGCGGCCAGCTCGACGAGACCGCGGTCCTCGGCCTGCAGCTGGCACATGGCCTCAAGGAATCCAACGAATCCGTCCCACCCGTTCTCGGCTTCCAGGGCCCGCTCGGCCGCGGTGACCCACGCCTGCACCTTCTCGGCGAAGATCGCCTCGATCAGGTCGACCCGGGTCGGGAAGTGCCGATAGAGCGTGCCGATGGCGACGTGGGCCCGCTTCGCGACGGCCTCCAGGGACGCCTCGATGCCCTCCTGCGCGAAGGTCTCGCCCGCGGCGGCGAGCAACGCGTCCCGATTGCGCTGCGCGTCGCGACGCAGGGGGCGCTGCGAGGTCGGCGGCATGGGTCTCAGTCTACCTAAGTCGAGGGGTGCCTCAGGTTCGTGCTACCGTCGCCGGTAAGTCGAGGCGTGCCTCATATTCACTGGAGAGAACGATCATGAACGTCTTTGTCTGGATCCTGCAGGGCGTGCTCGCCGCCGCGTTCGCCGCCGCGGGCGCCACGAAGTCCATCCAATCCAAGGAGAAGCTGGCGAAGACCGGCATGGCCTGGGTGGAGGACTTCGCTCCCGGTGTCATCAAGCTCATCGCCGGGGCGGAGCTAGTTGCCGCGATCGGCCTGATCCTGCCCGGCGCTACCGATATCGCGACCGTGCTGACCCCCCTCGCCGCCACTGGCCTCGCCGTCGTGATGGTCGGGGCGATCATCACCCACGCCCGGCGGCGCGAATCGCGCGAGATCGCGATCAACGTCGTGCTGCTCGCAGTGGCGGTGGTGATCGCCTGGGCGCGATTCGGGCCGTACGCGTTCTAGCGTCGAGTTCTAATGTCGCGTTCTAGCGGTCAGCCGTAGTCGCGGAAGCCCTTGCCGGTCTTACGGCCGAGGCGTCCGGCCGTGACGAGATGCTCGAGCAGGGGGGCCGGCGCGAAGCCGGGCTCGCGGAACTCCAGGTAGAGCGTGCGCTGGATAGCCAGCGAGACGTCGTTGCCCACGACGTCCAGCAGCTCGAACGGGCCCATCGGGTAGCCGCAGCCGACCTTCATCGCCGAGTCGATGTCGTCGGAGGTCGCGTAGTGCGCCTCGAGCATCTTCACCGCGTCGTTCAGGTACGGGAACAGCAGCGCGTTGACGATGAACCCGGCTCGGTCACCACAGCGCACCGGGTGCTTGTCCAGCTTGTGGGCCACCTCGAGCACCGTCGCCTCGACGTCAGCCGTCGTCGACACGGTCGACACCACCTCGACCAGCTTCATGATCGCGGCCGGGTTGAAGAAGTGCATGCCCACGACCTCGCCCGGACGGGAGGTCGCGGCCGCGCATTCGATCACCGGCAGGCTGGACGTGGTCGTCGCCAGAACGGTGCCCGGCGCGCAGATCTCGTCCAGGTTCGAGAACAGGGCCTGCTTGACGGTGAGATCCTCGACCACCGCCTCGACGACGAGCTGCACGGTGTTCAGGTCGTCGAGCCGGGTCGTACCGGCGATGCGGGTGAGCGCCGAGTCGCGATCGGCTTCGGCGAGCTTGCCCCGCTGCACCGCCTTCTCCATCGAACGCTCGATGGTGGCCTTCACCTTCGCCACCTTCTCGGCGCTTCGAGCGACGAACAGCACGTCGTAGCCGGCCTTGGCGAACACCTCGACGATGCCGGTCGCCATCGTCCCCGATCCCACGACACCCACCTGCTGGACGGGCCGCGCGCCTTCGACGATGTCGCCGGGCGGGGTCTGCGGGTCGGCCACGACGTTCGGCGAATCAGGGGCGTCATAGGTGTAAAACCCGCGTCCGGACTTACGCCCGAGCAGGCCTGCCGTCATCATCTGCCGAAAGATCGGGGTCGGCGCGTGCAAGCGGTCGCGGCTCTGCTTGTACATCGTCTCGAGAATCTCGTAGGCCGTGTCGAGACCGATCAGGTCGAGAAGCGCCAGCGGGCCCATCGGCAAACCACAGCCGAGCTTCATAGCAGCGTCGATGTCCTCGCGGCTGGCGTAGCGCGATTCGTACAGCGAGGCTGCGTGGTTGAGGTAGCCGAAGAGCAGCGCGTTGGCGATGAAACCGGCGCGGTCGCCAATCGTGACGTCGACCTTGCCCAGCTTCTGCGCGAACGCCTCGATGTCGTCGACGACGTCCTGCTCGGTGACCACCGTCCGGACGATCTCGACCAGCTTCATCACCGGCGCGGGATTGAAGAAGTGCAGGCCGACGACCTTGCCCGGCCGTCCGGTCGCGACCGCGATCTCGGTGACCGACAACGACGAGGTGTTGGTGGCGAGGATCGCCTCGGGCTTGCAGATCTTGTCGAGCTCGGTGAAGATCTGCCGCTTCAGATCGAGGTGCTCGGGCACCGCCTCAACGACCAGGTCGACGTCAGCGAGCGCGTTGAGATCGGTGCCGAAGTCGATGCGTCCGACGAGCGCGGCCTGCTCGGCATCGGTGAGCTTGCCCCGGGCCACGGCGCGCCCGGTCGAGTGCTCGACGTGACCCCGTCCGCGCGAGAGGGCCGCATCGTTGATCTCGATCGCGACGACCGCCAGACCGTTACGAGCGAACACCTCGACGATGCCGGCGCCCATCGTGCCGAGCCCGACGACCCCGACCTGCTGAAACTCACGAGACATGCCCATGAACCCTAGTGTGCCTCTCCCGCGGGCCGGCCCGGACTGAGGCCGGCTTCACTCATCCGGGTGGTCACCTGTCCCGCCGTCGATTAGCTCACGGACGATGTCCAGGTGACCGGAGTGGCGCACCGTGTCCTCGATCATGGCCAGGTGCTTGACCAGCCCGATCAGGTTGGTGCCCGAGGGCACCATCGGCCGGCGCAGCTGCTCGTCGTCGAGGCCGTCGAGCTTCCACAACACGATGTCGCGATGGCGGTCGAGGCTGGCCTGCAGGCTCTCCTTCTCCGCACCCAATGGAGGCACACGCTTGCGCATGCCGGCACGATATCGACCGGATACGACTTCTGCCGATCCGCTTGTCCACAGGCCCGGACGTTATCCACAGATGCCCTGACGGCACTTTGGAACGCGCTGCCGATCGGCATAGTGATCGTCTGCGCGCGGCCGTCCGGGCCGCTCGGGGAGGAGCATGATGAGAGCACGATCGCGTGCATTGCTGTGTCTGCTGGCCGGTCTCGCCCTGCTGGCCGGTCTCGCCCTGCTGGCCGGTCTCGCCCTGCTGGCCGGTCTCGCCCTGCTGGGGGCGCTCGCTGGTCCGGCGTCCGCGGCACCGTCGCCGGCGCCGGCGGCTCAGGGGATCAGCATCGGCGGCGTTCGCTTCGGGTACCTGCCGGCCGGGCTGGGCGAGGCGTCCGACTTTGACTACGAGTACGACGACGTGGCCTTCACGGCCCGGGTGTGGGAATCCCCCGCCCCGGGCGGTGGCTGGCGGGTGGATGCCGATATCGAGGTGCTGTCCGGCGACCGGCTGACCAGTGGCGCGGCCCTGCACGATTGGTTCATCGCCTACCAGGAGCGCCCGCCCGCCGACGCGCACTACGTACCGGTGCTGGTGCACGGCCGGCCCGGCTGGCTGGCCCGCGACCAGCTCTTCTGGCTGGTGCGACCAGGCCTGGCCGTGTCGGTCCGGATCGACGGCACCCGATGGAGCACGTCGGAGGTGGTGCGAATCGGCTGGGCCGCCGACGCGGACTACCTACCCCAGCGGGTCTTGACGAGACGCTTGAGCCAGGCCACGTCGCGCGGGGTGCGCTTGAAGGTCAGCACCTTGAGCGGCGACGGGTAGCGCAGGTGGGTGACGGCGCGGGGCCAGGCGAACTCGCGCAGACCGTCCGGGCCGTGGATCCGTCCGAAGCCGGAGTTGCGTACGCCCCCGAACGGCAGTCCCGGCACGGTGGCGTAGGTGATCGCCGAGTTGATGCTGACCATGCCGCACGAGAGCCGGTCGGCGATCTGCTCGCCCTGCTTGGCGCTGAACACCGCCCCGCCCAGCCCGAACGGGTTGGCGTTGGCGCGCTCGATCGCCTCGTCCACGTCACGGACCTTTGTGATCGTGAGCGTCGGCCCGAACGTCTCTTCCTGGACCGCGGCGCTGTCCTCGGGCACGTCCACCAGGACCACGGGCTGCACGTACGGGGGCTGCACCGAGTCGGGGCCGCCGACGACGGCCCGTCCGCCCCGGGCGAGCGCGTCGTCGATGTGCCGGCGCACGACGTCGATCTGGGCGGGCATCGTCATCGGTCCGTACTGCGCGGCCGCGTCGTTGCCGCCGCGGACCAGGGCCGCCTCGTGCGTCACCCGGGCCACGAAGTCGTCGTACACCGACGCGACGGCGTACACCCGCTCGACGCCGGCGCAGGTCTGGCCGGCGTTGGACATCCCGCCCCAGACGGTGGCGTCGACGGCGGCGTCGAGGTCCGCGTCGCCGGCGACGATCAGCGCGTCCTTCCCGCCGCATTCGATGAGCACCGGGGTGAGCGTGTCGGCGCAGGCGGCCATGATCTTCTTGCCGGTGGCCGTCGATCCGGTGAACGCGAGCTTGTCGACGCCGGCCTGGCAGAGGGCCGCACCGGTGTCGCCGAATCCGGTGATGAGTTGGAACACCGGCTGCTCCGGGACGATCTCGGCGAACGAGTCGGTCAGCCACTTGCCGAGCGCCGGCGTGTACTCGCTCGGCTTGAAGACGACGGCGTTGCCAGCAGCGAGGGCGTAGGTAATCGAGCCGAGCGGTGTGTGCACCGGGTAGTTCCACGGGCCGATGACGCCGACGACCCCGTAGGGCACGTACGTCGTGGACGCCGAGTGGTTCATTGCGAGCATGCCGGGGGCCACGCGGCGCCGGCCCAGCACCTTCTCGGCGTTGGCCGCCGCCCAACTGAGGTGCTCGACGGCCAGCACGACCTCACCCAGGGCGTCCTCGACCGGCTTGCCATTCTCGCGATGCATCAACTCGGCGAGCTCGTCGCTGCGCTGCACCAGCTGCGTACGCCACGCCCGCAGCCGCTTGCGGCGTCCGTCGTACCCCAGCTCGCGCCACCACGGCGCGGCCGCGCGGGCCCGCTCGACGGCAGCGTTGACGTCCTCGGCGGTGTGCACCGGGAAAGTCGCGACCACGTCTCCCGTAGCCGGATTCAGCGATTCGAACGTCCTGGCCTGCGTGGTGGTCATGCCCACACCGTACTGGCGGGTAACCCGCGCGGCTACCGCTTGCTGAACTGCGCGATCGCCTCGGCCAGCTGCGGCTTCTTCGCCGACGCCGCCTGCGCCCAGGACTCGAACTCCAGGGCCTCGTCGAAGTCGCCCTTGGCCGCGATGCCGACGGCTCGCTTGATGTCGCGGACGAGATCCGGGTCCATCGCGGCGTAGCGCTGCGCGACCTCGAGCGCGGCCTCGACCGGGTCGTCGACGACGTCGAGCACCATGCCCGCCTGCAGCGCCTCGCCGGCGGTCAGCGCCCCGGCGTCGAGCAGCAGCGCGAGCGCCCGCTGGCGACCCAGCGCGTTCACCATGTAGTACGTGCAGCCGCCACCCGGATGCAGGCCGAGCTTGGTGAACGTCACCCCGAACGTGGCCCGCGGGCCGGCGAAGCGCAGGTCGCACGACATCGCGAGGTTGACGCCCGCGCCGACCGCCGGCCCGGCCACGGCGGCGATGGTAAGGATCTCCAGGCGGCGCACCCGCAGAAAGCTGTCGTAGATGGTGCGCAGCCCGGCCCGGATCTCGCCGACCGGCCGGCTCAGCTTGCCGAACACGGCCGGCAGATCGGCCCCCGCGCTGAACGCCGGTCCGTTGCCGGCGACGACCAGCACGCGCGCGTCCGGGTCGGCGGCCACGGCATCGACGGCGCTGCCGAGCTCGGCCTGCAGCCGCGGCGACATCGCGTTGCGCTTGTCGGGGTCGTTGAGGGTCAGGATGCGCACGCCCTCGGCGGCGCCGTTCTCGAGCAATACGACAGGCATCCGCCGATCGTGCAACATTCGGCGGCCTGACAGCGCCAAATGTTGCACGATTCGCACATGATGATCCGGCCGGAGACCCGGAACGACCTCGACGCCGTGCGAGACGTTCACGTCGAAGCATTCGCCGATGACGGTCGCGTGGCCGGGCTCGTCGACGTCCTGCGCGCCACGGAGGCGCCCGTGTCGCCGGTCGCTTTGGTCGCCACCGTGGACGATCGGGTGGTGGGCCACGTCCTGCTCAGCGCCGGGCGGCTCGACGCCCCGCGGCGGCTGGTCGACGTCCTGGTGCTCTCGCCCCTGGGCGTCCGGCCCGACCACCAGAACCGGGGAATCGGCACCCGGCTCGTCGCCGAGGCTCGGCACGCGGCCGAGCAGACGAGCGCGCCGCTGCTCTTTCTCGAGGGTTCGCCGGCGTACTACGGCCGGCGCGGGTTCCGGGCGGCCGGTCCGGTCGGTTTCCGCAAGCCGTCGCTGCGCATTCCGGACGCGGCGTTCCAGGTCGCGACGCTCACCGACTACGAGCAGTGGATGACCGGCACGCTCGTCTACTCCGAGCCGTTCTGGGCGTTGGATTGTGTGGGTCTGCGTCGGACCTAGAACAGGGTGTCGTCGCGGACGATGCCGCGCAGCGCGTCGTAGTCGAGCACGAGGCAGGCGATGCCGCGATCCGCGGCCAACACCCGGGCCTGCGGCTTGATCTCCTGGGCGGCGAACACCCCGCGGACGGGGGCGAGCAGCGGGTCACGGTTGAGCAGCTCGAGGTACCGGGTGAGCTGCTCGACGCCGTCGATCTCGCCGCGTCGCTTGATCTCGACGGCGACGGCCAGCCCGTCCGCGTCGCGGGCCATGATGTCGACCGGCCCGATCGCCGTGGGGAACTCGCGGCGCACCAGCCGGTATCCATCGCCCAGGGTATGGATGTGCTCGGCGAGCAGCCGCTGCAGCTCGGCCTCGACCCCGTCCTTGACCAAGCCCGGGTCGACGCCCAGGTCGTGACGCGACTCGTGAAGCACCTCGTCCACGGTGATGATCAGCTGCTCGCCGGCCTTGTTGGTGACCGTCCAGGTGCCCTCGCGCTCGACGACGGTGCACGGCGGGCTCATCCAGTTCAGCGGCTTGTACGAGCCGCCGTCGGAATGGACGAGCACCGAGCCGTCCGCCTTCATCAGCAGCAGCCGGGTGGCCAGCGGTAAATGCGCCGTGAGGCGCCCGACGTAGTCGACCGAGCAACGAGCTATGACGAGACGCACGGGGTAGGACGGTACAGGTCGGTACCGTCTGCCCATGACGTTGCAGCGCATCGGGATCGTCGTCCACGAGGGAAAGGCCGTGGCGCGCGACACGGCGCGGACCGTTCGCGAGTGGGCGGCCCAGCACGGCATTCCCGTCGTCGGCGTGGACGTCTGGCACGAGGCCGAGAGCGGCGACGACGGGGGCACGCGCCGCAACGCCCGCGACGAGGCCGCCGAGGCGGGCTACCCCGACCTCATCGTGACGATTGGTGGCGACGGCACGTTCCTGCGCGGCGCCCGTATCGCCGCGGTGACCGAGGCGGCCGTGCTCGGCGTCGACGTGGGACGGGTCGGTTTCCTCACCGAGGTCGGCGTGGACGACCTGACCCGGGCACTGGACGCCGTGCGCGACGAGACGGCGATCATCGAGGAGCGGCTGACGCTCAACATGCGAGCGTCGCGTCCGATGGAGATCCCACCCGGCATCGAAGGCTTCATCCGGTACGGCCGCGGACCCAAGCTACCGCCGCCCCCGGTGCGCGCCAGCCTGCCCGACGACGTCGGCTGGGGTGTCGGCCTGGACGTGATGGCGCTCAACGACGTCGTGTTCGAGAAGCTGGCCCGCGACCGTCAGGCCAGCCTCGCTGTATATGTCGCCAACCGCCTGTTCGCGTTGAAGCGCATGTCAATACTCCAGCCAATGCGTCAAAGCGGAACTTCCACGATTCAGAAAGGTAGTCGTTGCAGTTTTCGATTACAATGCGTAATTGCCGCGCAGCGGAACATCGCAAGAGTGAACGAATCGGAAGCGGTGAGCCGGCCGGAAAAGCTGGGGGCTCCTTGCAATTGAGACGGTTCAGAGGAGCTAACTTACTCCTCCTTGCTACTATTTTGCTCGCAAGCTCCGCAAGGCAGGGTTAGCCTTGGCGCTTCGACAGCGGCTTGTGTGCTCCCCTCGGCATCCTAAGGCTTAGCCTGCTGGTTCAATTCTTGGTCAATAATGCGTACGAACTCGCTTTCTGTCTGCGCGCCAGCGAACAACTGTCCGTTGATGAAAAACGCCGGCGTGCCCTGTACGCCAAGCCGGTTCGCCTCGTCTTCATCCTTTTGAACGGCTGCTTTGAATTTGCCGCTGTCGAGGCACTTCTTGAAATCAGATGGGTCCATTCCGAGCTGGGACCCGAACGAAATCAACTGTTGCTGACCGGTAGCAGGCGGATTCCCATACAATAACTCCCGGTACTCCCAGAACTTTCCGCGCTCCTCGGCGCAGCGGGCTCCTTCGTGGGCTTCCCAGGAAGTGGGATGCAGCGACTGCAAAGGCAAATCCCGATGGACCAATCGCACCTTATCTTTGTAACGAAGCAGCACCCGGTCCAGAGCGCGCTCCGAGTTCTTGCAGTATGGGCACTGGAAGTCTTCGAACTCAACGATTGTGACCGGCGCGCCGGCAGCCCCGCGGCTGGGCCCATCAACGCCTACCACGGCCCGAACAGGAGTTGGCGAATCAAGA
>Ga0137412_10002589_pt1 | contig 14286 bp, 11 predicted proteins | sample CZODoug2_1_16fun_FD_122160 | JGI IMG/M metagenome (GOLD analysis project Ga0137412, IMG submission 122160) | Vadose zone soil fungal communities from Angelo Coast Range Reserve, California, USA - CZODoug2_1_16fungal (Hybrid Assembly) | ecosystem: Environmental > Terrestrial > Soil > Vadose zone... | reverse complement strand
TGCCGGTGCGGTCGTACTCCTCCCGCATGCGAGCCAGGATGAACACCTCGTAGTCCATGGACAGGCCGAACAGGAACGCGAAGATGATCATCGGCACCCAGAAGCTGACCGCCCCGGTGGCCGGGATGCCGAACAGCTGCTGCGAACCGTGTCCGTCCTGCCAGAACCACACGGTGGCGCCGAACGTCGCGCACACCGAGATGATGTTGAGCAGCACCGCCTTGATCGGCAGCAGGATCGACCGGAACGTCCGCACCAGCAGCAGGAACGTGACCAGGGCGATGATGCCGAGGCTGTACGGGAAGTTCTTGTACACCGCGTTGATGTAGTCCGTGATCGTCGGGCCGATACCGGCCACCCCCACGACCCCCGGCACGTCCGCCACGGCATCGTGCACGGCGGAGGCGACATGCGCCTGGGAGGAGTTGACGGTCTCGTTGGTCGGGATGACCTCGACCAACGCCATGCCGTCCTTCTGCCAGGCGTCGTTGTCCGGCGCGAAAGCGGTGGCCACCCCGGGCACGGCCTTGGCCGCGGTGATCACCTGCTGGGTCTCGGCGTTGAGGTCGCCGCCCTTGATCAGCACCTCCATCGGCGAAACCACGCCGGCGGGCACCCCGCCCTCGCGCAGCGTGTGCAACTGCGTGTACGACGGGCCCGAGGTGGCCAGCGAGTCGGTCTGCGTCTGGCCGATCTTGATACCGAAGATCGGCAGCATCAGCACCGCCAGCATCGCGGTGGCCGCCGCGGCGGCCGGCCACCTGAACCGGACGATGAAACGGGCCCAGCCGGTCCACGCCCGCGAGGCCTTGCTCTCGTTGCGGATCCGCGGCCAGTCCACCCGCGGGCCGATGCCACCGAGGATGGCAGGAAGCAGGGTGAGCACGACGAGTGTGGAGACCAGCGGGATCAACATGCCGCCGATGCCCATGCTGCGCAGCAGCGGGACCGGGATCACCAGCAGCGAGCACAGGCTGATGGCCACAGTGCCGGCGCTGGCCAGTACCGCGTGGCCCGCGTACTTCATCGAGATCAGCACGGCCTCGTGGTTCTCCCGGCCGTGCGCCCGCTCCTCGCGCCAGCGGTTGACCAGCAGCAGCGAGTAGTCCACCGCCACACCCAGACCGACCAGCGCGATCAGGAACTGCACCACGAAGCTGATGTTGAACACGTAGGTGCCCAACAGCACGATCGTGAACGTGTTCAGAATCGACACCACGGCGATGACCAGTGGGATGAACGCCAGGAACGAGGCGAACAGGAACACCAGCACGGCCATCGCGCCCAGGCCACCGAGCAGTGTTTCGGCAAGCAGGCTCGGGCCGTTGTTATCCGAACCGTTCTGGGACAGCTCGTTGTAGCCGGTGACGCCCCAGTCGAAACCGGTGTCGGTCTTGGCCTGCTCCAGCACCGGGCGCATGGCCACCGTGGGCAGCTTCTGGTCGAACGAGGTGAACTTCGGCGGGAACGCCAATGCGTAGGTGCTGCGGCCGTCCTGGGTGACGAACACCGGGTCGTGCGTGGTGGCGTAATCCACCATCCGGGCTTGCGGCGCTGCGGCCTGCAGCTTGTCCATCACCGAGGTGATCTGGGCCTGCTGGGCGTCCACCGTGGTGCCCTGCGGCACGGTGACCACGACGATGGACGGCTGGTTGGAGCCGCCGTTGCCGTAGGTGGCCAGGATCTGCTTCTCGGTCTCGTAGCCGGGTTGGCCGGGTAGCGAGAAGTCCAGCGACAACCGCTTGGACGTCTGACCGGCGGAGAACACCCCGACCAGCATCAACAACAACCAGCCCAGGACCACCATGCGTCGGTGGCGCAGAACGAAACCGCCTAGCCGCTCCATGCGTATTACTCCCCCGTGTGTCTACCGGACCCCATCGCGACGGTACGGGCGCGTACTGCGGCTGCCATCGGGTTTTCGGCTGATCTTGGCCGGAACGTCCGGATGGAATCGAGCGGGAATCGCTACACCCCGCCGGGCGTGTCGTCACGGGGCCGTGGAAGAGTTCCCTTGCGCGTTCCCCCACCAGCGCGCTCCACCGGCAGGAAGCGACATCGCTGTGACCGGAAAGCATGTTGTTGTCGGCACACCGCCGCCTGAACATCGCGCGCGGCTGGTGCAGCTGGCCTTCACGATTCTGTCCCCCGCCCTCGGTCAGCGCCGCCATCGCCTGGCGAACGCCGCGGTCGATCACGCGTTGCTCGCCGTGCCGGGCGCGACGCAGGACGTCGACTACTCGCGGCTGCGCGCCCGGGTGGTACGCCGGGCGCTGGCCGCCGGCCGGCACCGGGCGGCGGCGAACCGCCCGGCTCGAGTCACCGAGGCCCGCCGGGCGCGCACCACCCCGACGACCGGGGAGGAACTGGTCTGGCTGCTGCCCGCGGCCCGCGCCGCCTACGCCCTGCACCACTTGGAGGGGCTGGACGTCGACGCCACCCAGGAGTTGCTCGGGCAGTGCGGCGTCGGCGATCCCGCCGTGGCCACCGAACTGGCCGACCGCATCCAGTTGGACGCGGTGCCCCGCGTCGCGTTGCCGTCGGTCACCTTCGCCTGAGGCAACCACCTCAGGTCCGGAAGGCGCGCCAGTAGAGCTTGACCGCGAGGGGCGCGCAGACCAGCACGATGCCGACCATCCAGAGCGATGTGTAGGCCGTCGCGTGCAGGATCGGCCACGGCGAGTCCGGGGCCGGGTGACCACCGGGGTTGTGAAACCGCTGCCGTAAGGCCTCGGACAGCGCGGTGGTCGGGTTCCACAACGCGACCTGGCGCAGTCCGTTGGGCAGGGTGTTGTAGGGCACGAACGTGCTGGCAATGAAGGTGATCGGGAAGATCGTGGTGAACGCGATGCCCTGCACCGCCTCCGGGGTGCGGCACAGCGACCCGAGCAGCACGCCCACCCAGATCATCGCGAAGGCGAACCCGATCATCAGCGCGAAGGCGAGCACGGTGTCCACCGCGCCGCCGCGGATGCGCCAGCCGATCGCCGCTCCGGTCACCGACATCAACGTGATCGGGATCAGCGATCGGAACACATTGGCCACCGCGTGCCCGCACAGCACCGACGCCGGGTGGATGGGCATCGAGTGGAACCGGTCGATGGCCCCGTTGTTGCGGTCGTTGGCCAGCGCCATCGCGACGTTGAAGCAACCGAACACGATGGTCTGGGCGAAGATCCCGCCCATCAGGAATTCCTTGTAGCTGCCGCCGTCGGGAACTGCGATCGCGCCGCCGAACACGTAGGCAAACAGCAGCACGAACATGATCGGCTGGATGGTGGCGTCGGACAGCGCCTCGGGTTGGCGGCGCATGTGGATCAGGCCGCGCCGGGCGATGACCCAACTGTCCCGGACCAGCGTGGAGCGCCGCGGCGCCGGGGTGAGGGTCGTCATGACTTTTCCTCCACCACGGTCTGACCGGTCAGGGCCAGGAAGGCGTCGTCCAGGGTCGGCTGACGCAGGCCCAGGTCCTCCACCGAGACGCCGTCCGCGGCCAGCAACGAGGCCAACTGGGCGACGGCCGCGGCACCCCCGGTGACCGGGGCAGTGACCGACCGGGCGGCCTCGTCGATGTGCGCGGCGACCGGGCTGACCCTGGCCACCGCGGCAATGGCCCGCGACAGGTCGAGGGCGTCGGTCACCACCACGTGGATCTGATCACCGCCCACCTGACGCTTCAGGCTGCGCGAATCGCCGCGGGCGATCACCCGGCCGTGGTCGACCACGACAATCTCGTCGGCCAGTCGGTCGGCCTCTTCCAGGTACTGCGTGGTGAGCAGGATCGTGGAACCGCCGGTGACCAATTTCTCCAGCACGTCCCACAACTCCAGCCGGGCCCGCGGGTCCAGCCCGGTGGTCGGTTCGTCCAGGAACAACACCTGGGGGCGGGCGACCAACGTGGCGGCCAGATCAAGGCGGCGACGCATGCCGCCGGAATAATGCTCGGCGCGCTTCTTGGCGGCGTCGGCGAGTGAGAACTGGGCGAGCAGTTCGGTCGCCCGGGCCTTGGCGGCGCGGCGTCCCAGATGGTGCAGCTCGCCGATCATCACGAGGTTCTCGTAGCCGGTGAGCTTGCCGTCCACGGTGGCGTCCTGCGCGGCCAGGCCGAGCACACCACGCACCCCGATCGGATCGGCGACCACGTCGATGCCGGCCACCCGGGCGGTGCCCGCGTCGGCCACCGTCAGCGTGGTCAGAATGCGCACCGCGGTGGTCTTGCCCGCGCCGTTGGGGCCGAGCAAACCGCACACCCGACCCCGCGGCACCGACAGGTCCACGCCCTCCAGGGCGAGCTTGTCCCCGTAGCGCTTGACCAGCCCGTGCGCCTCGATCGCCAGATCCCCGGTGGTCATCGGATGAGGAAAACACACCCTCGTCCGCCACACCAAACGATTACCGGTCCCAGACGGTTACCTGGCGGTGCGTCGTTGCGGTGCTCGCCCCGGCGGCTGACGCGGCGTCGGTTGCTCGGCAATTACAGGAATCTGACGGGTCACGGTCTGCTTCGGCCCCACGTACAGGACCTCCCCGTGATGAGTGAGCTCGATGCCTCGCTCCTCATCGAGCACCGTGTAGGCCGCGGCCTCCGGACCGATTTCCACGCGCAAGCGAGCGCCGCGGTAGAGCAACGAGAACCCCAACCCGCGCAGGCCGCTCGGTAACCGCGGGGCGAAGGCCAGGTGCTCGCCGTGGTCGCGCAATCCACCGAAACCGGCCACCAGCGCGAGCCAGGTACCTGCCAGCGAGGCCAGGTGCAGGCCGTCACGGGTGTTGTGCCCGAGATCCCGCAGGTCCATCAACGCGGCCTCGGCGGCGTAGTCCAGGGCCAGGTCCAGATGTCCGACCTCGGCCGCCAACACCGCTTGGGTGGCCGCGGACAACGAGGAGTCACGCACCGTCAATTCCTCGTAGTAGTCGAAGTTGCGCCGCTTCTGGTCCGGGTCGAAGGCGTGCCCGCGCAGGTGCATGGCCAGCACCAGGTCTGCCTGCTTGACCACCTGCTTGCGGTACAGGTCGAAGTACGGCACGTGCAACAGCAACGGGTAGGGGTCATCGGGCAACGTGGTGAAATCCAGCCGGTCGTGTCGGGTGAAGTTCTCGGCCTGCGGATGCACGCCCAGCTCGTCATCGAAGGGGATCAGCACCGTGTCCGCGGCCCACCACCAGGCAGCGATCTCCGCCGCGGTGACGCCCAATTCGGCGGCGGCGTGCCCGTGGCGTTCGGCGGTTGCCGCAGCGGCCCGCAAATTATGTTGGGCCATCAGATTCGTGAACACATTGTTGTCCGCGACCGCGCTGTACTCGTCGGGCCCGGTAACCCCGTCGATCCGGAACGCCCCGTCGTTGTCGTGATGGCCGAGGCAGGACCACAACCGCGCTGTCTCCACCAGGATCGCCAGGCCGGTGGTGCGCGCGAACTCCTCGTCGCCGGTGGCCTTGATGTAGCGCACCACCGCGTCGGCGATGTCGGCGTTGATGTGGAACGCGGCCGTGCCGCCCGGCCAGTACGCGGAGCATTCCGCGCCGGTGATGGTGCGCCAGGGGAACGCCGCACCACGCAGCCCCAAGTTGGCCGCGCGGTCGCGCGCTTGGGGCAGGCAGGACTCCCGCCAACGCAGTTCGTCGGCGGCCGCGTGCGGGGTGGTGTACGTGAGCACCGGTAGCAGGAACGTCTCGGTGTCCCAGAAGCAGTGCCCGTCATAACCGGTGCCGGTCAGCCCCTTCGCGGGCACCGGGCGACGCTCGGCCCGGGTGCTCGCGCAGTGCACCTGGAACAAGGCGAAGCGCACCGCCTGCTGCAGTTCCGGGTCGCCGTCCACCTGCACATCGGCGCGGTCCCAAAAGTTGGCCAGCGCGTCGGCCTGCTCCGCCAGCAGCCCCTTCCAGCCGCCGGAGCGAGCGGCAGTCAGCGCCGCCTCCACCTGGTCCCGCACCGCGGCCGGCGACCGGCGCGCCGACCAGCCGTAGGCCAGGTACTTGGTCAGCCGCAGCCGCTCGCCGGGGTCCAGGTGGGCGACCACCGTCACCCGACCCAGGTCCCCGCCGGCCTCCACCCGGCTGGTCGTACCCGGCGGCCCATCGACCTCGTGGTCCATCGCCGCGGCCATGCGCAGCCCACTGCGCCGGGTGGCGTGCAGCAGGGTGACCCGCAGGTCGTGCACGAAAGCGTCCTCGGCCACCAGCGGCGCTTGTAGCTGCGCGGCCACCCGCGGGTCACCACTGCGTGCAGGTTGGTCCTCGTTGGCCACCAGTTCCGACTGCACCACCACCTGCACGTTGGCGTCCACCGGCTCGATCTCCAGCCGGATCGCGGCAATCGACCGTTGCGTCAGCGAGACGATCCGCCGGCTGCGCAACCGGATGCGGGCCCCGGACGGTGAGGTCCAGTCGGCGCTGCGATACAGCACCCCGGTGCGCAGGTCCAACCAGCGCTGGTGGTCGTGCAGGTCCCCGTAGCGGACGTCGAACGGCTCGTCGTCAATGAGCACCCGAATCAGCTTGCCGTTGGTGACATTCACGATGCTCTGCCCGTCCTCCGGATAGCCGTAGCCGGCCTCGGCGTAGGGCAACGAGCGCAGCTCGTGGAAGGAGTTCAGATAGGTACCGGGCGCGCCGTACGGCTCACCCTCGTCGAGATTGCCGCGCAATCCCAGGTGCCCGTTGGACAACGCGAACAGCGACTCGGCCTGGGCCAGCAGCCCCAGATCCAGCCTCGTCTCGCGCAGTGCCCATTCCTCAACCGGGTAGGCGTCCTGGTGGATCACTTCGGTTCAACACAGGACAGAAGCTCGGACAGGTCGCCGACCACCAGGTCCGCGCCCGCGGCCTTCAGTGCCGCGGCCTGCCCGGCCCGGTCCACCCCGACCACATAGCCGAATTTGCCGGCTCGACCCGCGGACACCCCGGCCAGTGCGTCCTCGAATACCGCCGCCGCGGCGGGTTCCACGCCGAGTGCGGCCGCGCCTGCCCAGAAGGTGTCCGGGGCGGGCTTGCCGGCCAGGTTGCGCTCCTTGGCCACCACGCCGTCGATGCGGGCATCGAACAGATCCGCGATGCCGGCCGTGGCCAGCACCCGCACGGCGTTGGCGCTGGAGGTGACCACCGCGGTGCGCAGGCCGTGCGCCCGGGCCGCCCGCACGTAGCGCACCGAACCGTCGTACACCGCCACCCCGCGGGTCTGGATCAGCTCGGCGACCAGGTCGTTCTTGCGGTTGCTCAACCCCCACACGGTGTGCCGGGTCGGCAGGTCGAACGCGTCGCCCTCGGGCAGGTGCAGATCCCGGGAGGCGAGGAAGTCCCGGGTGCCGGCCAGTCGCGGTTTGCCGTCCACGAAACGTGCATAGTCATGCGCGGTGAACGGCACGAATTCGGTGCCGTCCTGCTCGGCGCGGAACTTGAGGAACTCGTCGAAGGCCTGTTTCCAGGCCTGCTCGTGCAGTTCCGCGGTCCGGGTGAGCACGCCGTCCAGATCGAACAGGCAGGCCCGCACAGTGCTCGGCAGCCCACCGAAGCCAACGGTCGGCGGACGTTGGGTGCTGGTCGCCACGCGGGCCCCCTCTCTCGTTTGCACAGTCCAGCGCGCCCCTACCCGCTGGCCGGGCGCGCATGCGGTGGCGACGGCCGGCAGGATCGCGCAATGCAGGCATGGCAGGTCACCGGTAATGGCGTCATCGCCGAGGTCATGGCGCTCAACGAGACTGCGGTCCCCGAGCCGGGGCCGGGGCAGATCCTGGTGCGGGTGCGGGCCACGGCGGCGAACTTCCCGGACGTGCTGATGATTCACGGCGGTTACCAGGAGCGGCCGGATTTCCCGTTTACCCCGGGTGTGGAGCTGTGCGGCGACGTTGTCGCGTTGGGCCCCGGCGTGACCGGGCACGCGATCGGCGACCGGGTGATGGGCACCACGCTGCTGCCGCACGGCGGGTACGCGGAGTTCGCGATCATCGACGCGTCGTTCACCTACCCGGTGCCCGCGGGGCTGGACGACGCCGAAGCCGCCGGTTTTCTGATTGCCTATCAGACGAGCTGGTTCGCCCTGCACCGCCGGACCACCCTGCAGGCCGGCGAGACGCTGCTGGTGCAGGCCGCGGTCGGCGGCGTGGGCAGCGCCGCCGTGCAGCTGGGCAAGGCGGCGGGCGCGCGGGTGATCGCCGTGGTCGGCGGGCCGGATAAGGCGAAGGTCGCCGCGGACCTCGGCGCGGACGTGGTCATCGACCGGAAGTCCGAAGACGTGGTGGCCGCGGTGAAGGCCGCCGCACCCAAGGGCGTGGACGTCGTGTACGACCCGGTCGGCGGCGCCGCGTACCAACAGGCCATCAAGTGCATCGGCTTCGAGGGTCGGATCCTGGTCATCGGCTTCGCCGGTGGCGAGATCCCGCAAGCCGCGCTGAACCACGTGCTCGTGAAGAACTACTCGGTGATCGGGCTGCACTGGGGCCTGTACCGGCAGCGCAAGCCGTCGGTGATCGAGGAGTGCCAGGCGGCGCTGGTGCCGCTGGCTGAATCCGGCGCCATCAAACCGTTGGTCGGCGAGCGGCACTCGCTGGCCGAGGTGCCCGCGGCGCTGCAGCGCCTGGCCGACGGGACCACCGTCGGCCGGGTGGTCTACGTCGCGGATTAGACCTGGACGATCAGCTTGCCGAGGTGGTCGCCGCGCAGCACGCGACGCAGCGCCTCGGGCGCGTTGTCCAGGCCCCGCACCACGTCCTCGCGGTGGCGCAGTCGCCCGTCGGCCTCCCACTCGCGCAATCTGGCCAGCGCCTCGCCGTAGCGCGGTGCGTAGTCCATCACGATGAAGCCCTCCATCCGACCGCGTTGTCGGATGAGCTGCCGGTAGCGCGACGGGCCCGGGCCCGGGGTATTGGTGTTGTAGGCCGAGATCGCCCCGCACAGCACCACCCGGCCACGCATGGCGAGCCGCTCCAGCGCGAGGTCGAGAATGACCCCGCCGACGTTGTCGAAGTAGACATTCACCCCGTCGGGGCAGGCCTTGTCCAACTGCTGCGGCAGATCGTCGGCGCGGTAATCGATGGCCTCGTCGAACCCGAGTTCCTCGCGGATCCAGTCACGTTTGGCCGCCGAGGAGGCCAGCCCGACCACGCGGGCACCGGCGATCCGGGCCAGTTGCCCGACCAGGCTGCCGGTGGCCCCGGCCGCGGCGGAGACCAGCACGGTCTCGCCCGGTTGCGGGCGGCCGATGTCGTACAGGCCCCAGTAGGCGGTCTGCCCGTTCATGCCGAACACGCCGAGGGCCGCAGGCCCGTCGATCCCCGCGGGCACGGGCGCGGCGCGGCGGGTGTCCCCATCGATCACCGCGTACTGCTGCCAGCCGAGCATGCCGTTGACCGTGCTGCCCACCGCGTAGCCGGAACTGCGCGAGGCCACCACCTCACCGAAGCCCACGCTCATCATCGGAGCGCCCACCTGCGCGCCCATGTTGTAGACGCCGCCGGGGTTCATCCACATGCGTTGCGCGGGATCCACCGACAGGTACCGCACCGCCACCAGGGCCTCACCGTCGCCGATCTCCGGCACCGGCACCTCGTCGACGGTGAAGCAGTCGTCGGTGGGCTCGGCGTCCGGGTGCTTGGCCATCAGCACCCGGCGGTTGACGCTCATGCCCCCGGCTCATATCCCGGTGGGTTGATGCCGTCCACGTACAGGTCCGGGAACAGCGTGCCGCCGGGCACCACGTCGTAGACGGACAGGTCGGTGACGCCGTGCGCGAGCAGCACGTCCTCGCAGAGGAACTGGTTGCCGGTGCACTCCCGGGACGGCGAGGTGAGGATCTTGTAGGCAGCGTCGGAGTAGACCTCGGGCTTGCGGGCCGCCGCGATCGCATCGTCACCGCCCAGCAGGTTGCGCACCGCGGCGGTGGCCACCAGGGTGCGCGGCCACAGCGTGTTCGACGCCACGCCGGCGTCGGCCAACTCTGCGGCCAGACCCAGCCCGATCAGCGTCATGCCGAACTTGGCCACGGTGTACCCGACGTGCGCGCCGAGCCACTCCGGCTTCAGTGAGATCGGCGGGGACAGCGTGAGGATGTGCGGGTTGGTGCCCTGCTTCAGGTGCGGGATGCAGGCCCGGGACAACAGGAAGGTGCCGCGCGCATTGATGGATTGCATGAGGTCGTAGCGCTTCATGTCCAACTGCTCGGTGGTGGACAGGTTGATCGCGCTGGCGTTGTTCACGCAGATGTCGACGCCGCCGAACTTCGCCACCGTCTGCGCGACCGCGTCGTTGACCGAGTTCTCGTCGCGCACGTCGCCGAGGATCGGCAGCGCCTGCCCGCCGGCCGCCTCGATCTCCGCCGCCGCGGTGTAGATGGTGCCCTCGAGCTTGGGATGCGGCTCGGCGGTCTTCGCGATGAACGCGACGTTCGCGCCGTCCCGGGCAGCGGCCAACGCGATGGCCAGACCGATGCCCCGGCTGGCCCCGGAGATCAGCAGCGTGCGTCCCTTCAACGTGCCGGTCATCAGGGCCTCCTGGGGTGAGGTGGGGGGTCAAGTCATCCTAGGGACCGGTTATCCCCAACCCGACCGGCGGGTAATAAGGTGCTGGGGAAGAGCTCCTGGAGGGTCGATGGCCGCCGAGACCTGGCTGCGGGTGGTGATCTACCGCGCGAATGACCCCAACGACCAGGCCGCCGTCACGTACCTCAAGCGCAGCACCACCGCCACGCTGACCATGTTGGAGCGCCGTCCGGGATTTCGGCTGGGCTACTGGGGGCTGGACCCCGACGAGGGCACGATGGCCGCGGTGACCTACTGGTCCAGCCTGGAGTCGATCCACGACGCGCATTCGGAGTTGGACAAGCTGCACGCCGAGCGCGCCGATCACGGCATCACCATCGAGAGCACGCAGAACGTGCAGCTGTTCGCGGTGCCCGAGTTCGTTGAGCAGGACGACGAGGACAAGCCCCGGCATCGACGACGTCTATTCGGCCGGCATTGATGGCGTCGGAGACGTGGATCCGCATCGTCATCTATCGGATCGAGGGCAAGCCCGATGTCGCCGCGATCGAGTACATGAAATCGAGCGTGCAGGAGGTGGTGCGCCGGCTGGAGACGCAGCCCGGCTTCCAACTCGGCTACTGGGGCAGCAGCCCGGAGACCGGCACCATGGCTGCGGTGACCTACTGGTCCTCACGTGATGCCATCACCCGGGCCACCGCCTCGTTGACCCAACTGCACGCCGAACGCGCCGCGCAGGGTCTGGTGGTGCACAAGGCACACAACGTGCGACTGTTCGCGGGCGCCTCGGTGGGGGCATTGCACTAGAGAAGGATCCATGACGGAACTGGTGTTGGGCGGGGAGTTCCCCACCCCGACGACCGAACAGTGGCAGGGCCTGGTGGCCAAGATCGTGGCCAGGTCCGGGGTCGAGGGCGACGCGATCGAGGCATTGACCTCGCACACCGCGGACGGCATCGCGATCGCACCCCTCTATACCGCCTCGACGGACATCCCGCCGACCGGATTGCCCGGCGCGTTCCCGTTCACCCGTGGCCGCACCACCGACGGCCTGCGGGCCGGCTGGGACGTCCGCGCGCACTTCGCGGATCCGGACCCGACGTCGCTGTCCGAAGCGGCGCTGGTCGACCTCGACGGCGGGGTCACCTCGCTCTGGCTGCAGGTCGGGCCGGGCGCTACCGCGGTCGGTGAGCTGCCCGCGGCGCTGCGCGGGGTGATGCTGGATCTGGCGGGCGTCTGCCTGGACGCCGGGCCCGAGGCGGTGCCCGCGGCCGAGGCCTACCTGGCGTTGGCCGCGCAGTCCGGGGTGGACGCGAAGACCCTGACCGGTTGCCTGGGCCTGGACCCCTGGGGCACCGCGGCCCGCACCGGCCACCATGCTGACATCGCGTCAGATGCGCGCGCGGCGGGCGAGCTCGCGCGGCGGGTGGCGGACGAATACCCGGGCCTGCGGGCCCTGGTGGTCGATGCGCTGCCCTACCACGACGCGGGGGCGAGCAATGCCCAGGAGATCGGCCTGGCCCTGGCCGGTGGCGTCGCCGCGTTGCGCGCGCTGACCGAGGCAGGTCTGGACGTGGCCACCGCGTTGAACTCGCTGGAGTTCCGGCTCTCGGCCACCGCGGACCAGTTCGCCACCGTGGCCAAGCTGCGCGCGGCGCGGCGCGCCTGGGCCGCCGTCGCGGCAGAGTGCGGCGAGCGGGGTCCGGCGGCGGGCATGCGCCAGCACGCCGTGACGTCCTGGCCCATGGTGACCAGGCACGACCCGTGGAACAACATGCTGCGCACCACCCTGGCCTGCTTCGGGGCCTGCGTGGGCGGCGCGGATGTCATCACCGTGCGGCCGTTCGACGCCGCGCTCGGCCGGCCGGATGCGCTGGCCCGACGTATCGCCCGCAACACCCCGGCCCTGCTGCTGGAGGAGTCGCACATCGGTGCGGTGCTGGACCCGGTGGGCGGCTCCTGGTTGCACGAAGCGCTCAGCGAGCAACTGGCCGCGGCAGCGTGGGCGGTATTCACCGAGATCGAGGCGGCGGGCGGGCTGGCCGCGGGCCTGGCGGATGGTTCGGTGGCTGCGCGCATCGCCACGTCCCGGGCGCTGCGCACCGCGGCGCTGGCCGACGGCACCGAGAGCATCGTCGGAGTGACGGTGTTCCCGCTGGCCGACGAGAAACTGCTGGACCGTCCGGCCGCGCCCGAACCACCGGGCGGCGGACTACCCCGCATCCGCTGGGAGCAGGAGTTCGAGAGCGAGGTGAACCAGTGATCCCCGACTTCTCGCACATGCCGCTGGCCGCGCCGTCCGCCAACGGCGCGACGTTCCCGACCACCGAGGGCTGGCACACCCCAGAGGGCATCGAGGTCGCCCCGCTGTACACCGCGGCCGACCTCGCCGACGTCGACTTCCTCAACACCCTGCCCGGCATCGCACCATTCCTGCGTGGGCCTTACCCGACGATGTACGTCAACCAGCCGTGGACGGTCCGGCAATACGCCGGTTTCTCCACTGCCGAGGAGTCAAACGCCTTCTACCGCAGGAATCTGGCGGCAGGTCAGAAAGGCCTGTCGATCGCGTTCGACCTGCCCACCCACCGCGGCTACGACTCCGACCACCCGCGGGTGACCGGTGACGTCGGCATGGCCGGCGTGGCCATCGACTCGATCCTGGACATGCGCCAACTCTTCGACGGCATCCCGCTGGACCAGATGTCGGTGTCGATGACGATGAACGGCGCGGTGCTGCCGATCCTCGCGCTCTATGTGGTGGCCGCGGAGGAGCAGGGGGTGAAGCAGGGACAGCTGACCGGGACCAGCCAGAACGACATCCTCAAGGAGTTCATGGTCCGCAACACCTACATCTACCCGCCCGCCCCGTCGATGCGGATCATCTCCGACATCTTCGGGTTCACCTCCCGGCACATGCCCAAGTTCAACTCGATCTCCATCTCCGGCTACCACATCCAGGAGGCCGGAGCCACCGCCGACCTGGAGCTGGCCTACACGCTGGCCGACGGGTTGGAGTACCTGCGCGCCGGTGTCGCCTCCGGGTTGGACATCGACGTGTTCGCGCCGCGGTTGTCGTTCTTCTGGGCGATCGGCATGAACTTCTTCATGGAGGTCGCCAAGATGCGGGCCGGACGGCTGCTCTGGGCGAAGATCGTGAAGTCGCAGGGCGCGAAGTCCGACAAGTCGCTGTCGCTGCGCACGCACAGCCAGACCTCCGGCTGGTCACTGACCGCGCAGGACGTGTTCAACAACGTGGTGCGCACCTGCGTGGAGGCGATGGCCGCCACCCAGGGCCACACCCAGTCGCTGCACACCAATGCGTTGGACGAAGCCCTCGCACTGCCCACCGACTTCTCCGCGCGCATCGCGCGCAACACCCAATTGCTGCTGCAGCGCGAATCCGGCACCTGCCGGGTCATCGACCCGTGGGGTGGCAGCGCCTATGTGGAGAAGCTCACCCACGACCTCGCGCACCAGGCCTGGGCGCGCATCCAGGAGGTCGAGGAAGCCGGCGGCATGGCCAAGGCCATCGAGGCCGGCATCCCGAAGATGCGCATCGAGGAGGCCGCGGCCCGCACCCAGGCACGCATCGATGCCGGCACCCAGACGGTGATCGGCATCAACAAGTACCGCGTCTCCGGCGGCGAGGGCGACATCGAGGTGCGCGCGGTCGACAACCGCGCGGTGCGCGGGGCGCAACTGGCGAAGCTGGAGCGGCTGCGCGCCGAACGCGACGAGACGGCCTGCCAGGCCGCGTTGGACCGGCTCACCCGGGTCGCCGGGATCAACGCCGAGCCCGGCGCCGGGGACG
>Ga0137412_10002588_pt1 | contig 14286 bp, 13 predicted proteins | sample CZODoug2_1_16fun_FD_122160 | JGI IMG/M metagenome (GOLD analysis project Ga0137412, IMG submission 122160) | Vadose zone soil fungal communities from Angelo Coast Range Reserve, California, USA - CZODoug2_1_16fungal (Hybrid Assembly) | ecosystem: Environmental > Terrestrial > Soil > Vadose zone... | reverse complement strand
GCCACTGACTTTCCCAATCTCGCCGACTACCACCCGAAGTATCGCGACTTCCCGCCGCTGCGTGCGCCGGACGGCAAGATCTGGGCGGTGCCGACGCGCTTCAGCTTCTATGGCCTCTCCTACAACACCAAGTACATGAGCGAGGACGAGGCCAAGACCTGGAATTCGCTGTTCCTGCCCAAGTACAAGGGCAAGGTCGCGCTATTCGACTGGTACCTGCCGAACATGAGCAATGCCAGCCTGGCGGTGAGTCCGAACAATCAGGCGCCCTACGATATTTCCGACGCCCAGCTCGCCAAGGTGAAGGAGTGGCTGTTCAAGCTGCGGCCGCAGATCAGCGTGTTCAGCGAGCAGAACCAGGGCCTGGTCAATGCCCTGATCAACGAGGACGCCTGGGTGACGCCGACCGGCGACATGGAGATCACCTTGATCGGCGCCGGGCACAAGAACTTCGCCTCGACCGTGCCGGACGAGGGCAGCATCCGCTGGAGCGAAGCGGCGGCGCTCTGCGCCGACAGCAAGAACAAGGACCTGGCGCAGAAGTGGATCGAATACATGAGCGGTCCCCGCGTGCAGTCCGAGCTGGTCTACACCAAGGGCTTCAAGGCGCGCGCGCCCAACATGAAGGTCACGAAGTTCTGGAACGAGGAGCAGACCAAGCTGATGAGCTATGTGCCAGATCCCAAGCACCCGGGGCAGATGCTGGTCGAGACGCTGATCGACAAGAGCGTGCCGCGCGGCCTGCCGGTGAAGCAGCCGGACAAGACCTGGATCGCGATCTACAACGAGTTCAAGACCAGCAAGGGCTGATGGCCGCGAGCCGGCGGGCGTCGCCCACGACGCTCGCCGGCTCGCGGCCGGCGTCCGTATGCCGATGAATGCCGTTTCCGACATTGCCCCGCCGCCGCAGGTCGATCTCGAGCTTCGCGGCATCGCCAAGAATTTCGGCGACTTCGTCGCGCTCGAAGCGGTCGATCTGTCGATCGAACGCGGCGAGTTCGTCGCCATCATGGGGCCGAGCGGCTGCGGCAAGACCACGCTTCTGCGCATCGTCGCCGGCCTGGAATCGATGTCGAGCGGCCGGCTTCTGTTGCGCGGCCAGGACATCTCGGCGCTGCCGGTGCACAAGCGCAGCACCCGGCTGGTGTGGCAGAACTTCGCGCTGTTTCCCCATCTCAACGTTCGCCGCAACATCGCCTTCGGCCTGACGCTCGGCCGTCACGACAAGGCGGCGGTCAAGGCCAAGGTCGACGAGATCGCCGAGCTGGTGCAGCTCGGCCAGTTCCTCGATCGCCGGGTCAGCCAGCTTTCCGGCGGCCAGAAGCAGCGCGTCGCCATTGCGCGCGCTCTCGTCACCGAACCGGAGATCCTGCTGCTCGACGAGCCGCTGAGCGCCCTCGACGCCCACCTGCGCATCCGCATGCAGAGCGAGATGAAGCGCCTGCAGCAAAAGCTCGGCCTCTCTTTCCTCTACGTCACGCACAATCAGAGCGAGGCCTTTTCCATGGCCGACCGCGTGGTCGTGATGAACAAGGGACGGATCGAGCAGTTCGGCTCGCCGGAGGAAATCTACACCCGGCCCAAGACGCATTTCGTGGCCGAGTTCGTCGGCAGCAACAACATCTTCGACGGCAAGGTCGTCGATGTGCGGGATGGCCTGATCATGGTGCAGTGCGCCGATGCGATCATCAGCGCCGCATCAGGTGAACGACCGCCCGGCAAGGGTTCGACCGTTTCCTTGGTGGTGCAGGCCGACAAGGTCCGAGGCCACCCGATCGGCGTTGCGGGCGAGAACAGCCTCAGCGCCGTCCTGTCGGGACGCGAGTTCACGGGCTCGCAGGTCATCTACTACCTCGAGACAACAGGCGGTGGCGAGGTGAAGATGGTGGCGCAAGAGCCGTTCAGCCAGACCGGGCGCGCGGCCATCAACATGGCGATGCAGCTCTACTGGTCGCCGGCCGATACCGTTGTGCTGCGTCCGAACATCGTGCCGGGCGTGGAGAACATGCCGGGCCGTCGGTCGTACGTGGCGCTGGGCACCTGATCGTGGCCGCGACCGGCGCCACTCGACCCATCACGGCCGGCATGGCGGAGGCGGCCGGCGGCGGCTTCAGTGCAATGAAGGTCGTGGGAATCGGCGTCCCGCTTGTCTATTCGCTCACCTTCTTCGCGGCACCGCTGGTCTTCCTCGTCGTGCTCGGTTTCTGGCTGGTCGAGGACTTCCAGGTCGTTCCGGCCTTCTCCCTGGAAAACTACCTCGACATCGCCCAGCACATGTTCGCCAAGTCGAACTATGCACTGGCCATCGTCCAGTCGCTGTGGGTGTCGCTCAGCACCGCCTTCTTTGCCGTGCTCGCGTGCTATCCGATGGTGCTGGCCATCGTCTACGTGGCTCCGCGGTCCCGCCATCGGCTGCTCCTCATGCTGGCGGTCGCGCCGTTCTGGAGCAGCTATGTGCTGCGGCTGTTTTCCTGGCAGATCCTGCTGGCCAACAAGGGCATCATCAACTCCGGCCTGGCGTGGGCGGGATTCGAGAACCTGCAATTCCATCTGCTCTATACGCAGATCGCGACGCGCATCGGCCTGATCCACTATCTGGCGCCGATCCTGATCGTGGTGCTCTACGTCACGGTGGCCAACATCGATCGCGACCTGATCCAGGCGGCGCGCGATCTCGGCGCCACCCGCTGGCAGGCTTTTCGCCGTGTCATCCTGCCGATGAGTCGCACCGGCCTGCTGGTGAGCGCGAGCTTCGCCGCCATCGTGAGTTTCGGCGACGTCCTGTCGGGCGCGCTGCTGGGCGGCGGTGTCGGCAGCTCGGTGCTGGGCTCGGTGCCGCTGTTCTCGAACATGATCATGAGCGAGTACGCGAGCTCGACCAACCTGCCGCGCACCTCGGCGTTGGCGATGATCCTGGTGCTGGTCATGGTCCTGATGCTGGCGGGCGGTGCGGCTTTGGCCGAGCGCGGCAAGGTCGACGTGGGCTGAGATGGCCTCCGCCATCCGCCCCCTCGATCCTCTCGCCGCCGACGGGCGCTGGTGGCGCACCGCCGGCCGCCTCTACATGGCGGTCGGCTATTTCTTCCTGGTGCTGCCGATCGTCACCATGATCGTCTTCTCCTTCCAGAAGGGGCAGTTCGCCAGCATTCCTGGGCAAGGCTGGACGCTTCAATGGTACGGCAAGCTGTTCGCCGACGGCACGCTCCTCGAAGCCTTGCGCAACAGCCTCATCGTCTCGCCGCTGGCCGCCACCGGCGCCTGTGTCCTGGGCTTTCTCGCCGCCTATTCGATCCACCGCTTCCGCTTCTGGGGTCGCGGCGCCTTCTCGGTGCTGCTGGTCCTGCCTGTGCTGATCCCGCCTTTGATCCTGGGCGTCGCCTTTCTCGGGCTGCTGTCGCGCATCGGCCTGCAGGGACAGTTGCTGAGCGTGATCCTGACCCACATGGTGATCGTGACGGCGCCCGCCATGGCGGTGATCCAGCTCCGGCTCGGCCAGATGCCGAGCTCGCTGGAGGAGGCGGCATGGGACTTGGGCGCCACCGAGTTCCAGACGCTCTACAAGGTCGTTCTGCCTTTCGCCCTGCCGGGCATTGCCGGCGGCTGGCTGCTCGCTTTCACCTTCTCCTTCGACGAATTCATCGTCGCCTGGTTCGTCTCCGGATTCGAGCAGACCCTGCCGGTCGCCGTCTATGCCTACATCGTGGGTTCGGTCGATCCTTCGCTGAACGCCGTCGGCAGCATCGTGTTCGCCCTGTCGATGCTGTCGCTGATCGGGGTCGAGCTGCTGCTGTTCCCGATTCTGCTGTCGCAATACCGATCGGCCGATAGCTGAGCCGCCATCAGTTGACGCGCCGGTTGTGCCCCTTCCAGGCCGGCATGTCGCTGCCGTAGCGGTTGATCCCGACATCCATGCTGGTGCAGCGCTTGTGGATGGCGGCGAAATGCGGATGGAAGGCCGCGTTCTCCTGCTCGATGGCCGAGTGCACCGGCAGATAGGCTGCCCACGCCTCGCGCAATTCTCCCAGCAGGTCAGACTCGTTGACCTTCACCAATCTGCCGTCCTTCACCACGACATCGCCATTCACCATCACCGTCTCGATCGAGCTGCCGTTCTCGCAATAGACCAGATGGTTGCGCAGGTCGTTGCGCGGCGTGAAGGGCGCGGTGTTGAGGTCGAGGATCACCAGGTCGGCCTTCTTGCCGGCTTCCAGCGAACCGGTCTGGTGGCCGAGCAACGCGCTCTTCGCGCCCTTGATGGTCGCGCATTCGAGGACTTCGGAGGCTGCGATCCAGGTGTCGTAGTCGGGCGAGCTGACGGAGTGCAGGAGGCCCGCGGCATGCATCACGTCGAACATGCGTGGCGTGTCGTTGCTGCAGATGCCGTCCGATCCCAGCGCCACGTTGACGCCGGCATCGAGCAGCTTGCGCACGGGCGCGATGCCGGCGCCGAGCTTCTGGTTGGAGATGACGTTGTGCACGATCGAACAGCCGGCATCGCCCATCAGCTCGATGTCCTCGTCGGTCACCCAGATCGAATGCGCGATCGTCGTGCCCGCATGCAGCAGGCCGAGATCGTGCATGTAGCGGATCAGGGTCTTGCCGTGGAACTCGGGTCCGGTCACCGCTTGCGTCTTGGTCTCCAGGATATGGGTGTGGAAGGGCGACCCGATCGACCGCGCCAGCTCGTCGGCGGCCAGCATCAGCTCCTCGGTGCAGCGCTGCGGCGCCGACGGCGCGATCATGAAACGCAGGCGGCCGGCGCGATCGTGGAAGCGCGAAGCCGCTTCCTTGCAGAAGGCGAGATAGTCGCCGAGCCCCGGCGTCGCCAGCGCGTTCGCCTTGGCCTTGAGGTCGGCGGGGATCATCTCGTGGGCGAAGGGGATCGTGTCGAGGAACGGCCGGTCCATGATGTGGCCCGAGACGTTGGCGCGCAGCCCGACATCGTCATAGGCCTGGAAGACCTGCCCAAGCTGGTCGAGCGACTGGCCGCCCAGTTCGTAGACGTCGTCGACCAGGGTGGTGACGCCGTTCCGGAGCGATTCCATCGCCACCACCATCGACCGCAGATAGATCAGCCGGTCGGAAGGCGGCGTGGCGCCCAGGATGGGGTAGCAATAGAGCATCCAGAGCTCGAGCGGCATGTTGTCGTAGCGGCCCTTGAACAATGCCTCGCCGGAGTGCAGGTGCCCGTTTACTAGGCCGGGCATGACCAGCCGGTCGCGTCCGCTAATTTCTCGGTCGGCCGCCTGCGGGCCGAGGTCGGGACCGATCGCCTTGATGCGGTCGGCCTCGATCAGGATGTCGCCGGTGAACGGCGTGCTGCCATGGGCCGGATCCATGGCGATGATGGTGGCTTGGCGAATGAGCGTGGACATGCGGTCTGCTTTCCTCCGATTCAGCGCGTCGGGCGGGTCATCAGGGCCACGGACTGGCCGCTGTCGACCCACTCCTTGATGACGGCGTAGGCTTCGGCCGCCATGAGCTGTTGTGCCGGGGCCGACCGCTCGCCGATCGGACGGCTGACGTCGTGCGTCAGGCCATCGATCGGCATCATGTGGGCCGTGTCGGCCAGCGCATTGGCGTAGAAGACGCGGTCGATCCGAGCCCACCAGATGGCCGCGACGCACATCTCGCAAGGCTCGCAGCTCGTATAGATGTCGCAGCCCGACAGGTCGAAGGTGCCCAGCCGCTTGCAGGCGTCGCGGATGGCCGCCACCTCGCCATGCAGCGTGGGGTCGTGGTCGATCAGCACTGTGTTGCAGCCTTCGCCCACGATCCGGCCGTCCCTGACGACCACGGCGGCGAAGGGCGCGGCGCCGATCTCCTGCATCTTGCGGCGGCCGAGCTCGATGGCGTAGCGCATGAAGTCGGCGTCGGTCATGGCGGGCTCCTGGCGATCGGCCGGTACGGAGCAAACAGCGTGCCTTGGCATGTGGCTTGCTGCGACCTCCTCCACACACACGGATTGCAGGGGAGTTGGCGATGTCCAAGGCTGCGGTTCCTGTCATCGATATTTCGCCCTATCGCGGGGCCGACGCGGCCGCCCGGCGCGCCCTGGCGGCGGAGGTCGACCGAACCTGCCGCGAGATCGGCTTCATGGTGATCTCCGGGCACGGCATCGATCCCGACCTGATCGCGGCCGTGGAGGACGTCAGCCGGACCTTCTTCGATCTGCCGCTCGAGGAGAAAATGCAGATCGTCCGGCCCGCGCCCGACGTGACGCGCGGCTACATGCCGATGAAGGCCGAAGTTTTAGTTCGCAGTCGTGGCGGCACGGCACAGGGCGATCTTAACGAGAGCCTGATGATCGGGCCGGTCGACGTCACGGACGCGCCCTACTACACGTCGCCGGCGGCGGGACGGCATTTCGCCAAAAACCTCTGGCCCGAGCGGCCGCCAGGGCTGCGGCAGGTCTATGAAAGCTACTACCGCGTCATGGATGCGCTCGCGATCGACCTCATGCGCCTGTTCGCGCTCGCGCTCGACCTGCCCGAGCGCTACTTCGACTCGAGCGTCGATCGCAGCATCAGCCGCCTGCGGGTGCGCAACTATCCGGCGCCGGCCGAGACGCCGGAACCGGGCCAGCTGCGTGCCGGGGCGCACAGCGACTATGGCAGCCTCACCATCCTCAAGACCGAGGACCGGCCCGGCGGTCTGCAGGTGCTGGGCAAGGACGGCGCGTGGCTCGACGTGCCGCATCTGCCCGGCTGCTTCGTCGTCAATATCGGCGACATGCTGGCGCGCTGGACCAACGACCGCTGGGTCTCGACCCTGCACCGCGTCGTCAATCCGCCGCCCGATCGCGTGGCCGAAAGCCGCCGCCAGTCGGTGGTGTTCTTCCAGAACCCCAACTACGACGCCGTGGTGTCCTGCCTGCCGAGCTGCGCCGACGGGGCGAACCAGCCGAAATATCCGCCGACCACCGCCGGCGGCCATCTGCGCGAGAAGTTCTTGAGCACGCAGCAGGCCATCGCTTACGTCGACTGACGCGCCGCCGTCGCCTTTTGAGGACGAGTGCCGATAATTGCGCTTGACCTAGAGTACGCTCTAGCTTGTTCACTGCAGGCAGGAGGCGCGCCATGCCGCACAGTCTGCATATCGGAGAAGTCGCGACCCGCACGGGACGCAGCGTCCATGCCATCCGCTGGTACGAGGCGCAGGGACTGGTGCCTGGCGTCGAGCGCGACGGCGGCGGCCGGCGGGTCTACACCGAGCATCATGTCGGCTGGCTGGAGTTCATGGACCGGCTGCGCGGTACCGGCATGTCGGTGGCGCAGATGCGCGCTTATACGGCGCTGGTGAAGAAGGGCAGCGCTGCACTCGGCGAGCGTCGCGCCTTGCTCCGGGCCCACCAGGCGCGCGTGCTCGAAAACATCGCGCGCTGGACCGAGGCGCTGACCCTGATCGAAGCCAAGCTCGAATTCTACGACGAATGGGTCGCCAAGGGCGCGCGGCCGGCGGTCGGGCCGCATCGCCGCGTATGGCGGGCCGCGCAGCGCCACCGCAAGGGGCCGCAGAGGGCGCGATGAGCATGCCAACCGAAACAGTCGAGATCGGCCTCACCGTCAACGGCCGGTCGCATCGCCTTGCCGTGCCGGCCTCGGCCACCGTGCTCGATGTGCTGCACGACTGCCTGTCGCTCACCGGCACCAAGAAGGGCTGCGACATGGGTTCGTGCGGCGCCTGCACCGTGCTCTTGGACGGGCGGCGGGTGAATGCCTGCCTGGCGCTGGCGGCGCAGCAGGACGGCCGGGAGATTTTGACCATCGAAGGCGTTGCCAAGGGCGACGCGCTGCATCCGCTGCAAGCGGCCTTCATCGCCCGCGATGCGCTGCAGTGCGGCTACTGCACGCCGGGCCAGATCATGTCGGCCTTGGGCCTGATTGCCGAAGGCGGCGCCCAGAACCGCACCATTGGCGATGCCGAAATCCGTGAGAACATGAGCGGCAATCTCTGCCGTTGCGGTGCCTACGCCAACATCGTGTCGGCCATCGTGGACGCCGCGAGCAGCCCCGCATGACCAGTCCCTTCGCCTACGCCCGCGCCACCGACGAGCAGGACGCGGTGCGGCTCGCCGCCCAGCCCGGCACCGCCTTCCTGGCCGGCGGCACCGATTTTCTGCCGCTCTGGAAGGCGGGCCTCGCAGCACCAAGCCGCGTCATCGATATCGGCCGCCTCGCCCTGGACCGCATCGAGGTGCGCGACGACGTGGTGGTGATCGGCGCCCTTGCGCGCCTGGCCGACGCTGCCGGCCATCCGTCGATCCGGCGCGAGCTGCCGGGGCTTGCCCAGGCCCTTTTGGCCAGCGCCTCGCCGCAGGTGCGCAACATGGCGACCGTCGGCGGCAACCTGATGCAGCGCACGCGCTGCCTCTATTTCCGCGGTGCCGACTTTGCCTGCAACAAGCGCGCGCCCGGTTCGGGATGCAGCGCGCTCGAGGGGCAGAACCGCCAGCATGCGATCTTGGGCACGAGCAGCGCCTGCGTTGCCACCCATCCGTCGGATCTCGCCGTCGCCCTGGTGGCGCTCGGCGCGAGCCTGCACTTGCGCGGGGCGTCGGGCGAGCGGCGCGTCGCAGTGGAAGACTTCTTCCTGTTGCCCGGCGCCACGCCCGAGCGCGAGACCATGCTCATGGCCGGCGAGCTTCTGGTCGCCGTCGAGGTGCCGCGCACGCCCCGGCGCTCGGCCTATCTCAAGCTGCGCGACCGGGCCTCGTTCGAGTTTGCCGTCGTGTCGGCCTGCGTGGCCGCCGAAGTGCGGGACGACCGGATCGCAACGATCTGCCTCGCCGCGGGCGGCGTCGCGACCACACCGTGGCGCCTGAAAGCCTGTGAAGCTGCTCTCGCCGGCGCGCGCCTCGACGACGCCGTGCTGCGCGCCGCCTCGGCTCTCGCCGCCGAGGGCGCACGGCCGCTTGGCGGCAACGGCTTCAAGGTCGAGCTGCTGCAGCGCACGGTGCATCGCCTGCTCGCGGACGTACTTGTAACATCGCCAACCTCACTCTGAGGAGGCCCGGGCGCTTCGCGCCCTCCTCGGGTGAGGTTGTGTGCAAAGGAGACAATCGATGGACACGTTGATGGGGCAAGCAGCGCCGCGCCTCGAAGCTTCGCTCAAGGTAACGGGCGCCGCGCGCTATCCCGGCGAGATGCCCATGGAAGGCCTGCTGCACGCAGCACTGGTCACCGCACCGATTGCGCATGGCCGCGTACTGCGCATCGACACGGCGAAAGCCCGCGCCTTGCCCGGTGTGGTCGATATCCTGACGCACGAGAACGCCGATCGCCTGCCGGCCACCGAGTACCTGATGCTCCTTCAGGAGCCGATAGTTCACCACGCCGGCCAGCCAGTGGCTCTGGTCGTCGCCGAGACGGCCGTGATCGCTCGCCGGGCGACGGCTTGCATCGACGTGGCGTACGAGGAACTGCCCGCCGTCACCTCCATCACGCAGGGCGTGGCCGACGCCTTTGCCCCCAAATCTGCCGGCCGCGCGCCGACCGACAGCCGGCGCGGCGATCCCGAGCGTGCGCTGGCCGAAGCCGAGATCGTGATCGACCGGCACTACACGACCCCGGTCAACAACCACAATCCGATGGAGCTGAACGCGGCGATCGCGTCCTGGGAAGGCGACGGGGTTATCGTCCATTCGACGACGCAGTCGGTGTTCGGCACGCGCCGCATCGTCGCCCATTGCTTCGGCCTGCCGATCGACAAGGTACGGGTGATCGCGCACCACGTCGGCGGCGGCTTTGGCGGCAAGACCTACGGCTGGTTCCCCTGCCTGATGCTGTGCGTCACGGCGGCGCGACGCGCGGGCCGGCCGGTCAAGCTCGAGCTGACGCGGCCGCAGATGTTCACCCTGGTCGGCCGGCGGCAGGATTCTCTCCAGCACGTCCGGCTGGGCGCCACGCGCGACGGCCGGCTGACGGCGATCGTGCACGACACGATCGCCCAGACCTCGCCCTTCGGCGACTACGCCGACGCCAACGGCTGGTCGGCGCGTACGCTTTACGCTTGCGCCAACGTCGCGACCTCCCATCGGCTGGTGCGGGTCAACGCCCCGCAGCCCAAGCCGATGCGCGGACCGGGCCTCGGCACCGGCAGCTTCGCGCTCGAAACGGCGATGGACGAGCTCGCCGAGTCGCTCGACCTCGATCCGGTCGAGCTCCGCCTGCGCAACTACGCCGAGCGCGACCAGCAGGCCGACCTGCCGTGGTCGAGCAACGGCCTGCGCGACTGCTATCGCATCGCCGCCCACGCCTTCGGCTGGGAGAAGCGGCCGCGCGGCATCGGCACGATGCGCGAGGGTCCCCATCGCATCGGCTGGGGCATGGCCGCGTCCTCCTTCCCGGTCTTCCGCATGGCCTCGCAGGCCTGCGTCGCCATCGGCCGTGACGCGCGCGTTGTCGTGCGCTGCGGCACGCAGGATATCGGCACCGGCACCTACACCGTCCTGGCCCAGCTCGCCGGCGAGACGCTGGGCGTCCCGCTCGCCCAGGTCGCCGTCGAGCTCGGCGACACGCTGCTTCCCGAAGGACCCTATTCCGGCGCCCACCTCGCGACCGCGAGTTTTACGCCGGCTGTCGAGGCGGCGGCGCAGAGCTTGCGCCGCCGCCTGATCGAGCGCGCCACTGCCGATCCGCTCTCGCCGCTCTTCGGTGCGCCGGCCGACCAGTTGACGATCGACGACGGGCTGATCCGCAGCCTCGCCGGCAATCGCTCGGAGAAGCTCGCCGACCTTCTTGCGCGCTCAGACGACGGGCTCGAGGCGACCGCGAGCGCCCAGCCCGACGACAAGGTGACCCACAGCGCCAGCGGCTTCGGCGCGGTGTTCGCCGAGGTGCGGGTCGATCCCGACTTGGGCGAGGTGCGCGTGACGCGGCTGACCGGCGCCTATGCGGCGGGACGGGTGCTCAATCCGCTGCTGGCCAAAAGCCAGCATATCGGCGGCCTGGTCTGGGGCATCGGCCTGGCGCTGCACGAAGCGACGATCATGGACCGCAGGCTGGGCCGGATCGTCAACGACAACCTCGCCGACTACCTGATCCCGGTCCATGCCGACATGCCGCGCTTCGACGTGCATCTCGTGCCCGAGGACGACCCGCATCTCGCGAGCGGCATCAAGGGCATCGGCATGCTGAGCGTCGTGGGCGTGGCCGCGGCGATCGCCAATGCCGTCTACCACGCCACCGGCCGGCGCATCCGCGATCTTCCCATCAGGCTGGAGCATTTTTTGTAGGTGGAACCGCGATCGGGCTCACCGGCCGCCGCGCCGCCAGCGGCGCGTTGCGGATCGAGTCGAGGTTGATCTCCGGCATCGCCACGCTGAGGCCCTGCAGGACGCCGTTGGCCAGTTCGTTGTAGCGGTCGAAGCGCCGGCGCAGCCGGCCGCGCCAGGCGAATTCGCCACCGTTGGCGTGCAGCTCGAAGACGTGCTCGCGATGATCGAGCGCCGATCCGACATGGTCCCACGCCATCTGCAGCAGGGCCGACCGCTGCTTGGCGGTGTAGCCGCCGCCGGCGAACGACTCCTCGAGGCCGCCGGCCAGGGCCGGGTCGGCGAGATCGCGGTCGGTCGGCGCCACGACCAGGGAGGAGCCCGGCAGGATGCGCAGGATCTCGGCCATCCGCCGGCGCGCCTTCAGCATCGCCAGGCTGCCGGCGGCAAGATGACCGTGATTGGGCGAGCAATAGCCCTCGTCCGTGAACTCCGGGTCGAGTTCCGTGGCTGTCTGGCAGCTGCGCACGGTCTGGACGTCGGTGATGAGGTCGAGCAGGTACTCGATCGTCGGCTCGTGCGCGGCTAGCCCCATCGCCTGGGTGCAGGCGAGCGCCAGGCCCAGCGTGAACTCGGCTTTCGCCAACCAGCAATGGAGCTGGTGCCAGAACAGCCAGCGCGCCACCGGCTCGGGCGAGGGCTCGGTGAGAAAGACGCGGTTCCACGGCACGGCCACGTCGTCGAACCACATCTGCCCGTCGAGCTCGTCGAAGCGGCTGCTGAGCGGCGCTGCGAACGGGTTGGCATCGCGTGCCGAGGCCTTGCGGCAGATCACCGTTACGCCGGGCGCATTCACCGGGACGACGAAGGTCGCGCGCTGGCCCTTGAGGTCGACGCCATTGACCGCGCCGACATAGACCTCCTCGGCGAAGGCGGGACTGGTCAGCATGCCGATCTTGCCGCGGATCACGACGCCGGCGTCGGACTGCCCGACGATCCTGAGCGCGGCCCGTTCGGCCGGATCTTCGCGCAGCCGATAGCCGATCGTGGCGGCGCCCGCGGCAAAGGTCAGGAAGCGGCCGGTGCGCGCGATCTCCGCGCGATAGGCCTCGGCGTTGGCGACCTGTTCCGGTGCCGCCTTGCCGAGGCCGACCGCGTGCAGGACGCCGAGCGCGATGAGATGACCGTAGGCCGGCGTATGGGTGATGTTGCCGGCGCTGGGGAAGGTGGTCGCCGAGAAGCACCGCCCCATGCGGCGGAGGTCGTCGGCGCTTCGCGGCACGAGATAGCTGACCGGCCGGCGCACGCCGCCGTCGTCCGGCGGAGCGAGCACGGTGTCCTGCCATTTCGGATCGAAGTGCCGATCGTACCAGGCGACATATTCATCGACCATCGGCTGCGTGGCGGGATGCGTCGTGACGTCGTCGACAAGCCCTTCGCCCAGGATCCAGACGCGACGGCCGTCGCGCAGGCTTTCGCGGTAGTCGGCACCTGTTCGTATCGAGGACATGTGGGGCTCCGGCTGATTGGACGGTGATGGCGACTATGGCCAATCCGCAGCGGATACCGCAAACCTCGTGCTTGGCAAACCGGGCCGCTCAGCCGCCCTTGGAGTGTCCGTGCGTCACTCTGATAAAGCTCGGCGCCTCTCGTAGCGGCAGGTCGACGCCGGCGTTGCGCAGGCTCGATTCAAGCAACGGAATGCCGACGGCCGTGTTGCCGGCCCGGCATTGTTCCAAGCCTGCGCAGGCGCTTACCGCCTGCGGATCCTGGCTCTGCGGGCTCATCGCAGCGAGGAAGCCCGCATACTTGTCGGCAAGCGCCAAGCAGTATCTTGAGTCCGCTACTGACTGGGCGGAGGCGGAAAGCGGCAGACCAAACGCCACGCCCGCAATCAGACAAGCATGAAGTGCCTTCATGGTTCGCTCCTTCCGGCCTACGGTTCGTCGACGGCGGAGCTCACGAGGTCCGCTGTCGAAGACAGGGCAGACCGGCAGAAAATCCTGTGCCTTTCCTAAATTACGCCAATGGTCTGTGAATAAATTACGATTGCCTGAGATCGATCACTGCGGGTCGTTCGACCACGTGCGACGGTGTCATTGCGATTGAGCAAGGAGCTGTGAACCCATCGTGGATGTTCTGTCACCGACTTGGATCCACGGCCTGATTCATACCTATGGCCTTTGGGTCGTCTTCACGCTGATCATGCTGGAAAGCATGGGTGTTCCCCTGCCTGGCGAGACGGCCCTGATGACGGCCGCGCTCTATGCCGGATCGACGCATCGGATCGATATCGTTTCCGTCGTGCTCGTCGCGGCCACGGCCGCGATCATAGGCGACAACATCGGATACGTGATCGGCCGTTCGATTGGCGTTCGCCTGGTCACGCGATATGGCCGATACGTCCGACTCGATGAGCCGCGGCTCAAGGTGGGCCAGTATTTGTTTCTGCGACACGGCGGCAAGATCGTCTTCTTCGGCAGGTTCGTCGCCTTTCTTCGGACCTACGCCGCTCTCCTTGCGGGCATGAACCGCATGAGCTGGCCTCATTTCCTGCTCATGAACGCCCTCGGCGGGATTTGTTGGGCGACACTATTCGGAGGAGGCGCCTACCTGTTCGGTGCGCAAGTGAAACGCGTGACCGGGCCGGCCAGCTTGCTGTTGCTGCTCGCGGCGATTGGCCTGACCGCCGCTGGCATCCTGTTTTTCCGGCGCCATGAGAAGGAGCTGGAGCAGCGCGCGGCAGCTGCCTTTCCGGGGCCATTGCTGCAACGCTGAGCCCGTGCAATTCGCGAAAATCCATTGCAGTATCGCGCCGACGACAAAACAAAAAAATCTCAGGAGGAAGCCCTGTCCAAGATCGCAAAACTTGCGTCCGTATTGGCTTTGATTGCTCTCAGCGCTGCCGCGGCGCCCGCTGCCGGCGCCTGGACGCCGACCAAGCCGATCGAATTCATCGCTACCGCCGGTCCGGGGGGCGGAACGGACAATTTCGCCCGCGCCGTGCAGTCGATCATCGTCAAATACAAGATGACCGACCAGCCGATCGTCGTCGTCAACAAGCCGGGCGG
>Ga0137412_10002587_pt1 | contig 14290 bp, 12 predicted proteins | sample CZODoug2_1_16fun_FD_122160 | JGI IMG/M metagenome (GOLD analysis project Ga0137412, IMG submission 122160) | Vadose zone soil fungal communities from Angelo Coast Range Reserve, California, USA - CZODoug2_1_16fungal (Hybrid Assembly) | ecosystem: Environmental > Terrestrial > Soil > Vadose zone... | reverse complement strand
CTCCCGCCTGCGCCGCGTCTCCAGCGAGGCCGGGGCCAACGGCGAGGCCGGCGGCTACTCCGGGGCAGAATTCTTCGACGGTGCCGGGGGTGGCGACGGCGACGGCGCGCAGGCCAGGACCGCGGGCAACTTCGACCGGGTCGTCCTCGACATGCTCGCCCCGTGGGAGAACGTCGCGGGCGCGGCCCGGGCGCTCATCCCCGGCGGGCTGATCTGCTGCTACGTGGCGACCACGACCCAGCTGTCGCGCGTGGTCGAGGAACTGCGGGCGCACGGCGGGTTCTTCGAGCCCGCGGCCTGGGAGACACTCAACCGTGGCTGGCACGTCGACGGCCTCGCGGTCCGTCCCGACCACCGGATGATCGCGCACACCGGCTTCCTGGTGACCGCGAGGCGGCTCGCCGACGGGGTCAGCGCGCCGGCGCGCCGCCGCCGCCCGGCCAAGGGCGCGCACCCGGAGGCGGAAGGCGCCGCCCCCGTGGACACCCTCGGCCCGGCCGAGGCGGCGCTCGCGGCGGACGGCGCCGCGCCCGTGGAGGCCGCTGCGCAGCCGCTCCCGGAAGCGAACCAATAGCGTGGATGTGCCGTTGGTGTGCCCGCAGGCACACCAACGGCACATCCACGCGCCTTCCGGTTCGGGCTGACCAGCCCACCTGGCGTCCCGGCCCCCGGCCCGAAATCCTCGGCCGCATCAGGAATCACTCAGGCACCTCTGGCGCTATCCTCACCAACAGGGCCACGGGAGGGGGCGACGTTGGCGGGATCGGGAGGCGACAGCTCGATGGCGGTCAGCCCACGGCCGGATGAACAAACACGTTACGTGACGGAAATATAACTCTTCGGTGACAGTGGGCCGTTGTCCTGCGGTTTCTCGCGAGGCCACCGGAGCAGTGATCAAGCGAATACGCGCTGGGATGTTAGGAAAGTGCGCAAGGTAGGTAGGGTCTAGTTAGTTTCATACTCCCCGGGAGGAGGTGAGGGCCGTGGCAGCTAGGGACGAGAGTGGACGGGCTTCGCGGCACGAGGATGAGGTGAGTAGCCTTACCGCACAGATCTCCTTCCTCGATGAGGAGATCGCAGTGTTGCGTAGGCGCCTGGCCGATTCACCACGTCAGGTCCGTCTTCTAGAGGAACGGCTCCGCGAGACAGAGGCGTCACTGACCTCGGTGACGTCACAGAACGAGCGCCTGGCGTCAACGCTGCGCGAGGCAAGAGACCAGATCGTCGCGCTCAAGGAGGAGGTCGACCGGCTGGCACAGCCGCCATCCGGTTTCGGCATCTTCCTCTCGGCGCAAGAGGACAACACCGCGGACGTGTTCACCGGCGGCCGCAAGATGCGGGTGAACGTCAGCCCCAACGTCGAACTGGAAGAGCTCCGGCCTGGTCAGGAGGTCGTGCTCAACGAGGCGCTGAACGTCGTCATCGCCCAGGGCTACGAGACGGTCGGCGAGGTCGTGATGATGAAGGAGCTGCTCGCGGACGGCGAGCGCGCCCTGGTCATCTCGCACGCCGACGAGGAGCGGATCGTGCGGCTGGCCTCCCCGCTGCTCGACCAGGTGCTGCGCGGCGGCGACTCGCTGCTGCTCGAACCGCGCTCCAACTACGTATACGAGCGGATTCCGAAGGCCGAGGTCGAGGAGCTCATCCTCGAAGAGGTCCCGGACATCGCGTACACCGACATCGGCGGCCTTACGGGGCAGATCGAGCAGATCCGCGACGCGATCGAGCTGCCCTACCTGCACGCGGACCTGTACAAGGAGCACCAGCTCCGCCCGCCGAAGGGCGTCCTGCTTTACGGCCCGCCCGGCTGCGGCAAGACGCTCATCGCCAAGGCGGTGGCCAACTCCCTCGCCAAGCAGGTGCGCGCCAAGGCGGAAGCCGACTCGGACGGCAGCAAGAAGCCCGAGGAGGGGAAGTCCTTCTTCCTCAACATCAAGGGCCCCGAGTTGCTCAACAAGTACGTCGGCGAGACCGAGCGGCACATTCGCCTGGTCTTCCAGCGGGCCCGGGAGAAGGCCGGCGAGGGCACCCCGGTGATCGTGTTCTTCGACGAGATGGACTCGATCTTCCGTACCCGTGGCTCTGGTGTGTCCTCCGACGTGGAGAACACGATCGTGCCGCAGCTGCTGAGCGAGATCGACGGCGTGGAGGGCCTGGAGAACGTCATCGTGATCGGGGCCTCCAACCGGGAGGACATGATCGACCCGGCGATCCTGCGCCCGGGTCGGCTGGACGTGAAGATCAAGATCGAGCGCCCGGACGCCGAGGCGGCCCGGGACATCTTCTCCAAGTGGATCAACACCCAGCTGCCGATCCACTCCGATGACATTGCCGAGCACGGCGGCAATCGCGAGGCCACGATCGCCGCGATGATCCAGCACACGGTCGAGCGGATGTACGCCGAGACCGAGGAAAACCGGTTCCTCGAGGTCACCTACGCCAACGGTGACAAGGAGGTCCTGTACTTCAAGGACTTCAACTCCGGCGCGATGATCCAGAACATCGTGGACCGGGCGAAGAAGATGGCGATCAAGGCGTTCCTGGACTCCGGTCAGAAGGGCGTGCGACTGCAGCACCTGGTGGCCGCGTGCGTGGATGAGTTCAAGGAGAACGAGGACCTGCCCAACACCACCAACCCCGACGACTGGGCCCGGATCTCCGGCAAGAAGGGCGAGCGGATCGTCTACATCCGCACGCTCGTATCGGGCAAGGGCAGCGAGGCCGGTCGCTCCATCGACACCCTCACCAACACCGGCCAGTACCTGTAAATCAACGGAGGCCCGGCTGCGTACCGTCAGCACAACGAACGGTGCGTGGGCGGGCGTCCGACGGCTGCGCTGGATAGGCTCGATACATGGACCTGCACCTGGCGACCGAATCGCCCCCAAGAAATCGGTCAGATGAGCACTAGCCGGATCATGGGCACCGAGGTCGAGTACGGAATCTCCGTGCCCGGCCAGCCGGCCGCCAATCCGATGCTCCTCTCATCGCAGATCGTTAACACTTACGCCGGGCGGGGCAGTGCCTCGCGGGCCGGACGTACCCGTTGGGATTTCGAGGAGGAGTCGCCGCTGCGCGACGCGCGTGGCTTTGACCTCTCGACGATGATGAGCACCGAGGCCAGCGAGGGCGAGGACGACGCCGGCATGGCGAACGTGATCCTCACCAATGGGGCCCGGCTCTATGTTGATCATGCGCACCCGGAGTACTCGTCCCCCGAGGTGACCACCCCGCGCGACGCGGTGCTGTGGGACAAGGCCGGTGAACGAGTAATGGCCGAGGCCGCCCGCCGGGTGGCCACGATCCCGGATCAGCCGCTGATCCACCTGTACAAGAACAACACCGACAACAAGGGCGCGTCGTACGGGTCGCACGAGAATTACCTGATGAGCCGGCAGACGCCGTTCAGCGACATCGTCCGCAACCTCACGCCGTTCTTCGTGTCCCGGCAGGTGATGTGCGGCCAGGGCCGGGTCGGCGTGGGCCAGGACGGCTCGGCGGCGGGTTTCCAGATTTCGCAGCGGGCCGACTTCTTCGAGGTGGAGGTCGGCCTGGAGACCACGCTGAAACGCCCGATCATCAACACCAGGGACGAGCCGCACGCCGATCCGGAGCGCTATCGCCGGCTGCACGTGATCATCGGCGACGCCAACTGCTCGGAGATCGCCACCTTCCTCAAGCTCGGTACGACCGCGCTGGTGTTGGCCATGATCGAGGACCGGTTCCTCTCCGGCGAGCTGAGCGTGGATGAGCCGGTGGCCACGTTGCGGGCGGTCTCGCACGACGCCAGCCTGCGGCACTTGGTGAAGATGCGCGACGGTCGCCGAATGACCGCGGTGCAGCTGCAGATGGAATACCTCGAGCAGGCCCGCAAATACGTCGAGGACCGCTACGGCACCGATGCCGACGCCCAGACCCGTGAGGTGCTCGAGCGTTGGGAGTCGGTGCTGACCCGGCTCGAGGACGATCCGATGCGGTGCGCGGACGAGCTCGACTGGGTGGCCAAGCTCAAGCTGATGGAGGGGTTCCGGGCTCGCGACGGCCTGGACTGGAACTCGCCGCGGCTGCAGTTGATCGACCTGCAGTACTCGGATGTGCGGCAGGACAAGGGTCTCTACCACAGACTAGTGGCCAGGGGCTCGATGCAGACACTGCTGGATCCGGCCGAGATCGACCGGGCGGTGAGCCACCCGCCGGAGGACACCCGGGCGTACTTCCGGGGCGAGTGCCTGCGTCGCTATCCGGCCGAGGTGGCGGCCGCCTCGTGGGACTCGGTGATCTTCGATGTTGGGCAGGAGTCGCTGGTCCGGGTACCGATGTTGGAGCCGCTGCGTGGCACTCGCAAGCACGTGGAGGGGCTGCTGGACCGCTGCCCGAACGCCGCGACGCTGGTGGCCCGGCTCACCGCGGGTCGGTAAGGCACGTGTTCGCCCAGAGCGTCGAATCGGTGTCAAAGGCCTGCGACACGGGAAGTTGTCCGGGTCGCAGGGTAATTTGGCTTGTGGGCGCGGGGGAACGGCCGCGATGCGGATGCGAAGGGGATTGACATGGCGAAGCAGGAGCACGGAGGCCAGGGGCGGTCCACCAGGCGCGAGGACGAGGTCGAGGACGCGCCGGAGCCGGATGGCGCCCCGGCCGATGCCCAGGCGCGGCAGGAGAAGCTGACCGAGGACGTCGACTCGATGCTCGACGAGATCGACGACGTGCTCGAGGAGAACGCGGAGGAGTTCGTCCGGGCGTACGTGCAGAAGGGCGGCCAGTAACGGCCGGCGACTGCAACTGGCGTGCTCGCGGGCGGCAACAAACGCACCGGTAGGGTGCGGGGATGTCGGCCGGCGTCGTTCGCCGCCGCGCGGCGGCATTGGCTACAGCGAAACGACAACGGACAGGGAGAGACGTGCCTTCAGACGGCCTCAACGGGCGGTTGCCGGCGCCGTTCACCGCACCGGTAGGGACGTCGTCGTTCGTGGACTTCCTGTCCGCGGCGGCGCCGGAGCTGCTGCCCGGTCGGCGACCGCTGCCACCGGGCTCGGCGGCCGATCTCGCGCCGCACGGCACCACGATCATCGCCCTGACCTATGCCGATGGCGCTCTGATGGCTGGTGACCGGCGGGCCACCATGGGCAACCTGATCGCGCAGCGCAACATCGAGAAGGTCAGCGCCGCCGACGATTACAGCCTGATCGGCTACGCCGGCACGGCGGGCATCGCGACCGAGATGGTGCGGCTGTTCCAGGTCGACCTCGAGCACTACGAGCGGCTCAACGGCACCCCGCTCACCCTCGATGGCAAGGCCAACCGGCTCGCCGCGATGGTCCGCGGCAATCTCGGCCTCGCGATGCAGGGCCTGGCGGCCGTTCCGTTGTTCGCCGGGTACGACCTCGACCCGGGGGCCGACCATCCCGGCCGGATCTTCAGCTATGACCCGGCCGGTGCCTGTCACGAGGAGCCGGGGTACGACGGTGTCGGATCCGGCTCGCTCTTCGCCAAGGGCACGCTGAAAAAGCGCTGGCGGCCGGGCATGAGCAGGGATGAGGTGGTAACGCTGGCGGTCGATGCGCTCTACGACGCCGCCGACGAGGATTCCGCCACCGGCGGCCCCGACGTCTCCCGGCAGATCTTCCCGACCGTGTTCACGGTGACCATCGACGGCGCCGAGCGGATCGACGATGCCGCGGTCGCCGCGGTCGCCGAGTCGGTTATCGCCGCCCGCCAGGGCAACCCCGGCGGGGTGACCGCATGAGCATGCCGTTCTACGCCTCCGCCGAGCAGATCATGCGGGATCGCTCGGACTATGCCCGTAAGAACGTGGCCCGCGGCCGCGGCGTAATCGCGCTGAAGGTGGCCGATGGCGTGCTGTTCGTCGCCGAGAACGTGTCGGGCACGCTGCGCAAGCTGAGCGAGATCTATGACCGGATCGGCTTCGCCGCCGCCGGTCGGTACAACGAGTACGAAAATCTCCGGGTGGCCGGCGTCCGCTATGCCGAGCTGATCGGCTATTCCAACAGCCGCCGCGATGTCAGTAGCCGGGCGGTGGCCAACGCCTACGCTCAGACCCTCGGCTCGATCTTCACCCAGGAGCAGAAGCCGTACGAAGTGGAGATCTGCGTCGCCGAAGTCGGTTCGCGGGCCGAGGACGACCAGCTCTACCGCAACACCTACGACGGCTCGATCTACGACGAGCCCGACTTTGCGGTGATGGGTGGGCAGGCCGACGCGATCGCCACCACCATGCGGGCCAACTACCGAGCCGATATGGAGCTGGGCGAGGCGATCCGCGCCGCGGTGCGGGCCCTGGCCGAATCCGGGGTCGATCAGCCGCGGGAGCTGACCGGCGCGCAGCTCGAGGTCGCGATGTTGGATCGCAACCGGGCCAAGCGGGCGTTCCGCCGCATCAGTGGTGACGCGTTGGATGCGCTGCTGCAGGCGCCGCCGTCCGAGGCCGCCGCCGACGAGTCGAGCGAGCCGGCGTCTGACGAGGCAACACCGTCCGACGAGGCAGCACCCTCTGACGAGGCAGCACCCTCTGACGAGGCGACCGACGAGTCCACCGAGCAGTCCGGCGACGACGGCGGGTCCTGACCGCTCGCGCATGGGTGCCACCACCGAGGCCGATTGGGTTTCCCGGCAGGCCGATGAGGTCATCGCGGAGGCGGATCGGCGGGCGCCGGGGGAGCGGATCGTGTGCGCCTCCGGGCTGAGCCCGTCCGGGCCGATCCACCTGGGCAACCTGCGTGAGGTCATGACGCCGCACCTGGTGGCCGACGAGATCCGCCGCCGGGGCCGGGATTGCGAGCACATCCTGTCCTGGGATGACTTCGATCGGTTCCGCCGGGTCCCGGCCGGCATCGATCCGTCCTGGGAGCAGCACATCGGCAAGCCGTTGACCGCGGTGCCGGCGCCACTGGGCAGTACCCATGCCAATTGGGCGGAGCACTTCACGGCGCCGACGGTCGCGGCCCTGGCCGAGTTGGGAATTGCGTTCCGCGGCATCAGCCAGACCGAGCGCTACACATCCGGCGTGTACACCGACCAGATCCTGCTGGCGATGCATGCGCGCGACCGGATCGACGCCGTGCTGGCCCGCTACCGGACGAAAGGCACGCCGGAGACCGGCGCCTACTACCCGTACCGGCCCTATTGCACGGTCTGCGATCGCGACCTGACGACGGTCACTGCCTACGACGATGCCACCAACGAGCTCGCATACTCCTGTGCCTGCGGGCATTCCGAGGTAGTGCGCTTGACCGACTTCCACCGGGGAAAGCTGGTGTGGAAGGTCGACTGGCCGATGCGGTGGGCCTATGAGGGCGTGGTGTTCGAGCCGTCGGGCGTGGACCACAACTCACCGGGGTCCTCGTTCGTGGTCGGCGGCGAGCTGGTGACCGAGATATTCGGTGGCCGGCAGCCGATCGGGCCCATGTATGCGTTTGTCGGCATCACCGGAATGGCGAAGATGAGCAGCTCGAAGGGCGGCGTCCCGACCCCGGCCGACGCCCTGCAGATCATGGAGCCGGCGGTGCTGCGTTGGCTCTATGCCCGGCGCCGGCCCAACCAGTCGTTCTCCATCGCATTCGACCAGGAGATCCACCGGCTCTACGACGAATGGGACGCGCTGGGTCGCAAGGTGGCCGACGGTGGCGGGCAGCCGGCCGATCGGGCCGCCTACAGCAGGGCGACCGGCACCGCGGACGGCGAGTTGCCGGCGACCCCGCGGCCGCTGCCCTATCGCAGCCTCACGTCCATTGTGGACATTACGACCGGACAGGACGAGCAGATCCTACGTATTGTGGGTGACCTCGACCCGAGCGCCCCGATCACCTCGCTCGATGATGTCCGGCCGCGGCTGGACTGCGTTCGGCATTGGGTGCGCACCCAGCTGCCGGCGGAGGATCGGACTCGGGCTCGGGATGAGCCCGATGCGGCATTGCTGGACTCGCTCGCGGACACCGAACGGGAGTCGGTGCGGCTGCTGGCGGCCGGTCTGGACAACAATTGGTCGCTGCAGGGGCTGACCACCCTTGTCTACAGCGTGCCCAAGCAGCAGGCCGGGCTGCCCGCCGATGCCGCGCCGACCGCGGAGCTCAAGGCCGCGCAGCGCCGTTTCTTCGCGCTGCTCTACATGTTGCTCATTGGCCGTGACACCGGACCGCGACTGCCCACGCTGCTGTTGGCACTCGGCGCCGAGCGGGTCGCTAAGTTACTCGGCGGCTGAGCCCACCCGGGCCGTGATCATGCACAAACGCAGACTTTGTACGGCGTGTCATCCCTACTTCTTGCATGATCACCGGATCTCACTGTGTCGGACGAAAACCCGGTGGTGGCAGGACAACCGTGTGTCGTTGCCTGGCACTAAGGTGGGGATGTGGAGCGACGCATCTTTGGGCTCGAGAACGAGTACGGCGTCACCTGTACCTTTCACGGCCAGCGCCGGCTTTCTCCCGACGAGGTCGCCCGCTACCTGTTCCGCCGGGTCGTGTCCTGGGGTCGCAGCAGCAATGTCTTCCTCCGCAACGGCGCCCGCCTCTACCTCGACGTCGGCTCGCATCCGGAGTACGCGACGCCCGAGTGCGACTCGATCGTCGATCTGGTCGTGCACGACAAGGCGGGGGAGCGGATCCTCGAGGGGTTGCTCGTCGACGCCGAGCGCCGGCTGCACGACGAGGGCATCTCCGGCGACATCTTCCTTTTCAAGAACAACACCGACTCGGCCGGCAACTCCTACGGCTGCCACGAGAACTACTGCGTTGGCCGACCCGGCGATTTCTCCCGGCTCGCCGACATCCTGATCCCCTTCCTGGTGACCAGGCAGCTCCTGTGCGGCGCCGGCAAGGTGCTGCAAACCCCTCGTGGTGCGATCTACTGCGCCAGCCAGCGGGCCGAGCACATCTGGGAGGGCGTGTCCTCGGCCACCACGCGATCCCGGCCGATCATCAACACCCGGGACGAGCCGCACGCCGACGCCGAGCGTTTCCGCCGGCTGCACGTGATCGTGGGCGACTCCAACATGAACGAGGCGACCACCCTGCTGAAGGTCGGCTCGGCCCACATTGTGCTGCAGATGATCGAGGCCAACGTGGTGATGCGCGATCTCACCCTGGAAAACCCGATCCGGGCCATTCGCGAGGTATCCCACGACATCACCGGCCGCAAGCGGGTGCGGCTGGCCAACGGGCGTGAGGTCACCGCGCTGGACATCCAGCGCGAGTACTACGAAAAGGCGGTCGATTTCGTCGAGCGGCACAGCGACAACCCGATTACCCGCCGGGTGATGGACCTCTGGGGCCGGACCCTGCGCGCGGTGGAGACCGGCGACCTCTCCTTGATCGACCGGGAAATCGACTGGGCGACGAAATACCAGCTGATCGAGCGCTACCGGGCGAAGTACGACCTGCCGCTGTCCTCGCCGCGGGTCGCCCAGCTAGATCTTGCCTACCACGACATTCACCGCGGCCGCGGGCTTTACTACCTGCTGGAAAACAAGGGAATGGTCTCCCGGGTCACCCGGGATATCGCGATCTTCGAGGCAAAGAGCGTGCCGCCGCAGACCACCCGGGCCCGGCTGCGCGGCGAGTTCATCCGCCGCGCGCAGGAGCGCCGGCGGGATTTCACCGTCGACTGGGTGCATTTGAAATTGAATGACCAGGCGCAGCGGACCGTGCTGTGCAAGGACCCGTTCCGGTCGGTCGATGAGCGGGTGGAGAAGCTAATCGCGGGTATGTAGCGGTTTTGCGCCGAGCACTCGGCCGAGCATCTCGACCAACCGCGCCCGCTCGGCGACGGTCAGCGCGGCGAGCAGCTCCGTCTGCGCGCGCTTGAGCTGGGCGTCCAGGTGTTTGAGCCGCTCGCGGCCCCGGTCGGTAATAGACACGACGTTGCGCCGGCGATCGCCTGGGTCCTGGGTGCGCTCGACCAGCCGTTGCCCGACCAGGTCATCGACCCACCGCACCACATCGCTGCGGTCCAGGCCGCTCCGCTCACTCAGCGCGGTCTGGCTTTGCTCGCCGAACTCCTCGAGCGCGGCCAACAACGCGTACTGACTGCGGTGCAGCCCGGCCTTGGCCAGCACCTCCCCGACGGTGCGGCGGGCCTCGTGCGACACCTGACCGAGCAGCCAGCTGGGCAGCGCGCGCAACCGTTGTGGAGCGTTCTCAACATCCATGTCCCGAGACTAGCGCCAACCGAAGACGCACCCTATTATTGGCGATACCCATTATTTATGGCGCCAACATTTAGGAGTGACATGACCAGTAACGAACTCGTCGATCGGCTCCGTATCGAGGAGCGGATCTATGCACTCGGGCGCTGCCTCGACGAACGCGACTTCGAGGCAATACGCGGCCTTTTCACCGAAGACGCGAGCGCGCACACGCCGGGCGGAACCGCCGTCGGTCACGACGCGCTCGTCGACCAGGCGCGGCGCCGGCATTCCACGGATGAGGGCATCCAGCACATCATTACGAATCTGCTCGTCGAGTTGGACGGCGATCGAGCCTCGGTACGGGCCAATCTGCTGGTCAGCTTTGCCCGCGGCGGGGTCAGTGATCCGGCGCCGTTCCTGCTCGGCGAGGTCTACCGATTCCAGCTGCGGCGGACCGATGTGGGCTGGCGAATCGTCGATCTGGGCAGCACGCCGATCTGGTCGCTGAACCAACCGGCCGGTCTGCTGGCCAAGTAGCACAGGCAGACTTTCCGCATGGCAGACTGGCGCCGAGTGGGTCACCGTTGGGAGGAGTCCGATGGACGCGGGAGAGCACTGCGTGCCGGCCGTTCCCGAATCCATGGTTGCCGGCCGAGGCCCGCTTGTGCGGCCCGCCGTGATTCCGCCAGATCAGGCGTGGTTCTGGACTGACGAGTGGCTCGCTGGTGAAGCGGAGGCCGACGCGGATATTGCCGCCGGCCGTGGCGAGTTCTTTGCATCGGATGAGGAATTTCTCGCCGCACTCGATCGGGTGATTGATAAAAGTGACACCCTCTGAGCTTGCTCCGAGTGTTCTTGAGGTTGTTCCAAGAATTCTGCTGGAGCTGGGGCTGTCTCTGGACAAACATCCTGTCGGCGTCCACGTCACTAACGACAATAGGACGCTCATACTGTCCGTGGGAATTGCCGACTTTGACTTTCCTGTACGCCCCCTGCAAGAAGCAATCGTCGAGATAGCCGACGAGCTGCAGAACCAAGCTATCGATATCCACTTTAGGGCGGTTCCACAATGCGTCGACGGACATTTTCACCCACCACGAGCCGAGCTCGTCGAGAACGAAGCGATGTGGATCTGCCCCAGATCTGGGATGACCGTGAGGCGGATCGGACGCGGAACGACACTTGATCTCGAGCACGACTGAGAGGGTTCGCCGAACACCAACAATGCGGAGATAGCCCGCTACCGCGCCGGGGTGTCCAACGAACCGTCGGGAGTCATGGCATCGTCAATCCGTGATGCGCGGTCTGATAGTCCGAGGACACTCCGAGCCTTCGACCCTGACGCACCGTATGGGTCTGCTGCTCAGCGGGATCGTGCTGATGGCCGTGACGCTGCGGGCGCCGATCACCGGCGTCGGCCCGCTGCTCGACACGATCCGGCACGACACCGGAATGAGCGGTGCGGTCGCCGGCGTGCTGACCACGCTGCCAGTACTCGCCTTCGCGGCGGCCTCGCCAGTGGCGCCCGCGTTGGCCCGCTGGATCGGCATTGAACGCAGCCTTTTCCTCGCGCTGCTCGGATTGTTGGCCGGCGTGCTGCTGCGCTGGATCCCCGACCTGCCCGCGCTTTTCGGCGGCACGGTGCTGCTCGGTGCGGGCATCGCGCTGGCGAATGTGCTGCTGCCCAGCCTGGTCAAACGCGATTTCCCTTACCGGGTAGGCGCGATCACCAGCCTCTACGCCGCCACGATGAATGTCGGCGCGGCCACCTCGTCGGGCATCGCGGTGCCGGTCGCCGGGATTGCCCCGGGCGGCTGGCGGACCGCGGTCGGCTGCTGGGGCTTGCTGGTAGTGATCGCGCTGCTCGTCTGGAGTCCGCAGTTGCGCCGGCACACCGTTGCGACCGAGCCGCGCGCGCCGATGCCCTGGCGGTCGCCGCTGGCGTGGTCGGTGACGTTGTTCATGGGCCTGCAGTCGTTTGCCTTCTACGTCGTGGTCAGCTGGCTGCCCACGATCCTGCACAGCCACGGCACGAGTACGACGGCCGCGGGCTGGGAGCTGTTCGCGTTCCAGGTCATCGCATTGGCCTCCGTGCTCGGTATGCCGGCGCTGATCCGCCGGCTGCCCGACCAGCGGTGGCTCGCGGCCGGCTGGTCGCTGGTTTCGGTGGTCTCGTTCGCCGGGCTGCTGGTCGCGCCCGGGATCGCGATCGTCTGGGTGCTGCTCGGCGGGTTGGCCAGCGGCGCCTCGCTCGTCCTGGCGCTGTCATTCTTTGGATTGCGGGCGGGTGGCGCGGCCCAGGCCGCCGCACTGTCCGGTATGGCGCAGTCGGTCGGCTACCTGATTGCCGCCTGCGGCCCGGTGCTGTGCGGGTCGCTGCACGACGCGACCGGCGGTTGGCGGCTCCCGTTGCTGATCCTGGTGCTGCTGGGCGTCGGGCAGCTGCTGCTCGGCTACCGGGCCGGTCGGGCCGGCACCCTCGAGCCGGCTGACTCAGGAAGCTCTTAGCCAGGCCAGCTACAGTGTGGCGTTCGCTCACATCCCACTCACGTTGAGTCTTTCGCGAAGGTTGTATCCGTGCATCTGCGCCCTGCCGCCAGCCTGACCGTTCTCTGCCTCGCCGGCGCGCTGGCCGCCGCGGGGTGCGGTTCGAGCAGCAAGCCGTCCTCGAGTTCCAGCAAAAAGCCCAGCGGTGCCACATCGTCGCTGTCGGCGGTCACGGTCAAGAGCGGCAAGACGCCGACGCTCGCGCTGACCCAGAAACCGTTCGCCGTGCAGAAGACCTCGGTGAAGGTGCTGACCGCCGGACACGGGGCGGCGGTGAAAAAGGGCCAGGCTGTATCGGTGGACTACGTGCTGATGGACGGTCGGGACGGCAAGCAGGCCGGCACCACGTACGGCCAGAAACCGCAGGTGTTCCCGGCCGACGCGGCCCAGGTCCTGCCGGGCATCGCCAAGGGCATGATCGACCAGAAGATCGGCTCCCGGGTGTTGGTCGGCATCTCGCCGGCCGACGGGTTCAAGTCCCAGGGCGGCAACACCGACCTGGGCATCAAGGCCGATGACAGCATGGTGATGTTGATGGACATCAAGAGCGCGCATACGCCGCTGCCGCACGCCGAGGGCACAGCGGTGGCGCCGAAGGCCGGATTGCCGACGGTCAAGGTCGACGCGAAGGACAACGCCACCATCACCGTTCCGAAGACAAAGGCACCGACCAAACTCATCGTGCAGCCGCTGATCAAGGGCACCGGCGCGGTGGTCAAGTCCGGCCAGACGATCTCGGCCAAGTACACCGGCGTGATCTGGTCCAGTGGCAAGGTGTTCGATTCCACCGCCAAGCAGGGTGGCAATGCCGCGTCGTTCGCGATCGGTGTCGGCCAGGTGATCCCGGGCTGGGACAAGGGCCTGGTCGGACAGAAGGTCGGCAGCCGGCTGCTGATGGTGATCCCGCCGAAGGAGGGCTACAACAAGGACGTCGCCGACGCCGGGATCAAGAAGAACGACACGCTCGTGTTCGTGGTCGACATCGTGGACGTCAACTAGCTCGACTCCAGGACTGGTGCCTTTCCAGCTCGGCGCTCGGTGATCGTGATGGGCAAACCGCCGGATCCTGCCGGGTTTCCCCATCGCGATCATGAGACCGGCGCCGCGGTCGGCTGCGGCTGACCGCGACGCCGGCGAGCGCGACCAGACCGCCGGCCAGCGCCAGCGGGTGCACGGTCTCACCGAGCGCCGCCCAGCCGATGCCGATGGCCAGGAACGGGACGAGGTAGAGCGCATTCGCCGCGGTGGCGACCGGCAGCCGGGCCTGGGCGTAGGCCCAAGTGACGAATCCGATCGCGCTGGGTGCGATCCCGAGCAGCACCATCGCGGCCACCGCCTTGCCGCCCACCCCGCCGACGCTGACCGTCGGCAGCAGCGGCAGCGCCAGCACGGTGCCCGACCACATCGCGTAGCAGGTGACCTCGAATCCGCTGTACCGGCCGAGCAACGGCTTCTGCAGCACGAAGAACAGCGCCTGCACGACGGCGGCGGCGAGGATCAGCAAGGCGTCGGGACTGGGTCGCAGGCTGCCGCCCTGGGCCAGTGCCATGATCGTTGCGCCGGCGAACCCGATCCCGATGCCGACCCAACCGCGCCTGCGCA
>Ga0137412_10002586_pt1 | contig 14293 bp, 12 predicted proteins | sample CZODoug2_1_16fun_FD_122160 | JGI IMG/M metagenome (GOLD analysis project Ga0137412, IMG submission 122160) | Vadose zone soil fungal communities from Angelo Coast Range Reserve, California, USA - CZODoug2_1_16fungal (Hybrid Assembly) | ecosystem: Environmental > Terrestrial > Soil > Vadose zone... | reverse complement strand
TCCAGATGCCGAGATCAACTTTGTGTTTCACCTTGCGAGTAAAGCACGCAACGCCCGCCGGTGAAAGCGGATTTTGCTGACAAGCTGCTGGCAGCGGTTTAAATTTTGCGCACCGATGATCAAGGCGTTGTTATTGATTTGTAAACCCAGCGTGGCTTGGGAGAGGGTGGTTCTGGCGCGAAGGGGATTTGTGTTCATCCTCGGGACGTATCTTTTGCCGATGATCCTGATTTCCTCGGTGGCGGAGGGATACGGCTTGAATCACTGGGGAAAATGGCAGCCAAAATTCGAGAAGCTCAAGGAGTTTTCCACCGGCACGGTCATCACCTTTGAAATCATCCAGACATTGCTGCTGCTGGCGATGGTTCTGGCGATGGTGCTACCCGGGTTGATGGCCTTGATCAGCGAGGAGATCGGGTCGCGCAAGCCGCAGTTTCGCGGACGCAGCGCCGGCAGGCGCTCGCGCGCGTGCAAACCTTTGATCTCGGCCAGCGTGAAGTCTTCGGTGAACCACCCCGTCATCGTCTCGCCGTCGATGATCTGAGCGCGACGACGGGCAGCGAACTCAGGACGGTTCGCCACGTCGGTGGTCCCTCCGATCTCGTTCTCGTGGCGTGCAATCAAGACGCCGTCGCGAGTCATGACCAGGTCCGGCTCAATGTAGTCCGCTCCCTGTTCGATGGCGAGTCGGTAGCTCTCAAGGGTATGCTCGGGGCGCTCTCCGCTTGCACCGCGGTGCGCAATAACAACGACGTCGGACACGGGATCCCTCGGTAAACAGGCGGCGATTCTAGCTCAAACTCCTTTGGCCGAGGCTCCCATTTGGGAGCCCCGGCGCTTGTGGATCGAACCTGATCGGGGAGCTAGCGAGGCGGAGCCAGCGGTGCGGCGCTCGGCTCATGGGCCGACATCAGCATATTGGTGCCGGGAACCCAGGGTGTGCGCTGTTGCACCACCCCGTTGGGCCGGTCAGCACGCACGGAAGTCGGCTGCGCCGCAAACGCGGCACCGATGACAAATGCCGCGCCCGCCGTCATCATCACTTTTCGACGGTACATGGTAGGTAATCCTGCACTTTACTGGAGGCGGGGCGCATTGATGCCCGTAATGTCGGTCAACCGCGGCGCGTTGATGCCCGTGATATCGGTCAATCGCGGCGCATTGATGCCGGTAATGTCGGTCACGCGCGGTGCATTAATGCCCGTGATATCGCTCAAGCGCGGTGCATTGATGCCCGTAATGTCGGTCAAGCGCGGTGCATTGATACCTGTGATGTCGGTCAACGACAAGCGCGGCGCATTAATGCCAGTAATGTCGGTCGATGTCGCCCGCGATGGGTTCATCGCGAAAGCGGACGTAGTGAGGGCACAGGACGCGGCAAAAGCAATTAGACTAAACTTCATGGTATTGGCTCCGTTATGTTTTTGAAAAAGGCAGCAGACCCCCCGAGAAATGGTGATCCCTACAGGTAAAAGCGACGCCGGGACGAAAATTCCCTCATCCTGCCGCAAAAAACTTGGGGCGAGCGCCCGACCCCGGCGATCGACGCCGACTGTCGTGGTTTTGGCTCAAATGACGAGAGATCTTCGATGCGAGCGCCTGCGAACTTCACTCAACTGCTGACCGAATGGCGATCGGGCCAACCACAGGCGCTGGAGCGCCTGACGCCGCTGGTCTATGACGAATTGCGGCGCCTTGCCCGCAATTACATGCGTGGGGAGCGCGGCAGCCACACCTTGCAGGCCACCGCGGTGGTGCACGAGGCGTTCCTGCGCCTCATTCAGGCCAATGTCCCCCTGCAGGACAGGGCGCATTTCTTCGCTCTTGCCTCCAGGCTCATGCGCCGCGTCCTGGTCGACCATGCCAAGTCGCGCTCCCGCATCAAGCGCAACGCCGGCGAACTGGACCTGCTTCCGGCCACAAATTTCGGCGTCGTCGCGCTCGACGACGCCCTCGAGAGCTTGGTACAACTCGAACCTCGACTTGCACAGGTCATTGAACTGCACTATTTCGGCGGACTCACCTACGAACAGATCGCCGAGGCAGCCGGCGCCTCGACCGCCACTGTGCATCGCGACATCCGGCTTGCGCGCGCCTGGTTGCTCAACGAGATGAGTTCGAACAAAACTGCATGATCCCACGCGCACGCTGGCAGAAGATCCAATCGCTGTTCGAGGAAGTCGTCGACTCCGGACCCGAGGAGCGCATCGCGCGTCTGGCAAGCTCCTGTCAGGGCGATAGCGACCTGCGCGAGTCGGTGGAGGCGTTGTTGGCGTCCGACGAGAGGACCGAGGATCCCCTCATCAATGCCATCGGCGCTGCGGCCGAGTCCCTTCTCGAAGAACACCAGGACCGGCTGCTCGGCACTCGCGTAGGCCCGTATCGCGTGGTGTCCATTCTCGGGCAGGGTGGGATGAGCACCGTGTATCGCGCCGAGCGCGACGACTCGCAATACCATCAGACCGTTGCCATCAAGGTGCTGCATCACGCCACGCTGCATCCAAGGATGCGCAGCCGTCTGCACAGCGAGCGCCATATTCTTGCGACGCTCGATCACCCGTCGATCGCGCGGCTCATCGACAGCGGCGACCTGGAAGACGGCACGCCGTATCTGGTGATGGAACATGTCGACGGAGAGTCCATCGACGTTTATTGCGACAGCCGCACACTTTTCGTCCGTGAACGCCTCGAAATGTTCGTGCAGGTCTGCACCGCGGTTCAATACGCGCATCGGAATCTCATTGTCCACCGCGATATCAAGGCCGCGAACATCTTCGTCACGGGCGACGGCACGGCGAAGTTGCTGGACTTCGGCATTGCAAAATTGCTGGCGCCGGAAAGTCTCTCGCACACGCTGCCGGTGACACGGCTGCAGGAGCGCATATTGACACCGGAAAACGCCGCTCCGGAACAAGTGCTCGGACGGGCGATCACCACTGCGACCGACATCTATTCCCTCGGCGTCCTTCTTTATCAACTCCTGACCGGCCGTTCCCCATATCGGTTGTTGAGTTACAGCCAGCTGCAGCTGGAACGCGCCATCTGCATGGACGATCCGGCACGGCCGAGCCAGATGGTGGTGTCCAAGCTGAGCGGGGAGAATGACGCCGACCGCAGCCGCATATCGGATCGGCGCGGTTTGTCGCCGCAACGACTGCGGACGAGGCTCGGCGGAGACCTGGACGCCATCGTCGGCATGGCCATGCGCAAGGAGCCGGACCGCCGCTACCCGTCCGTCGAAGCATTCGCCGCCGATGTACAGCGGCATCTGACGGGCCGTCCGGTGCGGGCGCGCCAGGGCGATTGGCGCTACCACGCCGCAAAATTTCTGCGCAGGCATGCCCTCCCGGCAATCGGCATCGCGGCCGTCATGGTGGGACTCTCCGTGGTCGCCGGCGTCACGCTGTGGCAAAACCATCGGATCGAGCTGGCCCGCGAGGCTACGGCGCAGGAGCGCGACCGCGCCCAGCAGGTATCGGCCTTTCTAGTGGATGTCTTTTCCCAGGCCGACCCCTTCACCGCTCAAGGTCAGCAGCCTACGGCCAGCGATCTTCTGGACCGCGGCGCACAAAAGATCCTGAGCAACTCGAACCTGCAGCCCGAGGTCCGAGCGCAACTGCTCGAGAGCATAGGACTTGCCTACCGGCGCCAAGGATTGAGCGAACGCGCCGTTCCGCTGTTGGAACAGGCCGTCGCCATCCGCCGCGACGAACGTCCGCTCGACCGACACCGTGTGGCCGCCGCGCTCGCCAATCTGGCGCAAGCCTTGACCGACGGGGGACACTTGGTGTCCGCCGAGGCCTATTTGCAGCAAGCCCTTCAGATGTCGCGCAGCGGCGACGACGTACCGACCGTCGAGAGCGCCGATATTCTGCAGCAATTCGGACAGTTCGAGCTGAGCGCCAAAAGCGATCCGGAGGCGGCGAGCAAGCTGTTCCGCGAGTCGCTGGAGATTTACCGGGCCGACGTGGGGAATCAGAGTCCCGCGGTCGCCTCCATTTTGAATAACCTCGCGGACTCGGAAGTGTGGACGGCCGATTACGCGCTTGCCGAGCGCGATGAACGGGAAGCCATCAGGATTTTCCAGGCGACGGTGAACCGGAATCACCCGGACCATGCCACCGCATTGGAAAATCTGGGCATCATTCTCACGGAGCGCGGCAAGTTCCGGGAAGCGGAGCAGATGTTGAGTGAGGCATTGGACATCGAGACCAACGTATTCGGCGCCAACAATCAGCGTGTCGCCAACATCCAATCGCATCTCGGAATTCTTTACGACCGGGAGGGCGATTTGCCGCGCGCCGTGCAGGCCACGCAGCAAGCCGTGAGGCTTGCGACGGATAAATTGGGCACCAGCCATTATCTGACCGGTTATTATCTCGACTCGCTCGCCAACCTCTACCTGCGCGCGAACGACCTGCCCGCCGCGGAAAACTACGCACGCCAATCGCTCGACGTCTACTCGCACGCGCTGCCGGCGCGCCATTTGTACGTCGCATCGACCCGGCAACTGCTCGGCGATGTTCTGGTGCAACGGGGTAAGTTGGCGGCCGCGGAGGTCGAACTGCGCGCCGCCGTGGATATCAACACCGCACTCGCCGGCGCGGACAGCTGGCGCACCGCGCGATCGCAGGCAAGTCTGGGCTGGGATTTGATCCTGCGGGACAATGCCGCGGAAGGCGAACCCCTGCTGGTCGCGGCCCGCAACAGACTTCTTGCCACCGTCGGCGGCAAGCACGCCGCGACACTGTGGGCAAGTTCTCACCTCGCCGACTACCTACGCACTCATCACCGCGATGCCGAAGCGGCTCTGGTCTCCGCAGCCCCTCACTAAGGGCCGCAACCTCTCACTTGAGAGGCGCAACCCCTCGCTGAGGGTTAAGCTTGCGCAACTAATTGATCGGACAGCGGTCTGTGCCAATACAATACCGCTCACTACAATACCGCTCACTGCGATTTACGAGGAGTCTCCATGTCCAACGGTAAACAATTCACAGCGGCGGCTCTGCTTTTCGCGGCCTTAGGCGTTGGGCCCGCGTTTGTAACTCTTGCAAGTGCCGGCGCGCGCGAAGAAGGTCGACTGCTCACGGCGACCGAGGTGCTGGAAGAAGTCGAAGGCATGCCGGACCAGCGGCTGCCGGACGCGTTGTTGTCGCGTGCTTATGGTATTGCCGTCATTCCGGATGTGACCAAGGTTGCCTTCATCTTCGGGGGACGCCACGGCAATGGCGTGCTCGTGGTGCGCGACAAGTTGACTTCGCCGTGGAGCAACCCGGTATTCATATCGTTGACCGGCGGCAGCTGGGGATTCCAGGCAGGCGCTCAGTCCTCCGACATCATCCTGGTGTTTACGACCAAAACCGGCGTTGAGGGAATCGCCGGCGGGAAGCTGACGCTCGGCGCCGATGCTTCGGTCGCGACCGGTCCGGTGGGCCGGCAGGGATCGGCGGCCACCGACATGAACTTCAACGCAGAAATCTATTCGTATGCTCGCACCCGCGGATTGTTCGGCGGCATCGCGCTCGACGGCAGTGTGATCTCCATCGACAAATCGGGCAACGCGGCCCTGTATGGCAAGGGCAGCGTCACGGCCACCGAGATATTTTCCGGTCAGGCGCCCGCCGCCCCCGCCACGGCGCAGCGCTTTCTCGAGCGTTTGGCGCAGGCCACGCGCACGGCGGTGAGATCTTCGCCCGCCCCGCAGGCCGATACGCCGGCCGCGCCGACGGTTCAGGCTCCGGCCGGCGCGCCGCCGCCGCAGAGCGCCGACGCGCCGCGCACCTATCCGCTGGAGGACAAAAGATAGCCGGGAGCCTGTCTGACTCAGACAGGCTCCTTGCCGCCGGTGATGTCATCACCACCCTTGACGTCATCTTGGGGGCGGTTTCTTTCGCCGCGGGTCTTCAGAACGCGCTCGCCGGCGGCGGCTCATTTCTGATTTTTCCCACGCTGATACTGAGCGGTCTCGACCCGAGGACGGCCAATATCACCTGCACCATTGCGCTGTTTCCAGCCCAAGCGGCCGCAGGTTTTGCAGGCCGGCGCCAGGCCGCCGGCACCCCCTCACTGACGTTTGGCGCATTGTTCGGCACCAGTTTGCTCGGGGGCGCAGTCGGCGCGGTACTGTTGCTGCACACCCCGGCCTCCCTCTTCACGGTTCTCGTTCCCTGGCTGGTGCTGTTTGCCACCCTGGTATTCGCATGGGGCGCCTTCATCCGCCGCACGAGCGACATGCAAAGACACCTGGGTGCGGCCGCAGCCTGTGTCATGCAGTTCGCCATCTCCGTGTACGGCGGCTACTTCGGCGGAGGCATCGGCATATTGATGCTGGCGGTGCTGACCTTGGCCGGATTGGCGATTCGAAACGCCGGCTCGACCAAGAACGTCCTCGCCGCCGTCATCAACTCATCGGCCGTCGTCATCTTCCTGTACGCCGGCGGCGTCGCGTGGAAGCAGGTCGCAGTGGTCGGCGCGGCGGCACTCGCGGGCGGTCAAGCCGGCGCGTACGTACTGCAACGGGCGAATGAGCGCGTGCTGCAAATCGGCATCGTGCTGATGGGCGCCGCGTTGACAATCGGACTCTTCGTGCGCTATTACCGGCCGTGAATCGCCGTGATGGACGGATACTGCGGGAAGGACGCGAATTGAAGTTCAAGGTGTCTCGTATCGTGGGATGGATGTGCCTGTTCTGCGGGGCCGCGTCGGCCTTGGCACGCGCACCACTGGTGATGCTGACCGATTTCGGCACGCAGGATGGCGCCGTCTCGGCGATGAAGGGCGTTGCTTACAGCGTGTCGCAGGACTTGTTGATTTCGGACTTGAGCCATGAGAATCCGAGCATCTTCGTCGGCGCTTATCGACTCTACCAGGCGGAGCAGTTCTGGCCTCCCGGCACCGTCTTCGTCACTGTCGTCGATCCGGGCGTAGGGACGTCGCGTCTCTCGGTGGTGCTCAAAACCCGCACCGGCCACTACTTCGTCGGCCCCAACAATGGACTCCTGTCGCTGGTCGCCGAGCGCGACGGCATCGAAGGGCTGCGCCAAATCGACGAACGCATCAACCGCCGCAAGGGTTCGGATGATTCGCACACCTTTCATGGCCGTGATGTCTTTGCATACACGGGGGCCCGTCTGGCCGCCGGCGTCATCTCGTTTGAACAAGTCGGACCGCCGCTTAAGGATCAAGCGTTGATCTCGATTCCATACCGCAAGCCGGAACGCGCCGGCAATACGGTCAAAGGCATCATCCCGGTGCTGGACGTGCAATTCGGAAACGTCTGGACCAATATTCCGAAGGCTCTTTTCGATGAACTGAAGGTGGGCCTGGGCGACCCCGTTCGCGTCCGCATCTTTCACAATGACCAACTCATGGATGATGCGTCGGCGCCCTATGAGCGCACGTTCGGCGACGTCGCCCTCGGTAAACCGTTGGTTTATGTCAACAGTTTGCTCAATCTCGCGGTGGCGCTCAATCAAGGCAGCTACGCAGCTGCACATAAAATCGACTCGGGCCCCGACTGGTTCATCGAGTTGAGTCGCGGGGCGACAAGTCACTGATCCGAGCGAGCCGCCGCATTTTCATTCCGGAAATCAGTCGGATACACCGTCAATGTCGGATTGTCTGCAGGGTGGTGGCGCGCGCGCAACTTGCTTAACTCTCTGGATCTGCGAAAGTTACCCGGAATGAAAGTACTGACCCAACCCGTAGGCAGGCAATCTCGTCATGACGAGGAAGCCCGCACCGCAAAGGAATGGCTCGACGCCCTCGTGAGCGGCGCATGCACGTTACCGGTCTTTTTGGCGGGTGCGGGCGATCTGCTGCACGGAGCTCCCGATGCCGGCTGGGGTCTGCTGTTGCTGGTGGATCAGTACTACCGTCGCGGCAAGATATCGGCTGAATTATTCGGGACCGTCAAAGCGCACCTGCAGGGTCTACTGGTCGGCAAGGGAACGGCCGCCGATGGGAACCCGCCGTTGCCGGCCATGCAGGACGAGCCGCAGCCGAAAGGGTCGGCGACGATCGCCATGCCGGCGCGTGATGCCGTATCGGAGCCGGTTTCCGCGCCAACGCGCGTCGCCATGTCAGTACCGGTCTCGATGCCAGTCTCGGTGCCGGTCTCCATGCCGATCTCGGTACCGGCTCACATAGCCAGATCGGCCCCCGTCTCAGTGCCGGTCTCGGTACCGCACATCGAAAGGTCGGTGCCTGTTTCGGTGCCGGTCGATGCGGCGCCCGAGGCACCTGTCCTCAGGGATACGATCCGCTCACCGGTGCCGCGTGCGCTTGCCGTGGGCGATCTGTTACGGGGCCGTTATCGGGTACAGGGAGTGTTGGGCCGAGGCGGAATGGGAACGGTCTTCGCTGCTGCCGACCAATTTCGCCTCGATCGATCCGGGAGAGATCAGCGGATCGCGATCAAGGTGTTGCATACCGAGATCATAAAACGGCCGCGATTATTCGCGGAATTGCGGCGCGAGTTCCAGCATCTCCAGTCGCTGTCGCATCCGAACATCGTCCGGGTGCATGAATTCGACCGGGATGGGGACCTGGCCTTTTTCACCATGGAGTACCTCAGTGGAGCCTTGCTGAGCCGAGTGCTGTCCATGGCCGATTCCGGCGCACTGTACCGCCCCTATGCACTGGCCATCGTCCGGGACGTGGGGGCGGCGATCACCCATGCCCATGCGCGCGGCGTCGTGCACGGCGATCTGAATCCGGCAAATATTTTCATCAACGACGATGGCGAGGTTCGTGTATTGGATTTCGGGGCCTCGCATCAGCTGCATCACGGTCCCTGGATATCCGAGTTCGACGACCAACGCCCGATCGCCGTCGCGACACCGAGTTACGCGAGCTGCCAGGTGCTCGAAGGCGAGGTCGCGGACGCACGCGACGATGTATATGCGTTGGCGTGCGTTGCCTACGCACTGTTGTCGGGAAAGCACCCGTTCAACGATGATACCGCGCTCGTCGCGCGCACGTCGCGTGCCATTCCCAAACGCCCCAAGGGGCTTACGGGGCGGCAATGGAATGCGCTGCGCGAGGGTCTGCGGTTCGATCGCGAGAGACGGCCGTCGGATATCCAATCATGGCTCGAGCGATTGGACCTCCGTGCGGCGGCGCCGGGCCTGCCGGCCCTGCAGTACCTCATGGAAGCGCGTCCGCAGCGCCCAAGCGTCTTGAAGTGGAGTGCGGCCGCTGCCCTGCTCGCTCTCGTCGCCGCCGGTGCTTGGTTGCTTGGCAGCCGCGACTTCGCATTAGCGGGGACAGGCACTTCGTTAAACGCGTGGATCACCTCGTTGTTTCCACACGATGTTCAGATGCGGTCGAAACTTACAATCCCGCCGACCGATGACAGTGATGCACTCGGCCGCCGGCCCGAGCCCGCGGCCGAGCCGCCCACCAGGCCGGCCGCAGCCGCCGCAGGTGCGCCCCAGCACTCATCGGCGCACCCGGATGCAACCGTCGATCCGGGGGCCAAGGCCCAACCAAATCTCCCATCCTCTTCGAACTCGCGGGCACCGCTCACCGCGCCCTCCTCCGCGCACCCGCTCGCCGGCGCCGTATCGCCGCCGCGCCCTTCGGCTGCTGCAACCGCTGCTCCCATTGCCCCCTCCGGCGCGGTGCCAGCCCAGAATGGAAATGCGGCGCGCGCCCGGATTGAACTTGCCGCTGACAATGTCGAGGTAGCGGCCGGAGACGCCATGGCGCGCATCGTGATCCACCGCAGCCGTTCATTGCGCGACGAGGTCAGCTTCAAATGGTGGACCGAATCGGGCACGGCGAAACCCGGACAGGATTTCGTCCCCGTAAAAACCCAGGTCGAATACATCGAGAACGGTAAAAACTCGACCAACCTCGTCGTGCCCATCGTGCAGGATCCCGCACGGCGCGCATCCCGGAGCTTTTACGTGGTGATCGACGAAGCCAGCGACAATGCGGCGCTCGGGCCGCGGACTTTGACGATGGTGACCATTCCTGGAGCCGAGTAGGGACGCAGACAGGCTCCCGCGCTCAACGCACATACCACTGAGCGTAATCCGGCCCTTCCTGGACTTGATATCCGTCCGGCAGATCCAGCAGCGACGCCTTGGGTACGCCCTGCCGGATGGCAGTCAGCAAGACTTCGGAAACGACGCTGTCGTACTTGTATTCGCGAATGAGCAGCGGAACACCCCCGAGGCGGGCAATGTCCGGCCACCATTCCGACAGTCCGAAGTCCACTCCGAAGGCAAAATTGGAACCTTGGCGGAACTGACTGAGAGTTTTCATCCCATTCACGATGTCCGCGCCGCCCTGCACCGAAGCCAGCGGCGCGACGCACAGTTCCAAACGCTTGGTTCCGTTTTCACGCTCTTCCCAAATTCGACAGGCACGCCCATCCGCGGATTCGAAGCGTGCGGTCACGCGGTAATCGCGCGTCACCGGCTGCAGCAGCCTATCGCTCACCGCTTTCATATCGGCCGCCTTGCGCTGCGCTTCGTCGCGTTGGTCGGCCGGCGCACCCGCAGCCGCGGCTTCCAGCTGTTTGACCGCATCGGTGTAATGCGCGGAGACCTGGGTCAATGTCGCATGCTTCAGCACGTGCACGGCCCGCGACGGATTGTCGATGGCATACATGATGCCGTCCTTGAACAGGTAAGCCATCTTGGCGTTGGGGCCGCCGACCCGCACTTGTCCGTCGTCCGAATAGTACTGGGTGACGACGGGCGCGACCGGGGGTGCGCCGGGTGACGCGAGCGCCATGTTGGTCTGATCGAGAGGTCGAACTTGGACGTCGTACAGAACGCCGGCATCGCCAATGACGGGAATCGCGAGCAGCGCGCAGAGTAGCTTCAATAGAGCCAAATCCTTATATGAGCAGCGGCGGCAGACGCGCATGGGTCCAGTCCGTTGCCAACTCATACGCATAGGCCAATTGCAGACATCCTAGTTCGCTGCGATTGGGGCCGACGATCTGGATGCCGATCGGGAGCCCGCTGTCACTGAAACCGGCCGGCGCCGCAAGTGCCGGGCACCCTGACATGGTCACCAACAGCGTTGCCTTCATCCATTCGTGATACGTGGCCGCCTTATGGCCGGCGATTTCGTGCGGCCAATCCATGTCGATATCGAAGGGAAACAACTGCGCGGTAGGAATGATGAAGTAGTCATAGCGCTCGAAGAATCGTTGCACGGCGTGATACCACTCGGTTCGCACGACGGAAGCCGCGGAGATGTCGAACGCCGATAATCTTCGGCCCATTTCCACTTCGAAGAGCGCCTCCGGCTTCAACAGCGCGCGCTTGGCGGGATCATTGTAAAAGGGCAGAAGCATGTTGCCCTGCTGCCAGCTGCGAAGCCGCAAGACGGCCTGCCAGACCGCGTCGAGCGGATAGTCCGGTTGAGCTTCTTCGACGCTGCAGCCCAGGCATTCGAATGTTTTGAGCGCCTTCTTGCACACGTCGATCACGCCGGGCTCGTGAGGCGCATAGCCATTGAAGTCCCCGCACCACGCGATTCGCATGCCTCTCAAGTCCCGCTGCAATCGGCCCCGGAATCTCGACCCGGCTCCGTCCATGGATAGCGGCGCGTGCGCATCGTACCCCGCCTGAACCGACAGCAGCATGGCCAGATCCGGGACCGTTCTTGCCATCGGGCCGAGCACACCCATCGACGGCAGCCATCCGTCCTGAGAATCGGACGGCACACAGCCGATGCTCGTTCGGAAACCGAAGACGTTGTTCCAGCCAGCGGGATTGCGCAGGCTCCCTCCATAGTCCGATCCGTCCGCAACCGGCACCATGCGGAGCGCCAGCGACACCGCGGCGCCTCCGCTGCTGCCGCCGGCCGAGCGCGATTGGTCGTAGGCATTGCGCGTCGCTCCATACACCGGATTGTACGTATGCGAGCCGAGACCGAATTCAGGCGTGTTGGTCTTGCCGATGAAGATCGCGCCTGCCCGTCGAAGCCGTTCCACCATGGGGCTGTCAGCAGGCGGGACAAAGTCCTTCAAGATGGGTGAGCCTTGTGTCGTGCGAATACCCTTGACCGCCTGCAGATCCTTGACCGCGTGCGGAAAGCCGTGCAAGGGACCGAGCGATTCGCCGCGTGAATACTCCGCATCACGCTCGCGTGCCTGTACCAGCAGCGCCTCGCGATCTTGAAGTGCCACGATGGCGTTGACCCGGGGATTGAACTCGTCGATGTGATCGAGATAGGCAGTCATGACTTCGACGCACGACACCCGCCGCGATCGAATCGCGCCCGCAAGCGCGACGGCATCCAGGTTCACGATATCCGATCGGGAAATGGGCGCCGCCGAGCCCACGGCGGTCCGGCGATCCACTCGAACACCGTCCGCATCGTCTCCGGCTTGAACCATGAGTTGCTCCCGTGAAGACCCCGCCATTCTACATTGGCGCGCGTGCTGCGCTCGTCAGGGGGCGGCATCCGCGGCCGGATACACGACACCCTCCTTCATGACGAATTGAACCTTCTCGAGACGGGTAATGTCCTCGAGGGGATCGCCGGGCACGGCGACGATGTCGGCCAGCTTGCCGGCTTCGACCGTGCCGAGCCGATCACTCCAACCGAGGAGTTCCGCACCGGCCACGGTTGCCGAGCGCAGGGCCTGCTCCGGCGTCATGCCGAACTTGACCATCCAGCCGAACTCGTGCGCCGGGTTGATGTGCCAGTCGAAGCCGCCGACGTCCGTCCCGAAGGCGATCTTCACGCCGGCCTTGAGCGCGCGGCGAAACGTTTTCTCGTGGATCTCCCCCATCTGCTTCCAGACGGGCGCTCCCGCCTTGGCGCGTCCCTCGGCAACGTACTCGCCGACAAAAATCGTGGGCACGTAATAGATTCCCTTCTGCACCATCATGCGCATGTCTTCATCGGCGATGTAGTTGCCGTGCTCGATCGAGTCGACGCCCGCTTCCACGGAATTGTGGACCCCATGAAGCGCCATCGCGTGCGAGGCCACCTTATGCCGCTGCCGGTGGGTCTCATCGACGATGGCCCGCATTTCTTCGAGAGTGAATGTCGGGATATCATCGAGTGTCCCGTCCGGCTGCACCTGGTAGCTCCGGTCGGAATACACTTTGATCCAGTCGGCGCCGTGATAGATCTGCTCGCGCACGGCGCGGCGGGCGCCGTCCGCGCCATCCGCTTCTTGAACACCCTTCGGCACGGTCACTGCAGGCGCATAGCCCAAGAGCGGGTAAGCGCCGGTGACATCCAACGAGCGCGTGGCCACCTGCATTCTCGGGCCTGGAATGATGCCGCGCGCAATCGCGTTCTTGACATCCACGTCCGCATACCCGGCCCCTTCCGTCTCGAGATCTCGTATCGACGTGAAGCCCCAGGACAAGATCCTGCGGGCGTTCATCGTCGCCAGAATCGTGCGGTACTCGGGAGATTGCTTGAGCAGTTGCTCGTCGTAATCGGCCGCGGTGATGTCGCCCTGCAGCAGCACATGGGTGTGGCTGTCGATGAGACCCGGAAGGCAGGTCAAGCCCGAAAGATCGATGACCTTGCCATCCTGCGTCGCATCTGAGCCCGGCCGGACCGACACGATTCGGTCCGCGCGCACCTCGATGAGCGTTGGGCCGTGCGTCTTGCCTCCCCGCCCATCCCATAGCCCGCCGCAGCGCAGCCACGTCGAGCTGACCGCGGGTGCGGGACCGGGGGGTGCTTCAGCCTCCGCAGCCGCGGAGCCGAGACCGCCGAGACCGACGATAAGTTCAGCGATTGCGAGAGCCGCCACCCAGCGCAGACCGCGGGCTCGAGCGGCGACGCCGAGCCGGCAGTCGGGAGGGAAACTAGTCATTTTGGGGTCGCCGTTGTAGCCAGCCGGTCGCCGGGTGCCTCCCTATGATATCTGGTGCCGTCGGCATGGCAACGCCGAAACGCTAGCGCTTCTTAGGGCTTGGGCGTCGAGGCCTCGTGCGTCTAGGGTCGATCATCGAGGGCTCGAGCATCTAGGGCTTGAGCGCGTAGATGTCCAGTTCGCCCACGGCAGGAGTGACGCTGCCGGTGTTGCTGCCGCGAGTTCCCACATACACCTTGCCGTTGGCCACGGTGGGCACGGTAAATTTGATGGCGTTGCCCGCCTTGTCGGCGGCGTTCGCGGCACTGTTCCACAGAGACGTCGCGACGTTGGTGGCGTCATAGGCATACAGCACCGCCGGAGCGCAGCCCGGTGAGTTGTGCGTGCAGTAGTTGCCGGTATCCAGCCCCCAGACTATCCCGTTGGCCGTTCCAGCAGCCGATACCGACGGCGTGCTGCCCGGCATTGGATATATATGGGAGG
>Ga0137412_10002585_pt1 | contig 14294 bp, 12 predicted proteins | sample CZODoug2_1_16fun_FD_122160 | JGI IMG/M metagenome (GOLD analysis project Ga0137412, IMG submission 122160) | Vadose zone soil fungal communities from Angelo Coast Range Reserve, California, USA - CZODoug2_1_16fungal (Hybrid Assembly) | ecosystem: Environmental > Terrestrial > Soil > Vadose zone... | reverse complement strand
GGGAGAGACGATGGCTGGCGATTCGAGTCGTTCCAGTTCAGTTTACGGCAGTGTGGCTGAGCCCTGCACGGTAGTTCTCTTTGGTGCCTCGGGAGACCTCGCCAAACGCAAAGTCATTCCCGCCATGTACGACCTAGCGATTCACAACGGCTTAGGCCCACGTTACGCCATCGTCGGGTTTGCGCGTACGCCCATGTCCGAGGACGCCTTTCGCACCTCCCTGGGCGAAGCGGCCAAGAGCATCTCTGAGGTCGGGCCCATCGATCCCAAGCAATGGGGCGAATTCGCCACTAACCTTCACTATTGTCCCGGGGACTACGGAAACGAGGAATCTTACACGCAGCTCGCCAAGCGGCTCGCGGAGGTCGAAGCAGCCAAAAACCTTTGCGGCAACCGCCTCTTCTATCTCTCCACTCCGCCGGAAGTTTATCGAGATATCGTTGAGCATCTCGGCCGCGCGGGGCTCTCTCGCCCGTGTGCGCCGAATTCTTGGGTGCGCATCATCATTGAGAAACCTTTCGGACGCGACCTGGCTTCAGCTAAGACTTTGAACCAAATTGTTCTCAACGTTTTCGACGAGAAGCAGGTCTACCGCATCGATCACTACCTTGGCAAAGACACGGTGCAGAACCTGCTGGTATTGCGTTTTGGCAACGGTATCTTCGAGCCTCTTTGGAACCGCAATTACGTTGACCACGTGCAAATCACCGCGTCGGAGACTCTCGGTGTCGAGCGCCGCGGCGGTTTTTATGAAACCACCGGCGCGCTCCGCGACATGATTCAGAGCCACGTTCTCCAGCTCACCTCCCTGGTGGCCGTCGAACCTCCCGCTTCCTTCGACGCCACCGCCGTGCGCAATGAAAAACTGAAAGTTCTCCAATCTATCCGTCCTTTCGATTTGGAAATGGTGGCGCAAGCCGTTGTTCGCGGACAGTACTCTCCCGGAAAACTTGGTGATAAGCCGGTGCCCGGCTACCGCGAAGAGCCCAATGTGAACCCAGCTTCCAAAACTGAAACTTTTGTCGCCGGCAAACTCTTGATCGACAACTGGCGCTGGGCCGGCGTTCCCTTTTATGTTCGCACCGGCAAGCGCCTCGCCAAGCGCAGCACGGAGATCATGATCCAATTCCGCCGCGCCCCTCACATCGTCTTCCGCGAAAAGGAGATTGAGCCCAACCGCCTTATCTTGAATATCCAGCCCGACGAAGGCATTTCCGTTTCTTTCGGCGCAAAGCGCCCCGGCACGGAAATGCGCATCGGAAATGTCACCATGAATTTCAGCTATCGCGAGGGATTTGGGGATGCCTCGCGCAGCGCCTACGCCACGCTCTTGAACGACTGTGTCCGTGGCGACGCCACGCTCTTCGATCGCGGCGACAGCGTCGAAGCCGCCTGGTCGCTCGTGGATCCCATCCTTGACGTCTGGAGTGCCGCCAAGAGTGCCACTGTGCCACAATATCCTTCCGGAAGTTGGGGCCCCAGAGAGTCCGATCTTCTGCTCGAACGTGAAGGCAGACAGTGGTACAACCCATAGATGCTACAATTGGTTCATTAAATCGATTCAGAAGACTAAGCGGAGGGGACATTTGATCCTCGCAGGGGACGTTGGCGGGACGAAGTGCAATCTGGCGCTCTTCTCCGAAAAAGGCGGCAACCTCTCGCTCGCCTTCCGGCAGCGCTTCGCCAGCAAGGAGTTCGCGCAATTCGAACGCATCGTCAAGGAATTCTCGCGCCAGGCTGCTGATCATCTTGGCGGCGAGCCCATCGTTGCCGCCGGATTTGGCATTGCCGGCCCCGTCATCAATGGCCGCGTGCGTGCCACCAATCTTCCCTGGATTGTGGAGACTGCCAATCTCATTGAAGTGCTCAGCGTCCCTCACGTCGTCCTTCTGAACGACTTGGGCGCCTGGGGTCACAGCCTCGAGCATCTTCCGCCGGAAGACTTTTGCATTTTGAACCCTGGCACTCCCGAACCTGGAGGAACTCGCGCGTTGCTCGCAGCCGGCACCGGCCTGGGTGAGTCGATTCTAGCGTGGGATGGCGGCCGCTACCGCGTTGTACCCTCCGAAGGCGGACATTCCGATTTCGCTCCGCACACCGAACAGCAAATCGAACTCCTACGCTTCATGCGCCGCCGCTATCCTCAAGTGAGCTGGGAACTCATTCTTTCTGGCCGCGGTTTCCGTACCATTCATGAATTCCTTGCGCCGAAAGTTATGCACGCAACGTTTGAAGATCCCGATGCCGACCCCGCTCCGGAGATCACTCGCCGCGGCTTGGACAAGTCCTGCCGCGTGTGCTCCGACACCTTGGATCTTTGGACCGCCATCTATGGTGCCGAAGCCGGAAATCTCGCGCTCAAAGTTCTGGCGCTCGGCGGCGTTTATGTCGCTGGCGGCATCGCCGTAAAAATCCTCGAGAAAATGAAAGACGGCACCTTCTTTCATGCCTTCAAGGACAAATGGAAATTCGAAGGCCTCCTCAGCAACATCCCCGTTTCCATCGTCCTCAACGAATCCGCCCCGCTCCTCGGCGCTGCCTACGAAGCCCTCGCCGCCATCGACAAGTAGCCCTTTTTGGAGTGCGGGAGCTTGCTCCCGCTTTTCCGTCAGTCGTCGCCATCCCCACCAAGGCGTTGAATCCCGTCACTTCCTATTTCGATTTTCGAATTTCGTCTTTCCCCTTTGCAGAACTAAATGCGTCCCCACCGTCATTCACGCGCAACACCCCGTTCCAGATTGCTTCCGAGCTTAAGCTGACCTTGCTACGCTTACTCCAGTGGCCCTCCTCGAAGAAAAACTCGGCCCCTGGAAGCCCGTCTCTAGCCTTGCAGGAATAGCCTGGCTCAGTTTCTACGCTCTTTTCCTTCTATACGCCTTCACCAGCCTCTCTGGCTTCCTCTTTCTCGACTATGCCAATCTGATCATCCACGAAGGCGGCCACTTCTTCTTTAGTTGGTTCGGCGAAACCATCCACATCCTCGGAGGAACCCTTGGTGAACTCATCGTCCCTCTGCTCTGCGCCGCCTACTTTTTCTTCCAACGCGAAACCACCGGCTTCGCCTTCTCGATCTTCTGGTTCTTCGAAAACTTCCCTTACATCGGCACTTACATGGCCGATGCTCGAACCTCCGTTTTGCCTCTCGTCGGCTCCGATGAAAGCGACTGGACCATTCTCTTCACTTGGTGGGGCATCCTCGCCCAGGACCAGAAAATCGGCGCAATCATGCGCACCCTCGGCTACCTCGGCATGCTCTCTACGATCGCCTGGCTCGTCTTCCGCCTCCGGCATGACGCCGGACGAACTCGCGCTCGCGATCCTCGCGAAGGCTCCGCCCCATTCTGATTCACGCGATTCGCCTTTGAACCTTTCAATTGTTTGTTAGACTAGATTGTTCGATTCTTCATCGAGTTGGCCCTGCGCGACACTCCGCGCATTTCACCGAGAGGCCAAGGAGCTAAGTATGAGCAGTGCCGTCACCACTCAAGTCACCGACCTTCAGAACTACGTGAACGGCGCCTGGCGTAGATCCGCCGCCACCGAATACGTGGACGTCACCAACCCTGCCACCACCGAACTGCTGGCGCGCACTCCCCTTTCGGCCGTCACCGACGTCGACGCAGCCGTTCAAGCCGCCGCCGATGCTTTCCCAGCTTGGCGCCGCACTCCTCCGGGCGAGCGCGTCCAATATCTCTTCAAACTAAAAAATCTCCTCGAAGAAAATCTCGATGATCTGGCCCGCGTCATCACGCTCGAAAACGGCAAGACCTTTCCCGAAGCACGCGCCGAACTCCGCCGCGCCATCGAAAACGTCGAAGTCGCCTGCGGCATTCCCATGATGATGCAGGGTTACAACCTTGAAGACGTGACTCCCGGCGTTGACGAAATGCAAATCCGCCAGCCGCTCGGAGTCGTCGCCGCCATCGTGCCATTCAATTTTCCCGCGATGGTCTCGTACTGGTTTCTCCCCTACGCCATCGCGTGCGGAAATACCTTCATTCTGAAACCGTCAGAGCGCGTTCCTCTTTCCATGCATCGCGCTTTCGAGCTTTTGGAAAAGACTGACCTGCCTAAAGGTGTCGTGAACCTCGTCAACGGCGGGAAAGAAGTGGTCGATGCCCTCTGCGACCATCCCCAAGTCCGTGCCATCAGCTTTGTCGGCTCTACGCCCGTTGCCAGGCATGTTTACACACGATCCGCTGCCAGCGGCAAACGCATGCAGTGTCAGGGTGGCGCAAAAAATCATGTCATCGTACTGCCCGACGCGGACATGGAACTCGCCACCCAAATCATCAGCGATAGCGCGTTTGGCTGCGCCGGGCAGCGCTGCCTTGCGGTTTCCGTCGCTGTCACCATCGGCGAAGCTCAAAAATCCTTCCGCGATTCCATCGCGCATGCCGCCTCTTCCATTCGCGTTGGCAACGGCCTCGACGCCGGTATTCAGATGGGCCCAGTGATCACCAAGGAAAGTAAGCAACGCATTGAGTCCCTGATCACCGCGGGTGTCGGCGAAGGGGCAAAGCCCATCCTCGATGGTCGCAACACCAAAATCCCCAAATACGAATCCGGAAATTTCGTCACTCCCACGGTTCTGGACGGTTTGCCCTCCAACAGCCAGCTTGCCAACACGGAAATCTTCGGTCCCGTGCTCAGTTTGGTCCATGCCAATTCCATCGACGAAGCTATGGAATTCCTCCGCCGCAATCCTTATGGCAATCAGGCGTCGCTCTTCACAACCAATGGCTCCGCCGCGCGCAAATTCCGCTACGAAGCCCCCGCTGGAAATATCGGGATCAATATCGGCGTCGCCGCGCCTATGGCCTATTTCCCCTTCAGCGGTTGGAAAGAAAGTTTCTTCGGCATCCTTCACGGCCAGGGACGCGACGCCGTCGAATTTTTCACCGAATCGAAAATCGTCGTCGAGCGCTGGTCGCGCCAGGAAACCCGCAAGTTTTAGTTATGCTGACCAAACCTCTCCGCCTCGATGTCCACGAGCAAATCGAGTGTGCCCAGACGCTCGCCTCGCACTTTTACACTGATCCAGCAATTCTGCAAATCGAGAAGACCCGTATTTTCCAGCGCACTTGGCAACTCGTTGGAACGCTCAGCCAGTCCTGCGGAGAAGTAAATGGCATGAAGCGCACCATCGCCGATCCAGAAAGTTTTTTCACCGCCGATGTAGCCGGTGAACCAATCATCGTCGTCCGCGACAATCGGGGAGAACTCCGCGCCTTCAGCAACGTTTGCCGCCATCGCGCCGGCCCGATCGCTCTGGGCAGTGGCTGCAAAAACGTCCTGCGTTGCCAATATCATGGCTGGACCTACTCACTCGACGGCCGCCTTATTGGCACGCCAGACGTCGAGGGCGTCGAATTCTTTGACCGCAGCACCATGGGCATGGTGCCGCTGCGCTGCGAAACCTGGGAACAATTTATTTTCGTGAATTTCGATCTGAAAGCCGAGCCACTCTCAACCTATCTAGGTCAAATTCCGCAACAGACAAAGGGATTGCAATTCGAGGGTCTGCAATTCGCCGAACGCCGCGATTACATCATCAACTGCAACTGGAAGGTCTACGTCGACAACTATCTCGAGGGCTACCACATCCCCATTGCCCACCCCCGCTTGATGAAGGAAATCGACTACGCCCAATATCGCACGGACACTTTCCGCTACTACTCCCAGCAATTCGCGCCAATCCGGGCGATGAAAGCTGAAGACGCCGTCGAACGGCTTTACGCTCCAGGCGCCGGGCCGCAGCAAGCCCTCTACTTTTGGGTCTTTCCGAACCTGATGCTCAACATTTATCCCGACAACATCTCAACGAACGTAATTGTGCCTCTCTCCCACGAAAAAACACTCACCATCTTCGAATGGTTTTTTCACGATATCGCTACGGCGGAGAATCAACAGCGCATCAAGCGCTCGGTGGCCTTCAGCGATGAAGTCCAGCAGGAAGACATCGGTCTCTGCGAAAATGTTCAGCGCGGTTTGTGCTCTTCGACCTATGACCGCGGGCGTTACTCGGTGAAGCGTGAAAATGGCGTTCACCATTTCCACATGCTGCTTGGCGAATTTCTCGGTCAAGTCTGACGGCACACTCCACGAAAGGGAATTGTGATCGTCATCATCATGGGCACAACCGGCGCCGGCAAAACCACCATCGGTACCCTGCTTGCCGCGCAGCTCAACTGGCAATTCGCCGACGCCGACACCTTCCATCCGCTCGCCAATATCGACAAAATGTCCCACGGTATACCGCTCAATGACGCCGACCGCGCTCCTTGGCTCGAAGCCATGCGCAAAGCCATTCTCGAATGGATTGCTGTTGGCAAAAACGTCGTTCTCGCGTGCTCCGCCCTTAAGCGCGACTATCGCAACGAACTTCGTCCCAGCCCCGAAGTAAAAATCATTTATCTAAAAGGAACTTACGCGCTCTTCGCCGAAAGAATCCGCCATCGCCACGGCCATTTTGCGGGCGAAGCTATCCTGGCGGACCAGTTCGCCGATCTCGAAGAGCCCGATGAGGCCATTACCGTCGAAGCCGCGCTGCCGCCGCAGCAAATCGTCGCTGAAATTCGCAAGCAACTCGCATTGGCTGAAGATGCCCCGCCGCTTGCTGGAGCAAAACTCTAAGGTTTCGCGGGAGCTGGCTGCGGCGCTGCAGCCGGTGCGTTAGGCGTTCCGAAACTCACCTTGGGAACCACGCGCGCGCCTTCTTCCGTCTTGAAATAGGCGTCGTTACGCGCGAAACCGCCCATGCTCGCCACCAAGCTGTTCGGAAACAACGCAATGAAAGTGTTGTAATCCTGCACCGTCTCGTTGTAGCGGCGGCGCTCCACGGCGATGCGATTTTCCGTGCCCGCCAGTTCGTCTTGCAGACGCAGGAAATTCTCGTTGGATTTCAGCTGTGGATAGTTTTCAGTCACGGCAAGAAATTTTACCATCGCCCTATCCAACTGTCCGTTCGCCGCAATTTTTTCCGCAGGCGTGCCAGCGCTCAAGTAAGCCGCACGCGCTTTGGCAATCTCTCCAAAGACCGTCTGCTCCTGTGCCGCAAAGCCTTTCACCGTTTCCACCAGATTGGGAATCAAGTCCGCTCGCCGTTGCAGGACGACGTCCACCTGCGCCCAGGCTGCGTTCACCGCCTCGCGCTTTACGGCCATCTGATTCCTGCGGCCGATGAACGAACTACCGAGCATCAGCGCGATGATCAGCAATACTGCCAGAACGATTAGAGCTATTTTCATATCCGCCTCGAATTATTGAATTTACGAATGAGCATTCTTCACGCGCCGCCATTCCCGCTTGGGAAAATGATGCTCCAGCGCGTCCAGGGTTTTCTCCAATGCTTTTAGATACGCACCATAGACCGGAACAATTTCGCCGTGAAATTCTCCCTTCTCGCGAAGTTTCAGCAGCGCGTCGAATGCCGTCATGCTCGCCCCTGTTAGGGTTGCTGCTCGCGCAACGATATCATGCGCCGCCACGGGAGGCTCTTCTCCAAAAGCAATCACTGTATGTCGCAGCAGCGTCAGCACTCCCGAAAAAGATTTTCTCAGCACGGGCGCAAGTTCTTTCGGATCTCCCGGAGCGCGCAGATAATGTTGCCGCAATTTTAGCAGCGTCGTTCGCAAATCATGCTCAATCTGCACGCGATGCAAGTTCATCGGCACTTCAATTGTCGCTGCGGCATCCGCTCCGTAGAGCACTCGACGCCCGTGCTTCATATCCAGGATTTCAATGGCGAAGACATCCGCGGCATGCTTTAGCTCATCCTCGGTAAAAAAAAGCGGCGCTGGTTCTCTCTGCTCGACGCACCACCATTTCACCACAGGTGCCAGTCGCCCTAGCTCCTCCACGCTCAACGAGTGGAGAAAGCAAACTACATTGAGATCCGAGTGTCCTTCGTGAAAATCCCCGCGCGCTGCCGACCCGAACAGAATCACGCACTCGAGGTTCGTCGCCCCAAATTCCTTCAGCCTGCTGACCAGCTCTTTCAGTCTTGCTTCTGTTGAGAGCATTTCGCAACCATCCCTTTCCTCAAGCGCTACCAGCTTCCCGAAGCGCCTCCGCCTCCACTGCTGCCTCCGCCAAATCCCCCAAACCCGCCACCGCCTCCTCCTCCGCCAAAACCTCCGCCACCCCAGCCTCCGCCTCCCGAGCCCCTGCCACCGTTACTTGCCAGCATACCTAACAGAAACCAGAGACAGCCGCTGCCGCCTGATCCACGCCCACCTCGCCCGGAGAGACTTCCAATAACGCGCAATAAAATAATCAGACCAAGAAAGACCCAAAATACCGGGAATCCGGTGTTCCCCCCGCCATTCCGACTTCGGACGGCGGGCGGCAGTCCATTCAACGTAACGCCAGCATCATCGGCAATGTGCTTGGCCAATTGGTGGGTGGCGACCACGGTCGCCGTGCCGTAGTCGTTCGCTCGTAAAAAAGGCACCATTGCGCGGCCAGCATCTCCGGCCCGCGCATCATTGATCACCGGCTCCAGTCCATAACCGACTTCGATGCGATACTTGCGCTCGTTGGGCGCGACCAGCAACAAGACTCCGCGATTGTCTTTTTTGCTTCCGACTCCAAGTTGTTTGAAGAGGTCCACGGCATAATTCTCGACGCTTTCGCCCTCGAGCGACTGCACGGTCACAATCGCCATCTGCGCGCCAGTTTTCTGCTCCACTTCGGCGCACAACGCTTCGAGCCGTTCTTTCGCTTCCGGGCGAATTACACCGGCCAGGTCACTCACGTAACCGGCGGGACGAATCTTCTTGATGTCTTCCGCCGTGCAGAAACTTGCGCTGAATAAGAGCAGGCAGGGAAGCAGCACAGCTGGAATGAGAGAGATTTTTCGCATGCAGTGTTCGAAGCAGCTGCTAGGTGACTATAGGGCCAGCTTCGACCCGCTGTAAAGCGGAGTCAGCCGCCTCCATTCACATTTTCATCCGCACGATTGCAGTTGAATGAAGTGATGATAGTCACCGGAATGCAAGTGTTTGCGATCAACGCTGTTCTTTTGTCCTGTTTCAGTCAAGCCAACCTTGCGAGTGCGGTGAATTGGCACCTATAATCCATTGTCTTTGCGAAGGCGCCCGCCGCACGTGCATCAGGAGGATCCTTGCCGGTAGGAACCGCGTTTCACGAGAGAACGCTCGCGCTGTGCGAGAGCCTGAACTATCGCGAATGGTCGGGCTATTACACGGTCAGCGTTTACGAGATGCATCACGAGCACGAGTACAATGCCATCCGCAATTCCGCCGCGCTGATCGATATTTCTCCGCTCTTCAAATACTGGGTGACTGGCCCGGACGCCACGAAGTTCGTGAACCGCGTCATTTCGCGCGACATCAATAAAGTGGCAGTGGATCAGGTCATCTACTGCTGCTGGTGCGATCCCGAAGGAAAAGTGATCGATGACGGAACGATCACGCGGCTGGGCGAGAACGAGTATCGCTGGACGGCGGCGGATCCGAGTCTGCGCTGGTTTCAGCAGAACGCGCTTGGGCTGGACGTCGCCATTGAAGATATTTCCGAGCAGACTGCGGCGCTGGCGCTGCAAGGGCCGACGTCGGGGAAACTACTTCATGAAGCGGCGGATGCGAACATCACCAACCTGAAATATTTTCGCGTCACGCACGGAAAAATTGCAGGCGTTCCCGTGGATATCTCTCGAACGGGCTACACCGGCGATTTGGGATTCGAAGTTTGGATGCCCTGGCGAGACGCAGTAAAGGTTTGGGACGCGCTGATTGCAAAAGGCAAAGCGTTCGATATTCATCCCGCGGGAATGATCGCGCTGGACATCGCGCGAATCGAAGCCGGCCTGATCCTGATCGAAGTGGATTACATCTCGAGCAAGAAAGCACTCATCGAATCGCAAAAATATTCTCCGGCAGAAATCGGGCTGGGCAAGCTCGTGGATTTAAAGAAAGAAAACTTTGTAGGGCGCGAAGCGCTGGCACAAGAAGCAAGAAAAGGCGCAAAACGCGCCCTCGTTGGCCTCGAAATTAATTGGAATGAGGTTGAAGCCCTGTACGACAAGCTGAAAATGGCGCCTCAGGTGCCCAGCATGGCCTCGCGCGTGGCCGTGCCGGTATATCGCAGCGGCCGCCAAATTGGCAAGGCCACCTCCACGACCTGGTCGCCCACGCTGAAAAAGATGATCGCGCTCGCCTGTATAAGTCGCGAGCATTCCACAGCTGGCACCACGCTGAACGTCGAAATGACGGTGGAAGCCGTACGACACACAGTTTCAGCGAAAGTGGTGCCCATGCCATTTTTCAACCCGCCGCGCAAGACCGCGGTCCCGGTTATTTGAAGTTCGCCGGCTCGACTATTCCGAATCAGACGGGCCTGAAAACAAAGCGCTGATATACCGCTCAGGGGCTGCAACAAATCTGCTCATGAGTTGGAAAGGCTGGCTTTCGCGATATCCAATTTTGTGAATGTTTCCATCGTTAAGAGAAAGGATTTGTGCATCGGGGTAAGCAAGTAAGATCGCTGAATGTGTAGCGATTAGAAACTGAATGTTGTTATTGTCGGTCAGCAAATCGCGCAGTAAGACGAGAAGGCTCAGTTGCCGCTGGGGAGACAACGCAGCCTTGGGTTCATCCATCACGTAAAATCCGGAACGTGTGAAACGGTGTTGCAATAGGGAAAGAAACGATTCTCCATGTGATTGGGCGTGGAGGCTCTTGCCGCCGTAACTGCCCGACATTCCCGCAGAATCGACGAAGGTCGCGACATTAAAGAAGCTCTCCGCCCTCAGGTAAAATCCTGAACCAGTTCGAATTGAAAAGCCCACCCGCAGAGCCTTCACTAGCGGATCAATGTCACTTAGACTGTCGGTGGATTCAAACGAGAAGTTTCGGTTTCCACCTTCCCCCCGAAGCCATAATGAGCGGCGATTGCCTCCAGGAGTGTTGACTTGCCGGTTTTGTTCTCGCCGACGAAGAAGCAAACCTGTCTTGTGATCGCAAGGGTTTTGAACGATGCGATAGCAGGAATACTGAAGGGATACTCGTCCCACCCTTCCACACGCTCGCGTATCAGTTGGACCGTCTTGAGTCGAGTCATTGGAGGAAGTCTCGCATATTTATTGCGTCATCCATACGAGTGAGCTTGACTTCAGTTTGCAGCGGCAAACTTTTCCGCTGAAACCAACAGCCCGTCCAACGCCACCCGATCCAGTAATTTCCCACGTATCACCAGCGCACGAATCTTCTTCGTATTGCCAATATCAGTAAGAGGATCGGCATCGAGAAGGAGAAGGTCCGCGAATTTGCCTTGTTCGATCGTGCCTTGCGTTTGAAGTTTGCCAAGGAACTCGGCTGGATTTCTTGTGGCGGCTTGAAGAGCCTGCATCGGAGTAAGGTCCGCTTTGACAAGGAAGGAGAGATCGTCGTGAAGGCTGGAACCGGGAAAAACATTGGGTGCGGCAATATCGGTGCCGGCCATGATGCGGACGCCGGCAGCTTGCATTTTGCCAACGATCTGGAGTGAGCGGTTCACAATTTCTTCGCGCAAAGCAAAATCCGGCTCCGAATAATTGTCCAACTGTGCATGCAAGCCCTGAACCCAAATCTTGCGCACATTCTGGGGAACGTATTGCATCCGCCGGTCGCGCCAGAGATCTGTTCTTGGCGTAACAAAACCGAGATGAACCATGATGGGGAAAGTGGGAACTTGCCAGGTGCCGTTCTTTAGGAAAGCTTCAAGAAGTGCTTCGGCCTTTTGCGGCGAGTAGGTGTCCAAGAGTTTGCGGCGCCATTCGCGGTCCCGGGCACGTGCCTGCGCTGGCGTTTCGCTGGGTGCACCGGGAGCAAAGCGGGCGCGACGTAGCTCCTCTTCTTTCAAAGAACAAGCAAGCAGGACGCCGGTGAGATGCTCGATGCTGGCCTGCCCCGCTTGTGAGGCTTCGAGAGCGGAAACGCGATCGGGGACATGGCCGGCAAAACGAATGTGCAGCAACTTACTCTCCTCCGCGATAGCGAAATACGCTTTGCGATTAAGGCGCGACTGCGTTTTGATGAAGTCCACGCCTTCGATGGCTAGCCGGTCGACGGCGGCGTGCGCTTCTCCCGCGGTCTTAACGACGATGGACGGTTGGTAGGCAGGCGGATCGCCATCGAGATAAGGCCCGGTGAAAAAAATTTGCGGCCCAAGGCGAATGCCACTCGAAATTTCAATGCGTAAACGGGCCAAGTCTTCGACGTTACCGCCCATATCGCGGACAGTAGTGATGCCGTTGGCAAGAAGAAGTGGAATGATGAACTCACGGCTGCCACGGGGTTCGCCGGCGCCGGTGAGGTGAACGTGCATGTCGGCAAGACCAGGGATCAGGAATTTACTGGTAGCACTGACGACTTGCGCGCCGCGCGGAATAGCCGTCGAGCCATATGGTCCAAGTACGGCGACTCGCTCGTCGATAATAACCACCGTCATGTCCTGTCGCGGCTGAGCGCCAGTCGCGTCAATGACGGTGACGCGAGTGATCGCCAGAACGGGCTTACGCGAGGAGGAACACGACCAAATCATGCTGCACGCGACCACGACAACAAAGGTTGTAATCGCGAGCAGCTGTTTCATGTGCCGAGCCTTATTGATTCAGCCGGTTGTATTTTTTCAGTACTTCCCGGAGTTTTTCGTGAGGCAGCGCCATGACCTTGTGATTCTCGATGCCGGTCATAGTTTCCGCGGCAACCATCGCATTGATGATGGCCTCCTCGGTGGCTTGCACAGTAGCAGCGAAGACGGGCCTAAGCTGATCGTTGGGCAACATTTTCAAATCGATGACGTGGTCGGCTGTGGCCGCGCCGGAATTGGCGGTCGAGAAGGCGATGAAGATGTCGCCGGAGCCGTTGCCGGAGATGCTGCCGTTGCGGCCGAGCCCCAGCGAAACCCGGCGCGTGAGGCGTTTGAGTTGATGAGCGACGAGCGGCGCGTCGGTCGCAACAACGACGATGATTGAGCCGTGGTCGTCGCTTACGAAGGAAGTGCTTGCGTAAGGATCATCAGCGGCAATTTCTCTGCCGACCGGAATCCCAGCAATGCGCAAATTGGCTTTCGTGCCGTAGTTGCATTGCACAAGAATTCCAACGGTGTATCCGCCATCTTTCGTCTCCAGCTTGCGCGAAGCCGTGCCGATTCCTCCCTTGAATCCATTGCAGACCATTCCCGTGCCCCCGCCCACGTTGCCTTCCTGAACGGCGCCGGAAGCTGCGGTATCGATGGCGTGCAAAGCGTGCTCGGCCTTTACGTGGAAACCGTTGATGTCATTCAGCCAGCCATCCCAAGTTTCCGCGACGACAGGCAGCGACCACCAATAACCGGTCGGATCCGGCTGACCGTGATTGACGCGCCATTGAATGACGGCATCGCGAACGACTCCCACGCTGTGTGTGTTGGTGATCATCACGGGGCCTTCCAGAAAGCCGGACTCTTCCACCCAGGTCGTGCCGGTCATTTCACCGTTGCCGTTCAGCGACCACCAGCCCGCGAAAACGGGATTGCTCATCGAATCTTTTCCACGCGGCAGCACAGCGGTCACTCCCGTTCGTACCGGCCCCTTGCCAACTTGCAGCTTTCCCTCGCCGGAAATTAGCGTCGTGTGCCCGACGGTGATTCCAGAAACGTCAGTGATAGCATTGAATGGGCCCGGTGTGCCGTCAAAAGGGACGCCGAGATCGCGCGCGCGCGGCTTGGCCGGTGCGCTGCCTTGAGCTGAGGCCAAAGAAATTACCGCGAGTGAGCAAAATAGTACCGCCAGCGCGCGCATATACTTTGAACGAATCATTGGTGGTTCTTCTCCCAGGAAGATTGCGCGGATTTGAGCAATCTCGTGTTTTTCTGCACAGCTTTTTCGAGCAGCACAGTTTGCTCGCGCGCCAATTTCCAATCCTGCTTTTCCACGGCTTCCGTGAGCCCCGGAAATTCCAAGTGTGCGTAGGTGTAGCGCGAAGAATAGAGAAGATGCTGGAACCACGGCCGGCCTGGAATCCCCGCAGGATCGAGCCAGTTGGATTCGACTTGCATCAGTTGTTCATTCAGGCTCTGAATCTTTTCCGGCGTTGCTGAGACTGGAAAAGAATCCCGAGCGAAGGCCTTGCGCAGAAGGTCGCCCGCTTTTTCAAACTCCGCGATGCGAGCGTGAAGCCGTTTCAATGAGAGACGCTTTCGCTCTATTTTGTTTTTCTGTTCAAGATCGCGCAGAAACTGTTCGAGCGCGGAGGCATTGAAACCAAAGTCAAACGGCAGAAGGTCCGCGTTTGCCAGGCGGAGCGTGA
>Ga0137412_10002584_pt1 | contig 14302 bp, 11 predicted proteins | sample CZODoug2_1_16fun_FD_122160 | JGI IMG/M metagenome (GOLD analysis project Ga0137412, IMG submission 122160) | Vadose zone soil fungal communities from Angelo Coast Range Reserve, California, USA - CZODoug2_1_16fungal (Hybrid Assembly) | ecosystem: Environmental > Terrestrial > Soil > Vadose zone... | reverse complement strand
ATGCCGCCCACGGATGCGGTACTTTATTCACCGTGGTCCGATGCAGGCTGAGCAAGGCGCGAAGCTCGAGCGAGCGGGAGCCGTGACGCTGGGCGATCTCGACCGCAGTCGCGAAGGACTTCTCGCACTCGATCGACAAACCGTGGATGGCCGCTGATCCCACAAACGCGAGTCGGCTGTACGTGACTTACACCGACTTCGATTTTTCCGGTGTTCGTTGTTCCGCCGACATCCGCTACGCGATCGAGCTCGTCTCGTCGGCCGACGCCGGAGTTACGTGGTCATCGCCGGTGACCGTGCACGAAGAGTGCTTCTTCGCGAGCGGCTTCAACAGCGTGCAGGGGTCGAACCCGGTCGTGGCCCAGGATGGCACCCTGTACGTCGGTTACGAGTTCTACCCCGGATCGGTGCCGAACAATGAAATCCACCTGGCCAGATCGACCGATCACGGGCAGACATTCGGCGCGCCGGTCAAGGTTTCCAATGTCTGGCCGAACGGAAACTTTGGGCTTTTGCAGGGGAGCTTCCGCAACAACGAGTTTCCTCAGGTGGCCGTGGACCGCAGCAGTGGCTCCTCGCAAGGAACGGTTTACGTCGCCTGGTCCGATGGAATCAATAACATCGTCCAGGACCTGCCTATCTTGTTCGGAGCCTACGCGTATCCCGACGTCATGGTGGCGAAGTCGGTCGACGGCGGTCAGACGTTCACGGCGCCGACGGCGGTAAGCCCGCAGTCGCCCACTTTCACGGGCAGGGGGCGCGACCAGTTCTTTCCGGGTCTTGCGGTGGACAGGAGAGGATACGTGGGCCTCTGCTACTACGACCGCAGGCAGGAACCGGTCAATACCGCCATCGATCGGTACTGCTCCTTCTCGCAGGACCACGGTGCAAGCTGGCAGGAACAGCGGGTATCGCATGCAGGCTGGACTCCGGCACATGCTGCGGATGGGGTGATCAACCTGTCCTACATCGGCGACTACGATGCGCTGACCAGCGACTTCCTGCTGCAGCACAGCGGGTTTTTCGGAGCGTTCGAAGTGCAGACCGACGGAAACCCGGACGTCGTCACCGCGAGCCAGGATTGAAAGCGATCGCATTCGGCCAGACCGCGGGCTCCGCTTAGTTGTGCCGATGCCGGCCCGGTACGAAGAAATTGATGTCCAGTGTGCTCGCCTCGGCCTGCGCGCCGGCGCGGCCGACATGAAGGAAGTCGGGCGTGCCGTTCGGGTCGCTATGCGTCGCGTACTGCGGGTACAGGATCGGGTTGCCGAAGGAATCCGTGTTGTTGGGGTCCGCGGTCACGGTGAAGAAGTCGGCAACGCTGTCGAAGCTGCCGGGGGCGCGTATGAACGCGTTGATCGTGTTGTGCGCCTGGTAGGTAGCCTCCGTCGTGCCGGCCTGACCGACATTCGAGATCACCGTCGCGCCGATCGCGTTGATGCCGAGTGAATGCAGTTTCGCAATCATGGTCTGGAACGACGCGATGCTCTGTGCCGGCGGAATCCCGTCGCCGAAGTCGTTCGTGCCGTCGTAGAAGACGACGTCGCTGACGCCGCTGACTCCGAGCACATCGCGGTTGAAACGCTCCGGCAGTACCTGCAGCAGCGGACGGGTCTGGCCTGGCTGGTTCGGGATGCCCGCGGTATCGCCGCCGATGCCCTCGTTGACGACCGAAACGTGGCGGCCATAGGCAGCATGCAGGCGTCGCGACATCCAGTTCAGGAAGCGGTCGTTCTGGTTCGGGCTCGTGATCGAGCCGTCGACCGACGAACTGCCCGCGCCGACCAGGACGCGGGTGTCGGCCGGCGCCATCACGTCGACACCGTCGACGAAAAACCAGGACTGGGTCTCGTACGGAAACGCCGCGTCGGAGTCGTCTTCCGTGTGATCGCCGCTATTGGGTGCGGCAAGGAAGGACTCCTGCAGCGCGGTGCCGTGGTAGGTCATCGGGCCGCTGCTGCCCGGGATATACATCGAGATCGCCAGATTGCGGCCTTCGAGCACAGGGCTGATCGATCCATCCTCCCCGTCCTCGCCGTGCACCCAGCCGAGTTGTACCGGGTCGCTCCAGACCTCGGCGCCGGCCGGTACGTTGACCGCGGTGTTTCCGGCGAACGTCAGCACCCGGTTCGTACCGGCGACGGTGGCGCCCGAAAAGGATTGCAGTCCGATCGCGACCTTGCCGAAGGTGACCGCTTGCGGACCCCAGGTATTGGAGAGACGAACCCGCATCGTGTCACCCCACAGATCGGGCTTCAGGATCATCCGCAACGTCTGGTTGTGCGCCTGCGGCACCGCCGGGGCCGTGAACGGAAACGCGAAGTTGACCAGGGCCGCCGCGCTACTCCCCTGCCAGGTATTCACCGGGGAAGTGGTCCAGGTGGCGACCCACTTCGTGCTGTCGTTTGTCTGTGCGTAGACCGCGTTCAACAGGCCGACCGCTGCGGTCGCGGTTATTCCGATCGTGACGCAGCGAATCCAGGCTCTTGCTGCGCTCGGGAATGCAAGTCTCCTCGCAGTGGAACTGCGCGTCATGAGCATCTCCTTGTTGTCGTTTATTGAGTCCGAGGCGGCGTAGATCCAAACTGAGGGTCTTGCGTCTCAGTTTGAACGAGGCGCCGTCACGGCCGCGCTTGGCGGCGCGATTCTCGCATCGTGCTTTCCTCGCCAGCAATACTGGAATTGGCGGAAACGATACGACCGCCCTTCTTCCAAGCGTTCGATCGTTCATCTTTCGTTAACTCGGTCCCGCGCTCGAATTGGCGACGTTCAAACGCGGCGAAGCGGCCATGGGTCGCGACAGAGAGGCAGAACCCTTTCTGCCGCGAAGACTCCTGATCAGACCACGCTGCGCTCCGGCATCGAGGCGGTGCGCAAGCGCGCCGCGTCCCGACCGGGTGGTGCCCCGAACTGGCGGCTGTATTCGCGGCTGAACTGCGAAGGGCTGTCGTAGCCGACGCTGAACCCAACGGCAGCGACGTCCTCGGATTCCGCCAGGAGCCGCGCGCGAGCCTCCTGCAGGCGAATCTGCTTCTGGTACTGAAGTGGGCTCATCGCGGTGACCGCTCGGAAATGCCGATGGAAGGAAGAGACGCTCATCGCCGCCAGCCGCGCCAGGTCCTCGATCCGGAATGTCTCTGCGTAGTGGACGCGGATCCAGCGGATGGCGTGGCTGACTTGCGAGAGCCGGCTGTCGGCCAGACCGATCTGGCGGACCATGGCGCGCTGTTCGCCGGCAAGAAGCCGCCACAGGATCTCGCGCTCGACCATGGGCCCAAGCACGGCAACGTCCTGTGGCCGGTCCAGAAGGCGAAGCAGACGTACCAGGGGTTCGAGCAATTCGGTCGTGGCGTCGCTCACGCCCATGCCCGCGGGCTCCACTGCGGCGTGATCGCCGGCCGCCATCTCCAATACCAGTGTGGCAATGGCCGCTGGCTTCAAAGTCATGCCGACCGCCAGATAGGGTTCCTCGGCGCTCGCCCGGATGACGTGGCTGGTGATCGGCAGGTCAACGGACACGACCAGATACTGACCCGCGCTGTACTCGAACACCCTGTCGCTGAGCACCGTTCGCTTGGCGCCCTGGGCGATCACGGCGAATGTGGGCTGGTAAACGTGGTGGGCGGGTGCCGTAGGAACGTCGGACGCCGTCACCCGGACCCCGTCGACAGCCATGGCCGTCTTTCCAGGCTCCGCGTGGCGAGCGATCAGCGTGCGAAGTTCGATGAGCGGCTCCACGCTGCTATTCAAACAGCAGACCTCACGAAGCGCAAGCCCAAAGCGCACGATACGCTGATGGTTGGCAGGATCATGCAAGAACTTGGGAGCATCGGTCTATCGACGATGCACCGCAATACGCTTCAATGACGGCTCAGCAGTGATGGAGCCAACGATGCAGAAAACGTGGTTTATTACGGGCGCTGGCCGCGGGCTAGGTGCACAAATCGCGAAGGCCGCAATTCGGTCCGGGGATCGGGTTGTCGCCACCGGCCGAAGGCGAGAAGCTGTCATCGAGGGCCTGGGCCCCGACAACGATCAACTGCAGAGCGTTGAGCTCGACGTCACCGATGCGGGTCAGGTCAGAGTCGCCGTGCAAGCCGCCCTGTCACGATTCGGCACGATTGATGTGCTGGTGAACAACGCCCGCTACGGGCATCTGGGATTGTTCGAAGAAGATACGATCCGCGACACGCAGGCCCAGTTCGCCACGAATCTGTTTGGTGTCTTCAACGTGACCTGGGCGGTGCTGCCAATCATGCGTTCCGCTCGCAAGGGACGGATCTTTAACATCTCGTCATTTGGCGGCATCCACGGCGCAGAGTTAGGCCCACTGCACCGCGCAAGCAAGTTCGCGCTTGAAGGCTTCTCGGAGTCTGTATCGAAGCAAATCACTCCGTTCGGACTCTTTGTGACGATCGTCGAACCAGGTCCCGCCAAGCGCGCGGAGGCGATCGTGCGTTTGGCAAGCGAAGCCGCGCCGCCCATGCGCTTTCCCGCAGGATCCATTGCTGTCGGCGAGGCCGACGCAAAACTCGCTGGCATGCGATTCGAGCCCGACTGCCGGCGGCGACTTTGCGTGAGCCCCGACGGCAGCTACGCCACCCGGTAACTTGAGCGGCCCGCCTTCGCGCCATTGGATCCGGAAGGCCGGACTGCAATCGGCCGGCCTCCTCTTCCCGAGCCGCCGGCATGCGCGCGACCACATTGGCGCCCGTCACTACGCCCGTGTCCTGCGAACGTGGATCGTTCTTCGCCACTGCGCACTTGCGGTACTTGGGAGTCTGGGTTCGCCCGCCTCCGTAAAGATCCCCTTGCCAGGCCCCAAAGCGTGGCGCTAAATGCCCCCATGGGGAGGCTGGCCGTTAAAGGGCCGCTAAGAAGAAGACCGCCCGGAGGCGGCAGCGCGAAACGGCGGCCGGACATTCGTGGTCCGACCCGAAGCCGTGATTTAAGATAAGAACCTCCCGGAAAGAGCGTTGAAAGCCCCCGATGAGGGCGGTATCGGGTATCGGGGTATCCGCAGTTCGTGCCGGCCGGCATGATTGCTAGGCGCTATTGGAGTCGCTAATGATGCTGTGCTGGAGGCTAATAGATTGAACTTCGTGACCTCGATCAGCATCGGTGTTGTCTGCGCGCTTTCGGCTGGTGCAGCTTCGGCACAAGCAAGCTGCGACGATCTGCGCCGGCAAGTCCAAGCGATGCAGGCCGCCGCTCAGGACCAGCGCAGCGGCGCCGCGCAGATGCGCAAGGAAGCTTCGTCTGCCCGCGGAAAGTCGACTGACTACCTCCAGGCCGCCAAAGACTACGAGGAGGCGGCCCAACACTTCGAGAACGCGGCTGCGCTATATCAACAGCAAGTGGCGGCCTGTACCAGCGGGGCGACATCTTCCAAGCCACCACCCATTGAACACACAGCTCGGGAGTCGAACACGACCGCGCCTTCGATCATCGAGGTGCGTTGGGGTGACACCTTCTCCGGCATCGCGGCGACGATCACAGGGGACGCGCGCAAATGGCGGGAGCTGTACGACCCGCAAAACAGCCATCTGGAAAATCCGGATCTGATATATGCCGGTTCGCATTTCGAACTGGTGCGTCAAGCGACAGGCGCGCAGTACTTGCGCCTTGTGGAGGCCCAGGGAGGAACGCCGGTGGCCACGGCAGGGGCGGCCGCGGAGCGGGCTTCGGCGGCACCGGCAGCCGCGGCGCCTGCGTTGGCGCAAGCGTCCCGCGACGAGCCCGACACACTGGTCGTGGGGGTGCTGCCGAACATCAGTGCCGAGAAGCTGATGGCCCAGTACGAGCACATGAAGCACTATTTGGAGACGCTGAACAAACAGAAGATCTCGATCAGTACTTCCCCCAATTTCAAGGCCTTCTTCGAAAGCACGATGAATGGGGATTACGACCTGGCGGTCAGCGCACCACATTTTGCGCGAGTCGCCCAGCTCGATCGCGGTTTGATCCCGCTGGTCATCTACGAGCCGCGCATCAACGCGCTGTTGATCACGCCCGCCGACCGGCCGCTCGCCTCGGCCGCCGAACTGCGCGGTAAGGTCGTCGCGTTCGCCAATCCGCAGTCGCTGGTCGCCATGTACGGGCTGGCGTGGCTCGGGCAGCAGGGCCTGCAACCGGGCAAGGACTTCGAGGTCAGGGGCCCGCGCACGGACCTTGGGGTCGGACGCATGCTGCTGACCGGCGAGGCCGCCGCAGCCGTCATGAGCAACGGTGAATTCCGGGCCCTTCCGCCGGAGGAAAGTGCGCGCCTGAAGATCAGCGACACGATTGCGCGCATGCCGAACTTCGTGGTTCTGGCGAACCCTCGTTTGAACCGCGGATTGGTGGAGAGGCTCAAAACCCAGCTCAAGGGATTCCTGGCCAATCAGGACGACGGGGCGGCCTTTGCCAGTGCCACCGGCATCACGGCCATGAGCGACGTGGACGAGGCGCAATTGCGCGAGCTGGACAGCTACGTCGAGCAGACGCGGCGCGCGATGGGCATTACCAAGTGAGCATCATGACGCCCACTCGACGTGCGACTGACTCGCACTTTACTGAATGGGCACGGTCGATAGCGGCCGACACCTCGCGACCACGTAGCGAGGACTTTCGGGCTGTCGCAGGCGACGATCCGCGCCCGCTGGGCGGCGATTTTCAGACCTTCTTCAATCCGTTCGAGTCGAGGAAAGTGCGCGGCGCGCTGATCGATCTGCAGTCGCTCGAGTGCAAAGTGACCTGGTCGATTGCGGATTGTGCAGTCGTCGCGGAAGATCGGTCAGAGCGTGGATGGAATACGGCGGCCTCGGGTTTTGCCAAGGTCGTGGAGCAACTCTCGCAAGCTGCGATCGGCGAGGTGTCCGTGAAGCAGGTGGGTTTGCAGCGCTGTCTGTATTTCTGGCGCATCAGACCGGGGATGATCGTAGTCGCCGAAGTAAGCGGCCTCGGGCGATTGCCTGCGTCCGATGTCGAGCCAGCCCTCGTGAAGGAGATTTGCAGCGCGGCCATGAAAGTGCGCGAGACGGCAGCATTGCGGGGACGCGAAGCAGCCCGTATCGCTTCTTCAAATGCCCAGGCTCGGTCTCGCAATGCGCGCCGGGTCTGGGTCAGGGCCGGCTGGGCGTCCGTGGTCTGCTTGCTGGCATGCGCCGCGTTCGGCGCCTGGCTTTTCGCAAGTACCTCCTTGGACATATTGCGCGTTCGCACCCTGATGGACGCTGCGGTGCTGCGCAGCCTGTCCCTCGCGTTGGCGAAAAGCGACTATGGCGAGGTTCAGGAGATGTTGTCGACGTACGGCGACAGCGGCTACTTCTCGCAGGCAGCGGTGAGCAACGCCAAGCAGCGGGTCATTGCAATTGCCGGCCACTGGCCGAACGTTCAGATTGGAGAGCCGCCGCCCGATCAGATTGCGCGTGCCGCGGAAACTTTTGACTTGCGGCTTGGCCCCGAGAATCTCGGCCAGCTGCTGATCGCGCAGGCGAGCACGACCCCACCGAAGTTGGCCAGGAGCGGCCTTCACTCGTTACGCGCCGCGAGCGCGTGGCTGTCGAGCGTGGCTTTGATCGCAGGGCTGACGCTGTCCGCGTTTCTGCTGCGGATGTCGCTTTTGGCTAGAACCCCAAAAGAGGGGCAGGACGCCGTTGTTGAATCCATTAAAACATGAGGGGGGGTTGCCATGAAACGCGCGGAGCAGAGTCACCGATGCACCCGGACGATGACGGGTCATGCAGAGCGACAGTTGCGACGTTGGGGAATTGTGCTGTTCGGGACGGTTTGGCTGGCGGCGTTCGTGTTCCCCGGCTCCGCGCGTGCGAACGTCGTCACTGATGTCAATAATGCGCTGCTGAACATCATCCAGAACACTTCGGGCGCGCTGGTCGACGGACCTCCGGAAGTGGCGCGTGAGATCGCGCTGATCGATGGGGCAATGTTCGACGCCGTGAACGCTGCCTCTGGAAGCCCCTATATGCCAATCGCTTATCACGGCGGCCAAGTGTCCGGTGCCTCCGCCAACGCGGCAGCGCTGCAGGCCGCGTTAACCGTGATGAACAGCCTCTATGGCCCGTCGTCGCTGTACCAACAGTTCGGGGGCGTGACCGGTGCCACCTATTACCCTTCGACCCCAGCCTACGCAAATACCACGGTCGGGCCGACCCTCGCCCAGGTGAATGGCGTCAAGGTGCAGATCGGCATGATCAATGCCGAACTCGCGGCGCTCGGCACCAGCGCCTCGATCACGGCCGGAATCTCACTTGGCACCGCCGTTGGCAACGCGATGCTGGCGCTGAGCGCCAATGACGGCGGCAAGGCCGCAAGCCTGCAGACGCTAACTCCGTTCGTCCCCACCAACGTAGGCACTGCAGGGGTCTACGTGCCGCCGAGCAACCGCCCGGCGATGACCCCGACCTGGGGCACTGTGCAACCGATGGGCATCAGCAGCGCGACCCTGGCGGCCCTCGAGGCGACGATCCCCGTTGCCTACGTGGCGACCCACCAAGGCCTTACCTCGCAAGCCTACGCCCTGGAGGTACTGCAGACGGAATGCCAGGGCTCCGGCACCGCCCTGCCGAGCAGTGTCGCGAGCACCTGCCGCGCGGCGGGTTTCGCCTCGGAGAGCGCCGCCGAAGCGCAGGCCGCGCTGTACTGGAATGACCCCGGTGGAACGTTACAGCCGCCGGGCCACTGGCTGCAGATCGCCGACACCATTGCAATCCAGAAGAACCTCAGTCTGCTGGACACCGCGGCCGCGACGGCCACGGTCGGTCTCGCGCTACACGCCGCCGGCATCGGCGCCTGGGCGATCAAATACCAGGAGGTGGCATGGCGGCCCGTGACCGCCATCCAGGATTGCGCTGCTTGGAGCCCGAACTTCACCAGCTGCGATGCGATTTGGTCGTCGCTGATCGTGACACCGCCCCATCCCGATTATGTCGCCGGCCACCCCGCCTTCAGCGGCGCCGCCGCAACCGCGCTGGCCGCGGTCCTCGGCACCGACCGCGTGACGTTCGTTTCTACCTCCACCACTTACTGCAACGGCGGCACGACGGCGCGCAACAGCCTGGGAAACGTGATGTCCTGCACGCTTAATGCGGTGACCTACTCGACGCCGACCGTTTGCTCCAATGGCGCAACGGCCATCTATGACGGCGACCCGGTGTCGCCCACCCTGATCGCCTGCACGCTTGGCGGCGTTGCCCAGTCGGTCACTGGAGGAGGTTGCAACAATGCGGGCAGCCAACCCGTGCTCAATGCCAACTACGCGGCCAACCCGCTATATAACGGCAGCCCGCTGATCTGTGTGATCGCGGAGACCTATCCGACCCTGTCTCAGGCGTCGGGGGGTTTCCTGGGAGCGGAATTCAGTCGAGTGGTCGGCGGCATTCACACCCCTGCCGCGGTCGTGCAGGCGCTGGCGCTCGGCAATGCCATCGGCACCTCGATGACCGCTCCGATCGCTCTCGACCAAACGATCAACGCAACCGGCACGAATGCGACCATTTTTTCGTGGCCGCACACGATGGGCACTGCAGCCAATGGCCTGCTCCTGGTCGGAATCTCTTGCGGCAACGGCGCTTCGGTGCTCGGCGTGACCTACGGCGGCCAGCGGCTAACGCGACGCCTCGCCCAGAACGGACCGGGGAACCAGAACCGTATCGAGATCTGGTATCTGCTCGCCCCGTCGTCGGGTACCGCGACCGTCGTTGCGACGCTGTCGAACGCAAGTCACCAGGTGCACGGCTCGGTGTCGTTCACGGGCGTAAACCAGAGTCAGCCCTTCAAGGAATCCGCCTCGACGAGCGGCCAGAGCACTACGGCCTCGCTCAACGTAACCGACACTTCATCCAATCAAGTTGTTTTCAGCGTGATTGCGGCCAACGAGGGCGCCAATCCGATCATCGTGACGGGCGGGCAGACCGCGGTGTGGGATAACGGCAGCGGGACCGCGAGCAGCGACATCCTCGGGGCCGCGTCCACTGCGCCCGGCAACGAGTCGGGGGTGCCCGTTTCGTACGCCCTGGCAACGTCTCAGCCTTGGGTGCTTGGCGCGGTGGTATTGAATCCGGCGGCCATTCGAGTGAGTCGGGCCCACTAACCGCGATCTCCTGCAGGCCGACGCGCTGACCTCAAGGGGCGGTTACACTTGCGCGCTGAGCCAGCGGGAGTACGACTATGAACAGGGGTCGACAAGACCATTGCCTTCCAAATCGTCCACTGGCGCGAGTGGCATCGCTGCTCGCGCTCGTGTGTTTTGCGGGTGTCGCGCTTGCGGCCGAGGGCCTGACAGCGGTGCGTAGCCCCTATGGCGAGCGGGAGACGATGGACCGGTTCGTGGCGGTAGCCAGCAAAGCCGGGATGAACATCTTCGCCCGGATCGATCATGCGGCGGGCGCTAAGAAGGTCGGCCGAGCGCTGCGTCCGACCGAGGTGCTCATCTTCGGCAATCCGAAGAGTGGAACGCCTTTTCTCGAATGCAGCCAGACCGTCGGCATCGACCTGCCCATGAAGCTTCTCGTGTGGACCGACGAATCGGACCAGGTCTGGATCGGTTACAACGATCCCGCCTGGATCGGCCACCGGCACGGGGTGGAAAGTTGCCCTGCGATCAGTACGCTATCGCAAGGGCTCCGCAAAATGGTCGAGGGCGCGATCGCATCGAGGGAGAAGCGTTGAAACGCATGGCTGGAGCCGGTCCGAACTGCGGATCCCGCCGAACAATCGGCTCGAAGCTCTGAAAGGCAATCGCGTCGGTCAGTTCAGCATTCGAGTGAACTCTAATGGATCGACTGGCCAGAATTGTGGGCGGCAAGGCGCCTTCTGAGATCGATCGTCAGCCCGACGTACGTCTGGTCGGGTCGATCGACGCTTTCCAGCAGGTAGACGTACCGCATTCCGCGAGGCTACGCTGGCGACTCTGTCTACGGCCCACCTATCAGCAGTAGCTCGATTTCAACCAGCCCGCCTTCGCGCTGACGCGCTTCGTCGGGCAGCCTTCGCTGCTGCGCAACTCCGGCTGGCTTGCCAGCCGTAGCTGCGCAGCAGCGAAGGCTGGCGGAGAGAGTGGGATTCGAACCCACGATAGGTTATTCACCTATACACGCGTTCCAGGCGTGCGCCTTCAACCGCTCGGCCATCTCTCCTGTGCGATTGGCGCGCAATTCTAGCCGCTGCCCGCCTCCCGGTGCCGCGACGTGGTCTGGTCGCCCGGATCGCTGGGCGCCAGGTTCGGGTAGCGCACGAAGTCGACCAATCGGACGGTCTCGCCGTCCGGCGCTGCGGTTGCCAGGCTGACCACCGCCATCACCACCAGGCCGACCGGAACTCCGAATACGGCCGACGAAATGGGGGCGATGCCGAACCAGGGCGGCCAGTCCGCCGGGTTCATGCCAAGCAGCCCCTGCAAAAACGCAAAGCGGGTCACGATGTAGTAAACGCACGCTCCGAAACCGGCCAGCATTCCGGCGACCGCACCTTGCCGGTTGGCGCGCTTCCAGAACACGCCCAGCACCAGCGCCGGGAAAAATGCCGCGGCCGCCAGCGAAAACGCCAGCGCGACCATCTGCAGGATGTCGCCTGGCTTCAGCGACGTGACATAGGCGGCCACAACCGCGACCAGCAGCAGCAGCAACTTGGAGATTCTCACGCGCCCCTGGGTGGAGGCGGCATGGTCGATCATCTTGTAGTACAGGTCGTGCGACAACGCGTTGGAGATCGTCAGCAGCAGACCGTCCGCGGTCGATAGCGCGGCCGCCAGACCGCCCGCCCCCACCAGGCCGGTGATCACGTACGGCAGACCGGCGATTTCGGGCGCGGCGAGCACCACGATGTCGGGGCCAAGCCGAATCTCCGACAGCTGAACGATTCCATCGCCGTTGACGTCGGTCACGCTCAGCAGCGAAGGATCGACGTGGCTCCAGGCCGATATCCAGCCTGGCAATTCGCTGAAGTGCTTGCCGACGATCATCGTATAGATGTCGTACTTGACCAGGACGGCCAGTGCTGGAGCCGAGCAATAGACGAGCAGGATGAAGGCCAGCGACCAGAACACCGACTGGCGCGCCTGGTTCACCGTCGGGGTCGTGTAATAGCGCATCAGGATATGCGGCAGTGCCGCCGTGCCCATCATCAGGCAAAACGCCAGCGCCAGGAAATTGACCCGCTTGCGGCTGCGCTCCTGTTCGGCCTTGACCGGATCCGGGTTGCCGCTCCAGAACGGCTCGCCATGAGGCATCAGCGGGGCCGCCCGGGCAGCGTTGGCAGAGAACTCGGCCAACCACGTTGTACGAGCCTCCTCGGGCGAAGTTGGGTACCAGTCCAGCGTCCGCTCCGCTGCCCTGATCTGCGGGATCGGAGCTTGGATCGCACTGAGGTCCCGTACTTTCTTCTTGGCAGCGGCCAGTCCGTTGTCGTACGACTTCGGCAAGGTCTCGATGCGCTCTTTGGCCGCCGCGGCGCGCGCACCGAAAATCTGCCGGACCTCGGTTTCCTTCGGGTCCTTCATCAGTTCCTGCTCGCGCAGCGCCAGGCGCTGCATGACCTGACCGTAGACGAACTGCGGCAGCGGCGAATCGGCGTACTTCATGCCGAGCCAGGCCACCGGGATCAGGTACGCAATGACCAGGATGATGCACTGCGCGACCTGGGTCCAGGTCACCGCGCGCATTCCGCCCAGAAAAGAGCACCCCAGGATCCCGGCCAGTCCGAGGAACACACCGTAGCCGAAGTCAACGTTGATAAAGCGCGTGGTGATCAGCCCCACGCCGTAGATTTGAGCGACCACGTACACGAACGAGCAGATGATCGCGGCCATGATCCCGATGCCGCGCGCGACGTTTCCGCCATAGCGGGCACCCAGAAAATCCGGAATCGTGAACTGCCCGAACTTGCGCAGGTAGGGCGCGATCAACAGGGCCACCAGGCAATAGCCGCCGGTCCAGCCCAGGATGTACGCCAGGCCGTCGAACCCCTGCAGGTACAGTGTGCCGGCCATGCCGATGAAGGTGGCGGCCGACATCCAGTCGGCCGCCGTGGCCATGCCGTTGAAAAAGGCCGGGACCCGCCGCCCGGCGACATAGTACTCAGCGACATCGGCGGTGCGGCTCATGATGCCGATTCCCGCGTACAGGCCGATCGTGGCGAACATGAACGTGTAGCCGATCCAGATCTTGGGCAGCCCCATCTGCTCCAGGGCCCACAGCATCGCCACGAACAGAAGGAAACCCAGCGTGTACCAGCGGTAGTACTTCTTCAGCTGGTTGAAAAAGGCGCGGTCGGAGCCGGCCGGCACGCTCATTCGTCCTCGACCTCTGCGACTCCGTACTCGATGTCCAGGCGGTGCAGCCAGGTGGCATACACCAGGGTCAGCAGCAGATAAATCACCAGGCAGCCCTGGGCCGCCATGTAGAACGAGAACGGCCAGCCCATGACGGTGAAGGTCAGCTCGCGCGCAAAGAAGATAACCCCGAAGGTCACACCGAACCAGACCAGCAACAGCGCGAGGGTCAGTGCGCAATTGCGCTTCCAGTACATGCGATGCCTGTCGCTGGGCGCCATCAGGGTCTGCCGATTCTCCGGCGAGCCGGATTTTGCATCAGGCCGCTGCGCACAGCAGCACGGGAACGCGCCCCATCAACGCTCCCGTTGCAAATGGGCGGCGGCCCAGTTCTCGCAGCCGGCCTGCGACAGATCGCGCATGCAGACCGCTCTCTGGTATAGGCCGCATCCCAGATACGCGGCCAGCATCAACCCGAATGCAAGGGATGCGATGAATCGATCGGGGACGCTTCGAGGCAACAGCCATCGCACCATGTTCAGGGCCGGCTGCGCAACCACCGAGAGCAGTTGAAACACGACATTGCGATGGCGCTCGCGCCCGGCCAGCAGCGCCAGCAACCAGCGCCCCGCCAGCGACAGTGCCGCCACCAGCGCGACCGTCCGCAACATCGCGAGCGCCAGTGCCACGAGGCCACGAGCCCGGTCGGGGATACCAGGCTACTTGACGACCTTCAACTGATCCAGGATCGCCGGATTTTCCAGCGTCGATACGTCTTGCGTGATCGCCTCGTCCTTGGCGATGGAACGCAGCAGGCGGCGCATGATCTTGCCCGAGCGCGTCTTCGGAAGATTGTCGCCGAACCGGATGTCCTTGGGCTTGGCGATCGGACCGATTTCCTTGGCGACCCAGTCGCGCAGCTGCTTGGCGATCGCGGCCGAATTCTCGTCGGACGGGCGAGCCTGCTTCAGCACCACGAACGCGCAAACGGCCTCGCCGGTCAGATCGTCCGGGCGGCCAACCACCGCGGCTTCC
>Ga0137412_10002583_pt1 | contig 14302 bp, 11 predicted proteins | sample CZODoug2_1_16fun_FD_122160 | JGI IMG/M metagenome (GOLD analysis project Ga0137412, IMG submission 122160) | Vadose zone soil fungal communities from Angelo Coast Range Reserve, California, USA - CZODoug2_1_16fungal (Hybrid Assembly) | ecosystem: Environmental > Terrestrial > Soil > Vadose zone... | reverse complement strand
TAGGCATCGTAATAGCCGGAGCTTAAAACGTAAGTCCCGAGAATAACTCGCCGTTTCACTTCCGGTCCGAAACCTTCCTCGCGCGTACGACCATAAAGATCGAGCACGTCTTTGGGATTCTTCGCTCGATATCCATAACGAACCCCATCAAAACGGGCCAGGTTCGCCGAGGCTTCCGCGGTGGCGAGAATATAATAGACGGCGACCGCGTAATCAGTATGCGGCAACGAAACATCGACGATCTCTGCGCCTAACGAATTCATCTGTTTCACCGCGGCGTTAATCGCGGCTTTCACCTGTGGGTCGGTCCCTTCGATCATGTATTCCTTCGGCACGCCCAACCTTACCCCGCGTAATTCGTTTCCGAGCTTGGCAGCGTAATCAGGCACGGGCTCGTTAAGAGAGGTAGAGTCTTGCGGATCATGCCCCGCGAGCACGTTCATGATGAGTGCGGAGTCACGGACGGTTTTCGTCAACGGCCCGATTTGGTCGAGTGACGACGCAAACGCGACCAGACCGAATCGCGAAACCCGGCCGTAGGTCGGCTTGAAACCGACAACACCCGAAAGCGCAGCCGGTTGCCGAATTGATCCGCCAGTATCGCTGCCCAGTGCGCCGAAGGCTGCGTCCGCGGCGACTGCTGCGGCCGAACCACCGCTCGATCCACCGGGCACGCGCGAGAAGTCCCACGGATTGCGCGTCAATTTCATCGCGGAATTCTCCGTGGACGAACCCATGGCAAACTCGTCCAGGTTGGTTTTGCCGAAGGGGATTGCGCCCGCGGCGCGTAATTTTCCAATGACCGTGGCATCGTAGGTCGCTCGATAACCTTGCAAAATCTTTGACCCGCAGGTGCACGGCTGCCCCATCACGTTGATGATGTCTTTGATCGCAACCGGGACGCCGCCTAGCGGAAGATCGACATTTGCCTTCTCTGCCTCTTTGGCGGCAGCGTGCAGGTCGAGCGAGAGATAGGCGCCGATTTCTCCGTCCACAGCTTCGATGCGGGCTCGCAAAGCATCAACGACGTCGCGCGGGGAAACTTCCCGGCGACGCAACAACGATTGCAGATCGGCGATGCTCAGCGCCGGCAGATCCTTCCCCGTCATTCTACGACTTTCGGGACGATAAAAAGGTCGTTCGCCTTTCGGGGCGCATTGCTCAGCGCTTGCTTTGCCGTAAACCATTCGCTCGCCGCGTCCTCGCGGAAAACGTTAAAAATGGGAAGCGGATGCGCAGCTGCTTCGACGCGACTCACGTCTGCCTGGCGAAGTTTTTCAACGTACTTCAGCACAGCATCCAGTTGCTTCTGAAAGGCGTTTGTTTCCTCCTCAGTGAGATTGATTCGCGCCAGTCTGGCGACGTACCGAACGTCGAGCTCCGAAGTCCCGGCCATGATTGTCGCTTACGAATGCAGGTTGCTGATCAGCCAGATAACTGCGACGGCAAGCGCCACCACAAGAAGGAGAAAAATGATTTGACCTTCCCGTCGCTCTTTGCGCAACGAACGAGGGCGCCGGGAACTTCTACTTTCGCGCACAGAAGCTCCGCCTTGCGCCGCTGTCGAGACGCGGAATCGTTTATCGTTTCGATTATTTTTTGGTCCTTGTTCCGCCCGGTCTTTCTTGATCGTTGGTACCTTTGCAAAAAGCCGCTCGAGTTTTTCGAGCCTGCCACGCAGTTCCTCTTCCTGTCGCTCGATTTCTTCCTGCCTGCGGCGAAGCGGCAGGCTGGACTTGGGTGAACGACGAAACAGCGCCATCACTTGCTCGCCAACCAAATGAAAAGAGCAAGGGCAATGGCACCAAAGATAATCAGCGGCAAAGTGAGTGCGACGCCAATCTGGAACCACTGAGAAAATGAACGTCCGCTGTTGCTCTCGTAACCATCGCTCCCGACGTCTGGCAGGGATGGATAGCCCTCATTTCCACCCACTGCCTGCAACCGGCTGCGTTGCTCGCTGTACACCGTGCGCGCCTCATCCACTGTGCTCAAAGCCCGGCTCAATTCCTTATGCAAATCGGACGGGTTCCAACTTTTTGGATCGATCGCTTCGATCAATTCCAGATGCTGACCGAAACCCTCCCGGGCTGCGCGGATTTGCTCGAGCCGGCTTTGCGCGTTGTACGCCTCGCGCTCCAGCACAACGAGCGAGCGAGTCAGTTTATCGGCCATCTCGGAGCGACCCTGCTCCAATTCGTCCTGGCGACGACTTAATTCCTCCAGTTCGCGCTTTTGTTTCTCGATCTGCTCCTGCTGGCGTTTGAGCTGGAGCAGCTGCTCCTGCGCCTTCTGCACTTGCGAGTCCAAATGCTCGGGAGATAGGGATTCGTCCTCGCTTAGTTCGAGCATTTGTTCAACCGGTCGAATTTTTTCTGCCATGACAAATCAGGACTCGCCGTCGGGCTCGCTGAGCCCATATTAAATGCCTCACTTGAAAATTCCAGATATTTCGCTAAACACGCGCGAAAAATTTCGTCTCAACACTTGTTCCGCTGCTACAGGGTGTCATCCCGAAAGAAGTGAGGGACCTCGCCTACGAAGTTTGCGTCACATTGGGTACTCAGCGTAATCGATCATCCTTTGTGAGATCCTTCGCTTCGCGGAGGATGACACCTCAGCGTCAGCGCCCCGGCATCATTTCCAGAAGGAAACCTTTGAAATATTCCGTTTCGGGAATCGTCGGCAGGACAGGATGATCTGGTGCTTGCTCGAACCGGCGCAGGCGTCGCGCAGAACGCCGGGCATCGACAAGCGCATCGGAGACTGTTTGCGAAAATACGGCGTCGCCTACGTGATGCGAGCATGAAAAGGTCGCCAGTAGACCTTCTTTCGAGAGAAGCTTGAACGCGCGCATGTGCAGTTCCCGATAACCACGCAACGCGTCGCGTAATCCGCTCCTGGTTTTGGTAAAGGACGGTGGATCGAGAACGATCAAATCATACTGCGTCCCGGATTTTTCGGCGGCGCGCAGGAACTGAAAGACATCCTGCTCGATCCATCGCACTTTCAAATCGTTCTGCGCAGCATTTCGTTTCGCGGCTGCGATATTCTCGGAATTTTCTTCAACGCCGGTCACGTCCGATGCGCCTGCACGCGCGCAGGTCAATGCAAATGCCCCCTGATTTGTGAAACAGTCCAGTACGCGTCGGTTACGCGCGAATCCGGCAACAGTCCCATAGTTGTCTTTTTGATCGAGGTAGAAACCGGTTTTTTGTCCGTGCAGCAGATCGAGTTCGAAGGTTACGTCTTCGATTTCGATCTCGATTTGCGACGGCGCATTTCCGCGCAAAACGTTCGTCCGCAACTCCAATCCTTCCGCCTTGCGAACCGGCGCGTCATTTCGCTCGATGATGCAAGGTAGCGCATGCCCCTGGCTTGCGTTGGACGCACTCGCAAGCTGGAAGCTCGCGCTACATTGTTGAATCGCATCGGCGATCAAATCTTTTCGCATATCCATCGCCAGCGTGAGCGTCTGCATCACAAAACAGTCGCCGTATCTGTCGATGATTAACCCGGGAAGTCCGTCGCTTTCGCTCCAAACAACGCGGCAAAGCCTTGGGTCGATTCTTCGCCGCGTACGGTATTCTGCCGCTTGTGTGATTCGGCGTTTGAAGAAATCCAGGTCCAAGTCCTGTTTTCGGCGCGAGAAACGGCGCGCCACAATTTGCGACTTGGAATTGTAAATCGCGCTACCGATTAAGTGATCCTTACCGTCCTTGAGCGAGATGACATCGCCGTCTGCCGGGTTCCCAAAGACCTTCAGGACTTCGCTCGAAAACACCCAATCGTGTCCGTGCAAAATTCGCGCCCGCGGCTTAATAACGATTCCGGCCATGAGTTGAAGTGGGGTGTGAGAAGTGAATAGTGAGAAGTAGTTATACTGGCAACTTCTCACGTCTCACATCTTTCGTCTCAGTAACCACCAAAACACATGCAAACCTCACCTCAATCCTCCATCGATCTTCCCGGAATCAAAAAACTACGCAGCGGCAAGGTGCGCGAAGTCTTTGATCTCGGCGACACTCTACTGTTTGTCGCAACCGATCGGATTTCGGCTTTCGACGTGATCCTGCCCGACCCAATTCCGCACAAGGGCGCGGTCCTCAACCAGATTTCAACCTTTTGGTTCAAGCATTTCGGCAACATCAAGAATCACCTTGTGACGGCGAATTTCGAAGAGTTTCCGAAGGAGTTGCAACCCTTCCGCGAGCAGCTCGCCGGACGCTCGATGATCGTGAAGAAAGCGAAGCCACTGGCGGTGGAATGCGTGGTGCGGGGTTATCTTGCTGGATCCGGTTGGAAAGAATATCAGGAATCGCAGAGCGTTTGCGGAATCAAACTGCCCTCCGGTCTAAAACTTGCGTCGCAATTGCCCGAGCCAATCTTCACGCCGTCGACAAAAGCGGAGCAAGGTCATGACGAGAACATCGACATGAAACAATGTGCTCAGATTCTCGGAGATGAAATTGCCAATCGCGTGGAAACGCTGAGTCTCGAAATCTATTCGCGTGGCCGAGAGTACGTCGCGCAGAAGGGAATCATCGTCGCAGACACGAAATTCGAGTTTGGCACGATCGATGGTGAATTGCTCTTGATCGACGAGTGTCTGACGCCCGATTCGTCGCGCTTCTGGCCGAAAGATGAATACGCGGTCGGCCAAAGTCCGCCGAGTTTCGATAAACAGTTCGTCCGCGATTATCTGGAGACGCTTGATTGGAACAAAACTCCCCCTGCCCCACGTCTGCCGAAGGACGTGATTGAGAAGACGTCGGCGAAATACGTTGAAGCTTTTCGTCGGTTAACGGGAAACGAGCTCGTGAACGCATAAAAGTCGTCTTTCAATGGCGCTGTCATGTTGAGCGAAGCGAAACATCTCTGACTGTTCCCGCGAAAGATTGTTCCAAAAATGACCGGAGATTCTTCGCTTCGCCCAGAATGATATTTATGAGATAGCTTGCAGACGGACCCGCCTGTCGATTCAAGTGCTCGCGCGCGACTCATAACGAAAATGCCAACGACCCGGCCCGACATTCTGTTTGTCATGACGGATCAGCAGCGATTCGATACCATCGCTGCGCTCGGTAACTCGCATATTTACACGCCTAACCTCGATAGGCTGGTGCGCAGGGGAATCACCTTTTCAAATGCATACGCTACTTGTCCGATTTGCATCCCCGCGCGTTACACGATCCGTACCGGATGTGAACCGATAACCACGCGCGCCTTTAGCAACGCAAAACCAAAGCCGGCGGCGGGGCAGGCTGCTGAAATGGAAGCGCGTTGCGGGCCCTATCTGGCGCGCACAATGTCGCGTCTGGGATACCGGACTTTCGGAATCGGAAAGTTCCATACATATCCCTGGAATGAAGATGTCGGCTACGAAACTTTATGGCGCAGTGAAGAAACTTATCACCCGCCAGCACGCGAAGGCGACGACTACGGTTCATGGCTGACGCGGGAGCATCCAGCGTTCGATTTTCTGGAGCAACCGTTTGGAGAGCGCACCGAGATGTACTACCTGCCACAGCGAAGTCCGCTTCCAGCGGAGTTAGGCGTCGAATGGTGGGTTGCCGATCGCGCGGTGCAGGAGATTACAAAGTCACAGGATGCCCTGCCTTTTTTTGGGTTTGTATCATTTGTCGGTCCCCACCCACCGATCGCTCCTCCAATTCCGTTTAACCGGATGTACGATCCCGATCGAATGCCGGACCTCGTTCTCGGCAGCATCGAGGAAGATCATCTGGATGAAGAAATTCCCTTCATGCGCCATGCCATTTGGGCGGACGCAATCAACCCCGAGCTGGCGCGAATCGTAAAGGCTCGATACTACGGCGAGATCAGTTATCTGGATCATTGTGTTGGACGAATCCTCGACGCGATCGAGGCGCGACCGAAATCCGATAACGCTCTTATCTGCTTTTTTTCGGACCATGGCGATCTCCTGGGGGACCATCACGGCTGGCAGAAACAAAACTTCTTCGACGCTGCATGCCGCGTTCCTTTGCTGCTTAGTTGGCCGGCGGTACTGCCAAAAGGAACTGTTCGGGATGAGTTGATCAGCCTTGCGGACTTATTCGCAATTGCGACCGAAGCTGCAGGCGAATGCGACGTGCGGGAGGGAACGAATGTTCTGAAATTGGTGCGAGGCGAATGCGCGCCGCGTGAATATCTAATCGGTATGATTGATTCTCCCGGCTCACACGATTTCAAACTCATGGTCGTGACCGATGAGTGGAAATATATTTTCATGGCAAACGGTGGCCGGGAACAGCTCTTCAATCTCAGGCGAGACCATAACGAGCTGTCGAATCGCGTTGCATCTGATTCTAAGATCAGGAATGAGCTGCATGCTTTAGGTGTGCAGGCGTGCCGCGCTCCGGGAGGGGCAGATGCTCTCGACGGCGACAAGCTTCGCGCGTTCCCTTTCCGCGAACGCCCACGGACGCGCATCTATCAATTCGACCGTTCGCGCGGGGTCGTTGGATTTCCCGATCAGCCGCAGGACGCATTGAAGGGTTTCGATCGCGCCACGTTGAAGCGCGTGAACTGATATGGAAACGCCTGGGGAAAGTCTGGGTGTCGGTCTCAAGCCTGGGGATGCGCATTACCGCGCATATGTCGGTCCTCCGGAAGACTACGATTTGATCGCGGCGATGACGTTCAATCTTCTGACCACGCTTGGTCTGCGGCAGCGCCATTCATTGCTCGACGTTGGATGCGGTTCCCTTCGGATCGGGCGTTTGCTAATTCCCTATCTGAATCGCGGAAAATATTTTGGCGTTGAGCCGAATGAATGGCTGGTGAAGGAAGGAATCAAGCAGGAGCTCGGAGAGGCATTGTTGGAAATCAAACGCCCAACATTCTTTTTTTCCGATTCACCGGAGACAATTGCGCAGACGAAAGTCTCATTCGATTTCGCTCTGGCCCAATCGATCTTTAGTCACTGCGGACTGGATCTGATTAAAAATTGGCTCTCCGCAATTTCGCGCTCGCTTGCTGAAGATGGAGCTTTGGTTGCCACATTTTTACCTGGCGACCAGGACTCGCCAGCCAAGGGTTGGGTCTATCCTGAATGTGTGAATTACAGGCCTGCGACGTTGAGAGATGCCGCAGCAGAAGCCGGCTTGCGATTTGAACTTCTGGATTGGAAACATCCCAGGCAAACATGGGCGCTTTTTGCTGCGCCAAAGTTTGATTCTGGCTGGTTCAAAAACAGACCTTTGACCTGGAATGCCGGACTAGAAAAAGCGCTCGCAAAAAACAAAGCCGGAAATGTCGCTCCTGCAGCGCCGGCGGCTTCTGGCGATCTTTCGCACGCAGAAGGCCACGTCTACGATCAGGACGGACTGCGGTCGATTCACAATCATGAATTCATGGACGACCCAGCTTTTCGAAAAGCTTACGAGCGCGGTGTTCGCGCAGCAGGCGACGATTATCGATGGCACTGGCGGGTTCACATCGGTCTATGGGCCGCCGTTTGTGCCGCTCGACTCGAAGGCGACTTCATCGAGTGCGGAGTAAACCGTGGATTTCTCTCGTCCGCGATTATGGATTATTTGAACTGGGATTCTTTGGGAAAACACTTTTACCTGCTCGATACTTTTCGCGGCTTGGACGAACGGTTTGTTTCACCCGCAGACAGGGCCTCAGGCGCGGTGGAGAAGAACCAGAAGAGCTTGGGTTCGGGATTTTATGTACAGGGGATCGAAAAAGTGCGGGCGAACTTTTCTCAATGGAAAAATGTGTCTCTCATCGAAGGATCGATTCCAGAAACCCTGCCCCAGATTCGCGCGAAGAAGATCGCCTACCTGCATCTCGATATGAATTGTTCGATGCCCGAGATCGCAGCGATCCAGTTCCTTTGGGAGCGTCTCGTCCCGGGCGCGTTTGTCCTTCTCGATGATTACGCGTATTACGGCTATCTTTCGCAGAAAATTGCGATGGATCAGTTCGCCCAGGAAAAAGGGATCACAATTTTGTCGTTGCCTACTGGCCAGGGGTTCCTGGTGAAGCCGGTCAATGGGTGAGCCATCGCCGAGTTTGGAGATTTGTCCGGTCTGCGGCGGCGACCGGTTCACGAACCAACCAGTGTTGTGGCCGGAACTGGTCGAGCAATGGGAGTTGTTGCCCGACGAAGTCGATTACATCAATCTGCAGCAGGGATTTTGTTGCGCGGGTTGCAAGAACAACCTGAGAACGATGACGCTGGCCGCGGCGATGACCGGAGCGTTCGGATTCGCCGGCAGCTTCAAGGATTTCTGTCGCAACGATCCCGGGATTCGACAGCTCACTGTAATTGAAATCAATCCCGCTAAAAATTTGTCGCCTTTTCTTCAGGCGCTTCCCAAACATGCTCTTCATTCCTTCCCCCAGCTCGACATGCAACGAATGAGCTTTGCGGATTCATCGATCGACATCATCATTCATTCCGACACGTTGGAGCATGTTCCAGACTCAAAGGCCGCTCTGAAAGAGTCCATGCGCGTTCTGAAACCGGGCGGCCATTTGTTTTATACTGTGCCTATTGTTATTGGCCGCTTGACCCGCAACCGGCGCGGTTTGCCTCCGAGTTACCACGGAAAACCGGGAGTGAACCGCGATGATTGCGTCGTGCAAACAGAATACGGCGCCGATTTCTGGGGCGAGATTTTCGAAGCTGGATTTAGCGAGGTAAGCCTGACAAGCTTAATCTTCCCTGCATCCGTCGCGATCCACGCAATTAGGCCCAAAGGCTAAGGCGCGCTTTGCGTCACCGGAAGCTGAAGAAACACTTCTTCTCTTCTAAGAGCGTTGTCGTTCCGAGCGGGGGCGAGGAATCTTCCGCAATTCGTGTTGATCCCACTTAATACGATAGTGTGACACCACCTTCGTAGGCGGGGTCCCTCACTTCGTTCGGGATGACAAGCGTACTGATTATTTGCCTAGTAATTCCGCAATGAGCGATTTCTCTTCCTTCAACTCCGCCACTGACGCATCGATTTTCGCGCGGCTGAAATCATTGACCGGTACTCCCTGCACGATTTCCCATCTTCCGCCACGCACACGAACAGGGAATGACGAGATCAATCCTTCCTCGACATCATAACTTCCGTCCGAACAAACCGCCACGCTGTGCCAGTTGTTCCCTGGCGTGTCGTTGGTAAGCGAAAACACAGTATCGACGACCGCGTTCGCCGCGGAACCGGCCGACGATAGCCCTCGTGCTTTGATCACTGCAGCGCCGCGCTGCTGCACGGTGGCAATGAATTCGTTCTTCAACCATTTTTCGTCTCCGATCACTTCGTTCGCCGGACGATTGTCGATCCTGGCATTGTAGAAATCCGGATACTGCGTTGAGGAGTGATTTCCCCAAATGGTCATGTTCGTCACCGAGCCAATGCCTACAGCAGCTTTGTGTGCAAGCTGCGCGCGGGCACGGTTTTCATCCAATCGGGTCATGGCAAACCAGCGGTCGCTTGGAATTTCTTTCGCGTTATTCATCGCAATCAGACAATTCGTATTGCACGGATTCCCGACTACCAGAATGCGCACATCGGAGGCAGCATTTTTTTCGATCGCCTGACCTTGTCCGATGAAAATCTTGCCGTTAATCCCGAGCAGATCCTTCCGTTCCATGCCCGCCTTGCGCGGGACACTTCCCACCAGCAGCGTCCAATTAATATCGCGGAAGCCTTCATTGAGATCGGCAGTGGGCACAACTGACTCCAGCAGCGGAAAGGCGCAATCGTGCAGTTCCATCATCACCCCATCCAGCGCGCCAAGCGCGTCCGGAATTTCGATCAAATGGAGTGTGAGCGGTTGGTCCGGCCCGAACATCTGTCCGGACGCGATGCGGAACAGAAGCGCATAACCTATCTGCCCAGCGGCGCCTGTTACAGCGACTTTAATCGGAGTCTTCATGACGCAATTAGCCACAAACACCTTGCTGAGCAAAGCGCGAAGCCATGATAGATTGCGGATTGTCCATGTATCCGACCAAGCTAAAAAAGATCATCAACCTCTTCGAGTCGCTTCCCGAGGATGAACGGCGCGAGACGCTCGTGTCCTATGCAGACAATGCGAAGAAACAGGAGCCGCGCGAGGGCGAGAACTTCGAACTCGTCGATGTACGGAAAGATGAGGAGTGCACAGACACGGTGGGCGTTTATCTGCACGTCGATGAAAACGGCGGGGCACACATTCGCATGACGCTCGGTCCGGAAGTGCAAACACTCACCCGTTCCATGGCTGCGATTCTTTGCAAAGGACTCGAAGGCTCGACGCCGCAGGAAATTCTCGATCTCCCGAGCGATTTCGTAACCCGCATCGTGGGAACGGAGCTGGTGCGCATCCGCAGCCAGACGGTCTATTACGTGCTCACGCGCATCAAAAGCATCTGCAAGGTGTGGCTCGACCGGCAACGCATGGCTCAGGTGGCGTAACACAGGCATCTTGCCTGCCTCCGTCGAGCGGGCATCCTGCCTGCCTCGTTGGTGCTGCAGGCTAGAAGCCCGCCGGACCGGTCAGGCAAGATGCCTGAGTTACGTTTCGCGTGACGTTGGCCCGATTTCGTTTACTGTCCGCGCTGGCGCAGATGCCGCGAAATAACGAGCTCAACAAAATTCTGCTGATCGGCTCCGGTCCAATCGTAATCGGGCAGGGCTGCGAATTTGATTATTCCGGCGTGCAGGCGTGCAAGGCACTCCGAGAGGAAGGCTATAAGGTCGTGCTGGTGAATTCCAACCCGGCTACCATCATGACCGATCCAGAATTCGCCGATCGTACCTATATCGAACCGATCACGCCCGAGGTGATCGAGGCGATCATGGAACGCGAAAAACCGGACGCCATCCTGCCTACCCTGGGCGGACAAACCGCGCTAAACGCTGCAATGGAATTGAATCGCAACGGCGCGCTGGCGCGGCACGGGGTGAAATTGATTGGGGCAAACGCTCAAGCCATCGCAAAAGGCGAAGATCGGCAATTGTTCAAGGAAGCGATGTTGCGCATCGGGTTGGATGTGCCGCGCTCTGGAGTGGCACGTTCCCTCGGAGAGATCGATCGGATCGTTGGTGAGATCGGAACGTTCCCGCTCATCATTCGGCCGGCATTCACTCTGGGCGGGGCCGGTGGCGGCATCGCTTATAATCGCGAAGAGCTCGATGCGATCGCTGCACACGGTCTAGATCTCTCGCCGGTCCACGAAGTGCTAATCGAAGAATCGCTGGTTGGGTGGAAGGAATTCGAGATGGAAGTGATGCGCGACCGCATGGACAACTGCGTGGTTGTCTGTTCCATCGAAAATTTCGATCCGATGGGCGTGCATACCGGCGACTCCATCACTGTCGCGCCCTCGCAAACGCTCACCGATAAGGAATACCAGATGATGCGCGACGCCGCGTTCGCCGTGATTCGCGAGATCGGCGTGGAAACCGGTGGATCGAACATTCAGTTCGCGGTGGACCCCGACAACGGCCGGATGGTCGTAATCGAAATGAATCCGCGGGTGTCGCGTTCCAGCGCGCTGGCGTCGAAGGCAACGGGGTTTCCGATTGCGAAAATCGCGGCAAAACTCGCAGTCGGTTACACGCTCGATGAAATCAAAAACGATATTACGCGCGAAACCCCGGCATGCTTCGAGCCAACCATCGATTACTGCGTGGTTAAGGTACCGCGGTTTACTTTCGAAAAGTTTCCGCAGGCGGATCCAACGCTTACGACGCGCATGAAAAGCGTCGGCGAAGCGATGGCGATCGGCCGCACGTTTAAAGAAGCGTTACAAAAAGCGCTGCGCAGCCTGGAGATCAAGCGCTTCGGCTTATGCGGCGATGGCGCAAATAAAGATGTCGATGCTGAGACGCTGCGCTTAAGGCTGGCAATCCCGAACGCGGAACGGATTTTTTATCTAGCCCAGGCGTTTCAAGACGGAATGCCAATCGACGAAGTTTTCGAACTAACGAAGATCGACAGGTGGTTCTTGAGGAACGTGCAGCAGATTGTGGAGGAAGCTGCGCAAACTGGAAGCATGCGCGACCGGTCAGGCAGGATGCCTACGTTACAACCGGCTGCGCTGCTGCGTGCCAAGAAGCTTGGCTTTTCAGATCGACAACTAGCGGTGGCGAACGGAGTCAGCGCGACTGAAATCCGTACAAAGCGGCAGTCGTCAGGCGTAATTCCCACCTACCGCCTCGTCGATACCTGCGCGGCGGAGTTTGAAGCTTACACGCCGTATTACTACTCGACGTATGGGGATGAAAACGAGCGACGTGAAAGTGATAAGCGAAAGATCATGATCCTCGGCGGCGGACCGAATCGCATTGGGCAGGGTATTGAGTTCGACTATTGCTGCGTGCACGCCGCCTTTGCACTGCGCGAACTCGGATTCGAAACCATCATGGTCAACTCGAATCCGGAAACCGTGTCCACAGATTACGACACGAGCGACAAACTTTACTTTGAACCGCTCACCCTCGAAGACGTGCTCAATATTTATGATCAGGAGAAACCAGAGGGCGTGTTCGTCCAGTTTGGCGGTCAAACCCCGCTGAATCTGGCGAGCGGCTTGAAGGCGGCAGGCGTACTGATTCTTGGCACACAGCCCGAAAGCATCGAGACGGCTGAAGATCGACGCTTATTCGCGGCGATGCTCGACAAACTTGGCGTTCGCCAAACCCCGAACGGTTCGGCGACGAACATGGAAGAGGCGGTCGCGATCGCCAGGAAAATCGGCTATCCCGTACTCGTTAGGCCGAGCTTCGTCCTCGGCGGGCGCGCGATGGAGCTCGTCTATAATGAAGAAGATCTTCGGCGTTATATGGCGAGCGCAATTGAAGTGACCCCGGACCGTCCGGTGCTGATCGATCGTTTTCTGGAGGACGCCATCGAGGTCGATGTAGACTGCATCTCAGATGGCGAAACCACCGTGATCGGCGCAATCATGGAACACATCGAGGAAGCAGGCATTCACAGCGGCGACAGCGCATGCGTCATTCCGACGTTCTCATTATCGCAGGAAGTGGTTGATGAAATTTCCGCGGCTACGAGGGCAATGGCGCAGGAGTTAAACGTGCGAGGTCTCATGAATGTGCAATTCGCCGTGAAGGGCAACGACGTTTATGTGCTGGAAGTAAATCCGCGCGCGTCGCGCACAGTTCCATTTGTTAGCAAAGCAATCGGCGTCCCGCTTGCCAAACTGGCCGCCAAAGTGATGACCGGAAAATTATTGCGCGAGCTCGGTTTCACAAAGGAAATCGTGCCGAAACATTTTTCGGTGAAAGAAGCGGTGTTCCCGTTTCTGCGCTACGAAGGCCTGGATATTTCGCTCGGTCCGGAGATGAAATCGACCGGCGAAGTAATGGGCATGGATGTCGATCTCGGCCTCGCTTATGCAAAATCGCAGATGGCTGCGCCGCCACCTCTGCCAAAAAAAGGAAAAGTGTTCATCAGCGTTAAAGACGCAGATAAGGAAGCGGTGATCCCAGTCGCACGGGAGTTTGTGAAACTCGGGTTCGAAATTATTTCCACAAGCGGGACTGCAGATGCCCTTACAAAAGCCAAAATCAAGGTCACCAAGGTCTTCAAAATTCACGAAGGCCGCCCAAACGTCCTGGACCGGATCAAGAATGGCGACATCAACTTCATCATTAACACACCGAGTGGGAAAATTCCGCGCGAGCACGAGGTGGTCATTCGCAACGCAGCGCTGGCCGCGAAGATTCCAATCATGACGACAGTGCGCGCCGCGCTGGCGAGCGCAAACGGAATCCGGTCACTACAAAAACGGAAAGTTCAGGTGCGCAGCTTGCAGGAATACCATAATGAATGACGAAATCCGAATGACGAATGACGAAACAATTCCGAATGACCGAAATGACAAATGCCCAACATTCAATTCTGTGATTCCGAGCGGAGGATGACAATGCCGCTTAACCGTGGCAGTGGTGCTGGAATGAGAATGTCGATTCTAACAGGATTACTGATTGCAGCGGCTGTAGCAGTTTTTGCCGCTGAAGAAAAAAAAGAGGGGACTCCTATGAACTCATCAAACGAAGTCGCTGTGATCAAAACTAACGAAGGTGAAATGGTGGTACAGTTTTGGACTGATGCCGCGCCAAACACGATCGAGAATTTTAAGAAACTGGCACGTCAAGGCTTTTACGATGGAACCATTTTCCACCGCATCGTCAAAGGGTTCATGATTCAGGGCGGCGACCCGAACTCAAAAGACACGGCAAAAGAAGACGCTTACGGACAAGGCGGCCCCGGATACGAAATTAAAGCCGAATTTAACAATCATTCCCACGATCGCGGTGTCATTTCG
>Ga0137412_10002582_pt1 | contig 14307 bp, 13 predicted proteins | sample CZODoug2_1_16fun_FD_122160 | JGI IMG/M metagenome (GOLD analysis project Ga0137412, IMG submission 122160) | Vadose zone soil fungal communities from Angelo Coast Range Reserve, California, USA - CZODoug2_1_16fungal (Hybrid Assembly) | ecosystem: Environmental > Terrestrial > Soil > Vadose zone... | reverse complement strand
GATTGCATCTGGCCGCCCTGCATCGGACCGCCCTGCATGCCACCGCCGCCGCCGCCGCGGTGACCGAACTGTCGACTACCAGGGAATGGCACCTTGCCGTTTTGCTGCTGCCCGGTCTTGGGGTTGTCCTGCTGGTAACCCTGCTCGGGTGCGGCCTGGCCGTTGGCCTTACCGGCGAACTGGCGCACCGGCATGACGCGCACCGCGTGGAAGGTGTCGCCGTCCTTGGTGCCCATCACCATCACGTTCTGACCCGTCGTCACACCGCCGTTGGTCGCCGTATCGGTCGGCGCGGGCACCTTGGTGGTGCCGTCGTTCTTGGGCATCATCCGGAAGCGCTGCATGCCCTGCATGGTGTTGCTGTCGGTGACCCAGTCGTGGGTGTACCCGTCGTCGCTCTTCACGGTGAACGTGTTGCCGTTGACCGCGGTGACCGAGCCGCGCTGCATCTCCTCGGTCTGATAGCCGCCCTGGCCGTTGGGTACCACGTACTCGCCGTGCACCGCCTGCATGGGGCCGGCCATACGCACGCCCTTGCCGTTGGGCGCCATTTGGCCGGGCGCGGCCGGGGTCGGCGTCCCGTTGCCGCCGGCCGGTGCCGCGGTCACCGCGCCGGCCAGCACCGCACCACCGGCCACGACCAGCGCCGTGGTGGCCAGCGAGATGGTCAGCGCACGCCGGGGCACCTTGCGCAGTGCCGACCAACGCTTGTCGGGCATCGGCCCGGCGATCGGCGCCGGGGTGGGCTCGGCGGGGGGCAGGACTGAGAACTCGTCCATGGGGCTCCTCGGCACGGCGTGTTGGTGCCCGGGACCTCCGGGCAGGGCGACACGCCTGTGCTAACAGGATCGGCATCAGGCTGTGCGCACGCTGTAGATCGGATAACAGGTGGTGGTGAGCCAGCGGCAAACTCCAAAGCAGACCCACAGTTCGCGCACATCCGGGCTACAGGGGATCGGGCCCAGAATGGGAGCATGTCGTCGGTGAGCCAGACCGGAGCGGACCGCACCTCACCCGACCGTGGCCGATTGCGGCGCGCGGACGGGTCGGCGGTGCGCGTGCTGGTGGTGGACGACGAGCCCAGCCTGACCGACCTGCTGTCGATGGCGTTGCGCTACGAGGGCTGGGAGATCAGGACCGCGGGCGACGGCGCCGAGGCGCTGCGCACGGCGCGCGAGTTCCGCCCGGACGCCGTGGTGCTGGACATCATGCTGCCCGACATCGACGGGCTGGAGTTGTTGCGCAAACTGCGCGCGGACACCGCGGACATCCCGGTGCTGTTCCTCACCGCCAAGGACGACGTATCCGACCGCATTGCGGGGCTCACCGCGGGCGGGGACGACTACGTGACCAAGCCGTTCAGCCTGGAGGAGGTCGTCGCCCGGCTGCGCGGTCTGATTCGGCGCACCCGCGCGGCCAGCGCGCCCTCGGAGGCGATGCTGGTGGTCGGTGACCTCACGTTGGACGAGGACAGCCACGAGGTGCGCCGGGCCGGCACCGAGATCAGCCTGACCGCGACCGAGTACGAGCTGCTGCGCTACCTGATGCGCAACCCGCGTCGGGTGCTGTCCAAGGCGCAGATTCTCGACCGGGTGTGGAACTACGACTTCGGCGGCCAGGCCAACGTGGTCGAGCTGTACATCTCCTACCTGCGCAAGAAGATCGACGCGGGTCGCGAGCCGATGATCCACACGTTGCGCGGTGCGGGCTACCTGATCAAGCCCGCCGAGCGGTGACGCTCTCCCGCAACCTCCACGCGACCCGCGGCCGGGCGCTGCAGCTATTCGGCGGGCTGCGTGCGTCGGTGGAGCGTCGGGTGCTGCGCGCCTGGAAGAGCTGGGGTCCCGGTCGATGGAGCCTGCGGGCCCGACTGATCGGCGTGGTGGTGATGATGCTGGCCATCGTCAGCATGGTGATCGGCGTGATCAGCGTGTTCGCGATGCACAGCTACCTGATCGGGCAGGTGGACGAGAAGCTGTCTACGGCGTACCTGCGGACAAGGCAGGTCATGACGGATCCACGCAACATCGGCGGGCAGGGCTTCGGGCTCGGACAGGACCCGGGCACCGTCATCGGCCGGATCCGGGCCGGAGAAATCGTGGGGCAGCCGCTGGTGCTCGCCAGCACGGGTGAGTCGGGAACGGTGTCCGGCCACGCGTCGGTCCTGCTTACCGTTCCTGCCGACGCCGAGAGCCACACCCGCGACTTGGGCGGCGACCTCGGCAAGTACCGGTTGCGCGCGATCCCGCTCGGCGACGGCTCGATCGCGGTGACCGGGCTGCCGTTGAAGGATGTGGACGATGCCACGTTCCGGCTGTTCGCCGTGATCAGCGCGGTCGCGTTGGGCGGTTTGATGGTGGCCGGGGCGTTGGGGACCGCGGTGGTACGCCTGACCCTGCGCCCCCTGCACCGAGTGGCGGCGACTGCCCAGCAGGTGTCCACGATGCCGCTGGATCGGGGCGAGGTGGCGCTGGCCGTGCGGGTGCCGGAAGCCGACACCGATCCGCGCACCGAGGTGGGCCAAGTGGGGGCGGCACTGAACGCGATGCTGGGCCACGTGGCCGGTGCGCTGAACGCCCGTCAGGCCAGCGAGACCCGCATCCGGCGGTTCGTGGCGGACGCCAGCCACGAGCTGCGGACCCCGCTGGCCGCCATCCGCGGATACGCCGAACTGTCCCGGCGCAGCACCGAACCGGTACCCGCGGACGTGGCCCACGCCCTGTCCCGGGTGGAGTCCCAAGCCGTGCGGATGACCGGACTGGTCGAGGACCTGTTGCTGTTGGCCAGTCTGGACGCCGGGCGGCAAGTGGTCTTCGAACCGGTGGACCTCTCGATCCTGTTGGTCGGGGCGATGAGCGACGCGCACGCGTCCGGTCCGACGCACGTCTGGAAGCTGGAGCTGCCCGAGGAGCCGGTGTTGGTGCTCGGCGAACCCGCGCGGTTGACCCAGGTCGTGGTGAACCTGCTGGCCAACTCGCGGACGCACACCCCGGCCGGTACCGCGGTGACCCTGACGCTGAGTGCCGTCGGTCCTCGCGCGGTGATGACCGTGGTGGACAACGGCCCGGGCATCCCGCCCTCGCTGCTGCCCGAGGTCTTCGAGCGCTTCGCGCGCGGTGACTCCTCCCGGTCCCGGGCCGCGGGCAGCACCGGACTGGGGCTCTCGATCGTCGCCGCGGTGGTCGCCGCGCACCACGGCACGGTCGCCGTGGACAGCAGCCCCGGCCACACCGCGTTCACCGTGACCCTGCCGTTGATCGCAGCTGACGGTCCCTCAGGAGCGGTGCAGCAGGCGCCCGAGCGCCCCGCCTGAGTCGTCGTCGGCGTCTGCCGGATCGGCCTCACCCGGTGCGTTCGGATCGATCTCCTCGGGGTCCACCTCGGCGTCGGCGTCGGAGAGCAGCGAGCGCACGCTGGCGTTGAGCACGGCCAGCAGCGGCACCGCGAGCAGGGCGCCGGGGATGCCCGCCAGGGTGAGGCCCACGCCGATGCCCAACACCACGGCCAACGGGTGCAGCCGCACCGCCCGGCCGAGCAGCAACGGCTGCAGCACATGACCCTCCACCTGCATGACCGCGATCAGCAGGCCGAGCACCACCAGGGCGGAGACCACGCCGTTGGCCACCAGCGCGACCATGACCGCGACGGTGCCGGTGACGAAGGCGCCCAGGATCGGTACGAAGGCGCCGAGGAAGATCAGCGCGGACAGCGGCACGGCCAGCGGCACGCCGATGATGGCCAGCCCGACGCCGATGGACGTCGCGTCGATCATCGCCACCACCACGGTGGCCCGCACGTAGTGGCCCAGCGCGGCGAAGCCGCGGCGGCCGGCCAGGTCCACCCGGTCGCGGTGCTCGTACGGCACGATCCGGGTCAGGAAGCGCCAGATCCGGTCGCCGTCATGGAGAAAGAAGATCAGGCAGAAGATGCACAGCGCCGCCCCGCCGGCCAGTCGGCCGATGGTCACCGCGGTGTCCAGCACCTGCGAGGCGACCTCGCCCTGATTGCCCTTGATGGAGTCCTGAGCCTGCGTCAGCCATTTCTGCACCTGGGAGTCGGTCAGGTGCAGCGGCCCGGTGGTCAGCCAGTGGTTGATCTTGTCGATGGCCTCGGACACCTGGGCGCGCAGCGCGGGCAGGCCGTTGACGAATCGGGTGATCACGAACGTCAGCAGGCCACCGACCGCAGCCAGCCCGCCGATCAGCACGATCGCGGTGGCCCACGCCCGCGCCACTCCCCAGCGCACCAGGCGGGCCACGGCGGGGGAGAGCAGGGCGGCCAGCAGCAGCGCGATGGCCACCGGAACGACCAGCTCGATGAGTTCGGAGAAGATCTTCCCCAGCACATACAGCGCCGCCGCGATGACCACGAACCGCCAGGCGATCGCCGCGCCGACGCGCATGGCCGGGGGCAGGTTGGCGGCGATGTCCTGGCTCGTCGGCTGGTCGCCGGGCAGCCCCGATGCACGTCGTCGATGTGACACCGGCGGCGTCGTCGGTGTCACCGGACCGCGCGGTGTGGCGGTCATCGGCGTGCATCCCTCCTGGCCGTGATTCATGCCGATCATAGGCAGCCGACCCCGTCGGATGCGTCCGTCCGGGTTATCAACGCAACGTTTCGCGTGTCGGATTCTTCGCACGTCGCCCGTGTCAGATGTGACATGTGGCCCGATTTGCCCACCGGCCGGGCGGCTCCGCGCCTTCCGTTCCATCCATGGTCGCGCCGATTGTCCGTTGTGCCCATCGGACCCCGTTCGGGCCCCCGGCGATCGTGCCCACTGGCGGGGCCCCATTCCCCGACCCACACTGACGACACGCAATCTCCCTGGTCACCGGGGTGATCCGAGCGAGACGGTGCCATCGGGGCGTGGCGTCAAGGGGGGCAGTGGGGTGGACGGGTCGAACCAGCGGACGATGCCGGGCGTGCCGCCGGCACGGGGCGGTGTGCCGATGATCGCCGGGCGCAACCTGGCAACCACGGCGCGCAGCACCGACGACGAAGGCGTGGTGATCGGGCTTCGCCCGGCCGAACAGCGGCCGGTGGGCTTGATCCGCGTCGTACTCGCGGAGAGCCTCGCGCTCTACGGTGGCGCCCTGGTGGCGCTGCTTTCCTACGAGCGGGACATTCAGGTCGCGGCCTCGCTGCGGTCCGACGCCGACGTGGTCACTGCGGTGGTCCGCACCCGCGCCGATGTCGCCATCATCGACGTGGACATGCCGAACCGGGACGGCTACGCGCTGTCCCGTCGGCTGCACGAGAGTGCGCCGCGGTGCAAGGTGCTGATCCTGACCTCCGCGGTCACCCCGGGCTCGCTGCGTCGCGCACTCGAAGCGCACGCGCAGGGCCTGGTGGACAAGGACGCGCCCGCCTCGTGGCTGGCCGAGAGCATCCGCCGGGTGGCCGTGGGCGAGCGGGTCGTCGACCCGAAGCTGGCCATCGCGGCACTGGAGTCCGACGGCCACTGCCTGACCGAGCGTGAGCTCGAGGTGCTGCGCCGGGCCTCGCAGGGCGAGTCGGTGCGCGAGATCGCCTCCAAGCTCTGCCTGTCCGACGGCACCGTGCGCAACTACCTGTCGAAGATCATCGGCAAGCTGGGCGCACGCAACCGCATCGACGCCATCCGCATCGTGCGCGACAGCGGCTGGCTCTAAGCAGTAATCGGAGCCAACGTCTCCAGGACCGCCAGCGCGCGGTCCATGGAGGCGTTGGCGTCTGCGTCGACGGAGCCGACCGCCGGGTCGAAGTTCAGGTCCATGAACAGCTCGGTCACGCCCGCGTCGGCGAATCGCGCCACGTCCGCGGTGATCTGCTCGACGGTGCCGGACAACGGACGACCGCCGGGGGCCGCCGGGGTGTCGGACAGCACGGTGACGCCGCGGCAGATCAGTTGCAGATCCTTCGGGTCGCGCCCGGCCTCCTCGGCGTAGCGGAGCAGCCGAGCGAGCACGTCCACGATGGTGTCGAAGGGCATGTTGCCGCCCAGATAGCCCGCGCCGTACTTGACGGTGCGGCGCAGCGCGGCGTCCGCGTAGCCGCCGATGAACAGCGGCGGATGCGGCTGCTGCACCGGCGCGGGCAGCACCTCACCGGGGGGCAGGGTGACGTACTCGCTGTCCATCGACCCGCCGGTCCAGGCGGCGATCATGGCCTCGAGGTACTGCTCGAAGCGGGCGCCGCGCTTCTGGAACGGCACGCCCATGGCGGCGTACTCGTCCTGCGACCAACCGAGGGATACCCCGACGTTGAGCCGGCCCGCGCACAGCACGTCCAGGGTGGCCAGTTGCTTGGCCAGCAGTACGGGGGAGAACAGCGGCAGCTGCAGCGACGCGGTGCCCAGCCGGATGCGGCTGGTCAGCGCGGCGACGTAGGCCAGCGGCGTGATGGGGTCGACCAGGCTGCGGAACGGCGCGGGCCAGGGCGCGCCCGGCGCCGGGGGATAGTCATTGCGCGGCTTGGCGGGATAGAGCACCCGCTGGGCGGTCCACAGCGACGCGAAGCCCAGGTCCTCGGCCCGGCGCGCAATGGTCGCCTGGTTTTGCGGGGTGGCCCAACTGCCGGCATAGGGAAGTGCGAAGCCCAGCTGCATGGGAGCGAGACTAACTGCGCTATTTGGTCCGCTCGCTATCGCTCGCGGAGCTGCGGTAGACGCCCACTTCAGCGAGGATCTCGTCGGCCATGGCCATCTGACCCATCAGGTTGGGGTGCAGGGCGGCTGCCGGGTTATCGGGGACCATGCCCTCGATCCACTTGACGCCGTCCATCTGGCACGGGTCGTGACCGATGGACGGGCTGTAGGTGTCCACGTAGGTCGCCTGGTTCAGGAACGCGGCCCAGGACAGCATTTCGTTCAAGTGCTGCTGCAGGTCACGCAGGTAGGCCACGTCGGAGTTACCGATCGGCAGCTGTGGCAGGCAGCCAATGCCCGCCGTGGGCGCGACCACCGGGTAGCCCACCACCATCACCCGGGCGTGCGGGGCGCGGTGGTGGATGACCCGCAACGCCTTGTCCACATTCACCGCGATCTTGGAGATGCGCTGCACCAGCACGTCCGGCTCACCGGGTGCCCACTGGTCGACGCAGTTGGGCGCGGCCAGATAGGAGCAGCGCTGGAACCAGCCCATCAGGCCCAGGTCGTTGCCACCGATGCCCAGCGTCACCAGCGTGGTGGCGGCGTCCACCGAGTCCAGTTGTGGCGCGTTGCTGCCGCCGAACACGTTCTGCGCAGCGAACAGGTCGCGGGTGGTGGCCGAACCGCAGCTGGCATCAACGAAATCGGCCACCCGCAGGACGGCGGCGATCTGGCGCGGATAGTTGTTCTGCGTGCGGGAGCAGCCCACCGGCTCGCCGATCGGCATGCCGGTCATCGGTGAGGACGTGTAGGAGTCGCCGAGCGCGACGTACTTCTGCGGCATTGCCGGCGGGGGTGGCGCAGCGCCCGCGTGGGCGGCGCCGGCGCTTGCCGAGGTGACCGCGAGCGCGGTCAGCCCGGTGGCAAGGCGACGGGCGATCAGGCCCATCCGAACCCCCTGAGGTGGCGAGGGTTGACAGTGTGGGCGGTGCTCGCGCACGCGCAATCAACCGCTCGCGGCCACTGTATGCATGAGGTTGTGGCGGGTCGACCCCTGTGCGGGGGGAGTAACCAAGACATTACGGAATGTGGTGATTGGGCCGGGTCACGCGATGCCCAGACCGCCGTCCACGGCATGGTGCACGCCGGTGATCATCGAAGCCCGGCCGGAGAGCAAGAACAGGCACGCCGCCGTGACGTCGGCGGTGTTCGCCATCCGACCCAACGGGTGCCCGCCCTCCCAGGCGGCCCGGGTCGCGGGGTCCATATCGGCCAACAGGGGGGTGTCCACCGGGCCGGGGGCCACCGCATTGACCCGCACTCCCGCTGCCGCGTATTCCAGCGCGGCGGTCTTGGTCAGCCCGAGGACCCCGTGCTTGGCGGCCACGTAGGCGCTCATCATCGGACAGCCGCGAGTACCCGCGAGCGAGGAGATGTTGACGATCGAACCGCCGCCGCCCGCCACCATCGGCGGGATCTCCCGGCGCAGACAGTTGAAGACGCCGGTCAGGTTGATGTCGATGATGCGCTGCCAGTCCTTGATGTCGTAGTCGCCGATCAACACCGGGGGGCCGCCCACCCCGGCGCTGTTGACCGCCAGGTGCAGGGCGCCGAACTCGGCCAGCGTGGCGTCCATCGCTTCCTCGACCCGGCTGGGTTCGGCGACGTCCACGATCAACGGCAGCGCGCGGCCACCAACGGCGCGGATGCGCGCGGCGATGGCCTCCAGGCCGCTCGGATCGAGGTCGGCCAGGGCCACTGCGGCCCCCGCCTCGGCCAGCGCGAGGGCGACCGCGGCGCCGATGCCGGAGCCCGCCCCGGTGACGAACGCGGTGCGGTCGGTGAACGCGCCGACGGGCGCGGGGGTGCGGCTGGGCATCGGTCGCACCTCCGCGGCGAAGAGAATTGGGGGCAAAGGCCCGGTACATGACGATACGTCGGGTTTGTCCCCTCGTCAGGGCCATTCGCGAGAGAAGTTATGGTCGCGGCGTGCAGACCGAGGCCGAGCAGGCGGCCGCGCAGAAGGCGGCCATCGCGGCGGCCTTCGACAACTCCGCGGATACCTACGAGCAGGTCGGGGTGGATTACTTCGCGCCGCTGGGGGCGGAGTTGGCGCGCCGGGCGGCGCCACGCCCGGGGGCCGCCGCGCTGGACCTGGGCTGCGGCCGGGGGCACGTGCTGTTCCCGGTCGCCCGCGCGGTCGGCCCGAGCGGGCGGGTGGTTGGCACCGATCTGTCGGTCCGCATGGTGCAGGCGTGCGCGGCGCAGGCCGCGGCCGAGGGCCTGAACCAGGTGAGGGTGGCGGTGGGCGACGCCGCCGCACCGGACTTCCCGGCGGGCAGCTTCGATCTGGTCACCGCGGGCATGGTGATGTTCTTCGTGCCCGCGCCGCGGGCCGCGGTGCGGGCGGTGGCCCGGGTGCTGCGGCCGGGAGGCCGGTTGGCGATGAGTTCGTTCGGCCCCTCGGATCCGAAATTCGCCGAGGTCATGGGCATCCTCTACCGGCACCGCGAGGGCCCGCCGTGGGAAGAGAACCCGGACAAGCCCTTCGACACCCCGGACGGCATTGTGGCCATGCTGCGCGAGGCCGGGTACACCGACGTCGAGGTCGAGGAGACAGACCACGAGATCCGCTTCGCGGACATCGACCAGTACTGGGCCTGGGTCGGTTCGCACGGCGGCCGGATCATGATCGACGCGGTCGGACCGGAACGTCTGCCCGCGGCCAAGCAGGAGGTCTACACGATGCTGAGGCAGCGTCAGAGCGACGACGGCGGATTGGTGCACCGGGCCACGGCGCGGTTCGCCCTGGCCCGGGTGCCGGGCTGAACCGTGCGGATCCGGGAGGCGACCGAGGCCGACTGGCCGGGGATCTGGTCGTTCCTGCGGGTGATTCTGGCCGCCGGGGAGACCTACACGATCGACCCGGCGCTGCCCGAAGAACAGGCCCGGTCATGGTGGATGCGCCGCCCACCGGGTCGTACCTTCGTCGCACTGGATGACGGGCAGGTGCTGGGCTCGGCCAAGCTGGTGCCCAACCTGGACGGCGGCGGGGCGCACGTGGCCAACGCGAGCTTCATCGTGGACCCGGGTGCCGCCGGGCGCGGGGTTGGTCGGGCGCTGGGTGAGCACGTGCTGGCCGCGGCCGCGGCCGAGGGCTACCGGGCCATGCAGTTCAACGCGGTGGTGGAGACCAACACCGCCGCCGTGGCGTTATGGCGCTCATTGGGCTTCACCGTGCTGGCCACCGTGCCCGAGGCGTTCCGCCACCCGCGACACGGCCTGGTGGGGCTGCACATCATGTACCGGCCATTGACCGGTTGATCGTTCCTAGACTGGGGTGCCGTCCCGCCCGAGAAGGAGCAGTCTTGGCCAGCGATCGCGTCGTCCGCCCCGCCCCGATCAGCGGGTTCCCGGAGTGGCTGCCGGAGGTGCGCCGGGTCGAGCAATCCTGGTTGGACCGGATCCGGGCCACCTACGAGCGCTACGGATTCTGCTCGCTGGAGACCCCGTCGGTGGAGGCCCTGGAGATCCTGCAGGCCAAGGGCGAGACCTCCCAGGAGGTCTACACGCTCTCCCGGCTGCAGGCCGAGGCCGCCGACGCCGATGCGCGCCTCGCGCTGCACTTCGACCTCACCGTGCCGCTGGCCCGCTACGTCGCCCAGCACTTCAACGACCTGGTGTTCCCGTTCAAGCGCTACCAGATGCAGCGGGTGTGGCGTGGCGAGCGGCCGCAGGAAGGCCGGTTCCGCGAGTTCACCCAGTGCGACATCGATGTGATCAACGTCGACCACGTGCCGCTGTCCTTCGACGCCGAACTGCCGCGGATCGTGCACGAGGTGCTCACCGAACTCGAGGTGGGCGGGTTCAGCATCGGCATCAACAACCGCAAGGTGCTGCAGGGGTTCTACGCCGGGCTGGGCATCGCCGACCCGCTCGGGGTCATCCGGATCGCCGACAAGCTGGACAAGATCGGGTCGGATGCGGTCGGTAAATTGCTGGCCACCGAACTTGATCTGACGTCTGGTCAGATTGATGCGTGCCTGGCGCTGGCCCAGATCCGCGGCGCGGATGCCGCGGTGGTGGACACCGTCGCCGGGCTCGGCTCGTCCGGGGCGCTGTTGGACGAGGGTCTGACGGAGTTGGCCTATGTGCTCGGCGAACTCGCTGACCTGCCCGGGGGCAGTGTGGTGGCGGATCTGTCCATCGCCCGCGGCCTGGACTACTACACCGGCACTGTCTACGAGGGCAAGCTCCTCGACGCGCCGGGTTTCGGCAGCATCTGCTCCGGGGGGCGCTACGACAATCTGGCCGGGGAGTTCATCCGCCGCGACCTGCCCGGCGTGGGCATGTCGATCGGGCTGAGCCGGCTGTTCGCGAAGTTCGTGAACGAGGGGCGGTTCACCGAGGGCCCGAAGTCCCCGACCCAGGTGTTGGTCGTGGTGCCCTCCGCCGAGCGACGCCCGCAGGCATTGGCCACTGCGGCCGCACTGCGGGCCCGTGGCCTGAACGTGGAGACCTACCACGAGGCCGCGAAGATCGGGAACCAGATCCGCTACGCGTCCCGCAAGCTGATCCCGTACGTGTGGTTCCCGCCGTTCGACGACGACAAGCCGCATGAGGTGAAGGACATGACCTCGGGCGAGCAGATCGCCGGTGACCCGTCCACCTGGCAGCCTGCTTAGCTCAGGCGCCGGGCCAGTACTCGGTAGGTGTTCGCGCTGTCGGTGCGCCGGGCGATGGCGCCGAGTACCGCGTCCACCTTGTGCATGGCGGCGAAGCCCTTCGGCGCCAGCTTCTGCCAGACGAGTTCGTGGCGACGGCGCCGGGCCGGAGTCTCCGGTTCGGTCAGCCAGGGCAGGCTCGGGTCGCGGCCGATCACCGCGAACAACTGCACCAGCGCCCACGTCGCGTCGATCCCGATGTGCGCCTGCCCTCGGGTGATGCGCAGCGGTTGGAAACCGCGTTCGGCCAACGCGCCGAGCAGGTTGGGCAGCGGAATCATGTGCTGGTGCTGCGGCTGCAGCAGCGGGAACCACCAGCGGCCGAAGGCCGGGGCCAGGTTGTAGTCCGGGTCCGGCATCTCGATCAGCAGGTAGCTGCCCGGCCGCAGTACCCGGGCCGCGCCGTCGAGTTCGGCCCGCGGGTCCCGGGTGTGCTCCAGATAGTGATGCATGCTCAGCACGTCGAACCGTCCGGCCAGCTCCTCGACGCAGTCCAGGAACAGGGCCCGGTGCCCGCGAGCCAACCAGCCGCGCTGTGCGCCGAGTTCGACACCGGACCCGAGATCCAGCCCCTCGAACACGGTGTCCGGCAGCAGCTCCCGGCTGTGCTTGGCGAAGTAGCCGTACCCGGTGCCCACATCCAGCCAGGTTTTCGGCGTGGTCACCGCGAGCACGTCGCGCGCCCGGGCGTGGTTGACCGCGGTGCCGCCGTCGAACACCGGCTCCATCACCTGTTGGCCGAGGCCGTCGTAGAAGTCCCGGTAATAGAAGTCCAACCCCTCCAGAGTCAACCGCGGGTTCTGGAACACGTGCCGACACGTCCGGCACCGGCTCAGCGTGAACACCCCGGGCTTGCCCTGGATCAGGTCCGGCGTGCGCATGCGCACCACCAGGTCAGGTGACCCGCACCAGGGGCAGGTGCGCCGTGGCGGCTCCAGGAACCGCTCGACCCCCCGCGCCAGCTCCGCGGTGTACTGAACGCGGGCATCGGTGGTTGCGGTCACGGTCACAGTCTGCCGCGTGTTCCTCGCTGCGCTCGTCAACACACTTCCATCGCCTCGGGGGCAAGAACGGAAGAGCGTGTTCTTGCCCCGCTCGGCTCAGTCGTGTGTACGGTGCGGCGGTGAGGATCCGCCCGGGCATGCTGCCCGTCGCCGTGGGCTCGGCGTTGGCCATCGCCGAGGCGGCCAAGGTGGTGCGAAACGCGGGTCGCGCCAAACGCCCACCGGAGCACCCGCCGACCGTGACCGAACGGGTCTCGGTGCTGCTGCCCGCGCGCAACGAGGCGCACCGGATCACCCCGACTGTGTTGTCCCTGTTGGCGCAGACCGGGGTGGCGGACCTGGAGATCCTCGTCCTGGACGACGACTCGAGCGACGGCACCGGGGATCTGGTGTTGCGCCTGGCCGACGGTGACCCGCGGCTGCGGGTGCTGAAGGGGAGGCCGCTGGCCGAGGGCTGGAAGGGCAAGCCGCACGCGTGCATGCAGTTGGCCGAGGCCGCCACCGGGTCGGTGCTGGTGTTCGTCGACGCCGACGTGGAGTTCGCGCCGCACGCCATGGCGGCCTCGGTCGCCCAACTGCGCGAGGCTCGGTTGGGGTTGCTCTCCCCGTTCCCGCGCCAGGTCATGGGCTCACCGGTGGAGCGGATCTACCAGCCTCTGGTCAACTGGACACTGATGGCCACCATGTCCCCGGACATCGACCCGGAGACCGGATTGCCGCCGACCGTGGTGGCCAATGGTCAGTTCCTGGTGTTCGACGCCGATGCCTACCGGACGGCCGGCGGGCACGCCGCGGTCAAGCAGGCGGTGCTGGATGACGGCGGGTTGCTGTTCGCCGTGCTGGGCAGTGGCGGCAAGGCCGCGGCGGTGGACGGCACCGGGGTGGCCGCCTGCCGGATGTACTCCGGGGCGGGCGAACTCGTCGACGGCTACACGAAATGGCTGTGCGAGTGGGTGAACTCGCCCCGCAAGGTCATGGAGATCAGCGGCGCGGTGGTGCTGCTGCAGGTGCTACCCGCCCTCGCCGCACTGCGCGGGTCGCGGGTCGGGCTGGCCGGTTATCTCGGGGTGGTCGCGGCCCGCATCACGCTGGCCCGCCGGTTCGGTGAGCCGCCGTTGCCGTACTCGTTCACCCACCCGGTGGCCGCAGTCATGTCCTGCGGATTGATCGTGGAGTCCCGTCGCCGGCAGAAGCGCAACCTGCGCACCTGGAAAGGGCGAGCGGTGTAGCTGCGGCTACTGGTCGGGGTCCGGCTCTTGGCGTTGCTGCTCGTACGCCCGGCGTTGTTCCTCGGCGCGTTCGCGGACCTGGCGGAGGAATTCCTCGTCCTTGGCCGGGTCGGCGGCGGCGGCGCGGCCGGGGCGGTCGTACTCGGGGTAGGTGGGCGCCGGGCGTTCGTAGGCGCTCGGGCTCTGCCGCCCGCCCTCCGGGCGGCCGGCCACCAGCCACGCCACCGATCCGACCAGCGGGAAGACGAGCACGATCAGCAGCCAGACGACCTTGGGCAGGTTGCGGATCTCGCCCTCGGGGGTCTGGATCACGTTGATCACGCAGTACACGAACAGGGCAAGGGTCGCGAGGGCGAGCCCGGCCTCCACATCAATCACGTCCAGCAGTGTGCCCTGTGCGCCGCACAGTGTCTGCGGTTTCGGTCCGTGGGCCGTGCGGTCGAGGTCCGCCCTCGGCCATCCGATCGCTCCTTCTACTCCTTACGGGCCAACACGCGGTTTGGCGGGAAACCGATGCCGAGGTTGAGTTGGCGTTGGATGCGCCAATACTCATTGCGTCTCGGTCTCTGCTGCGGGTCCACCCATGGTGGGGGGATGACTTCGGGGTGCCCGTCGGGTCCCATGTGGACTTGCCAGCCCTCGTGCGCGAAGTCGTGGTGGTTGAAGCAGGCCAGGGCGAGGTTGTCGATGTCGGTGGGTCCGTGCGGTATCCACGGGATGATGTGGTGGCCTTCGCACAGGTCGGGTGGCCTGTCGCACTGCGGGAACACGCAACCCCCGTC
>Ga0137412_10002581_pt1 | contig 14312 bp, 9 predicted proteins | sample CZODoug2_1_16fun_FD_122160 | JGI IMG/M metagenome (GOLD analysis project Ga0137412, IMG submission 122160) | Vadose zone soil fungal communities from Angelo Coast Range Reserve, California, USA - CZODoug2_1_16fungal (Hybrid Assembly) | ecosystem: Environmental > Terrestrial > Soil > Vadose zone... | reverse complement strand
TTGCGAATGAAGTGTTCCACCGGCGAAGATTTTGTATACCACGCTTTGTGGCCCGCGCGGCATAACCTTACGACGAGTTCCGTTTCGCTCCCCATTGGATAGTCCGTGCCGCTGGGGCCAATGTTGCAGTCAAAGCGGATGCCGGATTCAAAAATATTAGAGCGAACGGCCATATTAGGCCCGAAGACCAAGTGCGCAGCGACTGGCCCTTCTGCCAAAGATGGGTCGGTTAGCGTGTAGACCGGTCCGGGGTCGCCAATCCATGAAATCCAATTAGGCGGTGGTGATTCCCACCGGGGTAGAATCACTCCGGTGAAGATCGAATAAGAAACTTGAGTGTCTGCGGCCTGCCTCAATTGCACTAACCAGTGAGGGCTTGGAAAGACATCATCATCCGTAAAGACCGCCAGGTCACCTTCGATCAGCTGGAGACCAGTATTCAGCGCAAAGTTCTTCCCCAATTTATGTTCCATTGCGGATTGCAGGGGCAGACGACCGGCGAAAGAGGCGAGCACTTGGGAAGTTGAATCGGTGCTGCCATTGTCAACCACAACGATTTTCCATCCTGAAGCGGGGGGCAAGAGCTGACAATAGGATTCCAAAACCGCTTTCAGGAGAGTCGCGCGATTTCTGGTAGCAAATAGAACTGTCAGCATGCCATCAGGCCCCTTGGATCACGATGGGAATTGCCGGCCACGCCCCGGCTCCGATTCAGGAATCGTTGTTTTGAAAAGGACGCATCCAGCCTTCCTCGTAGGCCTTCCCGGCGACAACGGAGCAAGCGTTCCCTGAAAGCAATCCCTTTTGACAAGACAGTTTCGGTAAAGAATGTTGGAATCTTGAGGGGCTGAAAACTCGAAGAGAATTGACAAGCCCATCTTCAGTAAGCCGACATTATAGATCCTTACTTCCCGGAGGCGCCAAGTTTGCGGCCTGACTGTCTATCACCAAGACCCAATCGCTTTTCTCCGGTGGCGTGAATTTTTGGATGCCGCGAGTCGGGAATATCCCGATAAAGCGAGTGGAAGCGTTCCGTGGATCGAACCACCAGCAACTTGCATGTGAAGATGGATCCGTGATCTTGCTCATATCAATAGAAACGGTTGCGGTGCTGCCGCCGGGTATATAGACGATGATCGATTGTCCGTCAGAACTTCGGGCCGCTACTGACGCATTGCTCTGCAGCCGGAATGGTACCTGATATATCCAGCTTCGTAACCACTCTGTGACATGGCTAAACCAGGATCGAGGGTCGTACCCCGCAGTCAGCACTTCGTGATCGGCATCCGGAACAAGCTTCCAGTGTTCGCGTGAACGAAACAATTTACCGAGAATGGATTGCCCTTTGGATCCGGGAGAATCGAGTTGGGCTCTCCAGGGATCCTTGGTTTCCGAGGTCCAGGAAAAATTCCAGATTGCGTAATTTCCGAACACTCGACCAAGTGTGCTACCGCTGAGAACAGCCCAATATCCTTGCTTTCTTACATCCAATTCGGTGAGGGAATTTGAGCCTTCATACCAGTCCTCTAAAAGGAAAATCGGGAGCTGGTCCTTTTTGTATGCTGCGGTCGTTCTGGCCAGGATATCCGCTGGTTTCAAATAGAGTGCGTTGATGTCGAGCCACGCTGCCCCCGACCAAACGTCGAGGGACGAAGCTCCTCGAGAATTCTCGGCAGTCATAAGGTGGGTAAGATCTTTTAGACGGATCGCCTTTGCAAGCGCATAGAGCTTTAACTGCAAATCAATGTCTTCAGGATTGGCGTCACCGCCAATCAGCCAGATAATATTGGAAGCATCCTTGTAACGGCTACCCAAGAACTCGCCGTAGTTCTGGATTACTTCCTTCGAACTATTATGATAGCTCTGGCAATAACCGCCCTTGGTGCCCTTGCAGTCAAATCCAACAAAGGCAGGATCGGCGAGAATCGTAATTCCGTGAGCTGCCGCCCTGCGTATCGTGTAATCAACCCGAAGCCAGTAGGCGGGATTCTCGTTGGTAAAGTCGTCCCCATTGAAAGGCTCTTTACCGTAAACATCATGAGGCGCGTTGTTTGAGTAATAGTTCTCAACCAGCTCCATGACAATCAGATTGAAACCTTTGGATGCGCGGTCCGCAAGATACAGTTCGATCTCTTCGTCGGAAAGTTGACCCTGGAGAGACCATGCTGAATCTCCAGTGACGAATACGGGGCGATTGCTAACGGAATCCAGCAGGAATTTCCCGGTAGGATCCAGGGTCATGAACTGGCCTCGCGCATTCCGTAGGCTGCGCAAGGAAGTCCGGGAGTCTCCCGTGGCCTGATCGTCGTTGGGGATCTGAAAAGGAGGTAAGGGAGCAGGGGGAGGATGATGGCTGCGTAAGATCCAGAGCCCCGAAGCGAACACAATCAGGAGGGCTGCCACTGCCAGGAGGAAAACTTGGAGTTTGGGGCGATTAGGGAGCATGGTGGCGGAGGAGTTGCCGAAAAACTTTAAAGCTATGGGCAGACAGTGCTGTGAATAGGATGGATGCTGCCAGCCACTCTGGATAGGACGACGAGCAGGGCTCACCTTTTAGACAATTCAGGTGGAGTACTCACGCAAAGAATTCTGGGTACAATTCGAGCGTGTTGACAACTGCTAATTTCGCCGGGGCGGGGCAGAGTTGCTTGCTTCCGTCGCCCTTATCAAAACGCTTTGTACTTTCTTTGCGATGAGTTCGGAGACGTTCAAATGGGCGCGAGCATCAGGATGCCCGTCGCCCGGGATAGTCCAATCATCCCAGTCAGGAGGGGGATTGGCACTCACGTAGACGACATCAACATCAAGACCCCAAGGGAAACCCTCGTCGGCATACCAGTCGACAACAACAAACTTGGCACCATTGGACTCAACGAAGGATTTCATGTCGTTGATCATGGCGCGAGTCAGTCGAATTCCGGGCGGCGGCCCCAACCGAAGTTCGATTATTTTGAGCGCTGCCCAAAGATGAGAGTAAGCAAAATCCTTGAGTTCAACAGGATGCCTGGCTAAATACAAAGAACCGTTCGAGTTCAAAGCAAACATCGGCTTGGTTCCCAGGAACAAGCCATCGGGAAATTGGAGCCGACGGTCATAGACTTCATTACGACCAATCTGGGGAGTGGTGAAGGTAAAGACCACGAGCTTCGTATTAAATTTCTTGAACTGCCGCTTGAGCAACAAGAGCGACTGATCCGTGCCATAAGCCTGCACACCCAAGTTCACCACCTGGAAAGGAAAGTCCGGCCTGTTTGCCAATCGGCCGAGAAAAGATTCTTCGTAAGTAACCCCATGACCGAACGTGAAGGAATCACCGACAAAAAGGGCCGTAGGGGCGGACCGATCCGCGTGGTACCCGGACGCGGGAACCCTGCAGCCGAGGTCATCAAAGTACATCGGAATTTCGCGGTGATCCGCACCGAACTGCTGGGCCGCGGATTTGCCTGGTACATAGGACCAGCCAAGCTCGGGATCGAATCTTGCCAACGGGTTTTCAGAGGGCGCCCATTTGGGCTTAAAAGGAAGCTGAAGGACCCGTGCTAAACCTTCGGCAAGCACGACCGCGAATACAAAGGAGAGAATAACAGCCGTGACCGTAACAGCGAATTGCCGGTTGGTTGGAAAAGCTGAGCGAAAATGGCGATTGACCCTCTTCCGTCGCACCAGCGTCAGAATAATCGTCGTGCCAAAGCTCAATTGGAGGCAATAGGCGATCAGATGCGCCGTGCCACGCCAACGGTGAAGCGCTACAACCTTGTCGATCGAAGCCGGAGAGACTAAGAGCGCCAACCCGAGAAGAAGGAGCGACAGTGCTATCGCTGGCCAGAAAGATTCCGCACTTTGTGGCGCAGACTCGGCACCAAATTCGGAAACGCGCTCACTTCTTGAGATCAATTCTCACTCCAGTACGAACAATGACAACTGCCCCGTGGCACCCGAGCGTTCCACCGACTTTCGTTGAACCGCTAATCCATCTGCTGAGCACGGAAAAAACTGGAGTTGCGGGATAATTCAAAGATTTGAACCGATTGTGGGCCGGCGCCGAACTCCCTTACCATCCGAAGGAATGGCAAACCGTTGAATAGGGCGGGATTGTGACGGCGTTCTTCTGGCCCGGCCAGGATGTATTTGACGTTGGAGTGCTCGGCAAAGATTCTGACTCTCTGGGACTCATCCACCGGGAGCAAAATCAGTCCGTGTTTGAGGTACGCGTAAACTCCGTGGTGCCTGGTCATGACACGAAAATCGAAAGATTTGCCGTCGTTTTCGATGATCCATTGCGAGGCCTGACGATAATTGGCCTCACTCTCATCCTTGGCCAGAGTGTGCCTGCAGCCATCGATGCCTCCGCCGATTGCCAATATCATGAGAGTCGCAAGGAGAGCTCTGCCGGCTTTTCCATGCCGAAGTAAATCGGCGCAGCCAATCCCGCTAACCACCGCTACAAGAATGATTAAGGGGAATAGATACCGGTTTTGATATTGAATAGCAGAGACAAAAATAAGAAAAGATAAAGCAGTCGTAGCGATCAATACGATGGCGGGCTTGTCTGCCTGGTTCCACAAGAGGCGAGTTCCCACGCAGAGCGGAATAAAAAAGACGATGAAGGGAGAAACAATGGTTACGAAATCGTACAAGATGATCCTCTTGAGGTTCTTCGCGAAAGCGGCGATCTGGTCCTTATAGTAGATTGAAACGTATTGCTTCCAAGTGAGTGTACATGGGCCGGATTCGTCAAAAAGAAAAGCGGTGGCACTATCATTCAATCGATAGACGACCGTGTCGCGATTGTCCCCGGCATAGCGGATCCCGTCCAGCATGACGTCCTTGACACACTGAGTCTGATCCGGGGGCAGAGACTTCGCGGCTATTTTTGCCGGAAGCCTGACGAGGCCGGCAACAACGAAAAGAGTTGCGAGAACTATGAGTGACAGGCGGCACTTACGCATGGCGGAAAGTCCGGGTTGGACAAAGATTGTGCAAAGCAGCGGGAGAACTAGAAACAACCCGAGCGCTCTTGACGCCCAGCAGAGCCCAATCACAATTCCAATGTAAAGGGCCATGCGGGAAGTGGGCCTCCGCACGAACAGGAATCCAACAAGAAGAAACAAGGCAAACGTGAAGAGAAAGGTGGAATCGTAAAGTGGCGCCGTTCCGATAAGTACAAGTTCCGGAGACGAAGCTACCAGAAGGCCGGCAAAGAAAGCTGAGTAGCGGTCGCGGGAAAGCGCCTGGGTAGCGCCGAAAACCACAATCGATGAGAGCACAGAGGGAACAAAAGCCGCCCACTTCGCCGCAATTATCCAATCCGAAGCGAAGCGATTGGCAAGGTAGATAAGGTAAGGATAAACGGGATATTCGATTCGGAAGGGCGCAGTGGTGCCCAGCCATTCACCACGAAGCAGTGCCAGAACAAACAAAAAGCCCGGCGCATCTGAATGGATGGGCAATTCGTGAAGAAGTCCCGGAATGCGGAGGAGAAGCGCGTAGACGAGGAGAACGAGGGCGAGGATGTGCCAACCGCGCTGCAGGTTATGCCTGGGCTGGGCAGGCGATGGAGTATCCGGCATGATTGGTGCTCTTGCGAGCTAAGTGTTACTCACAATTCCCAAAAGATTGATTCAATTGGGGAATGTCGTGGCGAATTTTCCATGCAGGCGCCAGGTCTGGAGCTCGGAAGGATTCCCGCTGGGTGTCCGATCGAGCGAAGCCAGGCCCAAGTAATTCCAACGAGCATTTCACGTCACCCAGTACCAAATTATTTGAGGTACTCAGCGCGTCGTTGCTACCTGGTTCTCTTGCTTGGGTGCCTTCCCGGGTGCCTTGGAGCCGACGCGTTTCAACCAGATCTCCCGCCAGTAGGGGAATATGCTGCGCGGGCAGAAGATCCGGCATTCGCTATAACGGGATTCACAGATAACCGAATCGAGGATGACACAGGGAGTCTTCATTTCCTGCATCTTGCCGGTCTTTTCGTTGATGATTCGCTCGACACATTTCGCCACACGGTAAGTCTTCCCACAATACGGAACTTCCTCAGCATCAAAGTAGAGGCCCCGATTCCGGTTTCTAGTGTCCAGCGTTTGCAAGATCTCCTGGTAAGGCTTGATTTCGACAAGTTCTCCGGGTTGTAGATCCAGTCGATCCACAGGAGTCGGCTGGGCTTCCGGAATCAGTCCGGGGCGGCGCGGAAACGGAGCCCCTCCCCAAAGAGGATAGAACCTGTCGTAGAGCCATCGGATAGGCCTACCCACACCTATTCCTGCGCGGCTTAGGGCAATCGTTGCCATATAGATTGCGCCGCTGAGAAGCCTGCCTATTCCGACATTTCCTGAAGTAAAATCCTCGAGATATTGGCGAAGATCCCACCACTCAAGATCTGTCGTTGCATAGGGCAATCGAGTGGCCTGGCACCGATATTTGATCTGGCTGTCCGATGGATCCAAGCATTTAGTGGAAGTTTCGACTACAGATTCAGTGGAGTCGAGTTCCTGCGGGCTTTCGTTCGCGATTGAAGAGTCGTTTCCTTTTACCGGCTTTAACCACGCCGTCTTCCAAAACAGCAGGCAGCTTGCATGGCAACCACCATGCGCAAGGCCGCTGCAACGAGTATTCAAATGGACCGCGTCGGCAACGCGGCGGCCCCGGACGGGGAACACTGTATCACAGGTTTTGTGAGCTCGTTTATATACCTGGAATCGCTTGCCACAGAACTCAAACATCTCAGGCATGAACGGCATGCCATCCAATTCTGCGTTTGAGTTGAGCGTGCGCAAGATCTCTTCGCGACTGCAAACCTCTACCCAGTCTCCCACTTTTAGTTTGCGCATGATTAAGGAAGTTCTCGCATGCCGTTTTTCACACCGAGCCGACAGCCCCTTATTCTGAAGTTCAGTCTTTACGTCTTGGTAGTTGAATTTTGGCGCTGAGGCACGATTTGCCGAACCAGGTCAAAATAAAAGTTCTTTTCATTCAGCGCAAAAAGGAGAATCCCGGCGTAAACCAGGAAGGAAATTGTCAATTCCAGAATCAGCAAGGGCAGAGGAGCCAGATTGCCAGAAGACCAGCGCTTGAATATCCAGCCGGCCAAGCCGCCCATAAGCCCAGCGAAGAGAGGATTCCGGACGGCGGCCCAATATGCCGGAAAGGTGATGGATGTTCCATAGGTTGACCACGCCACCAAAGGCACGAGGAGAAGAATCATCGCCGCCGAATACCCCATGGCCACTCCTCGCGGCCCATAGCGGAGGCCAGCGACGATGCCGACGATCACCACGGGGCAGATCAAGAATGCTATTTTCAGGCTTCTACCAACCCGGCCGGTAGCCCTCAGAAACCAGGAAAACGGGTTTACCAGCGCCAGCACCATCACCGTGGGCGCAAGCAACTTAAGCACCGGGGCTGCTTGCATCCATTTCTCGCCAAGCAAGACCCGGACAATTTCGTCGGCAAAAACGGCGGAGGAGATCACCACGGGAATGGTAAGAGAGACGATCAGAGACAATGATTTCAAGTAGGCGCGCTGAAGGCGCTCGGCTTCCCCCTGCATTCGGGAGAGAACAGCAAAGGCGATGGAATGAACCGCGCCAATCAACTGCTGCACGGGAAGAGTGGCAAGTTGATACGCACGTCCATAAATGCCAAGTGAGGCCGCGCCCCAATAGCGCCCAAGCAGAATTTTTTCCATGTTGTAAGCGATATAAACGACAACGCTATTCAAGGTCACCGTGCCGCCAAAGCGCACCATGGATCTCAACTCGGGAGTCCAGCGGGGCTTTCCCGGTATCCACGGGATGGCGGCCCAGACTGCGATCGTCCCAACAATCGGAAGGCTGATGTTTTGGCAAATGAGAGCCCAATAACCAAATCCGAGGAACGCCAGGACGATGGCGACGACTGAGCCAATGAGTGCGCACAAGATATCGATTTTCACGTTTGTTGCAAATCGCATCGACCGATCCAACAAGGCGCGGTGTTGAACCGACAGACTGTTAAACAAGAAAATCGTGGCGGAAGCGGCTGTAATCCCGAGAAGATGTGGTTGTTTATAAAATGCAGCCAAAAGAGGAGCCGCAGCTGCGACCACAATTGTAAGCGCAGCGCCTAAGGCGACATTGAGCCAGAAGAGAGTAGAAATTTGTTCTTGTGACAGCGTTTCTCGCTGAACTGTCGCCACGCTCAGGCCTGCGTCCTTAAACAAACTGAAAAATGCAGTAAGAGTGAAGACCATGGCTTGAAGACCGTAATCAGAGGGCAGTAACAGGCGGGCAAGGATGACCGTAGTCCCGATCTGAAGCGCCATGCTCATACCCTGCCCGAGCATGGTCACGGTTCCACCACGAGCAGACTTCTGTTTGAATTCCGAGGCGTCAGGAATCGCGAACGGGGTTCGCCGGGAGTCTCCTGGCAGGTCGAGATTTTTTGTGGCGTCTGCCATGTTTTCTTTTGGCGGGAGCTTGAGAGGTTCTAAACGGATTAGCAGAGTCCCCGAAGGATTTACTCAATCGCGAATGGCCGAGGCAGCGCAATGAAAGTTCACTGGCTACCAACTGGGGCATGCAACTCGCGAATATCCGCGGATTCAAACCGTTTAGGCATCTACCAGTTCGGTCCAGCTATCCGTTCTTTCTTGCGAGAATCACCCGATATTGACCAAGTCCAATCTGCTCTTTGTAGCGACGCAATGCATTGGCGCCAGCAGAACCGAAAGCAAAATTAAGTCTCCGCGCATTGACTAGACGCAGAATACCCATGTTCCCTCGAGGCATGAAGGTGTAAGAGCGCTCAACGATTAGGCCCGCCGAGGCAAGCAGGTTGTGCAGCTTCGCCCGGGATAGCCAACGACTGACCGAGCCCTCCTTGAGCGGACTCCGGGACGTACGCCGAATGCGCTTGTAGACAAATGGATTGATAGTCGTGAGAACCAGACGCCCGGAAGGCACCATTGCCTGGGCCATCATTTGAAGGGCTGATTTCTGATCATAGAAATAAGCAATGGCATCCACACAAACAGATAGATCAAATGCCTGTGCGGGGGGAAGCCAGTGGTGAATGTCAGCCACCTCGTAGACAGGGCGACATGCCTCCGACGAGCCTTCAAGGGCGGCCGCCTTGCATTGTCCAATGGCAATCGCAGCATGAGAAACATCCAAACCGTGATAGCTGGAGAACTCTATCCTACGCGAGAGTGTTCCTGTTCCACAGGCCACCTCGAGTACGCGTTTCGGTTGCCCATTAGAAAAGTCCCGGATTATGGCAGCCACATGGGAAAATAGCTCATCAGAAGTTTCGTCGTTGTTGTCTTTTGATCTATGGGTGGAGTTCCAGAGATCCCACCATTTGTTTTCATCCAAATCCTGTGCTCTATTTCCTGGGCCTCGGGAGTCACTGGTCATAGGGTTGGGGTATCCATCGCAAGGTTTCAGCATTTCACGCTCTGCTCCGCCGCCAAGTAAGTACCGTGTTGGCACCATAGTTCCAGACTGAACTGATTACCATGCCAGCCGCCCCCGCAAGATACCAAGACACCGACGCTCTATGAAGGGAGTTCGCGAAACTGATGTTCAATAAAGCACCGATAGAGCAGGCAAGGTAGAAGGTGATCAGTCCAAGCACGAAGCGTGCACCACTCAGGCGGCGGTCGCGGAACGTCACGACGTTGTTCAAAAGAAAATTGGAGGTCATAGCGAGCCACGTGGCCACAGCTTGCGACAACACGAAGCTCACATTCGCAAACCGGAATAGCACCCCCAAACAACCCAGATGCACGAAGACTCCCAAGAGGCCGACGAGAACAAATAGCACGAAACGAGTGGGAACATAGTTACCAATAACCTTGTCAACGACGAGGAAGAGATACTCAAGTTCAACATTTACGTCGAGTTTGCTTTCACCCAGTTGCCGATTCCGAAAACGATACGGAACCTCTGCGACACGCACGGGACGATCACTTGAAGCAAGCAGGTCCACAAGAATCTTGAATCCCCGACCGGTCAGCCGTCGAACAACCTCCTGAAAATATTTGCGGTCGAGGAGAAAGAATCCGCTCATAGCGTCTGCAATTTCGCAATGGCAGACCAACGCGCTGATCCTCGACCCGAGATTGCTCAATGCTACTCTGCCAGCCGCAAATTCTCCCATGCTGCCGCCCGGAATTTTTCTGCTGCCAACCACAATATCGAGTTGGTTGGCTTTTATGCGATCGAGCATCAACGACAAAACACTTTCATCATGTTGCATGTCTCCGTCGATGACGGCGATGTACGGCGCGGGAGTGGAAAGCATGCCCTCAATACAAGCGGAAGCGAGGCCTCGACGGCCGACACGTTCGATAATTCGGACCCTACGATCCAGAGAGGCAATGCTCCGAACCTGTTCCGCGGTTCCGTCAGGCGAGTTATCGTCAACAAAAATCACTTCCCACTCGATGCCATGAAGCACCTTCTCGAGGGCCTGTACCAGAAGTATTACATTCTCACGCTCCTTGAACGTGGGAACTACGACAGCGAGTTCAATGGTTCGAGTGGGCATTCTATTGTTTACTCCCGCTGAATCTTTGCAGAAATTCGCGGGCTCAATTCCAGTGCCAGTTTGGCTCATATTCGCCTTTTGTTGAGTGAACGAAATGCCGATGTTGCTGAATCGACTTTCCAAGGAGTGTACAGCTAGCGCCGACGATAAATTTGTCCAACTTCACCGTTGGGAGCGGTCGCCTGATATATGAGCTCTATCCGCTGGTCTGGAATTCCTTTTTCGATCCACTCTTTGAGGTAGGGAAACACATCTTCCTTAGAGGACTGCAAGACAACGAAGTCAGGCGCCTTCTTCTCAATGTAACGGATTGCGGTCTCACTGTCGCAATATGGTAATGGCCAGTCGGCGGCACCGGCGTAATAACCGATCGCTGGAGTCCCGTCCATTACCAGAGGGTTTTTGACTCCATAATTTTGAATCGTTTTTCCAAGGCTTTTAACGAAAACATCACCGCGTTGCACCGTAATGTCCTGCTCTGGCAATCGGGCATCCGTTTCAAGGTGCAACATGGTGTGAGCCTGGGTACCAAGGTAGCCGATCAAAACCAGCGCGGTGACCGTTCCAGCCAATGCGTTAGAGAGCAATGCAGGCAAGCGTGCGCCAGAAGCCAAGGTAGAGAGAAGCGACCGATAGAGGAAAACTAAACCACCTGCGGCAAACGGCAAAAGCAAAGTGAGGAATGGAAAGACGAAGCGATCATGAAAGGCATGCAAAGAGAAAAGTGGAACGATTGAAGCAATTGCTGCCGTGAAAAGAAATCCTCTTCGGGCCAGAGTATTTGTGTCTGAAGTTGGAGAAACGAAGCCGAGTCCCAGCAGGAGCAGAAATATTGATCCACCAAACAAGCGAGATTCCATGATTGTGGAAAGCAGGCGCATCACGTTGACGCCAGCGCCGTGCATCGCCAACCAGAAGACTTTAGCCATGGACAATTTCGTCTTCTGGATCATTGCGAGATCGGACTGATTACTCAAACCAACATCATTCAGCTGATCGTCTACCGCAAAAAAGATCTTACCGGGCGGTTGATGAGCGGCCCAGCCTGTGGCCTCCACATAGTTGCTTACACTCTTTGCTTCGAGGCGCGGACTACCGGTCTGAATGGAGAGCCAAACGACATACGGAAGTATGGTAAGGACGAACGCGAGAATGAGTCGTGCCGCAGATTTCAACTGCAAAACAGTTCGGCCTGTCAGGAAGATAAAGAGAGCAGTCAGGGCAATGTAAATGGAAGCTTCCGGTCGGGCAAGATAGGCGATACCAAAACAAATTCCTGCCAGATATGATGCCCGCTTGGGCAGAGTTGGCGAGATTTGCAAGGCAAAATAGACACCCGCGGCCTGAAAAATCAGATAGGCCGGCTCACTTTGCACGGTGCCTGAGATGGCGATTAGCGGCGGCCCGACTACGCCGATGATTCCTGCGATCAGACCCGCCGCTTCGTCGAAGGCACTGCGGGTAATGAACATCAGGGGGATAACCCAGAGACTTCCACAAACAGCAGACACGATTCGGCCGGCAAGCTCGGAGTTCCCCACAATGGCTGAGGCTCCGGCAATGAGCCACGGAAAGAGCGGCGGGTAAAGAAGTTGCTTACCGGCTTCACGGGCACCAACGTAGCCGCGCCCGGCGAGCAAATTCTCAGCGATGCGCGCGTAATAGACCCCTTCCGATTCGATGCTGAGTGGCCAGTGGAATATCCAAACTAGTCGGAGCACAAGCGCAGCGGCGAAAGCGAACAGAGTCCAAGCTGTGAATCGGAACAGAATTCGGTTCGAATCAACCGTTCTCAGCCGATCACCTGCTATTAAGTTGTCAGCAAGTTGGGTGTTCAAAGCGGTTTTCTCAGTGAAAAGAGCCGGGGTTTGTGATTTTGGTCTGAACAGATGGCCTAAACTAAATTGCTACTAGGATCCGTTAAACCGCCGATTCACAGGCATTACTGGTCTTCCGTGCAGATATTTGTCCACACCCTCGTCGAGAGCCAGCCGGTATACTCGATGGGCCTCAAAAACGGCCTCAGCTGTACGATCGATGTCCGCATCGCAGTGCGAATAGCTGACCACAAACGAAGGGGCAATGACGCCCCTTTGGATCAGCTCTTGCATGAATAGCGTGCGAAATGCTTGAGAGGCCGTGCGATTCTGGTCGCAGGTGGAAAATACCAGGTTGCAAGGTCGACCAAGGAGCGCAAAGTAGCCGGTCAGACGATTTTCGAGAATCGACCTATTGATCAAATCCCGCAGACGTTCTCCCTGTCTCCAAAGGAAACCGACTACATCCGCTTCACGATAAATGCGAATAGTTTCCAGTGCGGCGGTTAACGAGTGGTTTTCGGCACCATGCGTGGTGGAAAGGAGAAACACGCGGGGCTGATCGTGGTCAATCCCGCCCAAGCGCATGAGTTCACGTTTTCCAACGAGGGCGGAAATGGCAAAACCATTTCCCATGCCCTTGCCAAAGGTGGAAAGGTGCGGAATCACCCGATGGAACTTCTGAGCGCCCCCCAGGTGCCACCGGAAACCGGTGATCATCTCGTCGAAGATCAGGATAATCCCATTTTCCTCACAGGTTTGCTTGACGGCTTCTAGATAGCCCTCAACTGGCGGCACCATCGCCTCTGCTTCCATCAACACGCATGCAATCTTGCCGGGGTGCGCAGCTACGAGTTCTTTCAGGTTTGCCAGGTCGTTGTAGCGGAACTTCAACGTCAGATCGATGATCGCTCTCGGGATGCCGGCGTTCATCTCCGTCGAACCAATAAACCAGTCATCTGTCGAGAAAAACGGCTGGTCACCGCAGATGGCCACCAAGTCGTGTCCGGTGTAGGCGCGCGCCAACTTCACCGCCGCGGTGGTCACATCCGAACCGTTTTTGGCGAATTTCACCATATCGGCCCCATCAATGATTCCGATAAGAGCCTCGGCAAGATCCACTTCGAGCTTCGCAGGCCGCGAGAAATTAATGCCACGCTGCATTTGCCGATGGGCGGCCTCTGTCACGGAGTCAAAGGCATGCCCCAGCGTTACGGCTCTAAGCCCCATGCCGTATTCGATGAATTCATTTCCGTCCACATCCCAGGTGTGACAACCTTTCCCTCGAACGATAAATCCAGGAGCCCGCTCAGGAAACTGATCATCCCCCTTGGCATAGGTATGCGCCCCACCGGGAATAAGCCGGTGTGCTTTCGCTTGAAGCGCGCGAGAACGTGAAAAATCTTTGGGAGACATGGAACTCTCTGGTGACACATTCGCTCGATCAGTGGGCACGAGCTTCACTTGCCAAGACCTAGAATGGTTTTCCGCGTGTAAAAGCCTTCGGCATATCCACTTGGTGAATTCGACTCCATGCCACGCAGGCGCATCAGACCGAGAAATGTCTCTTGCGTAAACCATGGTTTAGAGCGCTGCGATTCGAATGCCTCCATCAAATGATTTACCTTGTGCTCGTGGAGCGGGGATTCGAGCGCGACAAATGTGTTGGGGCGCCCCATGTCGCCGTCGTACTTGGGGATTTCGTATTCAAGGATTAAGTGATTGCGGAAGGTGTTCCAGGTCAGGTCCGAAACCAGGCGATGATCCTGGTGAGCATCTCCCTGCCAGTGAGTGAAAATGAGGTCCGGCTGCACTTGCCCTTTAAGTTTTTCGAATGCCTCCTTCACAGCCGAGCCGGTGTAAGGCAGAAAGCCATCGCGAAAATCCTTCAGCAACACCTGCTTTTTGTTACCGGCAGTAAAAAGTTCAGCTCCCCTGGCAGCTTCCTTCGAGCGAACCCCGGCG
>Ga0137412_10002580_pt1 | contig 14314 bp, 13 predicted proteins | sample CZODoug2_1_16fun_FD_122160 | JGI IMG/M metagenome (GOLD analysis project Ga0137412, IMG submission 122160) | Vadose zone soil fungal communities from Angelo Coast Range Reserve, California, USA - CZODoug2_1_16fungal (Hybrid Assembly) | ecosystem: Environmental > Terrestrial > Soil > Vadose zone... | reverse complement strand
GGAACACTTGCTCGTCGGCGTACTCCGGGCGTAGCACCTTGACGGCCACCGGCCGACCGAGCACCTCGTCGAACGCCCGCCACACCTCGCCCATACCGCCGCGGGCGATCCGCTCCACCAGGCGATAGCGGCCACCCAGTGCGGGCAGCGCGCCCTCGGGAGGTGTGGCCGTCATCGGATTTGCTCCGCTTTGTCCGGGCCCGGGGCAACCGGGCGGTCAACAATCCAGGATCCCGCCCGCCGACCCCGCACGTCCGAGGTTCGACGGTTTGCGCGACCGGATCGTGAGGTACTCACTGGCCCAGCACCGCCCGCATCACGGCACGGGCGATGGGGGCCGCCAGCAGGTTGCCGCCCACCTCGATCTGCCGCTCACTGCCGCCGTTCTCCAGCACCACGGCAATGGCGACCGTCGGGTTCAACGCCGGGGCGAAACAGACGAACCAGGCGTGCGGGTTCTTCCCGTTGCCGACCTGGGCGGTGCCGGTCTTGCCGGCCACCTGGACGCCGGAGATCTGCGCGTTGGTCGCGGTGCCGTTGTCCACCACCGAGACCATGATCTTGGTCAGCTCCGCGGCCACCTCCGGGGACATCGCCCGGCTCAGCTCCTGCGGGTCGGTGCGGCTGAGCACGTCCAGGTCGCGGGCCCGCAGTTCCTCGACCAGGTAGGGGGTCATCACCACGCCCTGGTTGGCGATCGCCGCGGCCACCATGGCCATCTGCAGCGGGGTGGTCCGCACGTCGAACTGGCCGATCGCGGATTGCGCGGTCTGCGGGGCGTTGAGGTTGGACGGGAACACGCTGCGGGCCACCGGCATCGGCACGTTGAGGCTCTCGCCGAAGCCGAACGCCTCGGCCTGGCGGCGCAGCGCGTCCTGGCCCAGTGCCATGCCGATCGCGCCGAACGTGGTGTTGCAGGACTTCTCCAGCGCGTGGGTGATCGTGGTCTTGTCGCTGCCCGGCGTGCAGGTGCCCTTGAAGTAGTTGGGCAGATCCACCGAGGTCTGCGGCAGGTTCAGCCGCTCCGGGCCGGGCACCGGAGAGGTCGGGGTGTACTGGCCGGAGGACAGCGCCGCGGCCGCGGTGACCAACTTGAACGTCGAACCCGGCGGGTAGGTCTGACTCAGCGCCCGGTCCAACAGCGGCATCGCCTCGTCGGTGGTGAGCTTGTCCCAGGCCTTGCGCACCTCGCCGCCGTCGTGCGCGGACAGGTCGTTGGGGTCATAGGACGGGGAGGAGACCAGCGCCAGGATCCGCCCGGTGGACGGCTCGATGGCGACCACCGCACCGCGGCGGCCGGCCAGACCCTTCCAGGCGGCCTCTTGCGCGGCGGCGTTCAGCGTGAGCTTGACGTCCCCGCCCTTGCTGGCCTCCTGGGTGAGTAGTTCCACCACCCGCTTGACGAACAACCGGTCGTCGGTGCCGGCCAGGATGCTGTTCTGGTAGCGCTCGACTCCGGTGGAGCCGTAGATGTGCGAGTAGTAGCCGGTGGCGAAGGCGTAGATCTGTGGGTCCAGGTAGGTCCGCAGGTATTTCAGGACGTCATTGGTGGCCTTGGAGATGGCGATCGGCTCGTTGCCGACCAGGATCGCGCCACGTTCCCGGTCGTACTCCTCGAGCAGCACCCGGCTGTTTCGCGGGTCGGTGCGGTAGTCGTTGGCCTTGATCACCTGGAGGAAGTTGAGGTTGAGCAGCAGCACGACCATCAGCACCCCGCAGGCTGCCGCCACCCGTCGCAGAGGTCGATTCACCGCAGCACCATCGTTTCCGCGTCCTGGGTGGGCGGCAGCACCGGCGCGGGACGGCGCGCGGTGTCGCTGATGCGCAGCACGATGGCGATCAACGCCCAGTTGGCGACCAGGGAGGACCCCCCGTAGGACAGGAACGGGGTGGTCAGGCCGGTCAGTGGGATCAGCCGGGTGACGCCGCCGACCACCACAAAAACCTGCAGGGTCACGATCACCGCGAGACCGGCGGCGAGCAGCTTGCCGAACGAGTCGCGGGCGGCGAGCGCGGTGCGCAGTGCGCGGTGCACGATCACGCCGTAGATGAGCAGGATCGCCATGGCCCCGGTCAGGCCGAGTTCCTCACCGGCGGTGGCCATGATGAAGTCGGTCTTCGGGTAGGGCACCGTGCTCGGTCGGCCGTGGCCCAGGCCGGTCCCCAGGATGCCGCCGGTGGCGAAGCCGAACAGTGACTGCACGAGTTGGTAGGAGCGGGAGCTGGAGTTCGCCGGGTCGAAGGCGTGCAGCCAGATGTCCACGCGCTCGTGCACGTGCCCGAAGGCCTGGTAGGAGAAGTAGGCGCCCGCCACGAACATGATCACGCCGAAGAACAGCCAGGACACCCGTTCGGTGGCGATGTAGAGCATCACCACGAACACGCCGAAGAACAGCAGCGAGGTGCCCAGGTCGTGCTCGGCGACCAACAGCAGCAGGCTGACCGCCCAGGCGGCGAGGATCGGCCCGAGGTCGCGGCCGCGAGGTAGATCGACGCCCATGAAGCGTCGCCCGGCCAGCGCCAGCACGTCGCGCTTGACCACCAGGTAGCCCGCGAAGAACACGATCAGCGCGAGCTTGGCGAACTCGCCGGGCTGGATGGAGAACCCGTGCACCTTGATCCAGATGCGGGCTCCGTTGACCTCGGCGTAGTGCGCGGGCAGCAACGCGGGCAACGCGAGCAGCACCAGACCTGCCGCGCCCAGCGTGTAGGTGTAGCGCTGCAGCGTGCGATGGTCGCGCAACACCATGAGCACTGCGACGAACAACCCGATGCCGATCGCGGTCCACACCAATTGCACGCCCGCGTCCCCGTGCGGGGCGAACGAGCCGATCTCCCGGCCCGCGCGTTTGTCGTCGAAGTCCAGCCGGTAGATCAACGCCAGGCCCAGGCCGTTGAGCAACACCGCGCAGGGCAGCAGCACGGGGTCGGCGTAGCGGGCGAACTGACGCACCGCCAGATGCGCGATGAACGCGTACGCGCCGAGGGTGGCGGCGTACCCGCCCAGGCCGTTGGGCCAGCGCCCGGCCACGCCGTAGCCGGCGTTGGCGTAGGCCGCCACCGAGATGCCCCAGGCGAAGATCAGCAGCATGAACTCGGTGCCCCGCCGGGCGGGAAGCTCCTCGGTGCTCGGCGTGCTCATCCGGTCACCCCCGAGCAGCCCGGCGCGGCGGCCTCGATCGGTTCCGGTGAGGGCGTCGAGGTGGGCTCGGTGCTGGGCTCCGGGCTGGGCGAGGTGCTGGCCCGGCCAGTGCCCACCCCGGCGATCGGTTCCTTGCTCGGCGTCGGCGTCGGGGTCGGGCTGGCGAGCTCCGCGGCGGCGGCTTGGGCATTGGCCCGCTCCTGCCGACAACCTGCCGCAGCCACCCGCAGCCGGGAGAGCACCTGATGTGCCTCGTCCAGGCTGGCCGCGAAGATCGAGTCCTGCACCTTGTCCCGGTCCAGCGTGGGCAGGTCGGACAGGGATACTTCGGTGTGTTCCACGCTGTGCGACAGCGACTTGCCGAGCGCGCTCTGGTGCAGACCCTTGTAGATCGTCACCTGACCGTTGTGGGCGCCCACGTAGTACTGGTCCTGCGACCAGGCGTAGCCCGCCCAGCCGACCGCGATCAGCGCGATCGCGACGCCGGCGATCAACGCCCGCACCCACCAGCCCTGCAGGCGCCGACCGCCGCCGGCGCGCAGCGCGGCCTGCGCTGCCTGTAGCCCGGACAGGTCGATCTCCGAGGTGACCGGGCCGCCCTGCTTGTGCTTGCCGGCCGCGGCTCCGACCACCACCGGGTGGGTGGGGGCGGCCTCGGCGATGTCGACCACGTCGGCCACCACGCAGGTGATGTTGTCCGGGCCACCCGCGCGCAGCGCGAGCTCGATCAACGTGTCGGCGACGGTGGCCAGGTCGGTGCCGCCGAGGGCTTCGGCGAGTTGGGCGTCGGAGACCACGCCGGACAGCCCGTCGCTGCACACCATGTACCGGTCGCCGGGCAATACCTCGCGCACCGACAGGTCGGGCTCGGGGTTGCTGCGCCCGTCCAGGCACCGCAGCAGCAGCGAGCGTTGCGGGTGCACCGCGGCCTCGTCGGCGGTGATCCGTCCCTCGTCCTGCAATTGCTGGACGAAGGTGTGGTCGTGGGTGATCTGCTGGAACTGACTGTCCCTCAGCAGGTAGGCGCGCGAGTCGCCGACGTGCACCAGGCCGAGCCGGCGGCCGGACCACAGCAGGGCGGTGAGCGTGGTGCCCATGCCGTCGAGCTGCGGGTGTTTCTCCACCATGTCGCTGATCGCCTCGTTGGCCTCGTTCACCGCGGTGGCCAGGGCGTCGAGCAGTTCGGTGGACGGGACGTCGTCCTCCAGCGTGGCCAGCGTGGACAGCGCCACGGAGCTGGCCACTTCGCCGGCCGCGTGCCCGCCCATGCCGTCGGCCACCGCGAGCAGGAACGGCCCGGCGTAGCCGGAATCCTCGTTGCCCTCGCGGAGCAACCCGACGTCGGAGCGGGCGACGTAACGCAACGCCAGAGTCATCCGGCCCCGTTACTTTCGCAGCTCGAAGGTCGTCTTGCCGATGCGGATGGCCACACCCAGGGGCACCGGGGTGGGCCCGAGCACCCGGTCGCGGCCCAGGTAGGTGCCGTTGGTGGAGCCGAGGTCCTCGACCAACCACTGACCGTTGGCCGGGTAGATGCGGGCGTGCCGGTTGGAGGCGTAGTCGTCGTCGAGCACCAACGTGGAGTCCGGGGCCCGACCGAGGTTGACCGGCACCCCCTCGGCGAGGGTGACGGCGGTGCCGGACAGTGCGCCCGCGGTCACCACCAGCTTGGACGGGGTGCCGCGGCGGCTCTTGGGCTGCTTCGGCGGTTTCTGCTGGCGCGGCGGCGGAGCGACCGGAACCGGGCGGGCGCCGACCGGGCGGGTGCCGAACAGGTCCGAACGCATCACCGAGACCGTCGTGAGGACGAACAGCCAGAGCACGGCCAGGAAACCCAACCGGATAACGGTGATGGTCAGTTCGGACACGGGACCCGCCCTACTCGGCGGGCTGCCGGTACACGAGCACGGTGTCGCCGATGCCAATGCAGGCCCCGTCGTAGAGCTCGGCCTTGCCGACCTGGGCGCCGTCCAGAGCCGTTCCGTTGGTGGAGTCCAGGTCCAGGATCACGGCCGGTGGGCCGAGGTGGATCTCGGCGTGCCGGCGGGACACCCCGGCGTCGTCCACCCGCAGGTCGACCTGAGTGCCGCGACCGATGACGGTGACCGGGCGGTTCAGCGGGTGGCGGTCCCCGTTGACCTCGAGGAAGGGGGGTGCCGGGGTCGCGACCGGCACCGGGCGCGGCTCGGCGATGAGCTCGGTCTCCTCGCGGGCATGCGAGGCGCGACGGGGGCGCGGTGGCTCGGCCTTCGGCGGCTCCGGCGGGGCCACCTGGGTCACGCTGGCCACCACCGTGCTCTTGATCCGGTGCACGCCGATGTCCAGGTCGGGTACCTCGATGAAGGTGACCTCGACGTCGCCGCGCAGTTGGTACTTCTGCTCGTTGGCGTGGTCGCGGACCACCTCGGCCAGTTCGATGCCGAGGGTCTCGGCATACATGGCCAGGCGCTCAAAGTCGTGCGCGGACAACTCGACGACGAACCGGTTGGGCACCAACGTGGCGCCCTTGCCGACAATCGCCGCCCGGTCGTCCAGCTCCCGCTGGAGAGCGCTGGCGATCTCCACCGGCTGGACGTCGGCCTTGAAGGCCTTGGCGAAGGCGCCGCTGACCATGCCCTCGAGCCGGCGCTCGAAGCGCTGGAGAACTCCCACGTTCACCTCCCCTGGCGCGCGCCGGAATCCGGCGCGGTCGTGTGTCTCCGGTGCGCGCGACTGTGCTGGGGCCGATCGTATCGGCGTGGGCTCTCGGTGCCCCGGACATCCCGCGACGCGACGGCCCTCAGGGGCCCGGGTTGGGCGGCCCGGGAGGTCCCCCGGCTGGTGTTAGCCTGTCCACCGCACCTTGCGCGAGTGGCGGAATGGCAGACGCGCTGGATTCAGGTTCCAGTGGCCGAAAGGTCGTGGGGGTTCAACTCCCCCCTCGCGCACAGCAGAAAACGGCCCCTGACCTGCGCCGATGGTCAGGGGCTTTACACGCGGGGCCCCGGTGGAGTTGCCGGAGCTGTTCAGAGACGCTTCGCCAAAATCTCGAGACCCGGCCCGGTGAGGTCGCCCAGCGCGGCCTTGCGACCGCCGGCCGCCATGAGCAGCGACATCACCGGGCCCTCCACGACCGGACCGGTGCCGACCTGGTACTCGGTGTCGGTGGCCTTGAGGGTGAGCCCGGCGATCCGCTTGCGGCTGTGGATGACTGCCTGGCTCTTGGCGTAGAACGCCAGCGCACGGGCCACCTGGTCGAGCGGGTAGTCCCGTTTGATGCCGAGCGGGCGGCGGATGTCCTCGCCGTGCACGAAGGCCTCGCCGAGCCAGGTGTCCTTCGGCCCCGGTGGCGCATTCGTCCGCCCGGACTCGGCGCGGAACGCGGCCAGTGTCGCCGCCGGTCCGCCGGCTCCCTCGATCTCGACCTGCTTGCCCGCGAATCGACCGAAGTCGAAGCGGGCGGCGACCATGTTCTTGAAGAACTTCGGCGGCGTCATTTTCTCCGCGGAGAGTTGATGCGCCAGCACATCGTGGATGGTCCAGCCATCGCACAGCGAGGGCATGGCCCACTGTTCGGGCGTGAGGTCAGCCAAGTCGTCGGCGAGGGCGCGACGTTCGGCGTGGATCGTGGGCCAGATGCTCTCGGACACGGTGGTCCTCCTGGGTAGCCAACCGATCGGCGCCGCCGATTGGCGGAGTGTCAGAGGCGACAGATCTTGGGGCTGGGTACCTCGATGCGGCGCGTCTCCGCGCCGAAGTTCACGATCAGCGCGCGGGTGCCGTCCAGCCGCACGACGGTACCCAGACCCCACTTGTCGTGGGACACCCGGTCGTCGACGGCGTACACCTCTGGCTCGACCGGCTCGACGGGCGGTTTCGCGAACGGGCTGACAAAACGGGCGCGGGGTGGGCGCGACTCCCGGAGGTTCATGTGAACAGTGTCCCCCGCGCGCGCCGATAAGGCGAATGTGTCGCGGATTCTGGGCGCGGCGGTGCGCTGAACGAGGCCGGGGCACCGCCTTATGCCGCGTATAGTTAGCACGGAACACGTCGCGCCTGCCCGTCCGGGCCGGTATTTGTTGCGATCGACTCGCCGACACGCCCAGACCTGGCGGACGTCGCACCGAATGGCGGAATTCTTGCTCGCGCCCGACCTGCTCACCGAACCGACGCGTGGCAGCGATTTCGCCCCCTTGCTCGACACGGTTCGCCAGGACGGCCTGCTGCGGCTGCGGCGGCGGCGCTACGGGCTCATCATCGCCTCCGACGTGGTCGCGTTCACAGCGGTCTGGGCGGTGGTCTGGCTCGTCGGGAACACCTGGTGGCAGTTGGTGCTGGCGATCCCCGCGGCGGTCTTCTCCGTCCGCATGATCTTCGTCGGCCATGACATCGGGCACCGACAGGTTGCCCGGACGCGCCAGGTGAACCGAGTACTCGGGCTGGTGGTCGGCGACGTGATCGTCGGACTGAGCTCGAACTGGTGGGTCGACAAGCACTCCCGCCACCACGCGAACCCCAACGAGGTGGGCCGCGATCCGGATGTCGTGGCGGGCGGGGTGTGCTGGACCGAGGAGCAGGCCGCCGGCCGCCGCGGACCGCTTGCCTGGTTGAGCCGCCACCAGGGCCGGATGTTCTTCCCGCTCCTGCTGTTGGAAGCGCTGAACCTGCACATGGGCAGCCTGCGGGCGGCGCGCAGCGCGCGGGAGATCGCCCTGCTCTGCGTGCACCTGGGCGCCTACATCGGCCTGCTCGTCACCGTCATGGGCCCCGCCAAGGCGGCCGTGTTCGTGGCCGCGCACCAGGCCCTGATCGGCCTGCATCTGGGCTGCGCATTCGCGCCGAACCACAAGGGCATGGCGATGCCGCCGTCCGGTTCGCGCTGGGACTTCCTGCGCAAGCAGGTGCTGACCACCCGCAACGTGCGCGGCGGTCCGGTCACCGACTGGTTCCTCGGCGGGCTGAACTACCAGATCGAACACCACCTCTTTCCGGGTATGCCGCGCCCGCACCTGCGCCACGCACAGCGGCTGGTCAAGGCGCACTGCTCCGCGCTGGGCATCCCGTACATGGAGGCCTCGTTGCCGGCATCGCTGGCCCTGACGGTCCGTCACCTACAGCAGGTCGGGCGGTCCACCGCGACCCTCTGACCGCCTCGCTCGCCCCATTCGCCGCGCCCGACGCGGCCCACTGTTCAGGAGCTTCATGCCCGCTCGTGCCCGTGCCCAACGCACCGACCGCCCCACCCACAACGACCGTTTCACCCGCACTGATCGGCCCGCACGTCATGACCGATCCGCACGCAACGACCGATCCGCCAGTGGTGATCGGCCCGGCCGCGCGGACCGGCCCGGCCGTGCGCTGGACGCCGCGCTGGACGCCGCCGCAGCTTGTCCCGAGCCCGCCCCGCGCAGCTTCGCCGAACTCGGCGTGCCCGAAGGGGTGGTGCGTGTGCTCGCCGCCGCCGGCGTGCAGACCCCGTTCGCGATCCAAGCGCGTGCCCTACCGGATGCGTTGGCCGGACATGACGTCCTCGCCCGGGCCGGCACCGGTTCCGGCAAGACGCTGGCCTTCGGCCTACCGGTGCTCACCCGGCTCGCGCAGCGGCGGGCCACCGACGGCCGGCCCACCCCGGGGCGGCCCCGGGCGCTGATCGTGGTGCCCACCCGGGAACTCGCCCGGCAGGTCGCGACCACCCTCGTCCCCGCCGCGGCGGCCCTGCATCTGCATGTGACGACCGTGTTCGGCGGCGTTCCGATCTACCGTCAGATCGAAGCGCTGCGACGCGGGGTGGACCTGGTAGTGGCCACCCCCGGCCGCCTGCTCGACCTCACCGAACGCGGCGCGATGACCCTGGACGACCTCGACGCCGTGGTGCTCGACGAGGCGGACTGCCTGTCCGACATGGGCTTCATGCCCGACGTCATGCGCATTCTGGACGCCGCCCCGGCCGGCCAGCGGATGCTGTTCTCGGCCACCCTCGACCACCAGGTCGCGCAACTGGCCGAGCAGTACCTCAAGACCCCGGTGTTCCACGCGGCCGCGGAGCAGGGCAGCACTCCCGGCCTCATGCAGCATCGCGTGTTCACCCTCGCGGAGGCGGAGAAGGTCGACGTCGCGGCGGAGATCGCGGTCCGCCCCGCCCGCACTCTGTTCTTCGTGCGGACCAAGCTCGGTGCGGATCGCCTGGCCCGTGACCTCGGGCAGCGCGGCGTCGCGGCGCTCGCCATCCACGGCAACCTCAACCAGAGCCGGCGCCTGCGCGTCCTCGACGCGTTCGCGGCCGGCACCACCCGGGTCATGGTCGCCACCGACGTGGCCGCTCGCGGATTGCACATCGACGACGTGGACCTGGTCGTGCATTACGACCCGCCGCACGACCACAAGGATTACTTGCACCGTTCGGGGCGCACCGCGCGGGCGGGGGCCGCGGGCACCGTCGTCTCGTTCGTCTCCGGTCATCAGGCCCGCGATGTCGCCCGAATCCACCGGCAGGCCGCCGTCTCGGCCGAGCAGGTGACGCAGGTGACGTGCGGTCACCCGGCGGTGCGTGCGCTGGCCGAGTCCGGCGAGGCCATCCCGGTGCGCCGGGTCGCCAAGCGCACCGGCCCGGCCCGAACCGGGGGAACCCGCCCACGGGTTAGGTCCTGACTGGACGTCAGTTCGTCGGGTCGGCTTCCGCGCCCCGGTGGGCGGCGATACGCGCGGCCACCACGTCGGCGTCCAGATCGGCGGGGCGAGTGGAGTCCAGGAAGTCGAGCAACAGGTCGGCGAAGCGGACAGGCTCGTCGCAGTGCGGGAAATGCCCGGCCAGTTCGAACAGCTCGAATCGACCGTCCGGGAGCCCGGCGATCGCCTCCCGGCCGTGCGCGGCGGGGATGATCGGGTCCCGCCCGCCCCACACCGCCATGGTGGGCACCCCGGCGGTCAGGTAGAGCTTGTCCAGGCCGCTGACCCGCTGGCCCGCCAGGTTGATGATGTTGCGGGCGGAGATGACGAAGGCCCGCCGGCGGGCGGCGTCGGCGAGCGAGGCGTAGGCGTCCACCGACGCGTTGCCGGCACCGCGATCCCGCGAGGACATCCACCGCCAGCCGGCGGCCAGCCGGGCTGCCACGCTGGTGACCCGGGCGTGCGCGAGCAAGGGCAGTACTAATTCCGCCCCGGGCAACGTGGCGGCGCGCAGCACCGGGTGCAGTTCGCGCCCCAGACCACCGGCGGCGACCAGCACCAAGCGCTCGCAGGACTGCGGGTACTGGTAGCAGAACTGCAGCGCGATGCCGCCACCGAGGGAATGCCCGACGACGGTCGCGCGCCGGTGACCGAGCGCGGCGAGCAGGTCCCGGATCACATTGGCGTACCCGCCGAGGGAGTAATCGGCGTTCGGGTGCCCGATCAGATCCGGGGCGATCAACGTGTACCCGTGCGTGCGGGAGTCCAGTTCCTCGAGCACGGCGCCCCAGGTGGCTGCGCCGCCGGCGAGGCCGTGGACGAGCACCACCGCTCCCCGCGGTGGCCCGGACGGTCCGAGTTCGAGCAGCTGGATGTCTCGGCCGTGGACCGCCACGCGGCGGCTCCGAACGCTCATGCCTCGACGCTACCTGCCGTAGAAGGTGCGCCAGATCAAGGTGGAAAGGCTCTCGGCCAGCCGCTCCAGCGCGGCGTCGTCCGCGCCCGCGGCGAGTTGGGCCATGCCGCGCTCGGCCATCCACACGATCCAGCCTGCCGTCTCGTGGGCCAGCACGTCGGAGCGGATGAAGCCGAGCTGCTGACCCGCGGTGATGTGGCCGGCCACCGCTTGCTGCACCTCGGCGAAGCCACCCTCGTACAGCGCGCGAACGGAGGGGGCGGCGTAACTGGCCTCGACCAGGGCGTTGATCACCGGAAGGTGCGGCAGGTAGAGGTCGAAGGTGTGCCGCAGTTCGGCCTGCAGCTCCGCCTGCGTCGGGGCGGTACGACGTTCCCAGGGCCGGATGGCGGCAGCGCGGACGTCGTGGAACACCGGTACGGCCAGCGCGATCAGCAGTTCGTTCTTGTCCTGGAAGTAGCGGTAGAAGGTCGAGCGGGAGAGCAGCGCATCCGGCAGTAGATCGTCGACCCGGAGGTTCGCGTAACTGCCCAGCTCACGCATCCGTGCCTCCACCACCGGCAGCAGTCGATCCACGATCTCCCGGCGGCGAGCCTGCTGACGTCTCGCGCTCACGGTCTGCGGGCTCAGCGTCATGGCTCGAGCCTAGCAATCAGCTGACACACGTTGTACCGTCCGTGGGACACCGTGTCCCAGGAGGTCGTCATGGCTCACGAACCGTGGGACGTGCTGCACGATCCCGGACCGCCGGACACGCACTGGACCACGGACAACGTCGGTGAGGCCGCACCGGGCGTGCTGACCCCGCTCAGCTGGAGTCTGTGGGGTTCGGTCGGGGACCGCATGTCGCGCGACATCGCTTACCGCATCGGGGTTTTCTCCCCGCGGGACCGCGCGGAGTTCCCGCTGATCGTGCGCCCGTTCTACGGCCGGATCGCCCTGCAGGTCGAGTACCTGGCCCGGGTCGGCGATCGGATGCCGGGCGTCACCGGACAGGACGCGGTGCGCAGTATGTTGGGCCGGGTCCCGGACACGATCACCTTCCAGCCCACGCGACGCCGCTACCCGGTGGTCGCCCAGCGGCTCCCCCGCACGATGCTGCGCACCCCGGGGGTGATCCGCACGATGGCGGCGGAGACCGACGCCTGGTGGCGAGCGCAGATCGCTCGACTGCCCGCCCTCTCCGAGGCGGAGACCCGGGCCGTGCTCGCCGACGGCGTGCGCACCTTCGACAGGACGTTGAGCCTGCATTCGCTCGGCCTCATCGCGGTGGTGCAACCGCTGTTGGTGGAGCTGACCAAGCTGGTCGAGCAGGCCGGGGTGGGTGACGTGGGGAAGCTGTCCGGCAGCGGTGGTGCCGAGATGGCGATCATCTCCGACATCTGGCGGGCCTCCCGCGGTGAACTGAGCATCGCCGAGGTCATCGCCAACCACGGATTCCACGGCCCGTTGGAGGGCGAGGTGTCCAGTCGGGTCTGGCGGGAGGACCCCGAGCCGCTACAACAGATGATCGCCGCCTACACGAAGCTCGACGACGCGGAGAGTCCGGCGGCGCAGGCGGCGCTCGCGCGGCAACAGCTGCCCGCGCTGCAGCGCGACCTGCTGGCCGCACTCCCCCGCGCGCGTCGTCCCGTCGCCCGCCGGGTCCTCACCCTCGCCGCTCGGCTGCTGCCACTGCGGGGCGTGGGCAAACGCGCCTTCGTGCAATCGATCGACGTCACCCGGGCAGCCGCCCGGCAGCTCGGACACCAGCTCGACCTCGACCCGTTCTACCTGACCGCCGCGGAGCTGACCGGTGAGCTCCCGCCGAACGCCGCCGAGCTCATCGAGCTGCGGACGAAGCGCCACCACGAGTACCGCGCGATGACCATCCCGGGCTACTGGCGGGGCGTGCCGTCCACGATCACCGCCGGGGACGGGGAGCGGCCACGCCGAACCGGGTTCTGTGGACAGCGGCGGCAACTTGGCCAGGTTGTGGACAGGCAGGCGGGAAACGGCGGTACCGCATGCGACAATCCGGCTGCCGCCCCCTGGGGGCGGGCTGCCCGCCCCCTGGGGCTCTAAGGGCCTGAAGATCAGGCCGAGACCAGCTCAGACGGCTCGGCGATCACGTCGACCAGGGCGCCGTTGCGCATCACGGTGATCGCCATCGGCTGCCCGATCGCCTCCGCGAACATCAGCCGCTGCAGGTCCTGCGCCGCCGCGACCGGGCTGCCGCCCGCGCTGACCAGGAGGTCCCCGGCCCGCAGGCCGGCCCGGTCGGCCGGGCCGCCGGTCACCACCTCGGCCACTCGCAGGCCCGTCGGCCGCCCGAGCCGCTCGGCCAGCACGGCCGGGAGCGGGGCCGGCACGCTCACCAGCCCGAGGTAGGCCCGCCTGACCTTGCCGTGCCGCATGAGCGCGGCGATGATGCGCCGTGTCGTGGCGTTGACCGGGACAGCCATGCCCAGGCCCACGCCGGCCACGGCGGTGTTGATGCCGACCACCCGCGAGTGGCTGTCCGCGAGGGCCCCGCCGGAGTTGCCCGGGTTGAGGGCCGCGTCGGTCTGGATCACGTCCTCGATCAGCCGGGCCGCGCCCGCGCTGCGGGTAGGCAGGGACCGGCCCAGGGCGCTGACCACCCCGGCGGTGACCGAGCCCGCCAGGCCGAGCGGGTTGCCCACGGCCACCACCAGCTGGCCGACCACGAGCTCGTCCGCCTCGCCCAGCTCGGCGGGCGGCGGGGTGGTCCCGGACGTCCGCAGCACGGCCAGGTCGGACAGCGGGTCGGCGCCGACGACCCGGAACGGGGTCGTGGAGCCGTCCGCGAACGCTGCAGTGCCGGCCGTGGCACCGCCCACCACGTGGGCGTTCGTGAGCATGAAACCGTCCCCGGTGAAGACCACGCCGGATCCGAGGCTCTCCCCGCCCCGGCTGCCCCCGCCGCGGCTGGCACCGCCCCGGCCGGGCTGGGGCACCCGCAGGCTGGCCACCTTGCCGGTGAGCTCGGCCGCGACCCCGGTCACGATCTGCGAGTAGCTGTCCAGTGGTTGCTGCTCAGGCACGCTGCCTCCTACCCCGGCGGATCCGGAGAGAGTGCAGATCCTGCGGGGGATTACATAATTACAACTTGTGCAGTCTCCTAACGCCAACCCGCGGCCCGGCCTTCCCCCCGGTTTACGCCGTGGGCGGAACGGGGGGCGGGCGGCTACTTCTGGGCGCCCCGGCTACCGCCGGGCGACTCTTATCCCGGGCCGCCCGAACCACCGGACGACTCATATCCCGGGCCGCCCGGCTACCGCCGGGCGGCCTGGAGCGCGCTGCAGAACCGGGCATACTCCGACAGTTCCTGCTTGACCGGCACCAGCACGAACTGCTCGGCGACGTCCTGCATCCGGGATCGCATCTGGGCCTCGACCCGGCTGCGCTCCCGCAACGCGGCCGCGCTGACCATGCTCATGCAGCCGGACGCGGTCAGCCAGCCCAGCGCGAGGATGGCCACGATCAGGATCGCCACCCAGGGCAGCAGGGCGACGTCGCTGAAGATGGCGGCGGCGTGATGCGCGGCGTGGAAGACCCCGATCACCAGCAGCGCGGCGATCCACGCCAGCCCGGCCACCACGCAGCCCAGC
>Ga0137412_10002576_pt1 | contig 14332 bp, 14 predicted proteins | sample CZODoug2_1_16fun_FD_122160 | JGI IMG/M metagenome (GOLD analysis project Ga0137412, IMG submission 122160) | Vadose zone soil fungal communities from Angelo Coast Range Reserve, California, USA - CZODoug2_1_16fungal (Hybrid Assembly) | ecosystem: Environmental > Terrestrial > Soil > Vadose zone... | reverse complement strand
CGGCACGGCCACAGCGCCTTCACCTACGGCGTGCTCTACGCGGCCGAGCATTTCCGGGCCCGCGACGTCGAACGGGCCCTGCCCACCCTGGTGGAACTCCTCCGCGCCCCCGATGCCACCAACTGGCTCGACCCAGCCTGGAACGGTCAATAAATTTGAACTGCCGTCACACCGTCACGGTCGGCGACTAGTCGTGGTCCGCCTTCCCGACACACCCCCCGCATACATGGCCAAGCTGCGCCCGAGAAGACCGACACGTGTCGGCACGAGCTGGCACTCCTGTGCCGCTCGGAAAGTCATCGCCGCAGGTCACGCCGCACGGTGTTGCCTCTGAGATCATCACCTGGTGATCGTGTCGCTGCTGTACAAGCTGTCTCGAAGGCTGCTGTCCGTCCCGGCAGTGCTGCTGCGCCGCGACAGTGCCAAAGACGCCGAACTGCTCGTGCTGCGGCATGAGAACGCGGTCCTGCGCCGCCACGTCGCCGGCCCCGTCCGCTACGAAACAGCCGATCGCTTCTGGTTCGCCGCACTGTCGAGCCTCATACCGCGACGCCGATGGCGCGACGCCTTCCCGGACACCCCAGCCACGCTGCTCACCTGGCACCGCAAGTTCATCGCCGCCAAATTGGACTACACCGCACACCGCGGCCGAATCGGACGCCCAGGCCACCCACTCGGCGATCAAGAAACTTGTCCTGCACCTAGCCAAGGAGAACCCCCGGTGGGGACATCGGCGAATCCAGGGCGAACTGGCCCGGCTCGGGCACCCGGTTGGCGCCTCGACCGTCTGGGAGATCCTCAACGCAGCCGGCATTGACCCGGCCAACGCGACGGCTACACATCACCGGAGTCACCGCCCACCCCTCCCGGAGCTGGGCGGCGCAGCAGGCCAGGAACCACGCCGCCGACCTCGACACACGCCTCGACTCGCTGCGCTTCCTGCTGCGCGACCGAGACGACAAGTACTCCCCTGCCTTCGACGCCATCTTCCAAGCCGACGAAACGGACATCCTCAAGACCGCACCCCGGGCACCACGGATGAACGCACACTGCGAACGGATCATCAGAACCCTACGCAGCGAAATATGCGACCCCGTGCTGATCCTCAACGCCTCCCACGCCCGAGAGATCCTGGGCAGGTACCGGCGGCACTACAACGAACACCGGCCCCACCACTCACGACATCAGCTCCCACCCAACATCGATCAACACCCCGCCACGAAGCATGACCTCGAGGCCCGCAGAGTCGTGCGCACCCGCGTCCTCGGTGGCCTCATCAACGAATACCGATACGCAGCCTGACGTGCAGCGATGACTTGCCGAGCGGCACAGGATCTCGTCCAGGGTCGCCCGGCGGACAGCGAACGAATCCGGCTGCGTCCCTAATGCGCTCGTGTCCCCGAATTATGGCCGGAGCATCGTGCTCGGCAACTTCTCTGCCTGAGGCGGCCGCTACTCACGGTTTCTGCAACCTCGGGAGCAAAGTGAGCGCGTTGCCGCGCATGACGCGTTCGAGCGCATCCGGGCGATCAGCGAAATACTCATCGACATGATTCGTATACCACGCTGACATGCGTGTCTCGACCGCTGGGTAGTCCGTGCCGAACAGTATGCGATCAAGACCGGCAAGGTTCTCCAGCGCGACGAGATCCGTCTCGAATCCAGATAGCGCGGTCTCGTAGTAGAACGTGCGGAAGTCCTCGATGATCTGCTCCGGAGAGAGCTCGCTCCCAAGATAGCTGGAGATCACCGCGACCCGGCTGACCAGCATCGCCGTGCTACCACCGGAGTGGGCCAGAATGATCCGAACATTGGGGTAACGACGCTTCTTGCCGCGAGTGACCAGATCCGCCGCCGCCTTGAACGTCTCGTTCCCGACCTCCGTCACCGAGGTCGGAGCGAACGGGTTGAGGAACCCGTTCACGCTCGCGGTCTGTGCACCGTGCACGAACACCAGTGCGGCACGTCGGTCGAGCTCAGCCCACACCGAGTCGAGGAAGTCAGCCCCGATGTACCGGGCATCGCGCCCTGACCCGTACGAGCTGGCGAAGCACACACCGTCAGCCCCGAGCGTGTCCAAGGCGTAGCGAATCTCCTCCAGAGTCGCATCCGCTCCGCTGGCTACCGGAACACTGGCGAAGAACCCGAACCGATCCGGGTAGCTCCGTACCGCATTGTGCGCAAGTTCGTTGAGCGCCCGGTTGATCGCGCGATTTTCTGGCCCGGGTGTGGACCCGCCGGGGTTACCCAGCATCGACAGCACAGCGACCTGGATCCCCAACTCGTCCATTGCCCTCAAACTCAGCTCAGGGGTCCATGGCGTCCGGTCTTCCGGGTACGGCCAACCTGATTCAGCTCGGTAGCGCCGACGGCCCTCTTCGCTGACCGGGCCAGCATCCAGCGCGAAGTGATGGTGGAGATCGACCCGCGCCAGGTCGGCTGCCAAGGGCTGCATTCGCGGTCCTCTCATTTCTGCGGGAGTTCTCCCACAACGCGGCACGAGTGACTCGTCGCGTCGCTCGCCAAGGCAATGAATTACACGGTGCAGGGCTCGGCGCCGAGCACGCCTGAGTCGTGGCCGACTCGCCCGTCTTCGTCGGGGGTCGAGTCGAGGTCGTCCGAGGTCGATCTCTCCCGGGCCCATCTCCACACGGGCGCCGTCTTGGGTCTCGACGGACCAACGGCCGCTGAGCGGGATGATCCACTGCTGGGGCGGGTGACGGTGCCAGCCGCCCTGCCAACCGTTGGGCAACACCCATACCGCACTACTGGCGACGTCCTGCTCGGTAGGGGCCCGCCAGACCGGGGCACATCGGGCACGACCTGAGCGAAGGTGAGGCCGTCGATCGCGCAGCGGTGGATGTGACCGCGGCCCGTTTCGTCGGCGAGCACGTGCAGGACTGCCAGCTCGGGTGTTGGTTGGCTGCGGGCTCTCGTTGGGTTGACTTTCCCACCTGTCTCCGTCGGGGTCACCGGGCACCTGGTCAGTTCAGCCGGCGTTTCGGCGGTGACGGTCCTTGCTCGTCAAGGCGAAGGCGGGGACCACAGGCAGGCCGGCGAACGGGTCGTTGTCAGTCATCGGCAGCTCGCACCCTCGGGGAGGGACGATGCGGGATGCGGTCAGCAGAGCGGCTGGACCGCATACTGATAATTGCTTATTTTTGAAATAATCGATCATGGAAAGATGGCTATGTGAGACAGGCAGAACGCCGCGCGCTCCGCGAGCGGATCTACCAGCTCGAGGCCAGCGACGAACATTGCCAGGAACTTGCCCAGGCTCGTTCGCGGCTGGAACTGGTCATGCTCTGCGACGCTGTCCCGCCGCGATACCGAGATCGGGGGCCCTGCCAGTGACACGTGCTCCCTCGCCCACAGCCGCGCCACAATGTCGCTCAGCAGCCCGCAGTGAACTGAGTGTTGCTCATCGAGCTCGCTCCTACCTCGGTTGCAGCCCCGATCTTGCGCCCCCACGAAGCGAGGCGGAAAGGTGACGAACGGACCCGGCGTGGTCATATCCGGACGCGACGGCGTACGGCGTGTCAGGTTCGACGCACCCGACGGGTCTGGCCTCGAGCTCGAGGTGCTCTCCCGTGACGAGCTCGGCCGCCGCGCCGGGGAAGCTCTCGACAAACCGCTGCGCACCGAGTTCCACCGGCTCATGCTGGTCGACGCCGGGCATAGCTGGCACGAGGTGGACTTCATCCGGCACCCGCTCAGCCCGGGGACGGTGCTGTGGGTTCGTCCCGGCCAGGTGCAGCGTTTCGGCCCCCCGGTCGACAGTGAGCTGGTGCTGTTCACCCCCGGTGTGCCCGCCGGGAGCCCGAGCGAGCTCGGGCCGCTGCCAGTTCACCATCGCGGCGGCCTGGTCTGGCGCCTCGATGACGAGGCATACCGGAGCATCCGGGAGATCGCCCGCCAGCTACGCCTGGAGGCGGCCCACCCCACCACCACCTCCGACTGGGCGCGCCGACACCTGCTCAGCCTGCTGCTGCTACGCATCAGCCACACCGCCCCGGCCCGAACGGTCCCGGGGAACACCGAAGGCATCGCGGCCCGGTTCGCCGCCGAGGTCGAGCGCGACTTCGCCCGCACCCACCGGGTAGCCGACTACGCCGAGCGACTCGGCTACAGCGCCCGCACGCTCTCCCGGGCCAGCACCGCCGCGACCGGGCACTCCGCGCGCGAGGTCGTCGAAGCCCGCATCACCCTGGAGGCCAAGCGGCTACTCGCCTACACCGACCTCGCCACCGCGGTGGTGGGTCGCCGTCTCGGATTCAGCGAGCCGACCAACTTCGGCAAGTTCTTCCTGCGCCGCACCGGCCTCACCCCAGGCCAGTTCCGCCGCACCCTGACCAGCTAGCCGGAACATCTGGTAGTCATTCCGGGAGCGGGCGGCCCCTGGTCTCAGGGCAGAACGGCGCCACAACCAGTCCAACCAGGTAGACCACACCGACTACTGACCTAGCGTGGGCCCGAGCAGAATGCTGCACTCACCACCCAGCACGACGGCGAAGCACGCGCGGTCGAACTGTAGGCCCAGCCGATCCGCCAACCGAGTGCCGCAGGACGCGATGGCCGCCGCGTGGGAGACACCGCCACCGGGCCGCCAAGCGCTTCGGTCGTATCGGGGAGGGGCGCCGGATGGTTGCCCACCGGCCGGTGGCGGTGGCGCCTTCGTCAGGCGTTCTTCCCGATCTTTTCCGGAATGCGGGGAAACAGGGTCCTGGAGTTCGTGGAGCCGATCCTCAGGCGGTCGTTGTCGCTGATGTCCGCGTTGTCGAACCAGTCGGACGCCTCACGCATGTGCTCCCAGGGGTAGTCGGTGGAGTACAGCACGCGGTCGACACCTACCCGGGCCATGGTCGCCCTGAGGGCCTGGCTGTCGAAGATGCCGCTGGTGGTGAGGTAGAAGTTGTTGGCGAAGTAGTGGGGCAGCGGCTTTTGGAACTTGCGCAGGTCGCCCATATAGAAGAGACGGTGATCGACGCGCCAGATGTTGAACGGCAGCGTTTCGCCGAGGTGACCGAGGATGAACGTGAGCGCCGGGTACCTGTCGAACAAGCCGCTGGTCATCAGGCGGAGCGCGTGCGTCGCGGTCTCGACGGTAAATGCCCAGATGGAATTCATCAGCTCGGGGCGGCCCTCATAGATGCCCTGGTTACCCGGCAGCGGGTCGCGCGGGTGCAGGTACAGCGGCACGCCGTGCGCTACCGCGACCTCCCAGACGGGCGCGAAACGTTCGTCGTCGTAGTACACACCGGTGTCGGCGTCACCGAGATTGGTGAAGCCGTTGAGCATCACGCCGTGGAACCCGAGCTGGGTCACGCACCGCTCCAGTTCGGTCGCCGCGGCTTCCGGGTCCTGCATGGGCAGGGTGGCGAAGCCTCCGTAGCGGGTGGGATTGGCGTCGACGATCTCGGCAAGGCCGTCGTTCACCTGCTTGGCGCGCGTGACGGCGCTGGCAGGATCGGTGTAGGCCTGGACGCCAGGCGCGTTCAGCGACAGCAGCGAGAAGTCGATGCCAGTGGCGTCCATGTCGCCGAGCCGCTCGTCGCCGACCTCGAGCAGGCGTCGGACAATGTCTTTCATCGTCTCCGGGTCGTAGTACGGCGGCATTTCCTTGGCGAGCTCAGGGGCGTTGTAGTGCTCTTCGAGTGCGATCTTTCCGTTCACGTGAACTCCTCTTATTGAATGTGGCACGGGTTGGTAGGTGGACACGATCACCCCGACCAGCAACGATGCGAGCCTTCGGGTGCGCCTGTGTCGGTGACGGGCTCGAGCGAGGTGAACTGAGCCTGGAGGAGCCACAAGACAGCCTCGGCAAGTCGCGGCGTGTGCGAGCAACTCAACCACACCTACACGCGACATTTTGGCGACCAAATCGGAAAGCGCCGGCGGATATCCCTCTGGACGCGGATCGGGGATTCGAGCTACGACGTAGGCCTCCTCACCATGGGGATCTTGCCCTACTGTTAGATCTTGTTACTCCGCGAGTTGAGCAGAAAGGTCACAAGCGGACCTGAACCGATCACAATCGGACACGACGGAATGCGCCGCACGCCGTTCAACGCGCGTTCCTCAGCTATGCCTGGTTGCTCACAACGAGACGAGGACCAAGTACTACTGGGCGAGCAGCCGATCATGATCGAGCAGACCGTCGCACTCGGCGATCTCACCGGCTACGGTCTTGGTTGCCAAGCTGTCTGGGCGTGGTGTCTGGGGTGTCGAGCCATAGCCGGTGTGCTCCGTCGGAGGCGACGGCCAGGCCCACGCGTTCTCACCGGGGCTGGCCATAACGGTGCCATTCACCCAGGTTTCAGGGAGGACGACACCACAAGCTGCCGCCCGGTGTTCGTCGGGGAGCAACGCCGTGATCAGGGGCGGGTTGTACTCCGGAGACACCCACTCACCGTGTGGGGTGATCACGGTGTCGAATCCCCATATTCCAGGTCAAACTCCTCCAGATACTTCAGAGGTCCGTCATGCACATGCGCGGGGAGCTTTGGGTCGGGTGCACTTCAGGTCGCGGCAACTGTTGCGCAATCGAAACGGGCTACATCCGTCATCGCCTGGATGCCGGCGACGAAGGCGCGATCTCGGACAGCAGCCACCCGCGCCTCATGCAATTTCGACACCCACTCCTGGAACTGATGAGTCGTCACACGCACGCCACGCTACCTCGGCAGTTGCACACGTACTGTGCAGGAGTTGTGCGAGGTCAATCGGAACTATGTCTGGCTGAACCGGTACGTGAACCCGGAGAACTGGCGTGCGCACTATCGGTACACCGCACCGACGCTGCTCAGACAGTTCCCTCGGTCGACTATATGGTCATCGGTCTCCCTAGTGATCATGAGGACCGGGTGTCAAGCATCTCCGTCAGTTCTAGACCTAAGCGAAGACATCGGCGACGTAGCGGCCGCGTTCGCGCTGCATCTCAGTAACCCAGGCTTCGGCTTGCTCGGGGCTGGCACCGGTGGCCTCGGCGTAGATGCGGACACACGTGTCGCGCACCGCCGGTGCCATCTGGTGGCCGTCGCCGCAGACATAGAAGATGGCACCCTCGCGGACTAGGTCGATCACCCGGGCACGGTCGGCCCAGAGCCGGTCCTGGACGTACCGGATGCCGCCCTGAGGTGCTTCGGAGAACGCGACATGCACCTCGACGACACCCTGCGCGGCCCAGACAGCGAGCTCGTCGCTGTAGAGCTGATCGACCCCAGGTTGGTCACAGCCAAAGAACAGCAGCGCCGGCGCGGGGGAAGTGCGCTGTTCCTCGGCCCTCAGCGACCGGTCTTGAAGGAACCCGCGAAACGGCGCCAGGCCGCTGCCGGCGCACACCATCACGATCGGCGTGGTTAGCGACTCGGGAGGGTGGAAGCCCACGTTAGACGGTCGCACCGTGACCGCGACCTTCGTTCCGGGGCGGGCGCCGGCCAGATAGGTCGACGCTGCGCCCTGGTACTCACCGTGCCCAGACAGCGCTGGCGCACTGAGTACCGCGACGGTCACGGTGGCGTGGCTCTCGCTCCACCGCGGTGATGATGAGATGGAGTACTGCCGGGGGGTCAGTGGGCTGAGCATCTGCAAGAACGACGCGAACGCCAGCTGACAGCCCCTGTAGCGATCGAGCAGGTCGAGTACCGAGACACGGCGGGCCAACACATCGGTCTGGTAAGTGTTGCTGTCCGAGGCGAGCGCCTCGAGGGCGCGCTTTTCCGGCGGGCAAGCAGTGGCCGCAGCGAGCTGCTCGATCTGCTTGCGGGAGGCTGGCTGGGACAGCTCAACGTAGCTGGCGAGAAGCTCCCCTGCGGTCACCGGGGTGTCCACCGGGAGGAAGGTCTGTGCTCCCGCGCCAACCCGGACCACGGTAGTTGCGTCATAGCTGAGGTCGAACCGGGCCAAGGCCCGATCCACCACAGCTGCAGGGTTCAACGGCAGCACTGCGAGGTAGTCACCGGTCCGGTAGCTGGTCCCCTCCGGCAGCGCGATCTCCAGGTGCCGCTTGGAGCGAGCGCCGCCGGCGGTCATGTCGACCAACTCCTGGTTGGCCACCACGGTGCCGAGGCCGAGATGGTTGCTCCGCAGCAGCGGGTCCCGGGTAGCACCGACGAACTCCACCTCGAACAGTGGCGTGTCCGCCAGGGCTAGATCGAACTGGTGGAACTCGGTGTCCACAGGTGACCAGAACGTCGCGTACCAGTCGTCGAAGTCACCGAAGAAGTCACCACGAGCATTTCCCTCGCCTCGCTTCACTAGACGGCGCGCACCGGCCGACGCCAGCCGCTCATCCACCGCTTTGGGTATGGCTTGGTAGGTGCGGGCCCAGTCGGTGTTGCCGCAGCCGAAGACCGCGAATCGGACACCATCCAGCGAACCGGCTGCCAGACTGTCCAACCAGCTCACGAACTTCCTGGCGTTGTCCGGCGGCTGGCCCTCGTAGGAGGAGGTGACTACCACGACAACACCCTCTGCGGGCAGGTGCCCGACAGCATTGTCGAGGGTATCCACCGAGCCGGTGTAGCCACGCAGGCGGGCGTCGTTGGCGATGCGTTGCGCGAAGGCCTCGCAGGAGCCGGAGTTTGAGCCATACAGGACCCGAATCGGGACCCCGTTCGCGGCGGGAGCCGCAACCACGGCCGGGCTAGGCGTCGGGGAGGGTCCCTCGATTACCTGGGTTGCCGCGATCGCGGTGTCCCGGCGGTGAGCGTAGACGAACAGGTCCTGGGGTTTGATAGTGAGCGTCTGTTTGATCGAAAGCTGGTAGTCCGGGTCAGCCGGGGTGAGGTCGAATCGCTGGAGCAGCATAGCCAGGAACAGAGTGGCCTCCTGCAGCGCGAATCCCCGCCCGATACACGAGCGTTGCCCGTTGCCGAACGGCTTCCACGAGTTCGGCGGCAGCGCCTCGGCACGTTCGAAGGCGAACCGGTCCGGATCGAACCCGGCCGCAGACTCACCCCACACCGCCGGGTCGCGGTGCAGCGCCGGAATCAGCACTAGCAGTGTTTCACCCTGGTGCACCAGATAACTCCCACCTAGCGTGGTCTCGGCCTCATAGGGCTTGAGTGCGAAAGCCGGTGCGGTCGGCCACAACCGCAACGTTTCCTTGAGGACTTGGTCTAGGTAGCCCAGATGTGCAAGGTGCTCGAATCGTGGCTCCTGGTTGCCCAGGACTTCGTCGACATGTGCTTGACACCGGGACAGGATCTCTGGGTGCCGCAGCAGCTCGTAGAGGGTGAAGGTAAGCAGACCGCTGGTAGTCTCGTGCCCGGCGATCAAGAAGGTGACCAGCTGGTAGCGCACGTTCTCCACGCTGAGCCGCTCTCCGGTGCGCGGGTCGGTGGCCGTCAGCATGGTGTCGAGGATGTCGTGCTGATCTTTGGGGAGCGGGTGGCGACGCCTGTCATCGATCAGGTGGTCGACGACCTCGTACATCAGCCGCTTATCCTCGTCGTACTGATGCCGGGAGCGCAGCATCAGCCGGCTTTGCAGTGGTAGCCGATTGGTTCGCGCCCCGGATTCCACCAGTGAGCGAACCATCGCGCCGACAAATGGGTGCAGCTGCTCCGAGTAAAGGCTGTTGAACCGATAGCTGAATGAGCACAGCGCAATCGTGTCAAGGGTCAGCCGGGTGGTGTTGTCAGCGATATCGATCCGGTTACCCGTGCCTTGGCGTTCCCACTTGAGCAGCAGTTGATCGGCGATGTCGACCATGCCGTCGAACATCGCGCGCAGCGCGGCCGGGCCGAAGGCGGGCATCAGGATGCGGTGGGCGGCACCCCAGTTGGCCTCGGCGGTCTCGGCGGTAAAGAGGCCGTCGCCGGTGAAGTCGCGGACCTGCAGCAGCGGGGCGTGCAGCACCTTGTCGAATCGGTTCTCATCGCAGAGCTCATCGACCAGCTCCCGCGAACTCACCACAATCATGTCCTGACCCGGCAAGTCCAGTCGGAAAATCGGACCGTATTCCTCAGCCAACCGCATCAGCCCGAAGATCCCCGGATCATCCTGCAAATCGGGCAGATTCCCCAGCACTGGGGTTGGCTTCGGCTGAGGAATAGGCTGAGAAGTCCGCTTTGTCCCCGACGCAGGTGAAGATGGCATGGCTTGGGACGCTACTCGGTCGATAACGAGGCCGTCAAACGCAGAAGCGGGTGGGCGTTCGCGAGTCGCAATCTGCGCACTTCCAGGCGAAGAGGAGCTCGTTGATGTCGCCATTCGCCCAGCAGTGGCGCACGGTTGTGCACGTTGCTCGAGGTTACAGTTAATTTAATCGGCTGATAGGCCACTGCAATCGGGATGCCGCTGCCGGGCTAGGTGACTGAGGCGAGCACGCCAGGGCCGATGCGACGGCGCAGGCGAAGAATTCGAACCACTCGACCGTCGACCCGATGAACGAAGCAACAACGATGCGACTGGCCGTGGTTCGGGGCAGTCGGATATCTGGCGAAGCGTTCATGAGCGGTCCTTGGCCGGGCGCGTACGAGACGGGGCCGATCGCGAGCGGGACACCCTGGTTTCACTCGACTAGTAGTTCAAAGTACGGACCGCTAGACCATAGCTTGAACTCTCTCGCGTTGGCAAGAACCGACCCGTCACCGCACACTCACCAACGGCCGACGTCCCCCAAAGCGGGACACCCGCGCACGGAGCGCGCCGGCGAGACTCGACGACCGCGGGACTCGGTCCGTGAACAGGGTTCGAGACGTGTGCCAATGGACCGGTGAGCTCCGGCACCGCATATTCACGCGGACGCAGCGCGAACTGCCGCAGCACGGCCGGAGCCCGGTCCAGGACCTTGTTCGTCTCCGTGTTCACGCCGGCATGTTTCGGGAGGCCGCGGCACTGAGAGATCACCCGCGCGCCGGACTTGCCACGAACCCGCCGAACAAACTACGGTCCAGCGATCCGCAGTTAACGAGGCGATTGGGGCCATCGCGACTCCTGCCGGTCACGCCGGCCTGGTCGAGGAGTTCGATCCGCACGACCCGACGATCACGGCGGACGACCTGTACCCCGTTATGGACGACTGCGGGCTGTCTGCCCGGTCACTCACCATCCCGAGCACGCGGTCTGGCGCAGAGCACTGGCGCCCTGGTTCAACGGTCTCGCCGCACGCCGGTGGCAGCCACGAATGCGCGAGATCGTCGACGAGCTGATCGACGGCTTCGGATGTGGGCAGTGCCCCGCCCAGCAGCAAAACGATCATGCCGGCAGAGCTCAGCGCCGGCTCGGTGGGCGACGCACCCGTAGCCAAACCCGGTGCACCCGCGTTTGAGGTCATGACCCCACGATCAGCAGCGTGGAACCCCAGTACCAAGAGCTTGCCTATCCCGGTATTGGGCCACCTGGCACCGCGGTGCGGGGCGTGTTTCTCTGGAATCGTGACCTCGGCTGTCGAAAAGAGAGTCCGATTAGCGCGGGACTTACCCGCGCCTTCGTCGGAAACATAGTTCCGAGCCAACTCGCAGATCGGCGCCGAGGTTAAGTTCGTCCAAGACGACGCCCGCGCGCGACGCTTACGGTCCGTCCTGACCTCTCTGCCGACCACGAGGACGCCATGAAGCAGGTACTGACCGCGCGCCAGCGGGGGTTCGAGGACCTCGCGGCCGGCTTGGCCGACCGGTTCGCCGAGCGGGCCGCCCGGCACGACACCGCAAACACCTTCCCGGAGCAGAACTACGACGACATGCGGGAGGCCGGGTTCCTGCGGCTGACGGTGCCGGAGGAGCTCGGTGGGCTGGGCGCGTCCCTGGCCGAGATGTTGCCCGCGCTGGAGCGCCTGGCCGCCGGTGACGGCTCGACCGCGCTGGCGGTGACCATGCACGTGTCCCCGCTCGGGCAGTGGTCGGCGGTGTGGCGTCGCACCCGGGCCCCGGCCCTGGAGGCAATGCTGCGCGGCGCCGCCCGCGGCGAGCTGGTCTGGGCGGCGCTCACCGCCGAGGCCGGTGTCCCCAATCGGATGACCGACGCGCGGACGACCGCCACCCGGGCCGACGGCGGTTACCGGCTCAACGGGCGCAAGACCTTCGCCACCAACTCGGCGGTGGCCACCCACTGCTCCACTACTGCCCGCTACGACGACCCTCGGCTCGGCCCGAGGTTGATGGTGTTCCGCGTCGACCTGTCCGATCCCGCCGTCACGGTGCACCGGACCTGGGACACCCTCGGGATGCGGGCCACGCAGAGCAACGACGTCGAGTACCGGGACCTGTTCGTGTCCGAGGAGGCGCTCGTGCACTCGCAGCCGATCGGCCACTTCGACGCCCGGGTGCTGGAGACGGTGTTCACCTGGTCGTTGCCCGCGTTCGGCGCGGTCTACACCGGTATTGCGCAGGGTGGACTGAGCTGGGCCCTCGACCTGCTGCGGCAGCGGGACCCGACCGGCCCGCCCGGGGTGCGCACCGTGGTGGCGGACGTGGACATCCTGCTCGAGCAGTCCCGGGCGATGTACACCCGTCACGCGGCGGAGGCCGCGACCGGCGCGATGTACGAGGGCATGACCGTACAGGAGGGGCTCGCCCGCTGCGCGGTGGTCAAGCACGTGTGCACCGAGAACGCCATCCGGGCGATGGACCTGCTCGCCGGGGTCGTCGGCGGCGTCGCCTACTCACGGTCCCAGCCGTTCGAGCGGATGTGGCGCGATGTGCAGGCCGGCCGGTTCATGCCGTTCGACCCGTCGTCGGCGCGCGACCTGATCGGGGCCAGCGCGCTCGGTGTCACCCTAGCCCCGGAGGTAGGCGCGGAGGATGCCTGGCCGGCGGGCCGGTCCCGGCCGGCGCCGGCCGAACCGGACCCGGGCACTCGGGTCGCCTAGCGCGCCGACCCGGACAATGCCCCCACCGACCGGCACCGGCCCGGCCCGCGCGGAGTGGAGTCCACGTGGCCGCTCACAGCGCCGCCCGCTCGCTTACCCTCGACAGTGAGCGCGGGTCGGCGCGGCCGGGTAGGCAGGCTGTCATCGGGGGTGGTCGATGGACGTCCAGGGTCCGGGTGGTCGACGGCCGCACGCCGAGCCGGCTCGGCGGTCCGGGGCGCGTGCGGTGGCCGCGCCACACGCCGCGCTGCGCGCGCTGGTGATCGGTGGGTACTCGGGGTTCGTCGAGGCCGCCGTCCCCCGACGCTTCGTGCTGCCGGCCACCACCTCCGTCGCCGTGGTCTTCAAGATCCATGACTCGGCCTATCGCCCGGCGGCGTTCGTCATGGGCGCGCATCCCCGGCACATCGTGCTGGACGGCGACGGGCCGCTTTCCTACCTCGAGCTGTGGCTAACCCCGCTCGGCGCCCAGGAGCTGCTCGGCGTCCCGGTAGACGAGCTGCGCGGACGCGCCGTCGACGTGGGCGAACTGCTCGGCGCCACCGGGCACGAGCACGTCGACCAGATACGCGAGGCCTCGAACTGGGACCGGAGATTCGCCATCGTCGACCAACTGCTGCTCGGTCGCCTCGCAGCCGGGAACCGGCCCCCCGCGCCCGAGGTCCGACGGGCGTGGCACCGACTGGTCTCGAGCGGAGGCACCGTCCCGATCGGGCGTCTCGCCGACGAGGTGGGCTGGAGCCACAAGCACCTCATCACCGGGTTCCGCAGGCACGTCGGGCTGGCGCCGAAGGCGGCGGCGCGGGTCGTGCGATTCCGACGGGTGCTACGCAGCCTCGACGGTGCACCCGCCTGGGAGCGGATCGCCGCCGAGGCCGGCTACACCGACCAATCGCATCTCGTCCGCGACTTCCACGAGCTCGCCGGGACCACCCCAACAGGCTTTCTGCGGTGGGCGCAGCAGCGCGGCCGCGACGGTGGCCCCATGAAGATGCCGGCGCCGGCATGACCCGCGGCCGGTCGCCAGGCCACTCGCCCGATCAGCAGGGAGGCCCAGGCGGTGCCTCGCCGCGCGGACCGACGCGCGTCGAGGTCATCATCGTGGTCGCGGGGCTGACCGCGCTGGCGGCGTGCGGCACCCAGGCCGCCGTCCCAACCCGGCCGGCGGAGCCGCCCTCGGGACTCGCCGCTCTCATCGACGTGATGGCCCAACGCCTGCTCATCGCGGACACCGTCGCGGCCGCCAAGTGGGCGGGACGATCGTCGACCTAGCCCGGGAGCACGCCCTGCTGGCCGCGGCCGAGGCGGAGTCCGGCCGGCGAGGCTTGAACCCGGCCCAGACCACCGCCGTGCTCCAGGACCAGATCGAACCCAGCAAGGTGGTGCAGTACGGGCTGTTCGCAGACTGGACCGCCGACCCGGGGCGCGCCCCCGCGATCCTTCGCGCCGGTCACGACCTGATGGGCGTCAATCCCAGGGCCACACGCTCCGCGGCGGGCATGCCGCGCGGTCGCAGCC
>Ga0137412_10002574_pt1 | contig 14337 bp, 12 predicted proteins | sample CZODoug2_1_16fun_FD_122160 | JGI IMG/M metagenome (GOLD analysis project Ga0137412, IMG submission 122160) | Vadose zone soil fungal communities from Angelo Coast Range Reserve, California, USA - CZODoug2_1_16fungal (Hybrid Assembly) | ecosystem: Environmental > Terrestrial > Soil > Vadose zone... | reverse complement strand
ACGATCGGGTCAACGTCCGGGTGCGCCCTGATCAGGCTGGTGCCGTTCGTAACCGCCTGCTCCAGCACACGGGCCGCGCGGGCCCGCACGCCGGCATGCGTGAACGACCGCTTCAGCTCACCGGTGACGGCGATGGCACCGGCGAGAGTGCCGGCCTCATTGGGTCGCTCGGCGTCGAGCAGAGCTTTGTCCAGATGCAGATGGGGCTCGATGAGTCCCGAGATGACCGCGTCCCCGCCACAATCCAGGATGGACTTCGACGTGCCGAGGAACCGCGGACCGATCCAGTTGATGCGACCGGACTCGACCGCAATGTCCACATTGGTCGACCACCCCGAGACCCGGCAGTCACGCAGCACCAGATCCGCCATACCCCAGTTCCTTTCAAAAGGAACGTCGAATACGTAATCTATTCCACTTCACGCCCGAGCCTAACTGCCCGAGATCTATTCGGGAGTCGGCTGCACACCTGGAACATGGTTTTTACTCGCCGGATACATCAGCCGGCCCGTTACTCGAGATCCAGGACCGGGTGGTGTCGAGGCCGGCCAGGTGTCGCGGCCCACAGCCGGAGCTCGCGACCGGACAGGGCGGCGTAGGTGAACGCGCGCTATCTTGGTAGCCAGACGTCGCTCTCGAGCCCCGTCAGCAACGCCTTGCTCGAACGGACTGCATCACAGATGGCCTCATCGCGCGAATGGATGAGAAACCGCACACGCGACAACATCATCGTGCGCCGAGGGAGGACCTCGAACAACCACGGCTCAAGCCTGCCCGCCACAGCCGCGGCATTAAGATCCTTCGCGCTACGCAGCACATGGCGGAAGAGGAGCTCCTCCTTACCGGGCGTTGCCGCGAGACCTAGGACTCGATAGATGTCGCTCGGTAGCAGAGAGGCGATATACCAGCCCAAGGGTTTTCCTCGGGCGTCTCGAACGAATTTCTTGACGAACTGGCCATTGGACCGAGACCGGCCGATCTGGTCGAAAAGCAAACCGAGCGACTCGGCGTCGTGGTCCGGCCAGAGGTCGAACTGCTGAGGTCCGAGACGGAGATGGTCGATCAGGAGCTGGGGCGACAACTGCTCCTCGGTGTGCTCATCCACATCACCTGTCCCGTCGGTTTTGCTGAAACGGGAGTACACGGCATCCAGTGGCCGACACAAGGGCCGGACCAGTCGCAGCCGCTGCTGCCGGCCGAGGTGCCAGAGCTTGAGGCCGACCGCCGCTCGCACGGGCTGCAGGAGATGTAGCCAGCTCACCGAACCGAGGTGGTACATCGAACCGCCGAGGCTTTTCCACATCCGCTCGGTGGCGGGCCCAGCGGTATCGGTCATGGTGAGGTCCTGTGGTCCGGACAGGTACTTCCGCATGAGCAGGCCGCCGGGCCCGAATTGTCTCGCTTTCGGTGAGACAACCAGCGAACTGCTGCACGCCAGACGCACGGACCGCTGCTCGAACCGCATCCGATGCACCAGCGACCCGATAAAACCGAGGATCTCTCCATCGGAGCCTTCGAACACCAGCGAGGGAATGGACGGGTCCGACAGTGGCTGGCCGAGGAACACCTGCTCGAAGGCCATGCGCAACTCGTCGACGGCGGCAACATTGGGCACTGCCAGATAGGAGCGGTACAGCGCGACGACCTGAGATAGATCATCTTGACGCAGGCTCCGAATGCGGCTCATCGCACCGGTTCCGCGCCGAGCGAGGCGAGGAAGTCGGCGATGGAGGCGACGCTGCGGAACCGGTCGATGTCGAAGTCGTCGAGCGGCAGCTGGACCGCGAAGGTGTCCTCGAACGCGACGATGAGCGTGACGAGGGCCATCGAGTCGATCAGGCCGGCGTCGAGGAGGTCGGCCTCGGCGTCGGGGACGTCGATGCCGGCCCGGTCGGACATGACCGCGGCCACCTGGTCCCGCAGTTCGTGGTGGACGTCAGTGTGCATCGGGGCGACCTCCGGGTGATCGTGTCGTCGTCGGCCGGGTCGACTGGTTCGCCGCGGCAAACCGCTCGCGCAGTGCCGGACGATCGATCTTGCCGTTGATGTTCTTGGGGAGCGCGTCGAGGACCTCCCAACGCGCGGGGAGCATGTAGCGCGGGATCAGCGCGGTGACGTGCTTGCGCATGTAGGCGACCGGGAGCTCGGCACCGTCTGCGACCGAGTACGCGCAGCAGATCGTGATCCCCTCGAACCCGCCGGTGTCGACGCCGACGACGGCGCACTCCCGCACGCCGACCACGGTGTTGACCGCGGCCTCGATCTCGCCGAGCTCGATGCGGTAGCCGCGGCTCTTGATCTGCGAGTCGGTCCGGCCGAGGAAGTGCACGATGCCGTCCTCGTCGACCCGGGCCAGGTCCCCGGTGCGATAGATCCGCTGGGTCGGGTCCCTCGGGTCGGCGCGGAACGCCGCCGCCGTCTTCTCCTCGTCGCGCCAGTAGCCGGGCGAGAGGCCGACGCCGCCGATGTACAGCTCGCCGATCCCGCCGACCGGCGCGGTGGTGTCGCCGTCGAGGACCACCAGGCGCTCGCCGTCGCAGGGCAGGCCGATCGGCACGGGCACCGACTCGTCGGGCGGTACCTCCGGCACGTCGTAGAAGCTCGACGCGATGGTGGCCTCGGTCGGGCCGTAGAGGTTGGTGAACCGCACGTGCGGCAGCCGCCGCATCCAGTGCGCGAGCACCGGGGTCGGCAGCACCTCGCCGCACCACAGCAGGCGTTCCAGCGACGGGAACTCGTCCTGCGCCACGGCGTCGAAGCGCGCCAGGTAGGTCAGCACGCTGGGCACCGAGAACCACTGGGTCAGCTCGCGGTCGCGGATGAAGCGCACCGTGCCCTTCGGGTCGAGCCCGAGTGACGCCGGCACGAGGTGCAGCTCCGCGCCGGCGGCGAGGGTCGCATAGATGTCGAACGTCGAGAGGTCGAAGTGCAGCGGCGGGTGCCCGGAGACACGATCGCCGGCGCGGGTCCCGAAGTGGCGCAGCGCCCACTCCACGAACGCCACCACGTTGGCGTGCTCGATCATCACCCCCTTCGGCACCCCCGTGGAGCCCGAGGTGAACAGGAGGTGGGCGAGGTCCGTCTCGCGCTGGATCGACTCAGTGGGCGGCTCCTCCGGCAACGACGCGAGGTCGTCGCGGGCGAACACCGACGCGAACCGCTGACCGGCGAGCGGCTCCGCGAGGGCGCCGACGGCCAGGTCGCCGATCCCCTCCTCGACCAGGCCGTCGACCAGGGCGGTGGCGGTCGCGTCGGCGAGCAGCAGCGCGGGCTCGGCGGCCCGCACGATGCGCGCCACCCGGGCGGGCGGGCTGGCGCTGTCCACCGGGACGTACGCGCCGCCCGCCCTCAGCACGGCGATCAGCGCGGCGATCGTCCACGGGGTCTTCGCCGCGAGCACGCCCACCCGGTCGCCGGGCTTGCAGCCCTGCTCGACGAGGGCGTGCGCGAGCCGGTTGGCGGCCGCCTCCAGCTCGCCGTACGTCATCACCTCGTCGCCGAGCACCAGGGCGGTCGCCTCGGGCGAACGCTCGGCGGAGCGGGTGAGGTAGTCCTGCAGCCGGTCGATCTCGGGAGCGTTCACGCCCGGGCCCCCACGCGGGAGAGCACCGTCCCGGTGTGCTCCAGTTCCTCGGCCGAGGGCGGGATGTCGAGTACGAACACGCGCGTCCCCTGATCGACGTAGTGCGAGACGGCCGCGCCGACCCGGTCGTACGAGCCGACCAGATACGGGCAGAACGTCTGGTAGTTCTTGAACGGACCCAGCCAGTAGGGGTCCGGCTCCCCGGAGTCCGCGGCGTCCCCGGAGCCCGACGGGGTCGCGAGGCCGGCGGCACCGCTGGCCCGGGCCAGCTGCTGGTGCCAGTGCGAGTCGCTGGTCCGCATGGCCATCGCGTGCGCGACCTGGCCGGCCCGGTCGCCGGGGAAGCGCTCCTCGGCCACCCGCCAGGCCTCGGCGGCGTCCTCGCGGGCGATGATGCCCACCCGCACGCCCCCGCCCGGCGCGGCGTCGGGGACGTCCTGGTCGAGCGGCTCGGGGTAGCGGATCGGCACCGCCCCGATCTCAGCCGCGGCCGCGCGCCCGGCCGGCGACGACCCGGAGATCAGCACCTTGGGCATCAGGTGAGGCGGCAGCGCCGGCGCGAGGCGCAGGTTGCGCACCTGGTGCCACCGGCCCTCGTGGGTCACCGTCTCGCCGCGCAGCAGGCCCAGGAGGATCTGGGTGTACTCGACGACCCGCCGATAGCGGTCGTCATGCTCCGTAGCTTCGTTGAGCGACAGGAGATCGTTCCCGAATCCACCGGCCACCATGTTCAGGTGCACCGCGCGGCCGTGCAGGTACGCCAGCGACGACACCATCGACGCCGCGGTGTACGGGTGCATGTACGCCGGCTGCACGGCCACCAGCGGCGCCAGCCGCTCGGTCGCGGTCAGCACGGTCTGGGCGACCAGCCATGGGTCGGCGATGCTGTTGTCGGTGTAGACGAGCATGCCGGTGCAGCCGGCCGCCTCGCTCCAGCGAGCCGTCTCGGCCACCGCCGCCGCGTACCGGTCGGCCGGCACGTCCTTGGACTGCGGGCAGGTCGAGTAGATCTGCAGGGTCAGGGGGTCGGTCCCCCCTGGCCGTGCCTCACCCTCCCGACCCGACCGCGGCGAGGGTGGCCGATACCTGTCGTCTTCGCGGGCCGTGCGCTGCGTCGCATCGGCCTGGTCCTCGTCGTCGTCCTCATCACCTAGCGGGAATCGGTCGACGATCCTCCTGAGCACGTTCATGGTTTGCCTCTGGGTTGGTCCTGGGCGGGTCGTCGTAGGGTCCGGCTGGCTCGACTGGCCGGCCTCACCCCGCCGACCCGGGGACGGGCGCGGGCGGGTCGATCATCGTGGTGGGCTCGACGACGAAGCCCTCGATGTAGAGCCGGTCGAGCGCGATGCGCGCGAAGGTGTCGATGGCCGTCGCCGGATCCATGATCAGCGGCTGGCCCTTGACGTTGAACGAGGTGTTGACGACGCAGCCGGTGCCGGTGCGCTCGCGCACCCCGGCCAGCAGCTCGGCGAACGCCGGGTTCAGCTCCGGCGTCACCGTCTGGATCCGCGCCGAGTCGTCCTCGTGGACGATGCCCGACAGCGTCGCCCGGGCCTCCGGGCGCACCTGCGCGGTCGCCAGCATGTAGAGGTCGGGGTCGAACCCGCGCGTGACGAACAGCCGGTCGCGGTCGTCGACGTGCACGGCCGGGGCGAACGGGCGGAACGCCTCGCGGAACTTCACCGCGCTGTTGATGCGGTCCTTGATCCGGTCACCGTCGGGGCGGGCGAGGATCGAGCGGTTGCCCAACGCACGCGGGCCGAACTCCATCCGGCCGTGGAACCAGGCGACGATCCGGTCGGCGGCGATGTCCTCCGCCGCGGCGGAGACGTAGTCCTCGCCGAGACCCATCTCGCGCCACGTCAGGTCGGGCCGGGCCTCGAGGGCCGCGCGGACCTCGTCACGCGAGTAGCCCGGTCCCAGGTACGGGTCGAACGGGCCCTTCGCGGGGTTCAGCGAGCCCAGCTCGGCGGCGGCCGCCCAGGCCGCGCCGGGCGCGGTGCCGTCGTCACCGGAGGCCGGCTGGACGAACATCCGGTCCACGGCCGGCAGCGCCGCGAGGGCCTGGTTGGACTTGCAGTTGAGGAAGGTACCGCCGGCCAGACACAGCGACCGCTCCCCCGTGCGCTCCAGCCAGTGCCCGACGAGCGCGACGAGCAGCTCGGTCAGGCAGTCCTGCAGCGCGGCGGCGAAGTCGGCCTCGTCGCGCTGGATCGACCCGTCGGGCGGGTTCGGGGTGAAGGTCTGCTCGGCGAGCAGCGCGCGGGCGTGCGGGTAGCCCTGCGGGGCGTCGGCGAGCGCGCCCTTCGGCCAGTCGATGACGACCGAGCCGCGTTCGGCGTCGAAGCGGGCGAGCTTGCGGAAGACCGAGCGGAACCGCTCCGGGTCGCCGTAGGGGGCGAGCCCCATGACCTTGTACTCGTCGGAGTTGAACTGGAACCCGAGGAACCGGGTGCCGATCCCGTACAGGACTCCCAGCGACGCCGCGATCGGCTGGCTGTGCAGCTTCTCCAGCTCGGTGCCTCGGAAGCGCCACACCGAGAGCGACTCGACCTCGCCCATGCCGTCGGAGACCACCGCGAGGCCCTGGTCGAACCCGCTCGGGACGACGGCCGACAGCGCGTGGGCGCGGTGGTGCTCCACCGGCCGCAGCCGCTCGGCGAGGACGTCCCACCCGTGCTCGGTGAGGGCGTCGGCGACGGACCGCGAGGTGAGGACGTCGTCGAAGTGCTGCTGCGACAGGACGAACGCCCGGCGGTGCCGGTCGTAGTCGAAGCCGTGCGCGACCACGTCGACCGCCTCGGGGGCGATGCCGGCCGCGCCCAGGCACCACGCGATCGCGTGGTGCGGCAGCTTGCCGGTGCCCTTCTCCCCCGTGAAGCGTTCCTCGGACGCCGCGGCGACCAGCTCGCCGTCGACCAGCAGCGCCGCGGCGCTGTCGAGCCCCTGGCAGATCCGCGCGTCCAGCGGACCGATGCCGGGGTGGTCCTCGAGGTGACGGGCCTGCGATCGGGGCAGGCCACTGAGCCCCAGGACGATCATGCGTTGTGCCTCCTCCACGCCGGCGTTCTCGTTCCAGTGTGCCGAGGCCGACCACTGCGCCGCCCGCGCTGGTCGTAGTAGCGCTCGTCGGAGTAGCGCTCGTCGTAAGTACGGATCGTTGTCATACCGGTCGCCGCGGCGACGCCCAGGCATGGCCATAGGCCGCAGTGTCGGGCACAACGCTCACACATCCCGAGGGCCAGCGCAAGACGGAGGCCGCTCGGTAGCGCATCAGCCCCACGAGCCTCCCGCGCGGGTGGTTGGCCGGCCTCGAGCTCAACGGGGATCGACCGAGATACCGGTCGAACTGGTGGGCGCGACCGAGTTTCGAACCTGCGACCGCTCGGGTGCAAGAGTCGGGCGACAACATCGACCATAGCCTCTACCTGCAACAACAGCAGTTAGACCAACCTCACACATGCCCTAACACCACACGGTTCAACGGAATCTTGCGTCACGAACCGTGTCACGACGCCGGCCACGACCGTAGCGAGCCGAGGACCAAGGCCGAGCCCGCCAATACCGGAGGGTAGGCCCTCCGCTGGAACGGTCGGCTGACCCTGACCCTGCCGCATGCCGGATCAGCGGACACCATCAGCGCCGTCATCGCGCCCGGCGCATGGGGTGCATGGGGCAGGTGAGTCAGATGGGGCATCTGCATTTCACGACATACCAGACACAATCCGTCCGCGGGGCATGTACGCGGCACGCCCTGCCACCCGCCTCTGCAATCGCTCAGCTAACACTCAGGATGGCGGTGACGAGCACCCGCGGCGCGGGTTCATCCCCGCCGGGTCGAGGGGGCGGGTTGCCAGGTATTCATTCCCGCCTTGTGACCTGACCCCTCGAGCTGGCTGCCCTCGGGCGCGGCGTGGGGAGATCACCGTCCCTGCCCTCCCCCGATCTCCGAAGCGGTGCCGGGCGCGGGCGGAGCCCGCTCCTGGTTCGAAAACTGCTTCGATGTGGCCATGCACGTTGATCACGAACTAGCTCGCACCATCTTCTTGGACGAGTTGGACGCGCTACTCCAGGTTTGTGATGGATTGGAGGATGCCGACTTCGTAGCTGCCAGTCGTTGTCGCGGCTGGTCGGTCGGCGACGTCCTGGTGCATGTGCATCTCGGGCTTCAGGACATGCTGCTCGGCCTGGTGAGCCCCGCCGAATCTCCCGCGGACACCAACGCCGCGAGCTACTGGCGACACCAGGTCCCGACCAATGATCCCGAGGCGGACGCGCTCGCGGGGCTGCGGTTCGTGCGCCTGTTGGGGGCGGCGTACCGCAAGCCGTCCGGGGTCGTCGGACACATGCGGCCCACGGCCTCGGGAGTGACGACAGTGGTACGGGGGTTACCGTCTGGCTCGCTGCACTTTCAGGGCCACGTCCTCACCACTGGGGATTTCCTCGCCACCTGGGCCGTGGAGCTCGTGGTCCATCACCTGGACCTCGGACGAGAGCTGCACGTGGGGGCGCCGGCGAGCGCAGCGATGAGCTTGACGGTGACAACGGTGGAAGCGCTACTGGGCGGACCCCTACCGGCGGAATGGTCCCAGGAGCTGCGGATCCTTGCCGGGACCGGTCGCGTCGAGCTGAACGACGATCAGTCGCGTGCGGTTGGAAGAGTGGCCAAGCTCCTACCAGCGCTGGGCTAGAACCCGTTGTCCTGCGCCTCCATGACCGATCCACACCGCCACGATGGGCCACGGCCGGCAAAGCCGGTCAGCTCCGCAGCGTGCCCTACCGACGGTAGGGCGTCGGGAATACTCGGAGAGCCCTGCTCGGCCGACCCACCATCCCCCGCTGATCCCACCACACATTCACGAGAACAGACTCTGCCTCGTTAAAGAGCAGAGTTGAATGTTCTGAGCCTGAACCCCGACGGATCTCGGGCGTCCTCGGCTTCGACCGGGCTGGCGCGTTGGAACTCGCGTTCGGAGTCGGGGTGAATCCACCGATGCAAAAGGAGACGCCCATGACGGTATGCCTCGTCCACGGCAACCCCGAGACGGCCGCGGTCTGGGACAGGATCGCGCCGCTGCTCGGACCCGAACCCGTGGTACGACTGTCACCACCGGGTTTCGGCGCTCCGGTACCTCCGGGGTTCACCGCCACTGTGGAGGAGTACCGCCGCTGGCTGGTCTCGGAGTTGGAGCAGTTCGAGGAACCGGTGCACCTGGTCGGTCATGACTTGGGCGGTTTGCACGCGGTGAACGTGGCGATGACGCGTCCCGATCTGCTGCGCAGTTGGGTGTGTGACGTCATCGGTCTGTTCGACCAGGACTACCAATGGCACGAGCTGGGGCAGGTGTGGGCCACCCCGGGAGCCGGCGAGGACGCGATCAAGGCCGTGATGCTCGACCCACCCGCCACCGAACGTGCCGCGGTACTGGCGAAGAAGGGCATGCACGAAGACGTCGCGCTGCCCGTCGCCGAAGGCCAGAACGCCACCATGGGTGACTGCATACTTCGCATCTACCGCGACGCCGCCCAGCCGTTCATGGCCCGGCTGGGTAGCGATCTCGAACGTGCCGCCGCACGGCCCGGCCTGTCGATCATGGCTGCCGAGGACCACCTCGCCGGCACCGACGAGCAGCGCCGTCGCGCATCCAACCGCGCCGGCGCCGAAATCGCGACCATCAAGGGGCTAGGGCACTGGTGGTTCACCCAAGACCCACAGCAAGGCGCCGCGATCCTCAATCGCTTCTGGACAGAACTGGACCAGTGAGGTCGCGGCCACCAGCCAGAAGGCCGCCAACGCATTTACAGAGCTGCCATCCGTCCTCTGACCTATGACGCGAGCCGAGCGGTAGCGTGGCGGGCCGTGACCCCGACGTTGCGTACACAGCGCCTACTCCTTGAGCCGTACCTACCTCAGGATGAGGAGGCGTTCGTAGCGCTGTTTCAGGACACCAGGGTGTCCCGGTGGATGGGGGACGGCCCGTCCCCTGCGGCTGCGGATCGTGCCCTATTTGGACGGATCTTCTCCGTGTACGCCGAGGACCTGTTCGACGTGTGGGCCGTTCGTCGGTCCGGCGAACTCATCGGGCACGCCGAGATCAAACGCACTGAGGCTACGGGCGGTCACGAGATTATCTATGCGCTGGCGCCGTCTTCATGGGGTGTGGGTCTGGGGACCGAGCTGGCGGAGGCGGTCGTCGCGTATGGCTTCGAGGCACTTGGCCAGACCGAGATACACGCCACGGTCGCCGCGCCCAATGAGGCATCCTTGGCCTTGCTCGCGAAGATCGGCTTTGAGCATGTCCGCGACGTCGAAGAGGACGACGGCCGCATCACCCGCGTATTGGTCCGACGGCGGGATTCGCGCTGATCGGCTGCGCAGTCCTTGTCCTGGATGGATGATCTGCTGGTAGCTCGTCGCCGCCTTCCGAGAGCGGGGCCGGGTAGTCGGCCCCGAACGGGCACGTTTCGCAGTCACACTGTGCTGCCGCGGCTGATCCTGGCAATCCCGCACCTAGTCGGGCTGTTCTTCCTCAGCATCGCGCTCGTCGTGGTCGTGGTGATCGGTTGGTTCGCGGCGCTGGTGTTGGGCCGACTGCCGGGCTGGGCGCACCAGTTCAGCAGCGACTACCCGCGCTGGTACACGCCTACCCGAAGAAGCTCTTCGGCGATGGGTCGGCCATCGGGGCTCGACCCACGACGAGCCCGCTGTTGTTGTCTGGTGCTGCCCGGGCGTGGATCGTTGTCAGCCTCGTTCTCGGCCTGGTGACAAACATCGCCAACAACAGCAAACCCACGCCGAACCTCAGCCACGAGGGCGACCAGCCTCAATCCGCTCAGGGCTATTAGTCGTCGCCGACCGCGTCGACTTCGCTTGGTATGCCGGCCGAGCGGGGACGCGAGGCGACGGCCCGCTGATGCGCCCGATTCGTGCCGGTTCAACTCACTGACCCGCGCGTTCTCAGTCGACGGGATCGGCCCGAGAGAACCGAACCTCCTCGATGTCTAGCCGGGCCTGGACCTGGCGCAGCACGATGTCGTCGATCCTCTGCTCGTCGCGCAGCTCGAGGAGCGCGTCGCGCTTGCGCGCGATGAGAGCGAGCCAGAGGCTGGAGTACTGGTCGTCGTGCCGGATCACCGGGTCGGCATCAGCGCCTTCGGCCACCAGGCCCTTACGCCGTCTCTCGATCTCGCCGCGCACCCGCTCGATCACGCGCTCGGCAGTGCCCAGCTCGGCCGCGGTGACGTCGAGCGAGGCGATGGCGGCGTCGATGGTGTACACCTCGGCGTACCGCCGTTCCTCTGCGACGGAGTCGTCCGCCGGGAGCCGGGCGAACCGCACCACACGGGGCAGGAGCAGCGCCTGTAGCAGACTCAGGACGATCACCCCGCACGTGATCACCACGATGAGGTCGCGGTCGGGAAATGCCGCGCCAGAGTCCAGAGCCCTCGGTACGGCGAGCACCGCGGCGAGCGAGACGGCACCGCGGAAACCTGCGACGGCGCTGACCGAGCGCTGCCGGGCGCCGAGCCGGCGCAGCCGCTGCGCCGGCCGGCGGTCGAGCGCGCGGATGATGTACGGCGTGGTGTAAAACCACGCCCAGCGCACCCCGATGACCACGGCGGTGATCAGCAGGACGTCGATCAGTGCACGAGCCAGGGAGGCGCTGGCCAGGTCACGGATCGCGGTCTGGGCCTGGAGGCCGACGAGCACAAACAGCACGCTGCTGAGCACTGTCGTCGAGACCGTCCAGAAGGGGATGAACGTCTGTCGGGTGAAGGCGCCGGTGATGCGGGGTGTCACCTGACTGATGAAGAGCCCGCAGACGACGACGGCCAGTACCCCTGAGGCGTGGATCGAGTCGGCCAGGAGGAATGCCGCGAACGGGGTCACCAGTATCGCGATGTTCTCAAGCATCGGGTCGTCCATCCGGCGGCGTAGCTGCCAGCTGACCAGACCCGTCAGCGCGCCGGTGAGCACGCCGCCGCCGTAGGCCAGGACCAGGAGGCCACTCACGTGCAGCGGCGTGAGGTGCTCCTCGCCGACGGTGACCCCGACCGCGAGGCCGTAGATCACCAGCGCGGTGCCGTCGTTGACCAGGCTCTCCGCACGCAGCACGGTCACGGTTCGGCGCGGCAGCTCCCGGGCCAGGACGCTGACCGCGGTCGCGTCGGTCGGCGCGAGCGCGGCGCCCAGGACCCAGGCCGGTCCCCATTGCAGGCCGAGCACGTGTGCCACGGCCGCGACCGCCGCGGCGGTGGCGAGGACGAGCAGGGTGCTGGTGAGGACCACGACGCGCAGGTTGTTGCGGATCTCCCGCAGCGAGGTGGTCAGGCTCTCCCAGTAGAGCAGCACCGGCAGGAACAGCAGCAGCACGACCTCCGGTGGCAGCTGGGCCTGGCGCAGGTGCGGCAGGAAGCCGATGAGCACCCCCACGAGCACCAGCAGGATCGCCGGCGCGATCGGGTAGCGGCGCGCCAGCGCACCGCACATCACCAGAGCGACCCCGAGGACGACCGCCATCTCCAGTCCCAGCACGCACACATCGTGGTGGATTTATGCGCCAGGTCCAGCCCAAAGCGCCTCTCAATGATCAGAGAGAGGTCGGGGTGCAGGCCTTTCCAGGAGCGCCGCTTCTGGCGTATGCCGAGCACCGCCGCTTCGTGGGGTTCGTGGTCGGCTGGCCAGCCCAGGTTGGGCTCCCGCGCGACCCGCACCCGCAAGGGGCTGGACGAGATCCTGGCGCCGGCCGGCTTCGTGCCGGTGTCCTGGGAGCCGATCGTGATCGAGTGGTCCGGCACACCCGAACAGATCTGGCAGTCCAACCTCTCCATGTTCTACGACGTCGTGGTCCTCGATACCGACCAGCTCGCACAGTTGTGCCAAACGTTCCTGACCGAGTCCTCATCGCTGCTGGTCGACGGTCGCCTACCGTGCGGCATGCGGATCAACATCGCCACCGCCCGCCTTGCCAATAGCGAGGAGGCAAGCGGTGTCCCGCCGGGTAGCGGGATCGTTGCCTAGCTGCGGGGCTTCCTCCCGCGCCGCCACGACGACCTTGCGGGCTCGCTGAGTGCACCGGCTGAAACCCTGGCTCGCGTCAAGGTCCGGCTCGCCGGGAGCTTTCGGAGGAACTGTTCCGGGCGGCCTGCTTCGTTAGGGTTGTCGGACCTCCGCAGTCTGATCAAGTACGGGCAGCCGCGGTCAGCCGGAGCTCCAGACAGGGAGACGCGATGCAGCACCGACCCGACCCGCAGGTCCCGGCAATGCGAATGAACGGCTCAGCGATGAGCATGAGTGACTCGGTGTACGAGCGGCTGCTTCAGCAGCGGATCATTGTGCTGGGTCAGCAGGTGGACGACGAGATCGCGAATCGGATTGTGGCGCAGTTGCTGCTGCTGTTCGCCGAAGATCCGGAGGCGGAGATCCGGCTGTACATCAACTCGCCGGGTGGTTCGGTGATGGCGGGGATGGCCATTTACGACACGATGCAGTACATCGAGTGCGACGTGGCCACCTACGCGATGGGCCTGGCCGCCTCGATGGGGCAGTTCCTGCTCTCGGCCGGCACCAAGGGCAAGCGCTACTCGCTGCCGCACGCGCAGATCCTGATGCACCAGCCGTCCGCCGGTGTCGGTGGCACCGAGTCGGACATCGCGATCCAGGCCGAGCAGTTCCGGCGGCACAAGCGGGTCATGGCCGAGCTGATCGCGGAGCAGACCGGGCAGAGCGTCGAGAAGATCACCGCTGACTCGGACCGGGACCGGTGGTTCACCGCCCAGGAAGCCTTGGAGTACGGCTTCATCGACCACGTCGTGTCCCGCGCCGCTCAGGTGCCGGCGGCGGACTAAGAGGAGAAGCACGTGCGCCACGAACCCAGTGCCCAGATTCCCGACCGGCTCCAGCCGCAGTCCCGCTACGTGCTGCCCTCGTTCATCGAGCGCACCAGCTACGGGGTCAAGGAGTCGAACCCCTACAACAAGCTCTTCGAGGAGCGCATCATCTTCCTCGGGGTGCAGATCGACGACGCCTCGGCGAACGACGTGATGGCCCAGCTGCTCGTGCTGGAGTCCACCGACCCCGACCGGGACATCACGATCTACATCAACTCGCCCGGCGGCTCGTTCACCTCGCTGATGGCGATCTACGACACGATGCAGTACATCCGTCCGGACATTCAGACGGTCTGCCTCGGCCAGGCCGCCTCGGCGGCCGCGGTGCTGCTCGCTGCCGGTACCCCCGGCAAGCGGCTGGCGGTCACCAACGCGCGGATCCTGATCCACCAGCCGGCCTTCGAGGGCGTCTACGGGCAGGTGTCCGACCTGGAGATCCAGGCGGCGGAGATCTCCCGGATGCGGCGCCTGCTGGAGACCACCCTCGCCCGGCACACCGGCCGCGACGACGCGCTCGTCCGGGCCGACATCGAGCGGGACAAGATCTTGACCGCCGATGAGGCCAAGGAGTACGGCATTGTGGACGAAATCATCCAGAGCCGGAAGCTCTCGGTGGTAGGCAACTAGCTAGACCGGATGGGTGGGGCGGTGGGCGGTCAGGTGCGCGACACGCCAGTCATGGCGGCCTGCCGCCGCCCCTCGCCGATTGGGGGCAGTCTTGTGCTCCCCTCAGAGCGGGTTTGACGAGTACGGTCACTAGAGGCGCGCCACTCGGGCACGTCGGATGGGATGTTAGGTACGCACACATGGCTCGCATCGGTGACGGCGGTGACCTGCTCAAGTGCTCCTTCTGCGGGAAGAGC
>Ga0137412_10002573_pt1 | contig 14337 bp, 4 predicted proteins | sample CZODoug2_1_16fun_FD_122160 | JGI IMG/M metagenome (GOLD analysis project Ga0137412, IMG submission 122160) | Vadose zone soil fungal communities from Angelo Coast Range Reserve, California, USA - CZODoug2_1_16fungal (Hybrid Assembly) | ecosystem: Environmental > Terrestrial > Soil > Vadose zone... | reverse complement strand
GACGCCGGTAAGACCTGGAAATTTGTCGGGCTTCCAGATACCCATGCCATCGGCCGCTTGATAGTGAACCCGAAGAATCCGGACATTGCCTTCGTTGCGGCTCTGGGCCATCCCTTCGGCGACAACGAAGAGCGCGGAGTCTTTCGCACGCGCGACGGCGGCAAGACGTGGGAGAAAGTCCTATATAAGGATGCCAAGACCGGCGCGATTGACATCACTTTCGATCCCAGCAATGCCAATATTTTGTTCGCGGCGCTTTGGCAAGCTCGCCGCACGCCGTGGAGCATGGATAGCGGCGGCCCGGGAAGCGGGCTGTACCGCTCCGCGGATGGCGGCACGACTTGGAAAGAAATCAAAGCGCATGGCTTGCCCGAAACCGTTCTGGGCCGCATCGGCGTAACCGTTTCCGGAGCGAATCCGAATCGAGTATGGGCGGTCGTGGAAGCGGAAAAGGGCGGCATTTACCGCTCCGATGATGGCGGGGAGAACTGGCAACTTTTGACGGATGATCACCGCTTCCGGCAGCGAGCCTGGTATTACTCGCACATTTTTGCCGATCCCAAATCCGCGGACACTGTCTACATCCTGAATACCGGCGTTTATCGTTCCAACGATGGCGGCAAGACGTTCAACGTTCTTCGCGTTCCTCACGGCGACAATCACGGGCTTTGGATCGATCCGACGAACCCGAAACGCTTGATCAACGGAAATGATGGCGGCGCGACCATTTCCACCGATGGCGCGCAGAGCTGGACCAGCGTTTACAATCAGCCGACCGCGCAGTTTTACCACGTGACCACGGACAATCGATTCCCCTATTACATATACGGCGCGCAGCAAGACAACTCTACAGTTGGCATTGCCAGCGCCAGCCCGGACGGCTCCATCGATCGTCCCGATTGGTACGATGTTGGCGGCGGCGAGAGCGGTTACATCGCGCCCGATCCTACCAATCCGGAAATCGTCTACGCGGGATCTTACGGCGGCGAAATCACCCGCTACGATCACCGCACTGGCGAAACACAATCGGTAAATCCGTGGCCGGTAAATCCCATCGGATGGGCGGCTGCGGATGTGAAGCATCGCTTTCAGTGGACGGAACCCATTGTGTTTTCTCCCCATGATTCCAAGACTCTATATTTCGCGGGGGAGGTGTTGTTCAAGACCACCGATGCGGGCATGAGCTGGAGCATCATCAGCCCAGACCTGACGCGCAATGACAAACAGAAGCAGCAAGCCTCTGGCGGCCCGATTACAAAAGACAATACTGGTGTCGAAGTCTACGACACGATTTTTTCCGTGGTGGAATCGCCGGCGCAAAAAGATTTGATCTGGGCGGGCACCGACGACGGATTGCTGCACCTCACTCGCGACGGCGGCCAGCACTGGGAAAACATCACCCCGAAGGCGATGCCTGAATGGGGCACGGTCAGCATGATCGAGGCTTCCTCAAAAGACGCCGGCACGGCGTACGTCGCGGTCGAGCGGCACAAGATGGATGACTTCGCGCCGTACATTTTCAAGACGAGCGACTTTGGAAAAACTTGGAGCAAGCTCGTAAGCGGCCTGCCTGCAAATGCCTATGTGCACGCCGTGCGCGTGGATTCCCGCCGTCCGGGCCTGCTTTTCGCGGGGACGGAATCGGGCGTGTTTGTTTCCTTTAACGGTGGCGAGCAATGGCAGCCGCTGCAATTGAATTTGCCGATCACTCCGGTGAACGACCTGCTTGTAAAGAACAATGACCTGGTGGTGGCCACGCATGGCCGCAGTTTCTGGGTGCTTGATGACATCACGGCTCTTGAGCAATACAGCGAGTCCATCACGCAAGAGGCCGCGCACTTGTTCACGCCGGCTGCCGCGAATCACACGCTCTTCCGCGGCTCTTTCTTCCGTGGCGGCGCAAACACCGGAAAAAATCCGCCCGCCGGGGCAGTGATCAATTACTGGCTGAAAACCTCGCTAAAAAAAGCGGACGACAAGAAAGAATCCGAAAAGAAAGAAGGGGACGCGAAAGAGTCGTCGTCAAGCGCTGCGCCAAAGGAAAGCAGCGCAGGCTCCGACTCGAAGGCCGCCGACAGCGAAGCTCCCAAGATAACCTTGGACATTCTGGATTCCTCGGGCAAAGTCATTCGCCACTTCCCCAAAAAAGAAGAGGAGGGTGACGAGGATGAAGGCTTCGGGGCGCCCGATCGCAATGCCGGCAAGCTTCCGGTTGAAGCCGGTCTGAACCGCTTCGTCTGGGATCTCGATTACGAAGGAGCCAGCAAAGTGCCACACGCGCCGCTTTGGGGCGGCAGCACGAGTGGACCTCGCGCGCTCCCCGGAACATACCAGGTGAAGCTCACGGTGCTCGGCAAGACCTACACGGCCCCGCTGGAGATCACTCCCGATCCGCGGTTAACGGTGACCCAGGCAGATTTGGAAAAGCAGTTCGCGTTGCTGATGAAGATCCGCGACAAGGTTACGGAAACGGATGACGCAATCAACCAAATTCGTGACTTGCGCGAGCAAATGAGTGCTATCAACAAACGCCTGAAAACCGATCCGCGAGGTAAGTCGATCGCCGACGCCGGAAAATCGCTGGACAAGAAAATGACCGAGGTCGAAGAGGCGCTGATCCAAACCAAGGCGAAAAGCGGGCAGGACGTCTTGAATTTTCCAGTGCGGCTGAATAACCATCTTGTTGCGCTCGGCGGCGTGGTCGGGAGCGCTGCTTCTGCGCCAACCAAGCAGTCCTATGAAGTTTTCGAGATGCTGAGCAAGGCTGTCGACGAGCAACTGAGCAAGTGGAAAGCTATAGTTTCCACGGACGTGAAAGCTTACGACGACCTGGTCAAGCAGCAGGAAATTCCCGCGCTCATTGTCAAACAGGCGGCGGACGGGCGCTGAGACCTAAACAAAAATTAAGGTGCGCGTCGGCTCAGCGGCGCCTGTCGGTCACAATCAATTCGTAAAACACGGTGCATCTGTTTTAAAGTACGCAAGACTTGAATCCTCTCTTGCCATTGCCCCTGAGTTCTCACGGGAAGCCGGTGGATACGTTTGGCGCCGCTGCGGAACTCGAATCTGAGTTGAAGCGCTGCGTTCGAGGCGAAGTCCGCTTTGATCGCGGGAGCCGGGCGCTGTACGCGACAGACGGATCGAATTACCGACAAATTCCGATCGGGCTGGTGGTGCCACGCGATGCCGAAGATGTGGTAGCGGCGGTGGCAGCTTGCCGCAAGTTCGGCGCGCCGGTGCTTCCGCGCGGTTCCGGCACGAGTCTTGCCGGACAATGTTGTAATGTCGCGGTCGTCCTGGATTTCACGAAGTACATGAACAAGATTCTGGAGCTCGACCCGGAGCGACGCTTCGCCCGGGTCCAGCCAGGCATCGTCCTGGATCATCTGCGCAATCGCGCAGAGGTCCACCACCTGACGTTTGCTCCCGACCCTTCCACACACAACCGCTGCACGATAGGCGGAATGATCGGCAACAATTCGTGCGGCACGCATTCGCTGCTGGGCGGAAAGACCGTCGATAACGTCGAGGAATTGCGTATTTTGCTCTACGACGGCACGCAGATGACGGTCGGGGCAACGAGCGAAAGCGAACTGCAAGGAATTATTGCGCAAGGGGGCAGGCGCGGGGAGATTTACAGCGCGCTGCTCACAATTCGAGAGCAATACGCCGATCTAATACGCGCTCGCTTTCCGAAAATCCCCCGGCGCGTCTCCGGGTATAACCTCGACGAATTGCTGCCCGAGAGCCAATTTAACCTGGCGCGCGCGCTGGTTGGAACAGAAGGCACCTGTGTCGTCGTCTTGGAAGCAAAATTAAAGCTAATCCATAGCCCGCAACATCGCGTGCTGGTTGGATTGGGTTACGAAGACGCGTTTCATGCCGCGGATCATGTTCCCGAAATTCTCGAGTTTGGGCCGATTGGACTGGAAGGTTTTGAAGGCAGCATCGTCGAAGGACTCCGCAAGAAGCGCGCGCCGAATTTGGAATTGATGCCCGCGGGCGGCGGTTATTTGCTCGTAGAATTCGGCGCCGATGACGCAGCCGAAGCAATCCGCTCTGCAGCTCAACTGGTCGATCGATTAAAGAGTGTCAGCACGCCGCCCAGCATACGCACGTATACCACGACCGAAGCCAAAGCTGTCTGGCAGATCCGCGAATCCGGCCCGCGTGCGGCGGCCTTTGCTCCGGGCGCGCCAGCCGAATGGGAAGGTTGGGACGATGCCGCGGTTCCGCCGGAAAAACTGGGCGGCTATTTGCGCGATATTCGCAGCCTAATGAACGAATATGGATATCGCGGCGCGTTCTACGGACATTTCGGGCACGGCTGCATACACATGCGCGTCACTTTTGACCTGGAAAGCGAATCGGGCATCCGCAAATACGGCGAATTCATCGAGCGCGCCGCCGATTTAGTTGTGTCCTACGGGGGATCGCTCTCCGGCGAGCACGGTGACGGGCAATCGCGTGCTGCTCTCCTTCCAAAAATGTTTGGACCGGAATTGGTGCAGGCATTCGGAAAATTCAAACGCGTTTGGGATCCCGAAAACAAACTCAATCCGCACAAAGTGGTCGATCCATATCTCCCTACGGAAAATCTGCGACTCGGTGCGGATTACCGCCCACAAAAGCCCGAGACTCATTTTCAATTTCCGCAAGACGAAGGCTCGCTGGCTAAAGCAACGCTGCGCTGCATCGGCCTCGGAGCATGCCGGAAAGATGATGGTGGCACCATGTGTCCGAGCTACATGGCCACGCGAGAGGAGGAACACAGCACGCGAGGGCGCGCTCATATGCTCTTCGAATTGCTGCAAGGCGAAGTGCTGCGTGATGGCTGGAACGATGAGCACGTCAAGAAATCGCTCGATCTCTGCCTGGCGTGTAAAGCGTGCAAATCCGAATGCCCGGCGAACGTCGATGTCGCGACCTATAAGGCGGAGTTTCTCTCGCATTACTACGAAAAAAAGCGCCGGCCACTACACGCCCACATGTTCGGAAAGATCGATCGTTGGGCCCGCCTCGGGTCTGCAGCGCCCGGCGTGGCCAATTTCCTGAGCCATGCCCCAGGATTGCGGCAACTACTCGGACTGACGTTGGGACTCGCGCCGCAGCGCGAAATACCGCGATTGGCCAGCGTAAACTTCCAGCGCTGGGCGCAACAGGAGCAGCCTCAAGTTTTCGAGAAGCAGCGCAATTTCGAAAAGCCAGAAGTCTTGCTGTGGGTCGATACTTTCAACAATTATTTTCATCCCGAGACCAGCCGCGCCGCTCTTCAAGTTCTGGAGCACGCGGGTTTCACGGTAAGGTGCCCGCAACAAGCCTTGTGCTGCGGACGCCCTCTGTATGATTTCGGAATGCTCGCCGATGCCAAGCAATATCTAAGAACAATCATGAACGTTCTCAGCGCTGAAATTGACGCTGGCTTGCCGATTGTTGTGCTCGAACCGAGCTGTGCCTCCGTTTTTCGAGACGAGCTGCACAATTTGTTCCCCAATGACGCACGTGCAAACAAATTGCGGCAACAAACCTTTCTGTTGAGCCAATTCCTCGAAAATCATGCGCCAGGATATGCGCCTCCAAAACTATCGGCAAAAATTCTTCTGCACGGTCATTGTCATCACAAAGCGCTGATGAAGATGACCGATGAAGAAAAACTGCTACGTCGCGCGGGTGCAATTTTGGAGTGCCCGGATACTGGCTGCTGCGGAATGGCCGGCCCCTTCGGCTTTGAAAAGGAAAAGTTCGATGTGGCCCAAGCAGTGGGCGAGCGCGTCTTGCTGCCGGCCGTTCGCCGCGCCGCGCCGGACACGCTGATCGTCGCCGATGGTTTCAGTTGCCGTGAACAAATCCAGCAAAGCACCGGAAGGACCGCAATGCATTTAGCCGATGTTCTCCGCGCGGCTTTGTGAACTGACCCGACACAGTGAACGTTTACGTCTTCCGCCCATACTTGGCAACGGCGGCGGCAAGTAGCCATTGCTTCAGCACTGTGAGGAGCTGTGGCCGCACTTCGCGGAACGTGATCCCAACTCCGATGTTGGGTTGCGAGTAGGCGATGACGCCGTTCGATTCAAAGAATTTTCCTTCCGAATAAATTTTGATTTTGATTTGCGCATCCTTGGGCAAAGCGTTGGCCATCTGCAGGTAGCAGCCATAAAGGCTCAACTCGCTCACTTGCGTGGTGGTGCTGGCCTGAGTAGATACGTCGACAACTTCAGCCGTGGCGATGAAAGGATAACGCGGCGTTCGACGACGCTCTTCTCCCACTGGGATGTCTCCGGAAAGCAGTTGCGGCGATTGTAGCGCCGAAGGAGAGGAAAAGCTGAGAAATATTGCAGAAAGCTTGACTTAGTTCCGGATGCAACAATTGGAGCTGCGAGCAGCTCGCTTCAGTTAGACCATATCGGACTGAAGCTTGACCGCATGCCGGCCAATCTGTTCGCCAATCGGCAGAACGGCTCGCACCGTCGTGCCCTCGGATGTAGAACTGATCTCGAACTGCCCGCCGAGCTCCCTGACGCGTTCGCGCATCCCCGTAATGCCCACACCCATCACCGGATCTGCGCCGTTCTGGGAAGTCACTCCGCGCCCGCGATCGCCTACTTCCAGTATGACGTTGGCATCTTCCGGAAGAATCTTCACGCTGGCGACCTTGCTTCCAGAGTGCCGGTGAACGTTCGTCAAGCATTCCTGCAGGACGCGAAATACCGCGAGTTCCACTTGGTCAGGAAGTTTGGCAATGTCTGCCGGCATATCCAAATCGACTTGAATGCCGCTGCGTTCAGAAAAACTGTTCAGGTACCAGGGAACAACGGCTTGCAGCCCAATTTCATCGAGCAATGGCGGGTGCAGCAGATGCGAGATCACGCGAATCTCGCGCATGGATCGCTCCAGAAGAGTAATCGCCTCGGTCAACGCCGATCTTTGAAGGGTAGAGAGCACCGCATCGGTCGTCTCGATCATTTCCAAATTCATCTTGATCGCCGCCAGATATTGGCCCTGGCTGTCGTGCAGCTCGCGGCCAAGCCTCCTGCGCTCTTCATCTCGAATGGCCACAATTCGCGAAGACAAGTGTCGCAGCTCGCGATTAGCCTCATGCAACTGTTGCGTCTGCTCGGCGATACGCTGTTCGGCGCGCTTTCTCTCGCTGATATCGCGAATGGCGCTGGTAATCAGCAGGCCTTCCTCGGTCTGCAACGGGCTGGAATTGATTTCCGAGGGCAACGTCGAGCCATCCTTGCACAGCGAAGCCGACTCTCCCACGTGATAGCTGCTCAGCGTCCAGGAGGGAACCAACATACGAATATTGCTGCCAAGCAATTCCTGCCGGCTATAGCCAAACATATCGTCGGCACGCGAATTGGCCAGGACGATTTCGCCTTCCGCGGTGGTCATGAGCATTGCGTCCGGCGCGGCCTCCAGCAAAGAACGGAATTTCAGCTCCGCCTTGGCCAGAATTTCCGCTTGCCTGCGCTGGCGCTGCGCGCTGCGGCTGAGTTCCACGAAAACAGCCACTTTGGAGCGCAATATTTCCGGAACGATCGGCTTGAACAAAAAATCGACCGCACCAAGATCGTAGCCGCGAAATAAATGCTCCTCGTTGCGGTACGCTGTCAAAAATAGGATGGGAGTATGCTGGCTGCGCTTGCGGGAACGAATCAACTCGGCGGCCTCGAAGCCGTCCATCTCCGGCATCTTGACGTCCAACAAGATAGCTGCGAAATCATTCTCCAGCAGATAGCGCAGAGCCTCGGTTCCAGAGCGTGCGGAGACCAAGTCTTCGTTCAGCGCTTCCAGTGCCGCCTCGATGGAGACCAGGTTGTCCGGATTATCATCGACAAGAAGGATTTTCACCTTCTCGCGCGTCAACGCTTCTTCCCGTTTCACGTTCGCACCTGCCACCCCACTGCTAATTCTATCGGGAGCTTGTCGCGAAGGAGAACTCATACCGCGGCTCCCGACGAAACGCGGTTAGGCACTCGCTCGGCGCGGCGCGAAATCCAAACGCGCATGACCGCAAAGAGCTGCTCGAGGTCCACCGGCTTCGTCACGTAATCGGATGCTCCGGCCTCAAGACACTTGTCGCGATCGCCCTTCATCGCTTTTGCGGTGAGCGCGATGATCGGCAAGTTTTGGAACGCAGGCACTTGACGAATGGCCTGCGTGGTCTCGTAGCCATCCATTTCCGGCATCATGATGTCCATTAGGATGATGTCGACATCCGGTGTCTTCCGGAGCAACTCGATGCCGGCCCGGCCGTTTTCGGCGTGCAGCACCTTAATGTCGTGATGCTCCAAAAGGCTGGTTAGCGCAAATATATTTCGCAAGTCGTCGTCGATAACCAGCACCTTCTTGTCGGCAAGCGCGGAGTCGCTCTTGCGCATCTCCGCGAGCACCTGCCGCTGCGCCTCGGACAGTGCTGATTCCGGCCGGTGCAGCAGCAACACCGTTTCATCCAACAAACGCTGGAGCGAAGAAGCCTGTCGAATAGTTCCCGAGTCAGAAACCTCGATCAACTCCGCTTCGTCGCCATTATTTGTTTTGTCGTCGTATAGAACGATCGGAGGCTTGGACTTCTTGTGTACCTCTTTTACGAAGTCTTGCACGCCCATGTCTTGCAATCTCGCGTCCAAGACAATCGCATCAACACGCTCGTTTTCGAGAAGCGACAATGCGGCTTCTCCGCTGGCGGCCGTAAACATTTGGATGTCGTCACCGCCGATCGTCGATTTCAAGTCATCGCGCAGTGCGTTTTCTCCTACCAGTAGCAGCTTCTTCATGCCTCGATCCATGGAATGATGAATCGCCCCAAAAGCCTCGTCAATTGAAGCGCCCACGGATTTCTGCAGGTAGGTCATCGCGCCCAATGCCATTCCACGCCGGCGATTGTCATCGCCCGAAATTACGTGCACGGGAATATGGCGGGTGGCGGGATCGTGCTTTAGGCGATCCAGAATGGTCCAGCCCACCATGTCGGGCAGTGAAATGTCCAAGGTCACGGCGCCAGGCTTGAATTCTCGCGCTAGCGAAAGCGCCGTGGCACCGCGGAGGGCCACTACCGCTTTCAGGTGATTGCTGCGCGCCATATCGACGAGGATGCGCGCGAAGGTCACATCATCCTCGATGATCAGCAGCACCGGATCACCCGCTTTGATATTGTTGCGGTCGTCTTCGACCACCAGGTCCTCAGCGAGTATTTCCGTAACGCCCAGGCGCGGTGGCGACAAGGCGCTGACCGCGCTATCTGCGACCGTGGGCACAGGATCCAGCGTGTCACTCGAGGCTGGCAACCGTGGCAATTCCGCAACCTTCGCCTGCATTGTGCTGACGTACACCTGCGGCAGGTACATAGTAAAGGTGCTGCCCACTCCAGGTGTGCTCTCCAACTTGATTTCGCCGCCCAGCAATCGCGCTAGTTCGCGGCTGATGGAAAGGCCCAGGCCGGTTCCGCCGTACTTGCGGCTGGTGGTTCCGTCTGCCTGTTGGAAGGCCTCAAAGATGATGCGCTGCTTTTCCTGCGGGATACCGATACCCGTATCGGTTACGGAGAAGGCCACGACGCTCTTGACGCGTCCGAGTACCGGATGATTGGTGCGCCATCCGGCGGCAGGACGTGAGATCTTCAACTGCACCGTGCCGTGTTCCGTAAATTTCAGCGCGTTGGACAACAGATTCTTCAGCACCTGCTGCAGGCGCTTGGTGTCCGTGTGAATCGTGTCGCCCAGCGTGGGGTCCAGTTCGATGGTGAAGTCCAGGCCCTTGCCTTCGGCGACGTGACGGAACGTGCGCGAGCAGTAGTCCTGAAGCTGCCCGAGTTGCACGGGACCGAGTTCCACGTCCATCTTGCCGGACTCGATCTTGGAAAGATCAAGGATGTCGTTGATGAGCGCCAGCAAGTCCGTTCCGGAAGAGTGAATCGTCTCGGCGAATTTCACCTGCTTGGAAAGCAGGTTCTTTTCGGAATTTTCAGCCAGCATTTTCGCCAGAATGAGCAGGTTGTTGAGCGGCGTGCGCAACTCGTGGCTCATGTTAGCCAGGAATTCGCTCTTGTACTTTGATGTGAGCGCGAGCTGTTCGGCCTTTTCTTCCAACTGCTGCTTGGCTTGCTCGACTTCGCGGTTCTTGGTCTCCACTTCGGTTTTCTGTTCCGCGAGCAGTTGCGCCTTTTCCTGCAACTCGGCGTTGGTCTGCTGCAATTGCAATTGCTGGCTCTGCAGTTTCTCCGCCAGCGCCTGCGATTGCTTCAGCAATTCTTCGGTACGCATCGTGGCCGCGATGGTGTTGAGCACGATGCCGATGGATTCTGTCAGCAGGTCAAGGAACGCCAGATGGACTTCGCTAAATTGACTGAACGAAGCGAGTTCGATAACCGCGCGCGCTTCGCCCTCGAACAGCACCGGCAACACCACGATGCTGGCCGGAGCCGCTCCGCCGAGACTTGAGCTGACCTTGATGTATTCATTGGGAACGCTGGTAACCAGGATGCGCTCCTTTTCCAGAGCGCATTGGCCCACGAGTCCTTGCCCGATGCGGAACTGCTTGGGCACCCCGTTTTCTTCCGTAAATGCGTACCCGGACAAATACTTCAGCGTGGTTTCAGTTTCCGTGCTCTCGGTCAGATAGAAAGCGCCATGTTGCGCGCCGACCAGCGGCGTCAATTCAGACAGCAGCAACTTGGCCACCGTCAACAGGTCGCGTTGGCCTTGCATCATGCCCGTGAATTTCGCGATGTTGGTTTTGAGCCAGTCCTGATCCGTATTCTTGCGAATGGTTACCGCCAGGTTGGCGATCATCTGGTTGATCGTGTCTTTGAGTGTTTCGACTTCGCCCTGCGCTTCCACGGCAATCGATCGCGTCAAGTCGCCCTTGGTCACCGCGATGGCCACGTCCGCGATCGCGCGCACCTGTGTAGTCAGGTTTGCGGCTAGCTGGTTCACGTTGTCGGTCAGGTCGCGCCAGATACCTGCAGCGCCGGGCACGCGCGCCTGGCCGCCGAGTTTTCCTTCGATACCGACTTCGCGCGCCACCGTGGATACCTGGTCCGCGAACACAGCCAACGTATCGATCATGGCGTTAATGGTGTCCGCAAGTTCCGCGATTTCGCCCTTGGTTTCCAGTACGAGTTTTCTCTTCAAGTCGCCGTTCGCGACCGCGGTCACGACTTTTGCGATGCCGCGCACCTGCGTGGTGAGGTTGGCCGCCATCAGGTTTACGTTGTCGGTCAAGTCTTTCCATGTACCGGCAACGCCGCGCACATCGGCCTGCCCGCCTAGTTTTCCATCGGTACCGACTTCGCGTGCCACGCGGGTTACTTCTGAGGCGAAAGAGTTGAGCTGATCCACCATGATGTTGATGGTGTTCTTCAACTCCAAAATTTCGCCGCGCGCATCCACCGTGATCTTTGTCGAAAGGTCGCCCTTAGCGACGGCGGTCGTCACTTGAGCGATGTTGCGTACCTGTGCGGTGAGGTTACTGGCCATCGAGTTCACGGATTCGGTGAGATCTTTCCATGTGCCACCGACGCCGCGCACAACCGCCTGTCCGCCGAGTTTGCCTTCAGTGCCGACTTCGCGAGCTACGCGGGTCACTTCGCCCGCGAACGCGTTCAACTGGTCCACCATGACGTTGATGGTGTTCTTCAACTCCAAAATCTCACCGCGCACGTCTACCGTGATCTTGCGTCCGAGGTCGCCTCTCGCTACTGCCGTGGTAACTTCCGCGATGTTTCTTACCTGGGCCGTCAAGTTTCCGGCCATGGAGTTCACCGACTCGGTGAGGTCTTTCCACACGCCGGCCACGCCCTTAACATCCGCCTGACCGCCGAGTTTTCCGTCGGTGCCGACTTCGCGGGCCACGCGGGTTACTTCCGAGGCGAACGAATTGAGCTGGTCCACCATGATGTTGATGGTGTTTTTCAACTCCAAAATTTCGCCGCGCGCATCTACCGTGATTTTCGTCGAAAGGTCGCCTTTAGCGACGGCCGTGGTCACCTGCGCGATGTTGCGCACCTGGTTCGTCAGGTTGCCGGCCATGGAGTTCACCGACTCGGTGAGGTCCTTCCATGTGCCGCCGACGCCGCGCACAACCGCCTGACCACCTAACTTTCCTTCCGTTCCGACTTCGCGCGCCACGCGGGTGACTTCGCCCGCGAACGCGTTCAACTGGTCCACCATGACGTTAATGGTGTTCTTCAACTCCAAAATTTCACCGCGCACGTCTACCGTGATCTTGCGGCTCAAGTCTCCGTTTGCCACCGCGGTCGTAACTTCCGCGATGTTTCTTACCTGCGCCGTAAGGTTGCCGGCCATGGAGTTCACCGACTCAGTGAGGTCCTTCCACACGCCACCGACGCCCTTAACTTCCGCCTGGCCGCCCAATTTTCCTTCCGTACCGACTTCGCGCGCCACGCGCGTCACTTCGCCCGCAAACGCATTCAACTGGTCCACCATGACGTTAATGGTGTTCTTCAACTCCAAAATCTCACCGCGCACGTCCACGGTAATCTTGCGGCTCAAATCTCCGTTCGCCACCGCGGTCGTGACTTCCGCGATGTTTCTCACCTGCGCCGTCAAGTTTCCGGCCATCGAGTTCACGGAATCCGTCAAATCCTTCCACACGCCGCCGACGCCCTTCACATCCGCCTGACCGCCCAGTTCGCCTTCCGTTCCGACTTCGCGAGCCACGCGCGTCACTTCCGAAGCAAACGACGAAAGCTGGTCCACCATCGTGTTAATGGTGTTCTTCAACTCCAAAATCTCGCCGCGCGCATCCACCGTAATCTTGGTAGTCAAGTCGCCCTTGGCCACCGCGGTCGTCACGCCTGCGATGTTGCGCACCTGGTTGGTCAGGTTGCTGGCCATGTAGTTCACGGAATCCGTCAAGTCCTTCCACGTTCCCGCGACGCTCAGCACCTCAGCCTGCCCGCCCAATTTTCCTTCCGTGCCGACTTCCTTCGCCACGCGCGTGACTTCCGACGCAAACGAATTGAGCTGGTCCACCATCGTGTTCACAACCCGCGCCGTGTGCAAAAACTCGCCCTTCAGCGACCGCCCCTCGACCTCCAACGCCATCTTCTGCGTCAAGTCGCCCTTAGCCACCGCGCCGATGACGCGCGCCACCTCGGTTGACGGCTGCACCAGGTCCGTGATCAAGCTATTCACCGACTCCACGCAAGCCGCATAGCCTCCCTTCGCGATGCTCCCCGCGCGCTGCGTAATCCGGCCTTCTTTGCCGACCGCATTGCTGATGCGCCCGAACTCCTCAGTCATCTGTTCGTTCTGCTGAAAGATGTCGTTCAGCGCGTCATAAATTTTTCCGCCCACGCCGGTGCGATCCGCTGGCAGGCGCACGGAAAAATCGCCGTTCTTGAACGCCACCAGCGCGTTCAGCAGCTCGGTTGCGTTCAAAACCTTCGCAGAAGCTGTTTCAGCTCTCATTCTTTTGGGTCCCTTCGACAACCTACGGTCTGTACCGGGGTTTCATCAATCCCGTTCTAATTCCTAAGCCTAGGCGAATGTGATTGTTACGCTAGATTCCCTCATGGAAAGGCAGTAGCTGCTAGGGTAGTTTCAGGTCAATCGGGCGTCTATACGGGGTTTCCTGTAGACAGGTTAACCCGCGCGACAACGCCTGCTTCGTCTTCAACTCGCAACCCGTCTAAGACACGTTCAAAATCCGCAACAGCCAGCCCGCCAGCACACCGCCAAGCAGCGGCCCCACCACCGGAATCCCGGCGTACGACCAATCCGAGCCGCCTTTCCCCGCAATGGGCAGTATCGCGTGCGCCAAGCGAGGCCCCAAGTCCCGCGCCGGGTTAATTGCGTAGCCTGTGGTGCCGCCCAACGAAAGACCAATCCCCCAAACCAGGCTTGCCACCAGGTACGGACCTAAGGCACCCGGTCCGCCAGCGGCTATGGCCTTGGAGAAAATCGCCCCCACAACAAATACGAGCACTGCCGTGCCGATAATCTCGCTAATCAGGTTGGCCGCCGCATTCCGTATCGCTGGCCCCGTACAAAAGCACGCCAGCTTCAGTCCAGCGTCCGGCGTCTCTTTCCAGTGCGGCAGGTAATGTACCCAAACCAGCGTAGCTCCCGCCATCGCCCCCAGAAGCTGCGCCGCGACATAAGGCAGGCACTTCCCGAACGATCCCGCCCGCACCGCAAACCCCAGCGTCACCGCTGGATTCAAGTGCGCATCGCTGCTGCCGCAAGCCACGGCCACAAACACTCCGGCCATCACCGCAAATGCCCACCCGGCCGTGATGACTATCCACCCGCTGCCTTCCGCCTTGGACCGCTTCAGCAGCACCCCGGCCACCACGCCATCCCCCAGCAA
>Ga0137412_10002572_pt1 | contig 14338 bp, 11 predicted proteins | sample CZODoug2_1_16fun_FD_122160 | JGI IMG/M metagenome (GOLD analysis project Ga0137412, IMG submission 122160) | Vadose zone soil fungal communities from Angelo Coast Range Reserve, California, USA - CZODoug2_1_16fungal (Hybrid Assembly) | ecosystem: Environmental > Terrestrial > Soil > Vadose zone... | reverse complement strand
GCGGCGCGCGGTCAAGCAGCGGCAGGCAACTGGCGGCGGATGCCGGATGGGGCAGGGCGATAATCAGGGCGATCGCCAGCGCCGCGCCCTTGCAGGCACGAACCAGCGAAATCGGACCCCGCAAACTGAATGCCGACATCTTTCAAGTCCCGAAGGCTGCAGATCAAAGTAATACCCTTGAACTGCAACACTACGGCAATTCTTTGTGCGGTGCAAAAATTTGTTGTGCGATGTCTGGAAAAGCCGGTGTTTTCAATATCTAGCCGGTCAGGCCGCGATCAAATCGCAATCAATCGAGCGACGCTGCATTGATGGCGCTCTTTCGCTCTGTCGCTGCCTGATTTTTGGTCCCGACCGCGACCCAAAACTTCGGGTTGACCGTGGATTCGATCGAAACCCAGGAGTAGCTGGTTTCGCTCCACGGCTTCACGGCGCCGGACAGATTGTCGAGCACATAGTCTCCGTCCTTCACGCGCGCGACCAAAACGAGATGTCCGCCGGTCGGAGCAAAGACCAACGCCAGGCGGAGCGCAGAAGACGGCCAGCCTTTGCCCAGCAACTCGTGGCGCTTGGTGACGGCGTAGTCGTTGCAATCACCGGCCGCCGGCCCAATCATCCAGTGCGCGGTGAGCGGCGCGGTGGGCTTCAGTGTGGGCTCGATCGACTGGTTGACGCGCGCATTGACCTCTTCCAGGGTCTTGAGCGCTTCATCGCGCGACAGCGAGAGATCGTCGCCGGTGCGGGCTTCGCACTCCGCCGGATAGTTCATGCAGAATTTGACGAACTGCAGCGGCGCCAGAACATTGCGCGATTCCGCGACGAACGTCGCGGAAAGCGCGGAGCCCGAGCCCTCCTGAGCTGCCCAGCAGCTCGTGGAATTCAAGGCGAGAAACAGCGATACGGTCACGAGCGATTTCATGATTGCCCCCAGCGATAGGTCGATGATCGCTGAAGGATAACAAGCAAGCTTCTCGGTTCAGTTCCGGATTTCGCTAAAATTTGATCGAAGCGCGACCTTCAGTTGGTCGGGCTCACCGGAGAGACGACGACCGCCGGGGCGGCCGCGACCGCCGAAAAGACATTGCTGACCGTCAGCGAGCCCGCTGTAAAACTGAGGGAACCCGCGCTGGTTCCTCCGCCGCCCGCCGATGGCGTCGTCGTGGTCCCGCGCCCGCCGCCGGTGACCGATTCACCGGTGGGGTCGGAACCGGCCACGGCATTGGAGGGGATATCGCCGGTTATGCTGACGAAAGCGTTCACAAGCTCCTCATTGGAGGTCTTGAGCGCCGCGGCCTGAATATCCATGGCGGTTGCGGGCTGCGACAACACGCAGATCGAAGCCGCCGTTCCGAGGCCCGCGCCAATGGCGCGATTTTGATCTCCAGACGCGGCCTGGGAGAGCGACGGAATGCCCTCGAGCGTTTCCGGACGGATGGTGACGAGATCCCTGATGGTTGAAGAAAGCGCGCCACCGCCATCGGCGAAATTGGCAAGCAAAGCGGCGGGCTGGTCCAGGAAAGTGGTGGCCTTCTCCGCGTTCACCTGCGACGAAGCCGGGGCACAGGCACCGCTATAGGCCGTGGCGGCAAAGCTCACGTCCGGCAACGCCAGGAACAGAAAACCCAAAATAAAATAACTCGAACGCATCTTCGCTCACCTAGTTGTTTTTTCGACTATTACATCGACCTCGTTCCGGTCGGTAAGTTTACTTAAGAATTGGTTAAAACTCAATTTGCTCTTGTTGCTCTTGGCGTTTCGCGGGCCTGGCCGATCTTGAAATGGATTGCGCCAAACCGCATCCCACGATCGAGGCAAATAATATGCCATATCCCGGTATTTGCAGCGAAAAATCGACGCAGGAGTGAAGCATGCCAAGCATAAACACGCCTGCTCCTACCACCGGGATATGACGGTCTCGCTTTCGAGCCAGCGCTCCTCTCACCAAGCGCACGAAGTAGAACGCCGCGATGCCAAAAATGCAGAGAGCCGCCGGAATTCCCAAATCGATCGCAAGCTCGATCGGGATGCTGTGGACCCGATCCCAGATTCCCTGACTGCCAAGGGCTGCCGGCCGGTAGAGCGGAAATGCCGCCTCGAAATTGCCTAATCCGAAGCCAAGAAGCTCATGTCCCCGGATCATTTTCAGGGCAGTGGTGTAGACCTCGAGGCGCTGGGCATCGACCAGGCCGATCTCGGAAATGCGGCTCATCGCGGCGGCGCCGACCAGCGCCAGACCAACAACTCCAACGACGAAGGCGGTGCGCACGAAATTCCAGAAAGATTCGCGGCCCAGTTGCAGCGGCACCAAATACAAGATCACCGCGAAAAACATGCTGAGGAACGTCACCAGGATTCCGGCCCTGGATCCGGTCATGCCGACAGCGATCAGGCAGACCGCACAGCAGGCCGCCTGGGTGCCGGGGCGATCGAGCCATTTGATGCGTTCCGAACGCGGGTCGTCGGTGGCGTGAAGAACGGCACGAACAAACTGGATCAGGAAGATCAGGCCACAACTGCCCCAGAAAGTGGCAGCCGTGTTCCGGTTCACGAAGGTCCCGGTCGCGAATTGCAGGTAAAATTCCTTTTGCCGCCATAGCAGCGTTTCAGGCAGGAAGACCTGCGCAAAAATGCCGTACAGGGCGTAACAGAGGCCCGAATAGGCCAACAAATGAAGCAATCGCTGTGCTTGCCGGGCGTCGGTGGCGAGCAGATACGCACGGCTGAATCCGAGCGCAAACAGCAAGTAGTAGCCAAAATTCAACCATGGCACCGACGACGTCAGCGAAACCCGGTCGGGAACATCGGCGCCAAGCTGCTCGCGCGCATTTCGCCATGCCGAGTCGCTTAGTCCTGCCAGACCGTTCGGCCACATTTGCAGGCAGACGATGACCGCGATCACCACAATTGAAACGAAAATCGGCGCCAGAACCGCCAGATCCGCGGTGCAGGTACGATCGATGCGCGCCGCCAGCAGACTGACCGCGAGGATGCCGGTCCAGATACAAACCCAGGCCAGATCAACCGAACCGAGCGGCAACGGTGCAAGGACGAAAACGGTAGCCGCCAATAAATTGGACGCTGCTCCGAACTTGAAGTAATGCCTCAATCTAACGCCTTCGTTGCTAAAGTAACGGCTGCCGGAAAAGTCGGAAAAGGCGGTTGGTACTGTTCCAAACCGGATGGTATCTTACGACGAATTTCGGACGAATGTTAAGGCTAGCTGAGCGGGATCGAAGGCCAGGCATGACGCTTCAATCGACGGTGGGACCGACCGGGAGCCGGGCTGAATACATCCTCGAGCAGGACTCCGTCGGGTATCGCGTCGAAGCCATCGCGCTCTGTCTGTATTTCGGCCGCGACGCCTTCGCCGGCGCCGTTCGCTACTACACCTCCATGACGCATCTCGGGGTCCTGTGGTTCATACCGGACTTCGTGGCGTTCCTGTGTATGGCCACGTTCGCCTATCGCTATGCCATCAAGCAGTCCAATCCGCTCGCCATCTTCACGCTGCTGTACATCCTGTTCTCGCTCTACATCGGTTACGTCTTTCTCAACGACTACCGCGGCGTGTTGTCCTCGCTGAAAATGATCGCGCCGATTTTTGTCGGGTTTTGCTTCTGCCAGCGCGAGTTGAAGGATTACCGGTTCGTTCTCGGGTTTATCCATTTTCTGTTTTACACGTCGATGATCGGGCTGTTGTGGTCCTCGCGTGTCAAATTTCCCTGGGTCGGCTTTGAATATGAATCGTTCGGGGCGGCCCGACAGGCCGCCAAGCTGTGGTGGACGGGCGGTGAGACGCGCCTGCAGGGTTTTGCGGCCGACAGCACCATGGCCGCGTATTTTGTCTTGATTGCCTTCGTGTTCACGGCGCCGCGGCGAAGCACCCTCTGGTGCCTGTTTTGGGCACCGATAGCGTTTTACGCAATCAACCATTACGCGACCAGCAAGACGGCCGCCGGCGTCCTGCTGGTCTATGTCTGCGCCTTGCTGTGTGTGCGGCTGTTCTCGGAACGCTATCGCTTCGGCGTTCTGCGCAATATGGCGATGCTTTCTTTCCTCTGCATCCTCATACCGATCCTACTGATGGTCGCCTTCGCCGGAACGAATATGGCGAGCATTTCCAAGAGCCTTTTCAGCTTGCAGGACCGGGTCGACAACAGCTGGCAGCTTCCCTTTGTCTATATGGCCCAACTGTTTCCGATGGGCTTTCTGTTCGGGTGTGGCCTGGGCTGCTTCAACTATCCGCACCAATTGTTTTCCGACAAGATCAGCTATTGGGTGCCGGTCGACAATTTTTATATCGGAACCTACCTGATGATCGGGCCGATCTTCGTTGTCTTCATGATTTTCGTCTTGTTGGCGGTCGCGCGGACCAGGGACATCTACAAATTGACGGCCGTCGTCGTGATGAATCTCTATACCGTCACGGTCTTGAGTTACGGTCCGGCAAGCGGCCTGCTGATGATTGGCTTCGCCTTCAGCGAAGTCTTCAATCGACCGGCGCGCCGGGCGCCGAAGGCTCTTTATCAACGTCCTGGAGACACCGTCGCCGTTCAGTTTTGATCTCCGGATGCGTTTGTTGCGCAAGGTGTTGCGCGACAAGATGATCAGGAGATGCCTCCAGAGGCAGCGTGATGCACGAGATTCACGCAGCATGCAGTTGAAATGGGCAAGGCCCACTTTCAGGTCCAGCGCCGGATTCATCTGGTCGTAAACTCCGAGACCTCCCGAAGTGGACTTCGCGTTGAAATAAATGGAAGATCGACTCCATGGAATCCAAAAACTTCGCTCCCGATAAAAATCACTATGCCGGCCTGGACGCACTGCGCGGCATCGCGGCACTCGCCGTCGTCGGATATCATTTCGGATCGAGGGACGACCTATCGTATCTCTTTCCTCGTGGATATCTCGCAGTCGATTTCTTCTTTGTCTTGAGCGGCTTTGTCATTGCCGCGGCATATTCGAAGCGCCTGGCGGACGGCAACCTTACGGTTCCGCGTTTCTTCCTGATACGGGGGATCAGGCTATTACCGTTGATCGTGATTGGAGCGCTTCTCGCCGCCGCAATCGAGATCTTCAGACCCGGCATTTCCGATCAGGGCCGCCACGTGATGGATACGGCAACCGCCGTCGGCTTCGGCATCCTGCTGGTCCCCATTTTGTGGCAAACGACTTTGGAATACGCCATCTTTCCGCTTAACGGGCCGACGTGGTCGCTGTTCTTCGAAGTGGTGGCGAACGCCGTGTTTGCGCCATTTCCTCGATTTCGCATCGGCTTTCTGGCCGGACCCATCCTCGTCGTCAGCGCGGCGTGCCTGCTTTGGTGCGCCTACAGTTTGGGAACCATCAATGTCGGCCCGCTTCCGAAGAACTTTTGGTTTGGCTTTGGTCGCGTCGGCTGGTCATTCACCCTCGGGCTTTTGCTGTTTCGCTGGCGGCACCACGCCCCTCGCGTCCCATTCGCGCTATCCCTGGTCATTCTTGTCGCCATCTTCCTCGTTCCCACCTTGCCGTTCGGGAACGGGTATTTTGATTGCATTTGCGTGCTTGCAATCATGCCTGTTCTGGTTTTTGCGGCCTCCAGATCGCAGTTCGATGCGTTTGGCCGAAAGTTGTCGGCTATCAGCGCGGATCTGTCGTACCCGATTTACGCCCTGCATTACCCGATGGTGCGGGCACTCGCCTTAACCGAACGAAAACTCCAGCTTGGCCTGCTGCCGCATATTCTATTTGTATTGGTCGGCGCGACAGTCGTGATCCTCGTCTGCTGGGGCGCTTATGTATTCTTCGATGCTCCGATTCGACGGGTATTGACCAACGCAACCCGCAAGAAATCGACGCTTGTTCTCGCGGAGTAGTGTTCCGCTGATCGAGCTGTCGATCTCTGAAACCGCCTTCGGCGGGCATTTATTTGTTTGGCGGTTCGGTGCTCGCCGCATCGATGGACTTGGCGCCGCTCCGCAGTATTCGCGCGGGGTTGCCGGCCACGACCGCATCGGCCGGTACGTCCTTGATGACGATCGAGCCGGCTCCGATCACGGCCCTGTCTCCGACGTTGATCGCGCCGATGATGATTGCGCCCGGATAGATCACGACATCGCGACCGATCACCGGGTATTCTTCCGATGTCGCCAGTTTGCCGATGGTCACGCTCTGATAGATCGTGGCGTTGGGTCCGACCCGAACCCCGGTGCCAATGACGATCGCGACAGGGTGAGGCAGGCACAGGCCCGGCGCGATCTCGCTATCCAGATGAAAATGGCATCCGCTGCGATTGGTGTTCCAGGCCCATATCAGCACGCCGAATTTATCCAGCCAGGTCCGCACAAACTGTCTGGCAAAGCGATGCAGGAAGATCGCAGCGAATCCCGGCTTGAACAGGAACGCGCCGAAGGCCTGCTTCAAACTGGTCTGACCGGTATTGGCAAACAGGTCCGCGCGCGCGACATCCCAAAACCGCGGCGGCATCGGACTGGTCTCTTTCATCTTAATTCTCGATCTCGATCGAAATTGGGTGCGCGAGATCGTAGGTGGCGATCAATGGATCTTGCGACAGCCGCGCCTCGGCGGGATTCGTCACGGCGCCACCGCACATCTGCCGGACCGGCTGTTTCGCCCCGGCAGCCTCAATCCGCCGCTGCTTTGGAACGAGGTCGTTGGTCCACATGATCGCAAGTTGCCTGTCATCCATCACCGCGTGCATGACGAACACGCCCGGGGCCGGCCTCTTCAGCTCGACCTTGCGCGCTTTGCGCACGATCTCGCTCGCCTCACGCACGAAACAGACAGCCTCCTTCGGCTTGTCGTCGTAATCGAACAGCCCGAAATTGGATTCAATGTCCGGAGGATTCTTGTCTCCATCCTTCAGTTCGTACGCCCACATACCCCGTATCCATGGCACGGTAGACGCCTGAAGGATGAAATGAGCGAAGTTGTAGGCTTGCTGCTCCCTGCTGAGGAAGCATTTGCTGTCGGCCGTGGGCCAGCCGTATTCAGTGACATAGATCGGCGTTTCGACACCATTCCGTATTTGCTTCAGCATTGACTGCAGCGCCGTCACACGCGTGATCATTTCATCTGCATTCCGGTTTTCCGGCCGGAGGCAATGGTTATAGAGATGCACAGACAATCCATCCGCATGCTCCAGGGCGCCGTCCCTGACAACGGCCTTGGTCCACTCCCAATTCGGATCCTCCCCGACCGCGCCGACCAGGACGGCCCGTGTCGGATCGGTTTCCTTGACGGCCGCGACACCGATTTTAGCCAGGCGCGAATAATAGATTGCGGCTCTGCCGTCCGACGGATCGCCTTCACCGGCGATGCGGTGTCCCGGATTGGCATCCGCAACCCTCATATTCCACTCGTTCCATACTTCGAAAATCGGTGCGGATTTTTTCGTCGTCTTCACGATCTGACGAACATAGGCCGCGAAATCCGCCAGGTCCTTGTCGGAGAATGGCATGCCGGTTGGTGCCAGCTTCACACTCGATCCACCCAACACCATCAGCGCGGGCAGGCCGGCCGTGGGCAGGAAATCCATGATGCGGCGGTGCTGCGTCACGTTGGGTTCGCGGTTTGGCGGAAAGGAAAAGGCGGCCCAGGCCAGGCCGTCGCGAAAGGAATCGACGCCGATCTCCGAGAATTGCTGGCGCGCGACATCCCCTGATTTGTATCCGAGAACCCGGACCGAACCGAAGTGGACTCCAACACCCAGGATAGGGGGCTTGTATTTGCCCAAGGCTTCGCCGGACTTTGGCGGCGAGAACTGGACGTGGACAGGATTGGGCAGGTTTGCATCGAACGCCGAAGTCGTCAAAGCCATGCCCACGGCCAAGACGGAGCCGGCCAGAAGAGAGAAAACACGGAGCTTCATCACATACCTGCCATCATCGATAGGTCGGTTTGTTGGTGGAGGTCTTACCCGAGGTCTTCCTCGCATCCGGCTCGATCGGGCACGGGTTTCGGGCTCTCCTGAGGGATCGCCTCCGGATCGTTTGCCGTCGATGCCGTAAGCGCCGAGCATTGCATCGACCATCGGTTCAACGCCAAAATACCGACGTGCACGGTCCAGGCATTGCACGCTCATCTCGTGCCGCAGAGACCGATCGGTAAGCCGCAAAATCGCATCGTGAAGCGCTCCAACATCGTCGAAGGGCACGATGAACCCGGTTTTGCCGTTGATGATCTGGTCGGTGGCGCCGCCGCTTGGCGTGCGGATGGGAACCAGACCCGTGGACATCGCCTCCGCAACGCCGAGCGGGAATCCCTCAAACCTGCTCGGCAGAACAAAGATGTCCGCCGACCATAGAGCGCTTCGTACATCGCTCATAAAGCCGACGAAGCGGAACGCATCGATATCCTGCGCCCCGCCACTATGGGCGAAAGAGACGATCTCCGCCTCCCGATCCTTGCCGCCGCTTCCGACGAAAATACATTTGATCGAAAGGTCCGGATTGGTTTCGCGAATTTGCCGCACCGCCTTGATCAGCAGATCGTGCCCCTTAACCCACGACAGACGCGATACCATGATGCACACAAAGTCAGCGTCGGAGAAACCGAAGGCAATGCGCGCGTTCTGCCGTTCGGTTTCGGTCGGAGGCACGAAATGGGATAGATTCGCCCCACCGAAAATCTTCGAAATCCGTCCCTTGAAGAGCGGGCTTTTGCTGGCGATGAATTTAACATTTTCATCTGACAGCAGAATGAGCCGATCGGGAAAGAAGGCGTTCAGAAACGCCGATTGCGCCCAGCTGAACTTCGTGGTGGCCGATTTGATCGCATTGTCGCGATCCCCGGTCACGGACGGATGATAGGTCGCGACGAGCCTCGCGCCGGTCGCTAGCGACAGGATGCGGCCGAGATACAGCATCCCAAGGCCGTGAACGTTGATAACCGTGATTTTCTTCTCTTTGATGAATTTCCGTATCGCCAGAATGAGACGTACCGGAGGAAATCTCCGCATTTCGGGGAAACTCAGCCATTCAACGAACGAGTCCTGCAGCAGCGCAAGTTTCGCCTTCGACTTTTCATCGGATCTGATTGCGCCCGATATCATGAAGACGTTCAGGCCGCGCTCCCTCAGCCCTGCCGCCAAGGTCTGGCAATAGGTTGCGATGCCGTCGTTGCAATTGATGACTTCGGACAGAAACAGCACGTTGGGCTGATCTAGCCGTTCAACGCCGGACGATATCATCTTCGGCCGCTCCTGCTGCGAACGCCGCCCTTCCTTGAATTTGTCGGGAATGATGACATCACTCGGCACGGCTCCAGATTTGTCGGTTGCACTGCAAAAATTTCTAGCTTGAGGGCTCTGCGATGTCTAGCCGCTCGGCGTTCCCGGCGACCATGAGCGGCGAGGCGACAATTCAGCCCACACGCGCCACGGCCGTTCGGAATCAAGCGCAGTTCGATAGGCCCGATAGGGCCGGCGAAGATATGGTTTGCGAGGACGCGCAGCCGGCACCGCAGCGGCACCTGCCCGCGAGCATCATAATCTGGATTTGGTCCTAAGTTGTGGCGTAGCCGTGCGCAAGTTGTGAGATTTTACGCCACCGAGTTTGATTTGCTGCGCGTTTGTTTGTTCCGTAATCTAGGCTTGATTTCATGACGCCAGTCGCGACGGCAGCGGCGCCAGTTCCTGTATCAGCGGTTGCCGGATTTATAGGCACGCCAGTTGCGCAATGCTTGTTCGCGCCCAGCGCATTCCACGAGACCGACATGGCGAATGCCGCAATTAAACCGACGCTGCTGCGCATTTTGGCCGCACAGCCCGACATACCTGCATCGATCGATGACCCGATCGCTTGCATCAAGGCAGGCGGTGCCGAACAAGATCGGCCGCTGCAGAGCGCGCCGGCGAGGGAGACGAGAATGCGGCTAAATGCCTTTATGTTGCTGCTGGCTCTCGTGCTTGCCGGATACGGACAGCGGGCCGATGCGCAGGATCAGAGCAAAACGGTGGACGTCGATCCGGGCTCGCTATCGGTGCGTACCATCCCCCTGATTGTCGGCGTTGGCGTCCATTTCGGAATTGGCGGAGAATATGGCTATTCCTTGCCCAAGACCGCCGAGTTGCTGAACCAGCTGAAGCTGGACTCCTTTCGAGACGATCTTCCCTGGAGCTCGTTTGTCGCTTCCGAGCCGGGTGAATTGGGCAGGGAGCCGGCCAAGCTGTTCAATTTCATGCGCGGCACCGGGGCGCGGCCCACGCTCGTGATCGGGCATCCAAATCCGGCGTTTCCTGGCGGCAATCCTCCGTTGACCGCCGAGGGCCGCGCCGGATTCCGGGATTTCGCGGTGGCCGCGGTAAGGGCGACCTACAAGGCGGATCCGATTTATGAAGTCTGGAACGAGTGGAATATGAACGCCGTCACAGGCAAACCATTTCTGGTGGGCCGCGGCGACGGGAGCGATCCGCGGTCGGCGGTGAACTATGCTCCGCTGGCGTCAGAAACGGTCGGTGAAATCTCCAAATACTTCCCGAAGGCGACTGTGCTGGTTGGTGCGGTAGGAATGGACAATGGCTGGAAATGGACCCAGGCGATCGCCGAAATGGGAGCGCTCAAGGGTGCGAGCGGACTGTCGGTTCACATCTACAATCATTGTGAGCGCAGCATAGCCGACCGCACCGCGCAGGAGGCGATCGACAGACTATACGATCTCCAGAAAATGATGCGCCCGATGAATGAAGGACGGGATCTGCCGATCTATGTCACCGAACTTGGCTGGCCAACCATTCCCAAGCAATGTCCGATCTCACAGCAGACCGCTGCCGATAATATCGCGCAATTTCTGCTGTGGTCGGCGGCGACACCCTGGCTGAAGGGGGCCTGGATCTACGAGATGAAGGATCAAGGGACCAATCCGAACGGGATGGAGGATAATTTTGGGCTCTATGACTACAACTATGCGCCCAAGATTGCTGCCTGCGCTGCAGCAAAGGCGGTCCAGATCATCAAGCGCTCGAAGAGTTTTCGGCTGGAGCGGCCGTTCAAGGATCTTTTCCTGCTTCAGGTCTCAACCGAAAGCGGCGTCAAACTGGTGGCCTGGACCTCACGCGAGACAGTCAAGGCGACATTGTCGCTGCCAGCAGATAGAACCTTCAAGGCTTCCAAATTGTGCGGTGACGGGGAGGTGGCCGGCCAGGATGTTTCCATCGGACCAACGCCTGTCGTCATTGACGTGACGGGAACCCCCGCTGTCAGTCTGCGCGCGAGGTTGGCGCAGTAGAAATCTTTGAAGCCTTGAATGTCCGGTTGAGGAAGTAGAATCGGGCACTCAGCAGGATGATCGCCGTAACGACCGATCCGATTCCGGCGCCTATCAATCCGAACGTGTAAATGCTGATGAAACTGAGGGCGACCGAAAGGAAGACCCCGGATATGTTGATCGAGGCATAGAACCTGTCGCGTCCCGTGCTGGTGATGCCGATATTGGCGAGGTCGGAGCACGAACGCAGCACCGACGCAGCAAGCATCAAAAGCAACAGCCCGCGGTGCTCGCGCAGTCCCTGCATGGATAGATATCCAAGCAGCAGTTCGCTGGCCGCAAATATGACGACCGCCAGACCCGTGGAGAATACGATGGTTTTCGTGAGTTCGCGAAGCAGCGCGGCCCGCCACGCGCTTCGATCCCCGATCGGAAATGTCTTGACCAGAACAGGCAGGGCAATTTGCACGACGACGGTGGCGACCAGCGTCTGCAGCGCGTTACTGAGCGACCAGAAGAATGTGTATATGCCGGTAGCGGTCAGGCCCAGCATGAAGCTCACAATGTACCGGTCGATGTAGATGAGGCCGACAATGCCGAGGTCGCTGAGGTAGATGTACCAGGACCGGCCCAGCCGGTTACGGATCCATGCGAAGTCGATCGGCGTCGAGAAGCCTTTGCGCAGCCGCCAGTCCCGGGCAATGTAGAAAAACAGACTCCAGGACATCAGGTTGGCGGCGATCCAGCCGACCAGCACGACGTCGATGGTTCGGTATTGCGGAAACAGCAGGCCGAGAGCGATCACGAAGGGCACCCATAGCCCCGAGCGAAGGAAAACCAGCACGTTGACCTCGATGGCCTTCTCAAGCCCGATCAAGGGAAGGCTGACGTCGAGCCCAAACGTCTCCAGCCACACCAGGGCGATGACGTATAGATAAAGGTAGGAAAAGCCGTACCCAAAAAAGGGCATCGCCGAAAGGACGATCAGTGTGACCGTCGTAAGGGAAACCAGGGTGACGAACAGGCGGTCCCTTACCCGCCCGACCACGTCGGCTGGATTATGCCCCACGACTTCCCGCGCCACGAAATAGTTGAGGCCCCAACCGATCGCCGCCGGCATCAAGCCGATGACGCCGACCGTCAGCCCGTAAACGCCCGCCGCTTCGTAGCCAAGATACCGGATGACGTAGAAGGAGAGCAGGAAGCGAAGGAACAGCGTCGACGAGCGCAGCCCGAGATATGCAAAATGCAGGAATTTAGCGGGCAAGCGCATAGATAGTCTCACTTCATCCTCTATGCGCAGGAAAAACGCCGGCGATCGGTTTATCGCGCGTGAGCATCGGTAATGACGTCGAGCGTCCTGTTGGCGCAGTTCTTCCAATTGAACAGTGATGCACGTTCAAGCCCCTTTTGCGACAGGGTGCTTTGCAGATCGCGGTCGGTCAGGAACTGCTGGACCTTGTTGCAGATATCGTCGACGTCGTGGGGATCGCAATAAATCGCGGCGTCGCCGCACCGTTCCTGCAACGAGGGAATGGTGGACGCCAGCACGGCACATCCGCACGCCATGGCTTCGATTGGCGGCAACGGGGATGCCTCGTAGAGCGAAGGAAACATCAGCAACTGTGCGCCTTCGTAGAATTTTATCAACTCTTCGGTGTCGTTGATCTGACCCGCAAAGGTGATGTGTGTCGCAAGATCGGACGGTACGGCGTATTGCGAGGATACCAGGCCGCCCGCAGTCCCGCCGACAAATGTGAAGCGATATCCGTCCTTCCGCGCCAGGCGGCATGCGACTTCAAACATCGCGGGAAAATTCTTCCGCTTGCTGAGGCTCCCGACGTAGAGAACATAACCGTTCTCGCGGCTGCGGTTGGATGCTTTCGGCACCCGCTTGTCCATGAGCCCGCCATTCTGGATGGCCGTCAGCCGGGACGCGACAAACGGATAACGCTCCAGGATCGACTTTCGTTCGGATTCCGAGACGGTGATGACGCCTGCCGCCCGCCGGAAAATCATCGGAACGAGCGTACCGTAAAGCGACTTGAAGGCCGCGCTGTAGGCGGCGGGGAAGTAAAGATAGGAGAGGTCGTGGACGCAGACGACGACTTTCTGTCCGGTCAGCAGGGAAATCGCGGGCGCCGTGTTTCCCGGACAAAACAGCAGCTTGCCGCGCGCCATCAACGGCAGTTCGATCTGCTCCCAGACATGGCCGCTGGTCCGGCCGGACTGCAGAATCCGGATATTCTTGAGAGCGGGAGGATCTCTGTCCAATTTGGGAGAGACAACGGTGATCTTGATGTCGCTGCGCGTTGGCGCGATGTCGTCCAGCGCCCACAACAGCTCGTGGGCATAGCGTTGAACGCCCGTAATTTCCTGCGTCAAGAAACGACCGTTGAAGATGATTTCAATCGGCTTTTCAGTCATCGCCACTTTATCCTCGAGATCGGTTCTCGGCGTAAGCGCGAGTACGGGAAGCAGCGCGGCCAGGCGAGCGGGAGTGAAAGACGTCAGGCTCGCCGGGCGGCGGGATACTTGTCAGCTACGGCCAGTTCGGCTGATGGGTGTGGTGGTCCTTGATGGCAGCGTCGACCGCCTGTTTGAGCGTCGTCACGAAGATGTCCCGAGAAAAGCGAAGGGCGTTCTTTCTGCAGTCTTCTTCGCTGATCGCAGGAGCAAGCGATTCGAACTCGCTGACGGCGTTCTGGATCGAAGCGACGCTCTGTTCCGGAAAGAAAACGCCGGTCCTGTTGGCTTCGTTGAAGCCTCGCACGGTCTCCAGCGATCCACCCCTGCCATAGGCGATGACGGGCGTTCCGCAAGCCTGGGCTTCCACGGAAATGATGCCGAAGTCCTCCTCCGCCGCAAAGATAAACGCGCGCGCGCGGCGCATGTGATCCAGCAGCACTTCCTTGGATTGATATCCCATGATGGTCACATTCGGGCCCGCTGCCGCCTTTGCCTTTGCCAGTTCGGGTCCATCGCCGATCACGATCAGGCGCTTGTTGGGCATCGCCGAGAATGCCTGCACGATGAGCGGAATGCGCTTGTAGGGGACCATGCGCGATGCGGTCAGATAGAAGTCGGATCTGGGTCCCGGTCCCGGATTGAAGTAGTCGGTATCGACCGG
>Ga0137412_10002571_pt1 | contig 14342 bp, 10 predicted proteins | sample CZODoug2_1_16fun_FD_122160 | JGI IMG/M metagenome (GOLD analysis project Ga0137412, IMG submission 122160) | Vadose zone soil fungal communities from Angelo Coast Range Reserve, California, USA - CZODoug2_1_16fungal (Hybrid Assembly) | ecosystem: Environmental > Terrestrial > Soil > Vadose zone... | reverse complement strand
GTCAACTACACCCCGCTGCTGGTCGGCGGCGTTTTGATCCTGCTGTTCATCTACTGGCACGTGTCGGTGAAGAAGTGGTTCACCGGTCCGATCAAGCAGGTCGAGCTCACCGAGTCGGGCGAGGAAATCATCCTCGAGACCTGACCGGTGTGGCAGGACGCCGCCGAGCTCACCAGGTGCTGGTGCGCATCACGATCTCGGCGGCCAACTGGGCCGAAAGGCCGACGGGCGCGTTCGGGCCAGCGACAGGCTACCCAAAGAGTTCTCGCACATCCGACGCGGTGATGGCCGACCCGAAAACCTCGCCATCGTCGACGACGGCGGTGAACAGTTCGCGCTTACGCTCCTGCAGCGCGACCACCTTCTCCTCGATGGTGCCCTGCGAAACGAGCCGATAGACCGTCACCGGCCGCGTTTGACCGATGCGATGGGTCCGGTCGATGGCCTGAGCCTCGGCTGCTGGATTCCACCACGGGTCACAAACGAAGCAGTAGTCGGCTTCTGTGAGGTTGAGTCCGAAGCCGCCGGCCTTGAGGCTGATCAAGAACACCTGGTTGGTGCCTGCCCTGAAGCTGCGGATGGCGGCCGCACGCTGGCGCGAACTCGATGATCCGTCCAGGTAGCTGTAACTGACTCCTAATGCGTCCAGGCTCGCTCGCAGGATGTCGAGGAAACCGGTGAACTGGCTGAAGACCAACGCGCTGTGGCCTTCAGACACCAACTCGGGCAACCGTTCGACCAGGAAGTCGACCTTCGCAGCGCCAACGTCGAGCTTCGACTCGTCGACCAATCCGGCATGGAGGCTGAGCTGCCGCAGCAGGGTCAACGACCGAAACACCTGAAACCGGTTCTTCTCCCATTCGCCCAGTAGCCCGAGCACCTTCTGGCGCTCGCGGGCCATCCGGGTGTCGTAGATCTTTCGGTGTTTGGCACTGAGGTCGAGCGTGAGCATCTGTTCTTGCTTCGGCGGCAGTTCCGTCGCGACCTGGCCCTTGGTTCGGCGCAGCATCACCGGCTTGATCCGGCGGCGCAGCACGGGCAACCGTTCTTTGTTGCTTCCCGACTCGATCGGCTTGCGGAAGTAGTCGGTGAACGCCTTGGGCGACGGGAAAAGGCCCGGCGCAGTGATCGACAGCAAGGACCACAACTCCATCAGGTTGTTCTCCATGGGCGTGCCGGTGATGGCCAGTTTGAATCGGGCGTCGAGTCGACGCACGCATTGATGGGTTTTGCTGGTGTGGTTCTTGACGAACTGGGCCTCGTCGAGAATGACTCCCGCCCAATCGATCCCGGCGTACGCTTCGAAATCGATGCGCAGCAGAGCATACGAGGTGACGACGATGTCGGCGTTCGCAGCTTGGTCCGCCAGTGAGGTGCCCGATCGGGCTTCCGTGCTGGTGACCGCCACCGCAGTCAGCCCAGGGGTGAACTTGCGGCACTCGTCGACCCAGTTGGTGACCACGCTGGTGGGCGCGACCACCAGGAACCGTCGGGGGCCCCGCTCGGCGGCGCGGGCGATGAGCGCGAGGGTCTGCACCGTCTTACCTAGCCCCATGTCGTCGGCCAGCACCCCACCAAGTTCGTTGTCCCACAAGAACGACAGCCAGTTCAGGCCGTCGCGCTGGTAGTCGCGCAGCGTGGCATCGAGGCCCTCGGGCACCTCTACGGGAAACGGCGGCCGCGCCGTGGCCAGCCGAGCGAGACTCTCCCGCCAGCTGGCCACCTGCTTATCGACGACGCCAAGGGCCAACAGCTCCTCCCACAGGGTGACGTTGTACGAGCCCGCGTTGACCTTGTCGCCCTCGATCTCGCCCAGCGCGCGAGCTTCCTCGATGAGTTCCCGCAGGCGGAGCAGCTCCGGGGTTGCTAGGGGGAAGTAGACCCCGTTGGGCAGCAGCATATGCGTTGCCCCCGATGCCAATTCCGCGATGACCGCGGCGATGGGCACCTGTTGCCCGTCGACCTGCAGGGAGATGCTGAGGTCGAACCAGTCGTTGCGCATCGGCTCCCCGTCGCCGCTGCTGAACTCCAGCTGCGGAGCGTCGTCTGCGGCACGGAAATCACGTGCGCCCTGGTCTAGCTCGACTGTGAAGGCGTCACGGCAGTCCAGTTGCGGGAGGATCTCGCTACAGAGCACCGCGGCCTCGACCAACGTAAGTTCGATGGCCGAGCGCAGGGTCGCCGTCGATGCCACCGTGGTGGCGTCTGCCGCGGAATTGGCATCGTCGATCGCCAACAACTCGTCAACTACCCCGGCATGGGCAATGCCGCGCAACATCCGCTGGATATGTTGTGTCGCTTGCTGTTTCCAGGTGTGCGCCGCGGCCGCGACGGCCCGCAGCGCGGGGGTGGCCCGCTCCCAGGCGAGGTCCTCGGCGTCCGCGTCACGGTAACCCGTCCGCTGCGGATGCGAATCGGGATCGAAATCGTGGTGTTTGTCATTCACCTCGTAGCGCGTGCTCCAGAACGCACGGGCGCCATCGTGACTCAGCTTCACCGTCAGTACCGGCAGCGGCCCACTGATGGTGGGCGGGGTGAATAGCCCCTCCTCGATCTCCACCGGCGCGACGTCGACCAACCGTGGGAGCACGTCGAGCGAGAACTCCGCGATCGTCTCGGCGGGAATGTGCACCCGGTCGTTGCGGCCGATAAGGTCCAGCGTGGTACGTCCGGGCACCGGATCGAACCGGCCTAGCCGCAATACCCCGTCGACGACCCTGTACATCCCGTGCGGAGCAGGTGAACCGATCAGGCCCACACCGTCGGGATCACATCGCTCGCCGTCCACGACAAGCACGACCGACATCGTGGCGCCACCGGCGTCATCGGAGACGAAGTCGAGCCGCAACTGCGCTCTCTTGATGAAGTCGACGGCTTGCAGACCTTTGGCGGCGACCATGGTGACCCCGACGTCGACGGCGTCGTCAAGCCGCGACCAGAAGGCGGGTGGCACGTGGCTGATGGTCATGGCGTCGCCGATGGGCAGGACACCAGACCTGTTCGCCCCGTTCAGGAGCGCACGGACCGCGGCATACTGGCTCCGATCGAATTCGCCGGCCTCGGCGTGGTACGCCAGGCGTTGCCAGGTCAGGCCGGTCTTGATCCAGGTTCCGCGCTTGCCGACGGTGACGGGGCGCAGCGCGATGGCAGTGCCGGGACGGTACCGAGTAGGTGCTGCGATGGAGAACTCCAACCCGATCGGCGAGGCGTGCTCGCCGCTCGGAGGCGCCAGCTCGTCCAACACCTTGGTGAGAACGGTGCGCCACCGGTCGGTGTCGGGAGGCCGCGACTCATCCTGCGCGGCAGTCAGTAGCAGTGCGACGGCGTGTTTGCAGTAGGCGCCGACAGGGCAGGAGCAGTCGGCCCACACCAGCTCGAGATCGTCGTCGAAGGACTCGAAGTTGACGCTGACCCCGTACACGCGGTTGCCAGAACCGGAACAAAAACCAGTGAGCTCGAGGCCGTCATCGCTCCATGCCGTATCGCGGACACGGCCCTGATCGGCATACCCCAGGCCGCGTGTGATCGTCGCATCGTCGAAGTCGGCGAGAAGTTCATCAGTGTCGAGGACGAAGCCGTGGGGCGACAACATAGGCGAAGGATAGAGACGGGTCCCGACATCGTCAGTGACGTCGGCTCGGTGTGTCCGCGCGCAAGGCAGCGGGGCGAATCGCATGCGGCACGGGCGACACTGCGGCCACTTCCGCAACGGACATGGAGTCGCGGTGAGCGATTCTTCCTCTCACCAGGTGCTGGTGCGCATCACGATCTCGGCGGCCAACTGGGCCGTCGACTCGTGCGCGTTGCGCCTGCCGAGCAGCTCGACCAGCCGGTAGTCGCCGTAGACGTAGCGCTGGCTGGCCTTGGCGACGTTGCGTGCCGACGGCGTGCTGACCAGCGCGGTGGTGTTCACCTCAACGGGTGGGCAGTGCTCGTCGCGGATCACGCCTGCCTGGTCGGCGACGCACGGGTGGCCGCGGTCGATCACGACCAGTCCGATGAAGCGGTCGAGGCGGGTGGCCGCGAGCTCCCACGCCAGTTCTCCGCCGACGCGATCGCCGACCAGCAGCGCCCAGCGCACCTTGAGGGCGTCCAGGATGCCGACCACCGCCTTGGGGCTCAGCCGCGGGTCGGGTGCGATGACGACGGTCCGCAGCGACGCAGTGTGCAGCCGCTGACAGACCGCGTCGTAGGCCGACGGTCCCTGGTGTGCGGCCCCGAGCAGGACGACGACCGACCCCTTGTCGGGACCCGACACGTCCACGGTGGCCGGGAACCCGTCGACGGTCACCACGGTCGAAGGCATTTGGTCACGCTACAGGGATTGATCGTGTTCGCGGGCGGGTTTTCACACGGTCCTTACTTTGCAGTCAGCTCGACTCGAGGCGCTGCGCCTGCTTGGTCACGAGTTCCATAAACGTCTGCGGCAGCGTCGCTTTGACGGCGATCGTCGGGTTCGGCGTCGGGAGTGCGATCCCGAACAGGGCCGAACGCCCGACGTTCTCGAAGGAGAAGTAGACGCTGCTGCGCACCGTGCCCAGCTGCATGGTCTGCTCGTAGGCGAGCGCACCGGGGCGCGGTGTCTCGAGCCGGGTGGTGGTCATCGGGATGCCTTGCGATGACCGGTCGAAGAAGGTCTGGAAGCTGGCACACCGCTGCGCCACCGCGTCCAGCGCGTCGAGGTCGAGTGGCCATGACACCACGGTCATCACGATCCGGGCACCGTCGTAGGCCACCACGTACTTCACCGCGCTGCCCGCGCCGCGCTCGGCCGAGGCGGCGATCACTCGGGTGAGCCCGTCCGAGCAGCCCTCGGGACTGGACAGCATCGCCGGTGGTCCGCCCGCGCCGTCGGCCTGGCCGGGTTTCTCGGGGATGCGGTCGTACTGCACGCCGGGCGGGAAGTCGGCGGCGGTCAGAACCGCCGACTCCAGCCGGGCGCCCGGCCAGGTCGCGGTGCCTTCGATGGCGTGTGCGCAGCCGGACAGTGCGGTGGTGATGACCACCAGTACCGCGGCTGCGGTGCGCCGTCCGATCATGTTTCGAGGTTACTCAGTCCCGAGGTCACGGTCGGGCGCCTCGGCGCGCCCCGCTCGAGCAGCTCCATGACGGCGTCGACGTCGAGGTGGGCGGCCAGCAGGTCGGCCATCAGGTCGAGTTGGCCGTCGCGGCGCGCGGTGACGTCGACGTCGTCGGCGACCACGAAGCCGCGCCGCCCCGCTGCCTGCGCGGCCTCGGTCAGCCACCGGCGGCGCATGTCGTCGTTGTCGAGTAGTCCGTGCCAGTGCGTGCCGAACACCGCATCGCGACGGATCCCCACTTGAACGCCGGAGCCGAGCCAGTCGGCCTCGGCACTGCGAGTCAGCTGCCCGTGGTGAATCTCGTAGCCGCGCAGCGGAATACGTCCGCTCCCATCCCAGAGCTCGAGGGTTTTCTCGGCGGCGAACACGATGTCGGCATCGAGCAAGCCGAGGCCCTCGGTGCGGCCTTCTCGGGATTCGATCGCGTCGTCGATGGTGCGGCACAGCATCTGGAAGCCGCCGCACACCCCGAGCACCGGCCTGCCCGACGCCGCGTGGGCGACCACGCCGTCGGCCAATCCGGTGGCGCGCAGCCACCCGAGGTCGGACACCGTGGCCTTGCTGCCGGGGATCACCACGACGTCGGAGTCGGCCAGGTCGGCGGGGTCGGTGACCCACCGGACCAGCACCCCTGGCTCGCAGGCCAGCGCCTCGACGTCGGTGGAGTTCGAGATGCGCGGCAACCGGACGGCCGCCACCCTCAGCCACTCGCTGCCGCGCGGTGGTTGAGCCTCCCCCACCGCGTGATGGGCGCGCACGGACAGCGAATCCTCGGCGTCAAGCCACAGGCCGTCGCCGAACGGGATGACGCCGTAGGTCGGCCTGCCGGTCAGGCGTTGCAATTTGTCCAGCCCCGGTGCCAGCAGGGTGGGATCGCCGCGGAACTTGTTGACGACGAACCCGGCGATCAGGCGCTGGTCGTCGGGTTCGAGCACGGCGACCGTGCCGAACAGGTGCGCCAGCAGCCCGCCGCGGTCGATGTCGCCGACCAGCACGACGGGCAGGTCGGCTGCGCGGGCCAGGCCCATGTTGGCCAGATCGGTTGCCCGCAGGTTGATCTCGGCCGGTGAGCCCGCGCCCTCACAGATCACCGCGTCGAATTCGCTTCGTAGCGAGGCGAGTTCGTCGGCCACCACCGTGGCGAGCTCGGTGCGGTGCTGGAAGTAGTCGGCCGCGCCGACCGAGCCGGCGACCTTGCCGCGGACCACCAGCTGCGAGGTGCGGTCGCCGCTTGGCTTGAGCAGGATCGGGTTGAACCGGACGCTGGGCGCGAGACCAGCGGCGCGTGCCTGCATGGCCTGTGCGCGGCCGATCTCGCCGCCGTCGGCGGTGACCGCCGAGTTGTTGGACATGTTCTGCGCCTTGAACGGCGCGACGCGAATACCCTTGCGGGCCAGCAGTCGACACAGCCCGGCGACCACCATCGACTTGCCCGCGTCCGAGGTGGTGCCCGCAACCAGCAGCGCGCCGCTCACACCAGGGTGAGGATTTCGGCGCCGTCGTCGGTGACCACCAGCGTGTGCTCGAACTGCGCCGTCCACTTCTTGTCGACGTTGGCGACGGTCCAGCCGTCGTCCCAGATCTCGTAGTCCAGCCCGCCGAGGTTGATCATCGGCTCGATGGTGAACGTCATGCCCGGCTCGATGATGGTCTCGATGGCGGGCTGGTCGTAGTGCAGCACGACGAGGCCGTTGTGGAAGGTGGTGCCGATGCCGTGGCCGGTGAAGTCGCGAACGACGTTGTAGCCGAACCGGTTCGCGTAGGCCTCGATCACCCGCCCGACGACCGACAACGAGCGACCCGGTTTGACGGCCTTGATGGAGCGCATCGTCGCTTCGTGGGTGCGCTCGACGAGAAGCCGGTGCTCCTCGCTGACGTCACCGGCGAGGAAGGTCGCGTTGGTGTCGCCGTGCACGCCGTCGACGAAGGCCGTGACGTCGATGTTGACGATGTCGCCGTCCTGCACCACCGTCGAGTCGGGGATGCCGTGGCAGATGACCTCGTTGAGCGACGTGCAGCACGACTTCGGGAAGCCCTTGTAACCCAGCGTCGACGGGTAGGCACCGTGGTCGACCATGTAGTCGTGGGCGATCCGGTCGAGGTGATCGGTGGTCACGCCCGGCGCGACGGCCTTGCCCGCCTCGGCCAGCGCATTCGCCGCGATGCGTCCAGCGACCCGCATCTTCTCGATCACCTCGGGCGTCTGCACCCATGGCTCGCTGCCTTCCTTCGCGGTCGCCTTCCACGCGTATTCCGGGCGGGCGATCGACTTGGGTACCGGCAGCGTCGGCGACAGGTCTCCTGAGCGGAGGGCGGTGCGGGCGGGCATCATGCCAGCGTAACGAACATGGCTTCGTTAGCCGCGACGGAACCGCTTCATCACCGCCCGGCGCGGCCCGCGGATGTCGATCGACCCGCAGACGCTGCGCCCGGTGAGGACGACGTGTGGAATGCCCTCGGCGGGTGCGTCCTTGCGGTGATCGCGGGCGCTGCCGACGACCACCTCGACGTCGTCGATCGACGCGCTCGCGCCCTCGGGCAGCCGGATGTCCACCGACCCGAACTTGACGTCCAACTCGATCACCACGATCGGGCCTGCGAAGCGCGCCTTCGTCAGGTCCAGGTCGATCGAGCCCATCCGCCGAACCAATGCCAGCCGGGTGGGCACCACCCACTCCCCTTGGCGCTTCAGTGAACCGAGCACACCGCGTAGCTCGACGCGGTCGGTCGAGGAGGTGACGATCGCGCCGGGGCCTGGCAGATCGCCGACCAGGGCGGCGAGTTCGGTGTGCAGGCGCGCCAGCGACACGGCACCCGATCGCTCCTCGAACTCGTCGATGTCGATCAGCCCAAGCGCCACGGCGTTGTGCAGCCTGCGCAGGGTGCCGTTGCGGTCGGCATCCGAGATGCGCAGCGCCGCGACTTCTCCGTTGGCACCGGAGTTGGCGCCCGAGTTCATGCTGGTCATGTTGCGTGCCCCTTCCAAGGGACAGGCTACTCAGGCCAGGTAGTCGGGGGGCAACCCGTTGAGCATGTCCTTGCACATCCGCACCGCGTACTCGGAGCTTCCGCCCCCGACGATCAGTGCGGCGAAGGCCAGGTCACCGCGGTAGCCGGCGAACCACGCATGCGAGCCGCCGTTGAACTCCGCCTCGCCGGTCTTGCCGCGCACGTCGCCGGTCCCCTTCAGATCGGTCGCCGTGCCGTTGGTCACCACCAGTTGCATCATCGGGCGTAGGCCGTCGAGCATCTTTGGCGAGATGGGCGTGGCGTCGCCCGTCACCTCGGTTGGACGGCCCTCGATGAGTTGCGGCACAGGGGTTTTCCCTGCAGCGACGGTCGCGGCGGCCAACGCCATGCCGAACGGGCTGACCAGCACCTTGCCCTGGCCGAAGCCGTCCTCGGTGCGTTCGGTGAGGTTCACCGTCGGCGGCACCGACCCGGTGACGGTCGTGATGCCGTCGACCACGTAGTCGGTGCCGATGCCGTACTGCGCGGCGGCCGTGGTCAGGCCCTTCGGCGGCATCCTGCTCGCCAGCTCGGCGAAGGTGGTGTTGCACGAACTCGCGAACGCCCGCGACATCGGCACGGTGCCGAGGTCGAATCCGCCGTAGTTGGGGATCGTGCGTTGGCCGATGTCCATGTGGCCTGGGCAGGCCAGCAGCGTGTTGGGGGTCGCCATGTCGCGGTCGATCGCCGCGCCTGCCGTGACGATCTTGAACGTCGACCCCGGCGGGTAGAGCCCGCTGGTGGCGGTGGGTCCATCGGCGTCGGCCGCGGAGTTCTGCGCGACGGCCAGGATCTCGCCGGTGGACGGCTTGATCGCCACGATCATGGCCTTGCGGCCGACCATGTTGACGGCGTCCTGCGCCGAATCCTGCACGGCGCGATCAAGACTGATGGTCACCGACGGCGACGGCGCTCCCGGCACCTCGTTCAGCACGTCGACCTCGGCGCCGTTCTGGTTGACGCTTTCGACACGCCAGCCGGCCTCGCCGTCGAGTTCGTTGACCACCGACTTCTTCACCTGGTCGATGATCGCCGGCGCGAAGCGATCGTCGGTGGGCAGCAGTTCGGGCTGTGGGGTGATGACCACCCCTTGACGATTGCCGATCGCGGCCGCCACTTGATCGCGGTCGGACTTCCGCAGCGTGATCAGATCGAGCGGCTTCTCCGAGGAACTGGCCTGCTCGGCGAGGGTCTGGGCGTCGATGGTGGGGTCGAAGGGACGCAACGCGTCGGCGACGGCGATCGCGGTCGCCATCAGGCCGCCGCCGCCGAGCTTCGCGGCCTTGGCATCCAACGTGTAGTGGTACAGGTAGCCGGGAACGAGGACGTCGGTGCCACCGCGCTCGTTGACCGAGGCTCGGGGCGGCGCGTCTGCGCGTAGCGCGAAGGTCTGATGCTCGCCCAGGTTCGGGTGCAAACCCGTTGCGCTCCAACGGACTTCCCAGCGACCCTCGTCGCGCAGCATGTTGAGCTGTCCGTCGTAGGTCCAGGTGCGGTTCTTGGGAAGATGCCAGGTGTACCGGTAGGTCACGCTGCCCGTGTCCTCGGCGTACTTCGAGCTAAGGATCATTGCGTCGAGGCCGGTGGCCTGCAGTCCTGACCAGGCTTCGGTCAGCGCGGACCTGGCTTCGGTGGGTTTGTCGCTGAGGTCGGCGGCGGCGCCGGTGTTGCCTGCCGCGAGCGCGGCGAAGAACGCTGCAGCGACCGGCTCGGGGCCGTCGGGTTTCGGGGTGCAGGAGGTCAGCGCTCCCGCCGCGCCGACGAGGATGGTCACCGTCAACAGACCGGCGACCCGTGATACAGATGAGGTTCGCGTTGCCATTGGGGCCAATGTTATGAGTGTGACTGCCCGTTCGGCGTGAGGCGCACCGAGATCGAACCGTGATTAGTTCGTAAGGATCAGTCGAGCAGGACCGTGGCGAAGGTGCCGACCTGGCGGAATCCGATGCGCGCGTAAGTGGCCCGCGCGACGGTGTTGAAGCCGTTGACGTAGAGGCTCGCGGTGCGGCCGCTGCGGACGACGGCGGCGGCGAGCGTAGCGGTGCCCGCGGCACCAAGGCCACGGCCACGGCTGTCGGGATGCACCCACACGCCCTGGATCTGTCCGACCGCAGGCGATTGCGAGCCGACCTCGGCCTTGAACACGACCTCGCCCCTTTCGAAGCGCGCCCATGCCCTACCCGCGGCGATCAGCGCGGCGACGCGGCGCCGATAACCGCGGCCACCGTCCCCGAGCCGGGGATCGACGCCGACCTCACCGATGAACATGTCGACGGCGGCCACCAGGTAGGCGTCGAGCTCCTCGATCCGGACCGGGCGCACCGCGGGGTCGACCGCGCACTGCGGTGTGCCGTCGAGCGCCATCAACGGTTGGTGCTCGCGCACGTCGCGGGCCGGGCCCCAGGCGTGCTCGAGGCGGCGCCACATGGGCAGCACCAACTCGGCACGGCCGACCAGCGACGAGCAACGGCGCGTGGTGCTCATCGCCTTGTCGGCGAAGGCGTTCAGGTCTGAGGTCTCGCCGCGCAGCGGAATGAGATTCGGCCCGGCGTAACACAGTGACTCGCCGGGGCGACGCCGCGTCCAGAGCTCTCCTCCGATGGCGGTCGGCTCGACGCCGTGATCGGCGACCCTCGAGGCCACCATGCAGGTACCGACCGGATCGTCGTCGAGCACCCTGCGCACCATGGCAGCGTCGCGGACGACCGTCACCCGACGCTCGTCGGTGAGGCGGAATAGCGGTGGGGCTGACATCGTGCTTCTTTCCAACTACAACCCGGGGCAGGTGACCCCGCTCACAGGGTCGAGACTCAGCTTACGGTCACAACGGGAGAACCGCTCGCATCATCCGGAGAGCGCTCTTCGGCAATTCGCATCGCCTCTTCGATCAGCGTCTCCACGATCTGCGACTCCGGCACGGTCTTGATGACCTCGCCGCGAACGAAGATCTGCCCCTTGCCGTTTCCGGACGCCACGCCGAGGTCGGCCTCACGGGCCTCGCCCGGCCCGTTGACGACGCAGCCCATCACGGCGACGCGCAGCGGGAAGTCCAGGCCCTCCAGCCCGGCGGACACCGCATTGGCAAGGGTGTAGACGTCGACCTGCGCGCGCCCACACGACGGGCAGGACACGATCTCCAGCCCGCGCGGGCGAAGGTTCAGCGATTCCAGGATCTGGTTGCCGACCTTGATCTCCTCGACCGGCGGCGCCGACAGCGACACCCGGATGGTGTCGCCGATGCCCTTGGACAGCAGCGCGCCGAACGCGACGGCCGACTTGATGGTGCCCTGGAACGCAGGGCCTGCCTCGGTGACGCCGAGGTGCAGCGGGTAGTCGCATTGCGCGGCCAGCTGCTCGTAGGCCTCGACCATGACGACGGGATCGTTGTGCTTGACGCTGATCTTGATGTCGCCGAAGCCGTGCTCCTCGAACAGCGAGGCCTCCCACAGCGCCGACTCGACGAGTGCTTCCGGGGTGGCCTTGCCGTACTTCTTCATCATCCGCGCATCCAGCGAGCCTGCGTTGACGCCGATGCGGATCGGGATGCCTGCGTCGCCTGCGGCCTTGGCGACCTCCTTGACGCGGCCGTCGAATTCCTTGATGTTGCCGGGGTTGACGCGCACCGCGGCGCACCCCGCGTCGATGGCGGCGAAGATGTACTTGGGCTGGAAGTGGATGTCGGCGATGACCGGGATGTTCGCCTTCTTGGCGATCGCAGGTAGGGCGTCGGCGTCTTCCTGACGGGGACACGCCACCCGGACGATGTCACACCCCGATGCGGTCAGTTCCGCGATCTGCTGCAGCGTGGCGTTGATGTCGTGGGTCTTGGTGGTGCACATCGACTGCACCGCGATCGGGTAGTCGCTGCCGACGCCGACGTCACGGACCATCAGCTGCCGGGTCTTGCGCCGCGGCGCCAGGGTGGGCGCGGGCGGTGCTGGCATACCGAGCCCGATGGAGGTGGTCATGGGATCTCCTACTGGAAGAGTCTGATGGGGTTGACCAGGTCAGCGGTCACGGTCAGCAGCATGTAGCCGACCACCACGACCAGCACGACGTAGGTGGGGACCATCAGCTTGAGGTAGTTCACCGGCCCCTTCGCATCGACGCGACGGGCTGCACGAATCATATTGCGGATCTTCTCGTACACCGCGATGGCGATGTGGCCGCCGTCGAAGGGCAGCAGCGGGACCAGGTTGATCGCGCCGAGCACGAAGTTCAGCTGGGCCAGGAAGAACCAGAACGCCACCCACAGCCCATGGTCGACGGTGTCGCCGCCGATGATGCTGGCGCCGACCACGCTGATCGGCGTCTCCGGGTCGCGTTCACCTCCGCCGATCGAATGGATCAGCGCGCCGACCTTGGTGGGGATCTTCACCAGTGACTTGCCGATCTCGACGGCCAGATCGCCGGTGAAGGCGAACGTCGCGGGCACTGCCGAAAGCGGGTTGTATTGGGTGGGCCCGAACTCGGCGGGTGCGACGCCGATGGCGCCGATGGTGGTCGGGCTGGTGTCGTCCTTCTTGACCCACCGCTCGGTGCGCTCGACGTTGACGACGGTGGTGAATTCGCGGACCTGACCTTCTTCGCTGCGCTGCACGACGAACGGCGTCGGCCCGCCGGCCTTGCGTACGGCGGCCACCAGCTCGTCGAAGGTCTTCACGTCGGTGCCGCCGACCTTGACCACGGTGTCGCTCGGCTTGATGCCCGCGTTCGCCGCGGGGCCGGGGCCGGTGCACTTGCCGGGCTTGCCGTTGCTGATATCTGCTGCGACACAAGCGGTTTCGCCGACGATGGCCGTGGTGGGCGGATGGATGTTCGGCAGCCCCCAGGTCACGGCGATGCCGTAGAGCAGCACCAGGCCGATGACGAAGTTCATCGCGGGTCCGGCGAACAGCACCGCGACGCGCTTCCACACCTTCTGCCGGTACATCGCGTACTGGCGGTCCTCTGGTGCGATCTCGTCGACCGACGTCATGCCCGCGATGTCGCAGAAGCCGCCGAGCGGGAGGGCCTTGACCCCGTACTCGGTGTAGCCGAGCTTGTTGGGCCGCATGGTCGACCACAGCGTGGGACCGAAGCCGACGAAGTAGCGGCGCACCTTCATCCCGGTGGCCCGCGCTACCCACATGTGCCCGCACTCGTGCAGGGCCACGGACAGCAGAATGGCCAGCGCGAAGAGCACGATGCCGATCACGAACATCATCTGGTGGGTACTACCTCCTGTGCGGACCTCGTCAGCGCGGCTCTTGCCTTGGACCGGGCCCAGTCCTGCGCGTCGAGTACGTCTTCCACGGTAGCTGGTTCGGCGGCCCACTGGTCTGCGGCGTGCAGGACCTCGCCCACCGTTCCGACGATGGCGGGGAACCGGATGCGGCCCGCCAGGAACGCCGCAGCGGCCTCTTCGTTGGCCGCGTTGTAGACCGCGGTCAGGCAGCCACCCCCGCGTCCGGCCTGCCTGGCCAGCGCGACGGCCGGGAACACGGCGTCGTCCAGTGGCTCGAATTCCCAGGTCGAAGCGGTCGTGAAGTCACATGCCGAGGCCGCGCCTGCCACCCTGGCTGGCCAGCCGAGCGCCAGCGCGATGGGCAGTTTCATGTCGGGCGGGCTGGCCTGGGCGATGGTGGAGCCGTCGGTGAAGGTCACCATCGAGTGCACGATCGACTGCGGGTGCACCACGACGTCGATGCGGTCGTAGTCGATGCCGAACAGCAGGTGCGTCTCGATCAGCTCGAGGCCCTTGTTCACCAGCGACGCCGAGTTCAGCGTGTTCATCGGCCCCATCGACCAGGTGGGATGGGCACCGGCCTGTTCCGGGGTGACGTGCTCCAGGTCGGCCGCCGCCCAACCCCGGAACGGTCCACCCGATGCGGTCAGCACGATTTTGGCCACTTCGTCGGGTGTGCCGCCTCGCAGGCACTGCGCCATCGCGGAGTGCTCGGAGTCGACGGGCACGATCTGTCCCGGTGCGGCGGCCTTGAGCACCAGCGGACCACCCGCGACCAGCGACTCCTTGTTGGCCAGCGCCAGCCGGGCCCCGGACCGCAGTGCGGCCAGCGTGGGGCGCAGGCCGAGCGCGCCGACCAGCGCGTTGAGCACGACGTCGGCCTCGGTCTCCTCGACGAGCCGGGTGACGGCGTCGGGTCCGGCGTACGTCACGTTCCCGATCCTGGCGGCGGCCGCCGGGTCGGCGACCGCGACGTTGGTGACGCCGGTCTGAGTGCGTTGGCGATCGAGCAGATCGGCGTTGCC